>LFCJ01002771.1_pt1 | contig 12671 bp, 13 predicted proteins | sample 643141 | NCBI WGS metagenome assembly LFCJ01 (sample SAMN03766243, study PRJNA286221) | soda lake metagenome | biome: soda lake; feature: Kulunda steppe; material: water; isolation source: sample B1-Br-g2 brine of Lake Bitter-1 | place: Russia: Kulunda steppe | collected 2010-07 | reverse complement strand
TGAAAGGGAAGTTCATCTCAGACGAGATTGGACTCACCCCAAAACAAATTGGGATGCTTATGCTTCAACTCCAAGACAATGCACCAGAACTTGAAGTTGAAAAGTGGTCTTACACGGGCGCAACCACGTGGAGAATCCAACACAAAAAATAGTGAACACTCAATCCCAATTCCCCCTCTATTAGTACTTAGTTTTATTTATTCATAGGATTAATATGTATATATGTCTTCAAGTAATTCACACCCGTTAAAAGTACGTGTTTACAATACAGAAAAAGAAAAAATTACAGACATGATGTTATCTTCCCCTCCACGAATTGGAGAGAAGATTCACATCAATAGAAAAAGATACGAAACGAAAGAAACGAAGTTTTTTGGTATGTATTCTAAAAAGGAGGCGATTAGAGAGGAATGTTTCTATGAAGTCGTAGATGTGATTTGGAAAAAACCAGCCAACATGAAGATGAAATATGTGTACGTCATTGTTGAAGAAATAGTTGAGTTAGATTACATATAAACCTCAATAGTTTGGTGCTTTTTTTCTCCATTGGTAAATTATTGGGTGTTGTGCTGTGTAGTGTATAATTTTAATTGTTCATTAAAATGTGGAATTAAGAACACCACATTTATATCCGTTACGAAATAGATGTTATATATGCACGACCTTTCAGCGTTTCAGCGTGATATTCTGTTTGTGCTGACCAACCTTGGTCAAGCAAACGGGTTAGAAGTAAAGAGACAACTAAAACAATATTATGATGATGAGATTCATGATGGGCAATTATACCCGAACATGAATACACTCATTAAAAAAGGGTTAGTAAACAAATCAAAGTATGATGGTCGGACGAATAGTTATGAGTTGACATTCAGAGGCGAGCGTGAAGTAGAGTTTCGTCGTGAGTGGGAATTAGAACGTGTGGATAACATTTCAACGTCTGAACAATAACTGATAATATGGGCGCGTTGTAATACTGTAGTAGAACAGATGGATATAAAAACGATAACTGACCATCACGATAACACGCTTATCATTCATTATGGAAACATTGTTCCATACGATGTGAGTGCAATGTTTACTTCGTGTCATCGTAAAATCACGCTTGAAGGTAGAAAACCGACAGACTCACATTTTTCTGTAGCACTATGTACATCGGTGAGTCGTTTCGGTACTGCTGCTAATTTAGATGAAGTTGCAACATTGTTTGATACGTATCAACACGACGAAGAAACCGTTAGTCAAGCAATCACTGCGTTCATCAATATGTTAAACCGGGCTGATTTACGTGAACGGTATGAGTTATTCAAACACGAGTATCAATCAGACTGTACACTATACGAGCTTGATGCAAACATTGTCACGAAACCAGATATAATGACACGTGTTATTGAGAAAAACAATATTAACCCGAAAAAATGTACGCAACCATGGGCCAAGAAATCACTTAATCAACAATAATATTCTTTCTGTTCTACGCGCGTGCCCAATGACAAGAACGGACATATAAGTATTTGCCCAACCAAATAGCAGTCAGACACAACCCACCCGTCACTCTTTAACCATGGCTATTGAGAAAGAACCACCACGAACAACACAAATGGATACGAACACACCAACCTACGAACCTGCAGAAGAACAATCATTATACACATTATTCGATACGATAGAAACCGCATCACATATTGTTCTTGTTGTTGCACCCACTATCGATATGATTGGCACTGCAACACTTATGTCACGTGCGTGTGATAAAATCGATAAAGAATGCGAGGTTCGAGTTCCACTCACAGATTCAGTGAACGATATAGTATTAGACACACATAGCGACTCGTTAGTGATTGGAATTGGTGTCACACTACCAAAAGTAGAGAATGATTCTACTATTGGAACAGAAGAAGTAGAGATAATCGGAGAACAACCACCCGACAGTTATGATGAGTTAACACCAAGAGAAATTGGTGAGTTAATTGGTACTGGTCAAGGAATCGCTCCTGTTCGACTTACACCAGACGGTGAAACAAAACGACTAACACCCAACACAAGCCCTGTATCAGCCCTTCATGAAACCGCTCAAGAAGAACCAAGCATGGACACTGATGAACAATCCAATAACGAGACAAACACGACTGAAACACAAGAAACAATGACAGCCCAAGATACTGATTCAGACACCACAAACGAAGAAGAGCCAGACGTGATAGACATGACCCAAACGGATGGAACAGATGAAACGACTGACGATACAGGCACAGACACAGAAACAACAAACGATACAGAAGAAGCAAATGAGAACGCTACTAACGACGTTCCCATTTTTAACCCCATAACTGAAGACGACTCTACCGAAAACACAACCGAAACCACGTCAACTTCTAACACTAATACTCAAAGTGATACTGAAACAACGAGTAACAATCAAAACAGCGACACCAGCACGAATCAATCACAATCCAAAAAATTCACTGCTGAAACAGAAGTCGTAGATATTGCTTCACTTACAAACACTAATAATACTGAAACAGATAGTGATTCAACTCCTGTTGATACAGGGACAGATGAAACCGATGAAACCGATGAAACAGAACACCCTGAACAATCACCCACAAACAACAAAAACAACACGAATGACGAAGACGTGTACGGCCCATTACCTGAGACAACCGTATCACACCCCGACGAACTATCAGATGAAACTCTAAAACAAATAATCACTCCAAACAACGATGAACACGAAGAAACAAGTCAAATGCCACCCAACCATCCTGATTGGAGCAACAAACCAACCCCGCGTGATGAACACACCAAAAAGAAACCATTTGGAAATCCTGATACACTAATCACCGATGGGGGTGTAACAATGGAACCATTACGTGCAGACGTAGGGCATACTGTCAACGCAACAAAAAACCTTGAAACATTTGTTGAAGAAGTAACACAGCACATCCAAGCTTCAAACGTGTTTGAAAATCCAAACAGTTGGCTTGTAACAGCGTTCCTCCATGCAAACCCACACTTTGACTCATTAAACATTCAAGACACAGACACACTCCCACCCGGAATTGCACGACGACACTATCAAAACATTCGTGAGAACGTAACCCAACATGATGGACTTGGCTTTGTTCTTGATAACGTCCCATCAAGCCTTACATGGTCGACATACGTTCATGGAATGTTTTCCAACTCAGCAAGTGGATTAGCCCAATTAGCTCAACAAACAACAGTCAGTCCACCACCAAACATGGACGATGAGAAATGGGAAGATACTGTTCCCAATTTTGAAACGTACTTACTCCAACACGAGTACGAGCGTGACACCGCACCCCCTCATTTGAAGAGATTCACTCAACACAACCGTATTGATACTTGCTCTCTCAACATTGCAAGTGACGTTTACACGTTTGAAGGGGTTGCAGACATTATTGAAACCCTCTCTCTCAACCAACCAGAACAATTCACAAACAAAACCATTCGTGACGAAGAACCAGACACCACACCAATTGAAACATGGAAACAACTCTCTGAACACGCCCACACAATCGTCAGTACAGCAACTCCCACAACCGTAACTGATACGATTACACGATTCACCATTGAAACTGGTGAGTATGCACCAGTCCAAGTTGCACGATTACTGCACGACGTGAAAAGTAACACACCATGTACGATTGTTGAGACAGATTCCATCACTGTGTGTATTTCGTATGATGACACACACAATGCAAAAGAAACCTTAGAAGAACACGACCCGAATAATCCAGTGTACGGGAACGAAACCGTTTCCTGTTCGAGATAACACGGATACGTAATACCTGTTTCTCACAGCAAATTTACCCCGTTAACACGCGTGTATAACCCTCTCACCACGCATAATTATACAAATAGTCTAAGTTCATACAATAAAAATAAGTAGTTGGAGATACTATTATTGTACATGGAAGAACTGGACGACAGGGAATCAATAGAGACGATTGAACCATATTCAAGCGATGTGTTTGACGCTGTGTGGTGTCCTATTTGTGGTTGTGATTCGTTCCACGAGATTCGTTTCGATGGTGTGTATTGTGACGAGTGCAATGCAGAAGTTAAGATTACACCAACCGCAGGTGATGCTGGTTTTGTTACTCATTTCATGACTGAGTATGGATTCAATGAAGAATATGATGAACGACGCCCACCAGACAATTATGTGTATGGAAAGTTCTTGTTAGGTGATTCAACACCATACTTAGCATGGTGGGCAACAAGAGACTTGGACTCATCTTGGAAAGAGATTGAAGAAAAGAAATCAGTGAATCAGGAAGAAAATATAGCAAGTAATCAGTCGGTTTGAAGAGGACACAATTCTCGAATCCGCGCGTGAGAAATATTTTGACGAAAAGTGCGGTTTTTGTTGTTAGATTTTTGATTTGATAAGGTTTTGATTTGATATAAAGGTGGAATATGACACTCACCCCACTACGTCATGAGCATCATGAGCAACGGTTCTTTATAAAACACCCTCTCCCCAGATGTCATGAGCAACCCTGTGAGAAGGGAGGGGGTACTAGAATGCTGTCAGCATTGTTACAGAAATCGGTAGTTTTATAAGCCCTCCCTATAAACAATAACCGTACTGGAGCCTAAAAGAAGTGTTTGTGAATTGTCACAAACCTTCTTTTCAGATTCTCTACCTTTCGTTCTCAATAGTCTCAGCACCCCCCTCCCTTTTTCTGAGTTATGCTCATGACATCTGGGGAGGGTGTCCTTTATAAAGAACCGTTGCTCATGATGCTCATGACATGGTGGGGTCATCCTCATAGTCCTATTCCATCGAGTTAGTAGATTTTTGACAATAAATCCCCTCAATCCCTTCACGTCTTGCGTTTTTAGAGCTATTTTTGGGCTTATGACGCTTATGACGCTTATGACACGGTGGTTTTATAAAGGTGCGCGATAGTAAAACAGTGTATGGGAAGGTTTAGTCGTCATGACCATATCTTTGAAAATGAAATACCGTTTCGTGAAGAATACACTCCACCTCACCTTCAAGAGCGCGAAGAAGAATTAGATGAATACGCTCGTGCATTGAGTCCTATTATTCGTGGATATAGTCCAAAAAACATTTTCCTATATGGAAAAACTGGTGTCGGAAAAACAGTTGCAACCAAACACATCTTAGATGAATTACAAGAAGACGTTGAACAGTACGATGATGTATCACTCACCGTTATCACCGTCTCTTGTAGAAACCTTTCATCATCATACCAAGTCGCTATTCAATTAGTAAACAAACTACGCGAAGAAACAAACAAAGATAAAATCGCGTCAACAGGATACCCAAGCGAACAAGTCTACGAATACTTATTCGATGAAATGGACGTTATTGGTGGAACCGTTATTTTTGTCCTTGACGAGATTGATAATATTGGAACGGATGACAGTCTTCTATATCGAATTCCACGTGCCAAGACAAACGGTGATGTTTCAGAATGTGACCCCGGAATCATTGGTATTTCTAACGATTACAAATTTAAAGAACGACTCTCACCAGAAGTGTTAGACACGCTGTGCGATGAAGAACTAAACTTTGCACCGTATGACGCTAACGAACTTCATTCAATCCTTTCACAACGTGCAGAAACAGCGTTCAAAGACGATGTTCTTGAAAAAGGTGTTCTTCCCCTCGCATCTGCACGCGCGGCACAAGATTCAGGGAGTGCAAGACAAGCCCTCAGATTACTCTATAAAGCCGGAGAACTTGCTCGTGATGAACAACACGACTTAGTAACAAAAGAACACGTTCAACGCGCACAATCCACACTTGAAATGGGGAAAGTAAAAGAAGGGATTCGTGATTCAACATCACAAGACCATGTGATTCTCTGCTCAATTCTCGACTTAGCTCTTGATGATAACACTCCAACGCGCACACGAGTGATTCACGAACGATACCAAGAATTTGCTAACACGGTTAATGTCGACCCGCTCGTAAGACGACGAATGTACGACCGCGTATCTGAACTACTCCGACGAAGCTTTCTTGATATGGACGTACAAAACGAAGGGTATCGGTCTGGACGCTACTACGAGTACGAATTAGCCGTCTCAATTGACACGGTTCTTGAAGCATTAGAAGACGTTGAACGTGTCCAACCATTAGTAGAACGCCTCAAACGAAAACGTGAACGTATTGAACACACAAAGAGAACAAATAATACGACTCACGAACAAACACGATTATGAACCCCTCATCAAAAACACCGTTCTCACGCTTTCGCAATGACACGCGTGGACAATCAGTTCTCATTGGTGTTATTTTTCTTATTGGAATTTTAGTTGTAGCGTTAGCAATTTACCAAGCCCAAGTCGTCCCACAACAAAACGCGAATACTGAAACTGAGTCGTTCGGTGAAACAATGGATTCAATGGTTGAGTTACAATCAAACGTGATACAAAGCTCAACACAATCAACCGCCAGAAGTGTCACTGTAATCACGGGGACACGATACCAAGACGGGTTGTTTAGAGTTAATCCCCTTCCAGCCGAAGGTTCACTAACTACAGAAACACCAGATGATGGTGAAATTCGTATTAATAATGCAAATGGTTCTGAAGAAGGTCAAGGAACAGAATCATACTGGGATGGGAGTGAAAAAACGTTTGACACAAAAGAAATTACGTTTGAAAACGGGTATAACGAAATAACAGCAGAAAACATTACGTACTCATCAGGCGGGGTTTTTATTGGGCAGAATACTCAGCGGTCACTCAGTAATTCTGAATTAGTTGACGGGCGTGAAATAAACCTTGTTTCTGTTAATGGGGATTTAGATGAACAAGGTGTACAATCAAACGTACCACTTCGTACACAGAGTAAGTTGGAGGAAAGCGTCGTTGTACGTGGTGATGATGAACCAATTGAAATCAGTTTACCCTCTACAAAGTCAGCGTCACTCTGGGAAGAAAACCTTCCCGACGAAGTAACTGTCACTAATGAAAGTGATGAGAGAGTGCTTATTGCACTCCCTGAAAACACGCGGTATGAACTTAGCTTGTCCTCGGTTCGTGTTGGTGATGATGATGGAAATGGTCAACAAACCCCATCATACATGTATCGTGTAACTGGTGATGGACTCACAACACAAGACGAACAATCATTCCGTTTACAAACACAATTACGTGACCAATTCAACAACCCAGTTAGTGGAGAAGATATTACGGTTGAAGAAATAAATGGTGATAATGTCGATATTGACGAGACAGAGTTAATGACTAATTCACGTGGTGTTGTGACCATGAGAGGCGAAGGAAATCTTGCTGGTAATCAAAACAATGAACAAACAGCAGAGATTCGATTCACACATGATGAAACGGGTGTTGAAACAACTCACACTGTAATCATTCAACCACGACAAACTGGTGGCCCCGGAAACGGAGGCCCCGGTAATGGTGGTGGCTTATCCATTACGATTAATGGTGTGAGTACAAGTAACGTTGCTGGTGAAGGAAGAGAATACACTGTTAATTGGGGAGCAGAAGCCGATGATGGGATTGATGAAGTGATTATCGAGATTGACGATAATGATAACACACAAAAAGTGATAGATTACGATGGAGAGACAAGTGCAAGTGATGAAAGCGTGTTAGAATCACCACAAAATGCGAATAATGATGTGACAGCTACGGTTGTCGACGTGAATGGTCAAACAGCGTCAACAGAAGAAGAAATTGATTAAATAGTTGAGTCGTGAGATATTCGTAGGGTTTTTACTTTTTGTTTAAGTAGTAATGAACATGCTTACTATTGTGTTAGGGGTTATTAATGTGGTTTTATTATTGATTATTGTGTTTTTTGTTCGGTCTTCATACGTGGTTATTGATGAGGATGAACGTGGTGTTGTTACGATTCAGGGTGAGTATAAGTATTTATTGAAACCGGGTGGTCATATGTTACCTCCGATAGAATCAGACTTGTACAGATTTACGAATCGTACAAAGTGGTTTAAAAATAGGAGTCGTGTGGCTACGTCGGGAGATATGGATTCGTTTGAATCAGTATGTGAGTATAGTGTGAGGATTGATGATTATCAAGACGTGTTTGAATATTTTGGTGGTGATTATTCTGATGAGTTTAAATTGTTTGTGAAAGAAACGATTGAGGATATGGTTGTTGAGTATGGGGCTGAGTACATGAAAGAGAATCCTGATAAAGTAAATGAAGAGTTTTTTGATAAATTAAGTGCGCATGGAGAGTTGTGTGGGTTGGGAGTTGGGTTTGCTGAGTTGCGCGTTGAACCAATTGGTGTTGATGAGTCAGATTTTGATTGGGAGTCTGAATTTAAAGGAATTTTGTGATTCAGATGACTACGTGATTTGTTTGTTTTGTTGCTTTGGTAATGTTTTAAGTATGTGGTATTGTAAAGACGAATTGCATTACATATGGTAGTATTACAACTTGGACTTGGAATTGGAGCTATCGGGCTTGTACTGATTGGCTTCGCGCTTATTGTTGTGTTGGCGGCTGTTGAAATCGTTGACGCGTATGAGAAGCGTGCATTGACCGTGTTCGGTGAGTATCGAAAATTGTTGCAACCCGGTATCAATTTCGTGCCACCGTTCGTATCGAAAACGTATGCGTTCGACATGCGTACACAGACGATTGACGTGCCTCGTCAGGAAGCAATCACGCGTGATAATTCGCCTGTTACGGCTGACGCGGTTGTGTATATCAAGGTGATGGACGCGAAGAAGGCGTTCCTTGAGGTTGATAATTACAAGAAAGCGGTTTCAAACCTTGCACAAACCACGCTTCGTGCAGTGCTTGGTGACATGGAGCTTGACGACACGCTGAATAAGCGACAAGAAATTAACGCACGGATTCGTGAGGAACTTGATGAGCCTACTGACGAGTGGGGTATTCGTGTTGAGAGTGTTGAGGTTCGTGAGGTGAACCCGTCCAAGGATGTTCAGGAATCCATGGAGAAGCAAACGTCTGCTGAGCGAAAGCGACGTGCCATGATTCTTGAAGCACAGGGTGAACGTCGGAGTGCGGTTGAGAAGGCAGAAGGTGACAAAGAATCGAACATTATTCGTGCCCAAGGTGAAAAGCAGTCTCAAATCCTTGAAGCACAGGGTGATGCGATTTCGACCGTGCTTCGTGCAAGGTCTGCTGAGTCCATGGGTGAACGCGCTATTATTGAGCGTGGCATGGAGACTCTCGAAGCGGTTGGTGAAGGTGAGTCCAACACGTTTGTTCTTCCACAAGAACTTACGTCGCTTGTTGGTCGGTATGGTAAGAGTCTGAGTGGTTCCGATGTGCAAGATGGAACCGAGGAACTTACGTCAAACGATTTCGATGATGACACGCGTAAGTTGCTTGGACTTGACGATATTGACGAGATTATTGGTGAAATCGAAGAAACCGCTGAAGAAGCTGGAGAGATGGATAGTATGGAAGAAATTCAGGACATGGATGAAGTAGTTGACGAACCCGATATTTAATCGGGATAATTGACTACGGGATTCCAGTACTATTTTTGAAACGGTTTGAAATTGTTAGTGACTGGTTCGTGTGTTGATTGTTAGAAATAGTACGTAGTTTTATTTTTGTGGGGGATAGACGTATCAGTACATGATACTTTCAGACCGTGATATTGCAACGTATCTTGACAATGGTGATATTGTTATTGACCCGTTAGATGATTTAGAGTGGCAGATTCAACCTGCAAGTGTTGATATGCGTTTGTCTAACGAGTTTTTGGTGTTTAACCCTCCAAAAATGCCTGTTATTCGTCCGTCAGAATTAGAAATGGCTGAGTATGTTGATGAAGTATATGTTGAGGACGATGATGAGTTTATTTTACATCCGGGTGAGTTTGTGTTGGGACAAACAAAAGAATGGGTTGAAGTTCCAGATGATTTACTTGGAGAGGTTGAAGGCCGGTCATCTATTGGACGATTAGCTATTATTGTTCATGCGACCGCCGGGATTATTGACCCCGGTTATAATGGTCGTATTACGCTTGAATTGTCTAATCTTGGGAAAGCACCGGTTGCGCTGAAACCCGGAATGAGAATCGCACAAATCGTGTTTTCTCAATTGCTGTCACCGGCAGAGAAACCATATGGTGAGGAACGAGGGTCAAAGTATCAAGGACAAGAAAAGCCGCGCACGTCAGAGATTTACAACGACCCTGAGTACGCTGAGTGAACACGTAATACGTACTGGTGTGATTTTGTGCAAATGGTGAATATGTATAGAGAAACCAAATAAAACTAAGCAATAGGCGTTTAATAGTTAGTACATATGAGAAAATCACCACGCATTTTCTTTTTTACCCCGGTAAATAGTGGTGATGAGTCTACGTGTCACGATGTTATTTCTGATTTGTCAAAACATGTTGAGTATTTCTCTCATGATGATGTCGAATACGATTTGTTTCGTGACTTGAGTGTTGAAACTGGTTCTTCATTGGATGTGATTGATTCGATTGTTATTATTGAAGATGGTGAGACGAGTGCTGAACAGAATATTGTTGATGATGTCCTTTCAGAAATAACAAGTATTCAAAACCGTTCGTTTGACGTGCTTTTTATTGTGCATGATGAATCACGATTAATGAGAGAGTATAGTGATATGATAGAGCCAGTGTTTTTTGTGAACGAGCATGTTTTGCATCGTCAATTAGAGCGTGTGATTAAACTTCGTGAGTTAGAATGTGCTACGTATGACTCAACTGTTTCACAACGATTAGTATATACTATTATTGAAGAGATTGAAACCGTGAATTCACGTGAAAAAATTGAACGGAGTGCGGTGACTGAAATTGTTAACACGATTGATGAGTGTGTGTTTGCATGGTGTGGTGTGATTGATAATGATAAACGAATGGTTGTGCCAAGAGTGTATGAGGGGGACAAAACAAGTATATCACCACCTGAATTGAATCTTCGTCAGAGCGACGATGAATTTTCAATTCCAATAAAAGAACCAATTAGAAATTCACAACCAAAAATTGTGTCTAACGTCCAGTATAATACTGATATTCCAACAGCGTGGAAAGATGTTGCTGTTAATGAAGGGTACGAATCGTTTGCTGTTTTACCGTTAATGTATAAAGAATACCATTATGGTGTTATTGTGTTGTATTTTAACCACCCACACCCATTTAATCAAGCTTTAATAACTGGTCTTAACATGTTATCAGAACTGATTTCACTCAGTATTTATTCAATGGAAGTCACGTATGATGTGACTGAAATGGAAGCAGAAATTGATGAGTTAGAAAAACGAATTGGACAGTTTATGAGCGTGTTATCTCACGACCTTCGGAACCCATTAAACGCAGCACAAGGGTACACGGATATGTATTTGAAAGATAATAACGAAAAACACTTACAATGGGTAGAGAAGTCACACTCACGAATTGAACAATTAATCACGGACATGCTCAAATTATTGAAAGAGGGTGAACCAATAACAAATACGAAACAAACACCGGTTCGAGACGTAGCGATGGAAGCATGGGAATTGACTGATACGAAAAATGCACGTATTAATATTGATACTGACTACGTAGTGAATATGAATCCAAGTCGTTGTCAACGGTTATTTACTATCTTATTTAACAATGCGATTGAACATGGTGGAGAGGATGTGACAGTGACAATTAAAACAATAGAAGATGAGGACGTAGAAGGGTTTTACATTGCAGATAATGGAAAGGGACTGCCAGAACTAAGTTCTCGTGACGTGTTCCATCATGGGTACAGCACAGACAATAATGGGACAGGGTTGGGACTCACAATTGCAAAAAACATTGTTCAATCACATGGTTGGAAGATTCAAACGTGTGAAAGTGAAACTGGTGGTGCAAGATTCAATATTATTGTTAACAGTGAAGAAAAACCGTTTGAACCAGTATAACTCGCTAACACCTTTGTTCTTGTAACACTGTAGTATTTTCATGCACGCACAGCGATTGGCACGTGACGTATGGTTGTTAGACGTGGTTGAAAAGAGAATGTACAACGCGGAACACATATCGAAATACGTGTTATTCGACTCACGAACACAATCCAGTCATCATGCCAGTACAATCACTGGGTTTGATGTGAGAGAGACAGACAACTCATCATACAAAATTCCAAGTGAATTACAAAATTTTGGTATTCGATGTGACACGATTTTAAATGATTTGCAGGATGGGTTAATCATTCCATTCATCCAAGAAAATAATGTGTTAACTCGTGTTAATATGAATACTGTTATTGAAACCGTCAATATTTCCGAGCAAAATAAATAAAGGTTAAATGGAATGGGTTGTATCCTTTAAACGTATGAGCGAATTAGAACTTGGTTTAGACAGCGTAGAAATGTACGAGGTTACTATTGAAGAGGGTAACGTGACGTTCATGATTCAGGTGAGCGGTGTCGGTCTTCGGAATTACCGACTTGAAATGGATGGGTCTGGATACGTGCTTGCAGAAGGTGGTGATGGAAGTGGAGAGGTTCCAGACTTCCTTGTGAAGTTCCTTGAAGCGTCACCACAACTTGCGATTGAACCAGAACAGATTCAAGCCTAATCCTGTTAATCTGAGTGGTCTATGTACTCGGCCCTATCACGGGTCATCATAAAAATACCAATCGTTTTTGGAACGGTTACTGTTTCATCAGTGGTAAAGTTATA
>LFCJ01002770.1_pt1 | contig 12676 bp, 13 predicted proteins | sample 643141 | NCBI WGS metagenome assembly LFCJ01 (sample SAMN03766243, study PRJNA286221) | soda lake metagenome | biome: soda lake; feature: Kulunda steppe; material: water; isolation source: sample B1-Br-g2 brine of Lake Bitter-1 | place: Russia: Kulunda steppe | collected 2010-07 | reverse complement strand
GCAGTGTGCAGCCTGGAAGAGTTGCACAACATAAGCCTTAGCAAGCCAAAGGGAAGCAAAAGGTTTGTCACATAAGGCAGTATCCCGTACAAACCCACGTATTTGATGAGCTGCAGCAAGCATTGGAATGGCCGCATGCTCAGACGAGGCTGTCATGTTCAGTGTTCGGTGATAAGTCATGCCAAGGTACTTAAACGAGTCAGAGCACTTCAAAGCAGCGCCGGCTAGCATAAAAGTGGGCACCTGAGCACCGCGCTTTGAGTTAAAGTGGACCACCTCTGATTTTGCAGTGTTGATAGTCAGGTGTTTGGAGCGTGCATAGACCACAAGCCTGTTTAGCATGGTTTGCATGGCATCAGGAGGGCATTATGGAGGGTAATGCGTTAGCAGGGACTACCCTCAGGGTACCCCCAGGCTGGTGGTGACATTAAGGGATCAGGAACAGATGGATGGCTTCATTGGGTCAGTTGTTTATCAGGTAGGGGTTAGGGTTAGTGGTAAAACCTAACCCTAAGCTAGGCATAGCTGTACATGCCGCAGAGGGGCAGCATGCTTGGTCTAGAAGTAAGGAGAACGCCAATATAAACAAAAAAATGCACTCAATCCAGCCTATTGGAGAAACAAGAATGACGTGTTATACAAAAGCAGAAAGAAAAGTTGAGGAAAACTTGAAGTTTGGTGTCTCTCCCTTTTCTCCTTTCCAGCTTTCCTTTACTTGTCTTTTGCTAGTTTGCCTGCCATGCAGTGCTTAAAGGCTCAAATTCTATCCTGCTCAGTCTGTTGCTACCATCGTTAACTACCTTCGGCTACAGCGACAGCAAAGGAAATAAAAGACTACGCCAACAAGGTATCCCTGGTTTGCGCATTAAGGAATTAAGGAGGAGATTCGCATCTGGTGCAAGCACCGGGCAAACCCCTGCAATCGAACTAGCAAGAAGCAAAAACAAACAGCCAAATGTATTACTAACCTAATGTACTACATTAGTAATGGCTTTTGCAAAAAATTCGGTCAATTACAATCTTGTAAGTTTTTACACACAAAACAAAGCAAAACGTCACTGCCCTGTTCAGCCTGAACAACAACACTCACTGAGTAAATCAGCATCAAAAATCAAGGAGGAGATTTGAATTGGGCACTGCGGCCCTAACCAGACAGCACAGCTAGGAATGCTAACACTATAAAAACTAGTTACATAGCTGTTGCCACTGGCAGATGAGGGTAGCTAAGCTAACCCTGGACTTCAAGCAGAGCAGTTGCCCCTTTGAGACATATATGTTGGCGCAGATACCCAGGAAGCTCAACTATTTTCAGGACAGCCTATCACAGAAAATTGTTCTGCAGCAATTAACCTATCACAGAAAAATGTTCTGCAGCAATTGATATATTCAAAATGTTCAAAGAATAAATTAGCCATGGGCGGTCGCTCAAAAGGACCAACCCTTGGGCACTGTGTTGCCAGGGAGAGCAGGACCTAGGAACTGGGTTGGAAAGGAATTGCCCTGCACCCTGCTTAGAATCACCGGAACCAGGCTCGTCAGCCCTGGGTGCTGGTGCTTAGAAAGCTGTGCAGCAGGTCTACTTGCCTGCACCTGAAGGCCTGCGCTAGCTCCATTCCCCGGGACAGGCGAGCCCTTTTCGCAACCTGCACGTCAAGTCTTTGCAGCTCCTGCGCCTTCTCAGCTGCGCGATGCCGCAACAATGCTTGTAAGCTCAAGGGCTCAGCCATTTCCCGGCTGTCAGTACCTTGGCTGCTGTGTAGCAGCCTTGCCGCAATGCGCAAAAAGCAGTCCTCCGTCGCCTGCGCATATGTTACTGGTTCATTTTGAATACTAACCAAAAGCAGTGTCATCTTCCGGTTTCAGTTAAGGGGACAAAGGAAGCATCAACATGTTGCATCTATCATGCTTGCTGAGGAGGATGATTCACAGATTGCAAGGATTTCTCCCACAAACAGTTGGCCCAGGAAAGATACTAATTTCAATGCCTGCACATTCTGGGGCCATTTCTTGAGGCCTGATTCTCAAATGGAGAATGACCGGATGCTTCATACTGTGTCCCATTATGGGGTCCAACCAGCATCTACAAATGAGATGGTTGGGAGACAGTACCGCTGTTTTGCCCCAAGAAGCAGGTACAGAACCAAGCGCTAGCTTGCACTGGTTTACAACAAGAGACAGATTAAAACGGCAGCGTACATGTCCTCCTCTGTGCGCATCTCTAGTACGCTCCACTTACTTCAAAGGCAACTGGCAGTCTCCCATCAATGCCGTCCCTTGTGATGAAAAGGCCGGAGCAGTTGCCCACATTGTCCCATGTGTTTGCTAGGCACTCACACACTTCCTCAGTCAAATTGGTAAATTGGGAAAGCCGCGGATCAGCTTGTTGCCTCAGCAGCGTGTAGTGTCTGATCATGCTTCCAAGCGTAGGGAAAAGGATGCAGCTGTTGCTTGGATTATCTCCCTGCAGTTTTCATGCAGAGTAAATGCTTGAAAGCTGGGAATGCAGCACAAGCAGAGGTGCTGCTATGTACGAGTCAGCAGAATGCTTCAGGTGTTCAATGAGCGTGTAAGCCAAAAAAACACAGAAAAAGCATTCATTGTGTACGCCAAACCAAGCTTACAAAAAGCATGCAGGGTCACTGTGCCACAGTGCGAAGGTTGCACTTCAGGCCTTGCCTTGAGCATGCCCAGAGCAAAGAGGAAAAGGGCAAGGCCCTGCAATCACACGCTCCCTGCTCACCTCTGGCACAAAGCCAAACAAGAGCAAGAATGCAGCGTCTGGCCACACGGAGCCATAGCTGATGGTGACCTCCTCCCCTTGCCTGTGACGCAACAAGCGCAAGGCCGTGTGTCTCAACAAGCGCAGTAGCTGCCTACTAGGCAGTGCCTTGCAGGTTAAAGAGTAGGGGTGTGCTTACCTGATACCTCTATGCCCAGCCAAGAGTTGGAATTGGCTTTGAGCTTGGATTCCACAGGTGCTGAGTGTGGAGGGGTCACAGACCTCCTCCATTGCAGCCAGTCCCTGGAACGAGCAAGGTAAGGCACATTAAGCGGTGCGAAAGTGTGGGTTGCTCTGATAAGCATGACTTGAGTGGGTGTGAATGAGCTCAGCCTTGCATTTCAAAGGCATGTGAAGCCCTTGAGGGTGAAAATCTTACCTGTGCGCTTGTAGGACAGACCTCTGTAGCTAAATTCCTGAAATCCGTCTGCGCAGCTGGCCCTTGAGATGTTTGCATGCACAATCCCATGATGCCTCTTCCTGTGACTTCCGAATTGTCACAACGATCAAAACACCCTAGCTTTACCTGTACAGCTTGTGGGCTGTGTTGCACTGCCACCTGAGCTGTTGGTGATGAGCTGTGGTTTGCCATGTCAATGCCCGGAACTGCAAGCATGTGATGTGTTGTTAGGATAAGAGAACTTTGAAGGAACTGGGAACATGTAAGGGCTACTATGGTAAAGCAACACAGCAGTTACGACTGTTCCAGAACTAAAGTGTGTGTCTTCTGACGGTCATGAGGCGCGGCGTCATGTCACATGTGTGTGATTTCTCATATGGTGCAAGAGTGAGTATGCTTGAATGCAATTGTGCACACACAAACAAACTCCAGGTAGCAGACATCGCAAATTCCCCGAGCCAGCATTCACCTGCCATGTGGCAGCTTGTCTCGGGCTGAAAGAAGCATCGAGAATGTAAGACTTGCACAGCATCTAGCAGATTTTGATAAGAGCAGCCAAGGGTCTCCAGCTCTTCCTGCAGCACCTGCATGACCGTGAGATGGACAAAAGAAGCACATTAGATGTAACATCAAATAGCTTGCCAAAGCAGCCATAAATAGAGGGAAGCTACATCTATATCCAAGACAGCACAATGCATTTTCCTAGTTTTGTGGTGCCTCAAGGATAATCGGCAAGCCACACCATCAGATGTCCAACAAAAGAAAGCCATCATCAAAACAAAGACAGAGGTCGGCTTTGATATCAAGGCTTCAAGCACACAGGTGGAGTGTCGACACCCAGTCCCAGAAAACACTATCTGGACTCAGGGGTCACCTCAGCTAGCTCGTCCAGCTAGTCTTTGTCAATGCGCTTGCTGCACACCTCATGGCTGGCCCTTAAGCATGCTTGCATCACCCGCACTTCCTCCATGAGCCCGTCATCCCCTATAGCTGCCACTTCTTCTTCTACAAAACAAATAAAAAGACACGAGGTTATGTGCAGGTGCATTGAGCACACCTTGGAGCTTGATGAGAAGATGAAGAGGGAAGCAACATGGGCAAAGAGAGGACAGGTCGGAGAAATAGGGCTATTTGTCTATGGGCGTGAGTACACTCTTGAACTTGCATTCAGTCTTTGAGGGCAGCTCTTGCGCAACATTTGCAGAAGCAACCTGCCGTGTAAGCTCACCTGTGAACTGTAGTGGGGTGAGCACATGTGTTGGGAGCTGGGCCAGCCACTTGCACCAGCTGCTTGAGGTGCCTCCTTTAGCACCTTGCATGCAGATATCCTTGTCTTTGAGCAGCCGCATCGCCAGGTCAACAGACCAGTGCAACTCAAGCTCATCTTCAGGCTGTGTGTGTCGGGGGAAATGCCCGTGATAGCCATCAAAAGCATAGTGAGAGTGGGAACTTGGAAGGATTGCGGCAAGTTGCTTGTCAGCATCACTCAGAATATTTAATGGCAGTAAGATGAACATAGGACAGCTGCTGCTCTATCAGGCCTGGTGCTCACTAGATCAGGGCTAGAGGCAGTTGCAGAGGGATCATGATTTGCAAGGAAGCGCACAGCACACACACACGCACACACAACACACACACACAGAGAGAGAAAGGGAGAGGGAGAGAGAGAGAGAGAGAGAGAGAGAGAGGGAGGGAGGGGGAGACACCCATCGCATTCCATTACCTTGCTAGCATATACTTTCTCAAATGGTACGGATAGAATTATTTCGTTGGGAGCAATGTCTGTCACCGCAACAAGACCTCTCCCAGCTTTGGGAAGCTCCTGAACAATGAGGAGAGTGAAAATGATGCTCAAACACGCCAGGTTAGCATTGCTCAACCTGCCCGTGCTTGGCAGCAAATGTTCCTTCACCTTGATGGCAACAGCATGTTGCGTTGTTCCAGTAGCCCAATTCAGGAGGCTGTTTGCATCTATGCCTGAAGAAGAGGCTGAAGTCCAACTTGCTGTCCTCCTTCCAGGCAGCGCCGGCCTTGTGCAAGCATATACTCGAGAGCACACAGGTGCATGAGAGGACAAGCCTCGTACATGCATTAGATATACTATATGTTCCAAATCTCACTACTATCTCTGACTGGAGATATGTGAGTTCATCTGTTGGCTGTCAGTGCTTGAGGATGAGGGAATACACATCGACGGGGCATTAATAAAAAATATATCAGTTAAATATACACGAGCTTATTAGATCTGAGCCTCCATCATCTCTTGCAAGAGCGCATATGTGTCCATCTGATGCTTAGTTGCAGTAGCAGCACCCTAGAAGAATTGGCAACGACAACAACAGCAGCAGCAGTAGCAGGCGAGGAAGTATTGGGTAGGTAATTAACTGCCAAATCCTCTCTGATGGTGTCTGGAGAACTGTCAGGCGCTTGCATCAGGTGCATGCCTCTCAGTATGTGCCGCTGCTTTGGCTAAAGTTGCTAGACGGATTTTCTGAATTGTTCTTGTACTTGCGCAATGTCTTTCACCACTGCACAGGCCCCCACTTAATTAGAAGCACGCTGTCTGCTTAAAGAAGTCTGCTAGCCTTCAGTTTCAACTTAGTCAGCAAGCAGATTGTGCTCTCCATACTTTCAGGGTATCAACACAGTATTATCTCTGGAATGGTTACTGAACGCCATAATATTGCCTGCAGGCTCATCATGAAAGCCATTAGCAAAGGCTGTGGTCCAGCAGAATCTTCCAATTCCTGATCAGGAAGCCTGCTCATGAGCATGCTAATAGTAGAACATTATCCAGCTGGCTTTTTGACGCTCGTTTACTGTCTGACAGACTCACCTCAAGTCGCCCTGATGCCATTCTGGTTGCTCCCATTTTTAAATTCAAACCACCTTCCACTCCTCACTTACAACAGGCACAGCAAGCTAAAGCACATTGGGAATTGCGAAGAGTTCACGAACTCAAAGCTTATAAGAGGGAGGTACACCTGATAGAGGTTAAATACTGTGAAGACATCAGGCCTGGACACCAGCTGGACGCCTATAGCAAACAGCAAGAGACTTCATGCAGGCCCTAGAAAGCTAAAAGGATTACACTTCACACCATCCTTCTTGGTGTGGGAGGTTCAATCTATACATCACTGATCATCATCTTTAAGAGCTTGGCTTGGTCCGTTCATGGCTGGATGTCACAGAATAAGGCAATGTGCGCGAGAGAACCATTGGATGGACAGGCCACATGCTCTCCTCTGGTTGGCTTAATGCTGCCCTATTCTCACCATTATGTATGCCTGCCAGGTCTGGGGCACAAGATTCATGAAGAAGGGCAGTGAGTTTGACAGCCCCCTTAAAACTGCGCATGTGTGTTTCCTCAAAGGTGTGCTTGGTGTGAAAATAACCACGCCTACCTGGGCTGTGTTGCGAGAGTGTGGACAGGAGCCATTGCAGTTTTATTGGTTCCGCGCTGCTGCCAAGTTTTTGAACTCTCTTCTTTGCGGGAATAGTGGCTTGCTCAAGAAAATTGCGCATGCAGATACTTTTCAGTGCTTCTTACAAAACGCGTTGGATTGCGGAGTTCATAGAAGCGTGCGAGGGTCTGGGTGCGTCAGATAGGTATACCAATTGCGTAAAAGCTGCTATCCCCCTTCCATTACAAGACTTTGTGGTCGATCTGTGTGCGGTTGCGAGCAGTATGGAGGGAATTGGATGGCGCAGACCCTGGGACACACGCTCACTAACTGGCTACTCATCATGTGTTGATGGTCGCCTCTCAAGCCAAGCACTGCAAGGGGCCCTCCTCATTTGCTGCCTAGATACCTACGTAGGTATCTAGGCAGCTAGCTGTATACAGCTGGAACTGAGTAGGCATGTGCTTCATAAAATTGCTTCTTTTTGCTTGCATGCCATACCCTGAGAGTTGAGACTGGAATTTGGTGAATCCACACTAGGCACTGTCACAAATGTGACTTGCATGATCCAGGACGAAAAATATGTCCTTTTTTATACCCTTGCTTGGAGGTATGCTTTTTGAGAAGGAAATTTCGCAGAACAATTTGCTGATTTTACTGGGGCTGACAGAATTTATATTGGAGATGCCATGCTGAGAGATGGTGCTGCACACCAAACAGACTCTTGGCATGTCCATAACTGGGTTTGGGCAAAGATGTTGTGTGGATTGACTGCGGACAGCAACAGTGTACACCAAGCAGACAGCAGGTTGCCCGCGATGAGACTGCGGAGTCTCTGATACCCTTATCCTGCCCTACACTTTCTTTTCTCCGTTCTGTGGAGGTGCAGGTGCAGCGCTGCATCATGCGGCTGCTATCGGATGCACTCACACTGGATGGTGGACTGGACCGGACTGGATGGCGCTGCCACGCATGTTGCCCCACAAGGGCTAGAAGGGTCTACTCCCTGGCGATAAGGTCGCTAGGAGCAAACAAAGTACTACTGGAAGTTTGTCTTTGGCATGTGCAAATACAGCTATAGCTGAACTGGCACCGGGATTGAATACTCCACCAAGTGACTCCACCAACCCCCCGATCAGAATGCAGCATAAATCTGGCACTGCACTAATCTGGCGTGACAGAGACATGGAAGCTTTTTATTTTGACAACAGTGCTGTAGATGTGAAATTGTTTCTTTAGAAGCAGATGCATAAATCACGTCTTCTAATTTGAAAAAAAGGATGATTTCAAGGCCTTGGTCTAGGTGCCAGTCACCCTCCTGATTCCCACTAGTTTTCATTCTACTTTGGCAAAGGATACTCACAGCACTTCAGGCCAATGTGTCTCCTATCCCTACACTAATGCAGGGAGCGCCAAATATTGTGATGACACACAACCAGAGCAACAACGGCATGAGCCACTGGACAGCATATCAGATTGAAACACGCCCTTGCACAGCAATCCTTGAACACTCACTCTGTCATGGCAGGAGAATTTCTTGCAGCCCTGCTATATAAATGCTTTGTTTGGGACCCCATTCTCTACCTTAAGATCTCATAAAACGAGGACACCGTCTGTTTTGTACTGGAGTGTGTTCTCTGTACATGTCTCACTATAGCTCATACTGCATAAATGACGCTCTCACAACAGAATGATGTGCTCACAATCTGCCCTGCATGACTGCAATAGGGCCACACTCAATCTCAATCATGAATGTATCAATACAGCCAATGCGGCATTTAAACACAGTTCAACCTGTTGGACACGCCACTTAAGTGCTGCTGTTAAGCTTTGTCTTCAAATCATGCAGGATCTGCAAGCGCTCCGCGTCCCCCTGCAGTAAAATGCGGGTGAAAAGGGCACTACCCTGTCTTGTGCAAGATGGACATGAAGCAGCAAAACAGAAGCCAGTGCAAGGCTGCCTCAAAGCTTTTGGATTTATAGCCTCTTCCGGTACCTTAAAACCTATTATAATCAGCATAATCAGGCTGAGGAAGAGCTAGGAAAGGATAATGGCGTGCGTAAACAAGTAGGGCCATTACCTGCAAGCCCTTCCAGTTGTGGCTGTTTACAACTTGCTGGAATAGAGAGCGGCAGGGGACCTGTGGGCAACAAGGTGCAAGTCAAGCGCAGTGCAGCTGAACCAGCCCAGACTTGAGGGTACGCAAGGTGCAGCTGGACCAGCGTAGACATATGTGCCACCGAGCCTTTTATGCCAAACAATTGTGTGCAAAACCGGAAGTGGCATCAGCAGGTGAGCTGGAATTCACAGGAGGAACCTTGAAAAACTTTGACCTTCTTGGACCTCACTTTAAAAGCAGTCAAGCAAAGAAAAACACAGTGCGCCTTTGAACCTGTGCGCCCAAGCAATCCACCAAATTCACTGAGTGCTTGAGGGGGAAAGTGGCGCGAGCTCAGAAGTGGATGTACCTTTGCTTTCAGCTTCATGCATGCAAGGAAAGCCCCAGACAATTTTCGATGTAAAGAGTAGGCTTCTTCAGGCGGAGGGGTAAGGCGGTGCTTGAGCATCACAGCTCCCAGCTCTGACACCCTGCGCAGCACCAGGAGGGCCAAACGCAGGTGACGAACAAACAGGTAACAGCAACACACTTTGTTTCCCTCGGCATGCACTCACAGCGGCCCTCAATAGTGTGCCTTAGCAAATAGGAGCACACTCGGCTTATCCAGGATGCTGCAAAATGTTCTTTTGTACCTCATACAAAATTTGCTCATATACTAGTGTGGAGGCACACCAAAACTTGCTGCATGAGATTGGGAACCTTGCAATCATGCTGCAGTGCTGCTGAAAAGCACAAGCGGGCATCAGCGCAATCTGCAGCTGTGTTGCCATGGAGTGGTAAGTGGCAGTCATACACACCTTGCCGTCATGCCACCGTGCTGCCCAAAATCGTAGGTGGGAGCCGTAGAGGAGAAGGGCAATCCCACAACCAGGCCGGCCTCTGTGTGCGCGTCCATCATTATGGGGGACTCGTCCCCTGTGAAGATAAAGCACAACCACACCTCCCAGCTGAAGGCACAGCCCCCCAGGCGTCTCACTCATCAAACATGGTTTCCATAAGCGAGGAGATGAGCTCGAAGTACATATGCAATCCTGAGGACAAGCTAGGACTTGATCATAGTACTGGTGCATCCCTCATGCAGGCTGTCCACTAATTAGACTTACAAAGCCCGTGTGAAAATGGCGACTGCGGACAAGAACATGCTCGTTCTGTCTGCTAACCAGCAGTCTTCATGTGCACAGGTTGCCTGTGGACGGCCTATGAAATGGGAGCCTACCAACAAACTCGGCGGTAGAGCACTCACTCTTACATACGTCTTACCCACTCTTATGTATGTCGTCCCATCACATATGCTGCGTGTCGCCCCTGGACGTCTGCCTACTGACCAAACGGCAGCTCGACTTACCAGTTAAAAATCCCAAGCGGATAGACTGGCTGATGATGGCATCCCTATTGTTTGTTGCGCAGGCTGCCACCATCAAAAGATAGTTGTCGACAAAGCCCTGCATTAGGCAATAACGGTACCTTTTGCTTCCCCAGTTTGCCACTGACCCAATGAAATGGATATTAAGAGATCCAAGCTTCTTGGTTCACCATTATTGCCATCAGACTGGAATCAGGGGGGACCGTGCCACTGGAACACTTTGGCAGGCTTCAATATTGGTACAGGCACATGCGTGTGTCTGTATGTGAGAGCCATCTTGCTGTAAACATTGGGTCACTTTCCATGCTATCAGGCATTTGTGCAGTATGCAGCAGTCCAACTTGCCTCAGGAAACTCGCGCGCGGCTCCAAAGTCAATAAGGTGTAGCATCTTGGAGTCCGCGTCGTACAGGAAGTTGCCCCAGTTTGGGTCTGTCTGCATTTGCAAGCAGCCAAAAAGCCTACCTTGATCCTTAAGTGCTTTGCGCAGTGCACGAAGATGAAAAAAATAGATCTTGGTTTAAAGGCTTCAAAAATCACAGTCCCCTACCATTGCTGTACTTTCACCCGCATACACTGATGGCCAACCTTCCTAGTGGGAGGGCCTTCAGTTGGCAAGAATTCAAAGACAGCAACCTGACTTGCTTACTGCCAACATTATTAAATGAAGATCCACAGCCTCTAGGTATTCTTTGGGCTTAGAGTTCCGTCTCCAGATCGCAAGCTGCTCGATTCAGGTCACACTGGCTGACAGGTGGGTGCCACTAGTTCCCTGCCTTGACCCTGCTTCTTTCACACCAGGTGCAGCTGCGCTCTTATTAAATCCCGACACAGTCTTGCGGCCCGGTTACAGTGCTCTTGCAGGCACCATCCACCAATACACCTCCCATTAATACACCTCACATACCTGCATGAAGCGCCAGGTGAATAGCTCCCCCAAGGTGATACGCAACAGCAGGGTGGCCACCTCATCCCGCACCTCCTGGGGTTGCTCACACACCTTCAATTAAGGGAGGCAGGGATTAGGCAGTGGGAATTCATAGGCGCAAGCCAGCATGTGCACGGCAGCAAAGCGCACACGCTCAGGTGCTGCTTTCTCTGACACTCCCACATGGTGGGGCCTTGTTTGTTGATGGCAGTGGAAGTGAATGCATGGTTTGACGAGACAGAGGCAGCGTGCTTGCGCAGTTGCAGCAAGGGTCACATGCACATGCAAGCCATCCACCCAGTGGGGTACAGGTGAACTCAGGCAATCTGCAATCTGCTCAGATAGATAGACAGCTGGGTTGAAGGTAGCAGATGTTAGGCCACAGATGCCAGGCACACCATGGAACTGCTCTTGGGGCAACATCTGGCACGCAAGCACCCACAGCCAAAGCCCTTGCCATGGCATCACAAACCTTGTGAGATCCTTGTTAGCTGGCATTACTTGGCCAAAAGCCTTTCAGGCCGGCGATAAAACTTAATCCTAGACCTTGAAAACATACACACCTGTCGGGGCTCTCCAAAACAACACCCAGCACCTACTTTGTCGATAGCTTGGCCCTCCACCCACTCGCTGGTGAACACGCGCTTGCTGCATAGATCTGGAATAGGGGCCGGCACATTCACCTATAGAGCAGAGGGGAAAGCCGGCAAAACCAAGCATGATCAGCACAAACGCAGAGCATTACTGGCACAGTAGGAAAACTTCCATCAGGCGACCAGACATTCATCCTGCTGCATGGCCATGATTTCTAGGTCCTGCCCCTGCCTAATGTCAGCCCCTGCACTCTGCCATGCCATGTTGAACACGACTAGGCCATGACTGGAGTGCTCCTTATGTGCCTGGGATAAGCAGCTGCTGCCAGGGCATGCTGCAGCAGGCAAGTGCATACAGCCGCATCCTCCCCCACCCTCCCTACTTCCCGCTCCGCTAATCAGGCTGGCAGGACCGTAGGGACCTGTCCTCCATTTCCCCACGCACATCCCTACAGGGCCATCTTTTCTCGCCAGCCCTTAGACGCAGAGCATGATAACCCTTAATTGTTAAGCCCTCCTGCCCCACCCGCCTGCACGCACTGCAGGGCCCTTCTCCTCCCCCAGGGCACAACTTATGCCTGCTTGCTACACCTGCCTGCACCTTCCGGCCCGGCCTGGTTCATCAAGCTACGCACGCTCATGTGACGCCCACCTTGCCCACTCGCCTGCACCTTCTGGCCCTGCCTGGTTCATCAAGCTGCGCACGCTCAAGTGACGCCCACCTTACCCACCCGCCTGCACCTTCTGGCCCCGCCCTGTTCATCAAGCTGCGCACGCTCATGTGACACCCACCTTGCCCACTAGGCTACTGTCCGCCTCCACGAGTTGCTTGAACCGCGCTTGGCTGGTAGCCTCCCAGGAGTAGTCGCACTCCAACGCGAGCTCGCGCTTGGCCACCTGTTGCATGTGCGTATGCAAGGGGAGGCCACAGGGTGGGCCTGTGCGTATGCAAGGAGAGGCCACAGGGTGGGCCTGTGCGTATGCAAGGAAAAGCCACAGGGTGGGCCTGTGCGTATGCAAGGAAAAGCCACAGGGTGGGCCTGTGCGTATGCAAGGAGAGGCCACAGGGTGGGCCTGTGCGTATGCAAGG
>LFCJ01002769.1_pt1 | contig 12682 bp, 12 predicted proteins | sample 643141 | NCBI WGS metagenome assembly LFCJ01 (sample SAMN03766243, study PRJNA286221) | soda lake metagenome | biome: soda lake; feature: Kulunda steppe; material: water; isolation source: sample B1-Br-g2 brine of Lake Bitter-1 | place: Russia: Kulunda steppe | collected 2010-07 | reverse complement strand
CGCCCGCAGCCATGGCTGCGGGCGCTGTCGTTGCGAGTCGGGCGTTTCGGGCCAGACCACGGCTTCTCGCTAGCCGGCCAAGCGCGGCTCCCGCTCCAGCAAGACGCCAAAGCGCTCGCGCACCGCGCCGGCTACCCGCTCGGCGAACGCGAGCAGTTCATCCGCACTGCCACCGCCGAAATGCACCAGCACCAGCGCCTGACGCTCGTGCACCCCGAAGTGTCCCTCGCGGCAGCCCTTGAGACCGCACTGGTCGATCAGCCAGCCGGCGGCCAGCTTGACCCGCCCGTCGGGCTGAGCAAAGTGCGGCATCCCGGGGTGCGCGGACAGCAGCGCCTCCGCCCGGGCGGCCTCCACCACGGGGTTCTTGAAGAAGCTGCCGGCGTTGCCCAGCACCGCCGGATCGGGCAGCTTCTCGCGGCGAATGGCGCACACCGCCTCCGCCACTTCCAGCGCACTGGGCGATGTACCGACTCGAGCCGCCAGGTCGCCGTAGCCCAGCTGCGGCCGAGGGGTGCGCGAGAGCCTCAGTATCAGCCGGGTGATCACCACCTTGCCGTCAAGCGCCCCCTTGAAGATGCTGTCGCGATAGCCGAAGGCGCACTCTCGAGGCGTCATCCAGCGCTCCCCCCCGTCCGCCAGGGAGACCACCTGCAGCGCCTCCAGCACCTCAGCGAGCTCCACCCCGTAGGCACCGATGTTCTGGATCGGCGCCGCCCCGCAGTGACCCGGAATCAGCGCCAGGTTCTCGATGCCCCAGAGGCCGCGGGCGGCCAGGGCCATCACCAGCTCATGCCAGCCCACGCCCGCCTCGGCGTGAATCCTCACGGTGTCGCCCTGGCCCTCCTCGAGCCACCAGCGCGTCATGGCGGGCCGAACCACCAGGCCGGGCAGATGCTCGGGCAGGATCAGATTGCTGCCGCCCCCCAGCAGGGTCAGCGCCTCTCCCTGCCCTCGCCCCCCGGCCAGGGCGGCCTGGAGATCGGCCAGGCTCTCGGGGGCGCAGAAGCGCTCCGCCATGCAGGGCAGGCCCAGGGTATTGGCCGAGGTGAGATCGGCCGGCGTCAAGAACGCCCCTCCAGGCGACTCTCGATCTCCGCCAGCAGCCCCCGGGCGCCCTGCTCCACCAGATCGAACACCTCCTCGAAGCCCGCCTCGCCGCCGTAGTAGGGATCCGGCACGGCGCGGTCGGGCCAGCCGGCAAAGGCCAGGAAGAGTCCCAGATGGGCATCGTGTTCGACGGGCGCCCGGGCCCGGATGGCCGCCAGGTTGTCGTGGTCCATGGCCAGCAGGTAGTCGAAGCGCCGGAAGTCCTCATCGCGCAGCTGGCGGGCGCGCAGCGTCGAGAGGTCGATGCCGCGGCGGGCGGCGGCCTCCCGGGTGCGCGGATCCGGCGCCTTGCCGACGTGCCAGTCACCGACGCCGCAGGAATCCACCTCGACCCGACGGGCCAGACCGCGCTCATCGAGCAGGCGTCGGAACACCCCCTCCGCGGTGGGTGAGCGGCAGATATTGCCCAGGCAGACGAACAGCACTCGCATCAGTCAACTCCCGTATCGGTCGCGATATCGAACAGCGCCCTCACCCGGGCCAGGTCCTCGGCGGTATCGACCCCGGCAGGGTGAGGCTCCCGGGCCAGGGCCACCTGGATGGCGTGACCATGGTGGAGGGCGCGCAGCTGTTCGAGATGCTCGAGCCGCTCCAGGGACGAAGGCGTCCAGTCACGATACTCGGCCAGGAAGCCGGCGCGATAGGCATAGAGGCCGATATGGCGCAGCCAGGCGTCGGTCTCGAGCAGCTCGGGCGGCGCGGCGAAGGCGTCGCGATCCCAGGGGATGGGCGCCCGGGAGAAGTAGAGCGCACGCCCGGAGAGTGCCCGCACTACCTTCACCACGTTGGGATTGAAAAGACTCTCCACGTCGCTTATCGATTCGGCCAGGGTGGCGATGGAGGCCTCCGGGTCGTCGAACAGGCGATCGGCCACCTGGTCGATCAGCGTCACCGGGATCAGCGGCTCATCGCCCTGCACGTTGACCAGCACGGCATCGTCGGCCAACTCCAGCTGCTCGGCCACCTCGGCCAGACGGTCGGTGCCGGAGGGGTGGTCGGCGCGGGTCATCAGCACCTCGGCGCCCTGCGCTGCCATGGCCTTTTCGATGCGAGCGTCGTCGGTGGCCACCACCACGCGAGCGGCGCGGCTCGCACAGGCTCGCCGCCACACATGAGCCACCATGGGCTGGCCGGCGATCTCGGCCAGGGGCTTGCCGGGAAGCCGCGAGGAGGAGAAACGCGCCGGGATGACGGCGATGAAGTCGCGCTCGGCCATCACGCCTCCCCCGTCTGTCCGGGCGAGTCGTGAAGCTTCTCGTCGACGCTGAGCTGACGCGCCTCCTCGGGCAGCATCACCGGGATGCCGTCGCGCACCGGATAGGCCAGACCGTCGAAGAGGCAGATCAGCTCCTGGGCCTCGCGGTCGTACTTGAGCTTGCCCTTGCACAGCGGGCAGACCAGCAGGGCCAGCAGTTCCTTGTCCATCGTGTTCACCTCACTCCTGATGGGGAGCCGGCGCACTGCCGACTCGTGAATTCGTTTCGGGGCCGGGCGCCAGCCGCTCATCGAGCCAGGCGGCAAAATCGGGACCGGGAGAGGCCTCCACCTCCAGCACCCAGCTGTCGGCGGGGGCCAGGCCGCGGCACTTCACGGCGTCCTTGGCGGTCATCACCAGCGGCCGGCCATCGTCGAAGGCGAGCTCCTCGGCGCGATAGGCGTGATGGTCGCCGAAGGGGTGCGGCATCGCCGCCACGCCGAGTGCCTCGAGGGTCTCGAAGAAGCGCGCCGGCCGGCCGATCCCGGCCACCGCGTGCACCGGGGCGGCGAACGGCAGTGGCGCCAGCGGCCGTCGCTCACCGTCGTCGAGGCGGCGCCAGGCCGTTGGCACCAGGCGCATGCGGAAGGCCCCGGCGGGCGGGGCAAAGCGGGGCTCGCCGTTGACCACCACGGCATCGACACGGGCCAGGCGTTCGAGGGGCTCGCGCAGGGGGCCGGCCGGCAGGCAGCGGCCGTTGCCGAAGCCCCGCGCCCCGTCCACCACCACCAGCTCCAGATCCCGAGCCAGCGCCAGATGCTGCAGGCCATCGTCGCTGATCAGGATATCGCAACCCTCCGCCAGCAGCTGCCGAGCACCGCGGGGCCGGTCCGGATCCACCATCACCGGCACACCGGTCTGATCCGCCAGCATGCGTGGCTCGTCGCCGCACCGGGCCGCCGACGTCCGATCGTCCACCCGCAGCGGATAGGCATGCCCCCTGCCCCCATAGCCCCGGGAGAGAATGCCCGGGCGCCACCCCCGCGCGCAGAGATGGCGCACCAGCCAGGCCACCAGCGGCGACTTGCCGGTGCCGCCCAGGGTCAGGTTGCCGACCACGATCACCGGCACGGGAGCCCGCCAAACCTCGCGCCGCCCCGCGGCGAAGGCGGCGGCGCGGCGCGCGACCGCGGCGCGATAGAGCCTCTCCAGGGGGCGCAGCGCCACCAGCCAGCGCGCCCCGTCGTAGGCCGCCGCCAGCCAGCGCTCTCCCAGGGCACTCATGCCGGATCGGCCTCCTTGAACTGCAGGCGGTGCAGTGCCGCATAGGCGCCGTCCCGGGCCAGCAGCTCGGCGTGACTGCCCTGCTCGACGACCTCGCCCTGCTCCATGACCAGGATGCGATCGGCGCGTTCGATGGTGGAGAGGCGATGGGCGATCACCAGGGTGGTGCGCCCCTTGCAGACCTCTTCCAGAGCCGCCTGGATATGGCGCTCGGACTCGGTGTCCAGGGCCGAGGTGGCCTCGTCGAGGATCAGCAGCGGCGCGTCCTTGAAGATGGCCCGGGCAATGGCCAGGCGCTGGCGCTGGCCGCCGGAGAGCATGACGCCGTTGTCGCCCACCACGGTGGCGTAGCCGCCGGGCAGGCGCTCGATGAATTCGTGGGCGTGGGCGGCGCGGGCGGCGGCCTCGATGGCCGCCGGGTCGGCGTCGGGCACGCCGTAGGCGATGTTGTCGGCGATGCTGGCGTTGAACAGGGTCACCTGCTGGGAGACCAGGGCGATCTGGCGGCGCAGCGGCGCCAGTCGATAGTCGTCCAGGGGAAGATCGTCGATCAGCACTCGCCCCTCGCTGGGCCGGTAGAAACGCGGCAGCAGCCCCACCAGGGTCGACTTGCCGCTGCCCGAACGGCCGACGATGGCGATCATCTCCCCCGGCGCCACCTCGAGATCGATCCCCTTGAGCACCTCGGGCTGGTCCTCGGCGTAGCGAAAGCGCACCCCCTCGAAGCTGACCTTGCCGGCCAGGCGTCCCGGAGCATGATCGCCATCGTCGCGCTCGGCGGGCACCTCCAGCAGGCCGAACAGCTCGGCGGCGGCGGCCAACCCCTTCTGGATCTCGCTGTTGATCTCGGTGAGCTGGCGCACCGGCTTGGCCATCAGCGAGGCGGCGGTGATAAAGGCCACGAACTCGCCGGGTGTCATGTCGGCCATCAGCGCCGGCGACATGGCCAGCCACACCAGCACCGCCAGCGCCAGCGCCACCAGCAGCTGGATGACCGGCGTGCTGATCGCCTTGGTCAGCGCCTCTTTCATGCTCTGCTGGCGGTTGTATTCGCTGGCGGCGGCGAAGCGCGCCTTCTCGAAGGTCTCGGCGCCGTGGGTGCGCACCACTCGATAGCCGGAGAGAGCCTCGGAGGCCACGTGGGTCACGTCCCCCATGGAGGCCTGGATGCGTGATGAGATGCGCCGGAAGCGCTTGCTGGCGTAGCTGACCACGCCGCCGATCAGCGGAGTCACGGTCAGAAAGAGCAGGGTCAGCATCCAGTTGGTCCACATCAGGTAGCTGATCAGGCCAATGACGAAGAGTCCCTCGCGCAGCAGAATCGTCAGCGCCTTGGTGGCCGCCCCGGTGACCTGCTCCACGTGGTAGGTGACCCGGGAGATCAGATGGCCACTGGAGTGGCTGTCGAAGAAGCGCCCCGGCAGGTGCAACATGTGATTGAAGACGTTGCAGCGCAGGGCGTGGACCACGTTGCGCGCCACGTTGCTCATGAAGTAGGTGCCGAGGAAGGTACCCAGCCCCCGGGCGGCGAACATGCCCACCACGAACATCGGCAGGAAGAGCCGAAAGCTGGCGTCGGGATTCTGGATGCCGTCGATCAGCCGCTTCATCATCTCCGCCAGGGCGGTGCTGGAGGCCGCATAGATGGCGTAGCCGACGATGGCCAGGGCAAAGGAGCGCCAGTGGGGGCGCACATAGCTCAGCAGCCGCTTGTAGAGCGTCCAGCCCGAGTGTTGAGAAGTCCCGTCCTGATTCACGGCGTCTCCGCTGGTGTCGATGAAAGATCGCCGGCAGCGGCTTCCGAGGTGGCGATGCGCACCCGCTGAATGCCCTGCAGGCCTGCCTGGTCGAGCACGCGCACCACGTCGGCGTGGCTGGCGCGTCCGTCGGCCTCCACCACCAGGCCATGCTCGCGGGCCCGCTCGGACTCGGCGGCCAGGGCCGCGGGCAGTTCGGCCGGGGCCAGCTCGCGCTCGCTGAGCCGGTAGACGCCGGCCGCGGTGATCACCAGCGTGACCGGCGAGGCCTCGGCGGCAGCGCCGCCCGCGGTCTCGGGCAGCTCGAGCTCCAGCGCCTGGCGGGTCTCGAAGGTGGTGGAGACCATGAAGAAGATCAGCAGCAGGAACACCACGTCGATCAGCGGGGTGAGGTTCACCTCCACGGGATCTCGCCGGGGACGCGCGAAGCGCATCAGCGCTGCACCCGCGGGGAGAGGCGGCCATCGGCATCACCGGGCTGCTCGTGGCGCTCGGCCAGGGTCAGCTCGCCGGCATGATGGGCGAGAAATTCCACCACCTGGCTGGACTGCTCCTCCAGGCGCACGGTGATGTCCTCGACCCGGCGCAGGAAGTAGCGATGGAACATCAGCGCCGGGATCGCCACGGTCAGCCCCGCCGCGGTGGTCACCAGGGCCCGGGAGATGCCGCCGGCCAGGTCGACGGTACGGCTGGCGCCGTCGCCGGCGACGATCACCGAGAAGACCTCGATCATGCCCACCACGGTACCCAGCAGGCCGATCAGCGGCGCAATGGCGGCGATGGTACCCAGCGGGCTAAGGAATCGCTCCATCTCGTGGACCACCGCCGTCCCCGCCTCCTGGAGCCGCGCTCGCACCTGCTCGTGGCCCAGGCGGGCGTTGCGCAGCCCCGCCGCCAGCACCCCGCCCAGGGGCGAGTGGCTCTCCAGCCAGAAGAGATTGACCTGGCCGCGGGCCACCAGGGTGCACACCTCCTGACCGAGCCCCCGGGGGGCGATACGCGCGGCGCGCAGCGTCCATAGGCGTTCGATGATGATCACCGTGGCCAGCAGCGAACAGCCGAGCAGCGGCAGCATCAGCCAGCCCCCGGCGGCCAGGGCCTCCATCATGTCCATGCGCTTGCCCTCGAAGATCCCCTTGAGGCGTGACGCCTGTCTCAGGGCGATTCTAACGCAAGGCAGTCGGCTCCGACACCGCTGCGCCGCCAGGGCTGTTGCCGCGCACTGTCCACCAGCCGCCGCGTTTCGGCACCGAGGCGGAAGGTCAGCGCACCGTCCAGCGCCGTGCTCCACTGGCAGCTTTCCGCCGCGCGGAAGCGCCTCACCACCTCGTCATGGGGATGGCCGAAGGCATGGCGACGCCCGGCGCTGTAGACCACCTGGTGCGGGGTGAGCCACTGCACCAGCTGGGGCCCGGAGCTGGTGCGGCTGCCGTGGTGACCGGCCACCAGCAGGGTCACCGGCGCTTCGGCCTCGAGCAGGAAGGCCCGCTCCACCTGGCGCCCCGCGTCGCCGGTGATCAGCAGTCGCTGATCGCCGGCGCTCGCCTCCAGCACGCAGGAGCGGTCGTTGCTGCTGAGGGTCGCGGTGTCCTCCGGCGGCCACAGGAAACGGAAGCGCACGCCGCCACGCTCCCAGGCCTGGCCGCGCAGGCAGTGGGTGAAGGGCACGCCGATGCTCTCACCGGGCGGGGCCAGGAAGCGTCCCACCCGATGGCGTTCGGCCAGCACCGGCACCCCGCCGGCATGATCGATGTCGTCATGGCTGACGATTACCTCGTCGAAGCGCTGACCCGGCGGCCACAGGGTGCCAGCCGGGGTAAACCCCGAGCGAAAGCGCGGGCCGGTGTCATAGAGGGCCCGGTAACCGGCGGTGCGCAGCTCCACCAGCTGGCCCTGGCCCACGTCCAGCACGCGCACCTCCAGCTGGCCGTGGGGAATCTCCGCAGGCGTCAGGCTCAGCGCTACCGCAGCCAGCGCCAGGCTGCCGCCAGCCCGCAATGCCCCCGCCAGTCCGGGCAGCACCCAGAGCAGCGCCACCAGCCCCAGGCAGAGCGCCAGGGGCGTCACCAGGGCCGGCTCGGGAAGCCACAGCGGCAGCCAGGCCACCGCCGTCTCCAGCCACCAGGCCAGCCCCTCCGCCAGCAGGGCGAACAGCCACCAGCAGAGCGCCGACAGCGGCGGCAGAGGTGTCAGCAGCCAGCCGAGCAGCCCCAGCGGCACCAGCAGGCTACTGACCAGGGGCACCGCCACCAGATTGACCAGCGGCGCCGCCGGCGCCAGACGGGCGAAGGCCAGCAGCACCGCCGCGGCCATCAGCGGCGCCAGCAGCAGCTGGGTCCGGACCAGCGCCCAGACCCAGCCGCGCGGCCCTCGGGGACGCGGACGTCCCTGCCAGGCCAGGATCAGCAGCGCCACTGCCAGAAAGGAGAGCCAGAGCCCCGGACGCCAGGCGTTGAGGGGATCGAGCAGCAGCACCACGGCCAGCGCCAGCCACCACCCATGCCAGGGCCCCGGGGCATGTCGCCCACTGGCCACCCAGAGCCCCACCAGCGCCATCACCAGGGCGCGCAGCGCAGGCGGTTCCAGCCCCGAGAGAGTCGCATAGCCCGCCGCCGCGCCGCCGGCCAGCCACCAGGGCCACACCGCCAGGCGCCAGCGCCCCGGTGTGACCAGCCGCGCCGCCCCGCGTCCCAGCAGCAGGGCAAAACCCGCCACCAGCCCCACGTGGAGCCCCGAGATCACCATCAGGTGGGTGGTACCGCTGGCGTTGAGCAGCGCCCAGTCGTCGGGGGTCAGACGCTCGCCGGCCCCCAGACTGAGAGCCGCCAGCCAGCGTTCGGCGCGGGGCGGCAACCCACGCGCCGCCAGATAGGCCAGGGCACGCTCACGCAGGCCGGGGCTGGATTCGACCCGCCGCCGCGGCGGGGGATCGGGGCGGACATAGCCGGTGGCCTGGATCCCCTCGCGCCACAGCCAGGCTTCGTAATCGAAGGTGTGGGGATTGGCGAAACCCGCCGGCGGACGCAGGCGCACGGTGAACGCCCACTGCTCGCCGGGCTGCATGGCGGGTGCCGCGAAGGCGCTGAGGCGCAGCCGCTGAAGGCGATCGCAGGCGGGGCGCGCCTCGCCCAGGGCACGACAGTCGGAGACCGCCAGGGTCAAGCGGGTCAGGCGATCCTCCTCGGCCACCGTCTCCAGCTGTCCCTTCACGGCGAGGTCCTCACCGATCAGCCCCTCCGGCAGGATGGCGCCGCGAGCCAGCAGCAGGGCAGCCACCACCCAGGCGCAGGCGACCAGCGGCAGCCAGCCGGCCAGCCGCCGCCGCGCCAGCATCAGCAGCGCGAGGATGCCGGCCCCCTCCAGCAGCCCTGGCGGCGGCCGGCTGCCCAGCACCAGACCGACGAGGACGGCCAGGGCCAGCGGGATAGCCAGACCGGGTCGCATTCCCTGGCTCCGGGTGGATGCATGACTGCCCGAACGCGACGCCCTGCATGGAGGCATCGCCATGGTAAAGGCAGGCCCTTGTATGGATAATAGCTCGCGTCACGATGCCGCGAGCCAGACCCCATGCCGCGCCGCTTCCTTCAGCGCTATATGCCCCACCCCGAGACACTCAGGCGCCAGCGCTCGCTGCGTTTCATGAGTCACCTCATCGGCAATCCTGCCCTCTGGGTGCTGAGTCGGCGCAGCGTCGCCAACGCCTTCTCGGTGGGTCTGTTCAGCGCCATGCTGCCGATTCCCTTCCAGATGGTAGTCGCCGCCTGCGGCGCCTGGGTGGCCCGGGCCAATCTGCCGCTCTCCGTGGGCCTGGTCTGGATCACCAATCCGCTGACCATGCCGCTGATCTTCTACGGCAACTATCGCCTCGGCGCCTGGCTGATGAACACCCCGGCACGGGAGGTTCCGGAGCGCCTCTCCACTCGCTGGATCGCCGAACAGATGGCCGACATCCTGCCCGCCCTGGCGGTGGGCTCGGTGGTCAGCGCCGTCGTCCTGGCGCTGCTCGGCAACCTGTTGATCCGGCTGATCTGGCGCTGGCAGGTCTCGCGCAGCTGGAAGGCCCGTCACCGGCGGCGGCGCAAGACATCCTGCGAAGAGGACTCGCTGTAGCCCCTGCTGTCCCGCCAACAAGGCAAGGGGCCTGCCCTCGAGAGAGCAGGCCCCTTGCAGTTATCGGGCGATGGCAGGCGGATCGTCGGGGATGGCTCAGTCCGCCGCCGGCTCCCGAGGCTGCTCGGTCAGGCGTCCCTCGTCCAGGCGCATCACCCGATCCTGGTGAGCGGCCAGCGCCGTGTCGTGGGTCACGATCACGAAGGCGCAGGCGGAGCTGCGCGCCAGCTCATCCATCAGCGCCAGGATGCTCGCCGCGGTGTGCTGATCCAGGTTGCCGGTGGGCTCGTCCATCAGCACCAGGCTCGGGTCGGTGACCAGGGCCCGGGCGATCGCCACCCGCTGACGCTCGCCGCCGGAGAGCTCGCCGGGCTTGTGGTCGGCCCGGGCCGCCATGCCCACCTTCTCCAGCAGCTGCCGGGCGCGCGCCTCGGCCACCTTCTTGCGCTGCCCGCGCACGATAAGCGGCAGGGCGGCATTCTCCAGGGCGGTGAACTCGGCCAGCAGATGGTGGAACTGGTAGACGAACCCGATATGGCGGTTGCGGAACTTGCCCAGGGCCGCGTCGCCCAGCGCCAGCAGGGATTCGCCGGCGATGCGCACCTCGCCCCGGGTAGGCTGATCCAGACCGCCCAGCAGGTTGAGCAGGGTGGTCTTGCCGGAACCGGAGCTGCCGACGATAGCCACCCGCTCGCCGGCGTGGACGATCAGCGCCAGGCCGTCCAGCACGGTGACGTCCTGGGGCCCCTCGCTGTAGATGCGGGTCAGGTCGAAGCACTCCAGCATGATGCTGCCTTGCGCCGCGCGGGCGCCCTGCTCGGCTGTGGCTTGCATGGTCGTATCACTCATAGCGCAGCACCTCCGCCGGCTGGACCTTGGCCGCACGCCAGGCCGGATAGAGAGTGGAAAGGAAGGTCAGGCCCAGGGCGGCGGCGACGATATCGCGCACGTCGGTCCACTCGAGGCGCGAGGGCAGATTGCTGATGAAGTAGACCCCGGCATCGAGGAACTGGATGCCGAAGAGGCTCTCGACCCCGTCGACGATATTGGAGATGGTCAGCGCCAGCAGCACCCCGAGCGCTACCCCGACCAGGATCCCGATTATCCCGATGGCCAACCCCTGAACGATGAAGATACCCATGATCGAGCGCGGCGTGGCGCCGATGGTGCGCAGGATGGCGATGTCGGCGTGCTTGTCGGTGACCACCATCACCAGGGTGGAGACGATATTGAAAGCCGCCACGGCGATGATCACCGTGAGCAGCAGCGCGATCATGCGTTTCTCCATCTGGATCGCCTGAAAGAGGCTGCCGTGGGAGAAGGTCCAATCGGTGCCCCGGTAGTTGGGCCCCAGTTCGTTGACGATGCTGCGCGTCTCGTCGGCGGCCTGGAAGAGGTCGTCGAGCTCCAGGCGCAGCCCCCCCACGGCATCTCCCAGCCGCGCGAGCGTCTGCATGTCCTCGATATTGGCATAGGCCAGGCCGGCGTCCAGGTCAGCGCCGACGCTGAACACCCCGCTTACCGTGAAGCGCTTCAGCCGCGGGAAGACCCCGGCCGGGGTGATCGAGGCCTCGGGCACCAGCAGGGTCACGGTGTCCCCCACCCCGACCCCCAGGCGGCGGGACAAGATCGAGCCCAGCACGATGTTCCACTCCCCGGGCTGCAGATCGTCCAGTTCGCCCTGCTGCATGTGGCGACCGACGATCGAAACGCGATCCTCCCATTCGGGGTGGATGCCGTTGACCATGGCCCCCTCGTTACGGCCGCCCACCGAGAACATGCCCTGCTGCTCCACGAAGGGGGCGGCACCGACCACTCGCTCGCGCTCCATCAGCTGTTCGGCGAGGGACTCCCACTCCACCATGCCGGTGCGCGACTCGACCTTGGCGTGGGGCACCATGCCGAGGATACGCGTACGTAGCTCGTGGTCGAAGCCGTTCATCACCGAGAGCACCAGGATCAGTACCGCCACGCCCAGCATCAGGCCCAGCATGGAAGTCAGCGAGATGAAGGAGATAAAGTGGTTGCGGCGCTTGGCGCGCACGTAGCGCAACCCGATCAGGAAAGGCAGACGGTCGAGCATGGGGGCGTTCCTTGTCAGCGGGCGCCCATGGTAAGGCTTTTTCGCTGCCGCTGCATCGGGAGGCCGGCGCCTTGCCGTGGATTTGCACCTTGGCGGCGGAGTGCACGGCGAGCCTCGCCCGGTGAGCGCCTCACCCCTTGCATCGATGTCCATTGATGCCTACATTCGCGCCCTATCCATCCGACTCCCCGCGGGGCTCACGACCATGGCCAAACGCCTGCTTCCCGAATGGCATTCCCAGGATGCCGTCCAGCTCACCTGGCCCGGCCCCCAGAGCGACTGGGCGCCTCTACTCGAGCGCATCGAGGCCACCCTGGAGGCCATGGTGGTGGCCATCGCTCGCTATCAGGCCGTGCTGGTCAGCGTGCCCGACACCGCCACCCGCACCCACCTGGCCGGGCGCTTCGCGAACCTCGGCGTACCCGCCGAACGGCTCAGGCTGGTGGTGGCCGACAGCGACGACACCTGGACCCGAGACCACGGCCCCCTGGCAGTGGAAGAGCATGGTCAGCTGCGCCTGCACGACTATGTCTTCACCGGCTGGGGCGGCAAGTTTCCCGCCCCCCGGGACAACACCCTGACCCGGCGCCTGGCGGATGCCGGCGTCTACGCCTGCCCGGTCAGCGAGCGCGGCCTGGTGCTGGAGGGTGGAGCCCTGGAGAGCGACGGCGCCGGCACCCTGCTCACCACCGAGGCGTGCCTGCTCAACCCCAATCGCAACCCCGGCCTGGACCGCACCGCGGTGGAGGACTGGCTACACGAGGATTTCGGGGTGACCCGGGTACTCTGGCTGGCCCACGGCCATCTGGAGGGCGATGACACCGACAGCCACGTGGACACCCTGGCGCGCTTCTGCGACCCGGCCACCATCGCCTATGTGCGCTGCGACGACGAGGACGACCCCCACTATCCGGCGCTGGCCGCCATGGAGGCGGAGCTCAAGGCGCTGCGCCGCCGGGACGGCGAGCCCTACCGCCTGGTGCCGCTGCCCTGGCCGCGCCCCTGCTTCGACCCGGTGGACGGCCACCGCCTGCCCGCCACCTACGCCAACTTCCTGATCATCAACGGTGCGGTGCTGGTGCCCACCTACGGCGACGCCGCCGATACCCGGGCGCTGACCGCCCTGGCCGGCGCCTTCCCGGG
>LFCJ01002768.1_pt1 | contig 12683 bp, 7 predicted proteins | sample 643141 | NCBI WGS metagenome assembly LFCJ01 (sample SAMN03766243, study PRJNA286221) | soda lake metagenome | biome: soda lake; feature: Kulunda steppe; material: water; isolation source: sample B1-Br-g2 brine of Lake Bitter-1 | place: Russia: Kulunda steppe | collected 2010-07 | reverse complement strand
TCCAGGCGGTGCAGCCAGGCCATCAGCGGCCGGCTCAGATACGCCTCGGGCGCAAAGCCGCTGCACACCGCCAGGGACGGCAGGGCGTGAGCCCCACCGGCCGGCTGGTCGACCATCAGGGTCATGCCGTTGCTGGCGGTGACCGGCGCCCCGTCAATCCCGAACAGGGTCCAGTCGAACAGCGGCCGGCCGCTGATGCGGTTGGCGATGCGCAGCGGCTCCACGGCCGAGAAGAAGGCCATCATCGAGAAGCGCGGCAGCAGCAGAAAGCCCACCGGCTCGGGCAGTGGGCCCTGATAGCTCAGGCGCATCGTTGCCTCCTCACTCCCCTGGGCGCTGCAGTCCGCCCAGCTTCAGGATCCGCACGCGCGATCATGCTGCTTCCCTTCTCCTCTCTGGTGGTAGCAGGACGGATGACCGGCCATCAGCGAAGAGGGAAGTATACCCGAAGCGTCAATACTGCCTGTCAGACGACATCCTCATGCACGACCTGCCGACCATGCTCATCCAACACCGCCCCAGGAGCGAGCCTCAGTAGCTCACCACCACGTCGCCCAGCGGCTTGCTGCAGCACGACAGGATATAGCCTTCCGCCACGTCATCATCGGTGATGCCGCCATTGTGCTCCATGTCGACCTCGCCGCCGGCCAAAGGCACGCGACAGGTCCCGCAGATCCCCATGCCGCAGGCCTTGGGAATATGCAGGCCCAGCTTGGCCGCCGCGGAATGCACCGTCTCGCCCGGCTGAATGCGCACGCTCTTGCCCGTCACGCTGAACTCGACGCTGATCATGTCGGCAATATCGAACTCCTCGGCTTCGGTCTCGGCCTGCTCGACGTGCTCGATCACCTCTTCCTGGATCGCCAGCGGCGTGGCGCCGAAGGACTCCTCGTGGTAGTGCGCCATATCGAAGCCCTTCTCCCGCAGCAGCTTCTTGATGGCTTCCATATAGGGCGTCGGGCCACAGCAGAAGATCTCGCGCTCCATGAAGTCCGGCACCATCAGCTCGAGCATCGGCAGGCCGAGGTAGCCGCGAAAGCCGGACCACGCCTCACCCAGCTCGTCGCTGCGCTCGCAGACGATGTGCAGGGTAAACTCGGGAATCCGCGAGAAGATATGGGCGAGCTCACGGTGGAAGATGATATCGCGCGGCGTGCGTGCGCAGTGGATAAACTGCAGATCCACCGCCGCATTGGTATCGAAGAACCAGCGGGTCATGGACATCAGGGGCGTGACGCCAACCCCTCCGGAGAGCATGAGCACCTTTTCGGCGGGGTGATCGATAACGTTGAAGTTTCCGACCGGTCCGTGCACCGCCAGCTCGTCGTTGACCCTCAGGTTATCATGCAGCCAGTTGGAGACCAGTCCCCCCGGAATTCGCTTGACGGTGATCGAGAAGCTGTAGGGAACCGACGGTGAGCTGGAAATGGTGTAGGAGCGCATCAACTGCTGGCCATCGATCTCCAGTTCCAGGGTGACAAACTGCCCCGGCTTGAAGAAGAACATGACGGGCTGCTCGGCCATGAAGCAGAAAGTGCGGGTATCCCAGGTTTCCTGGATCACCTTGACGCAGCGCACCAGGTGGCGGCCATTGGTCCAGGTCTGGGTCGTGACGGGGTTGAGAAAGCTCGTTGTCATTGTGGTATCGCCCGGGCTGCAGCATAAGGGTCTCCGGCCGCGGTATTACCGGTTGCCGTTGTACGCATTCTGCGCAGGCTGATCTTCCACGACTTGCCTGCCAGCGACACGGGCATGCCCATGACCTCCACCTCATTCCCCCAGGTTTGCACGACAGGTCGCTGCCGTATCACCGCGCGTCGCGGCCAGACAACTGTCCGACGGGCCGCTGATCCACACTCGCCGCAATCCGCTACCGTTATCCTCGGCGAGCGGCTCACCCGAAGGATCCTGCTTCTCCCCGAACAACCCCGAGGCCGCCCGAGCGGCCCAGCAAGAGGACCTGTCGCTATGAACCCCATATCTCCCGCTCGCCTGGATGACCCTCTGGCATCGGCACGCGAGGCCACCATCGAGATGCTGACCGATCGTCAGCGGCTTTTCTCGCTGCCCCAGCCCTTCTACAACGATGCTCGACTGTTCGCCCTGGACATGCAGGAGATATTCGAAAAGGAATGGTTATTCGCAGGGATGACCTGCGAGATTCCCCACAAGGGCAACTATCTCACCCTGGACGTGGGCGACAACCCGGTCATCATCGTACGCGGCGATAACGGCAGGATACACGCCTTCCATAACGTCTGTCGGCACCGTGGATCCCGTCTCTGCGTCGGCGACAAGGGCAAGGTTGCCAAGCTGGTCTGCCCCTATCATCAGTGGACCTACGAGCTGGACGGCCGGCTGCTGTTCGCCGGCAGCGACATGGGGGCGAGCTTCGACCTCTCCGCCTACGGGCTTAAGCCCGTGAACGTGCGCAGCGGCGGCGGCTATCTCTTCATCAGCCTGGCAGACAGCCCTCCTCCCATCGATGACTTCCTCGACAGCCTCGAGCACTACCTCGCTCCCTACGACATGGATAACGTCAAGGTGGCGGTGGAGTCCAGTATCGTCGAGCAGGCCAACTGGAAGCTGGTGCTCGAGAACAATCGCGAGTGCTACCACTGCAGCGGCGCCCACCCTGAGCTGCTCAATTCACTGCAGGAGTTCGACGACAGCGACGACCCGCGCGCCACGCCGGCCTACCAGGCGCTGGTGGCACGCAAGCAGCAGCAGTGGGAGGAAATGGGCATCCCCTGGAAGCTCAGCCGCCTGGGCAGGCGCAATCGTCTGACCCGAACCCCGCTGCTGGACGGTACGGTCTCGATGACCATGGATGGCCAGCCGGGCTGCCGCAAGCTGATGGGCTCCCTGCCCAGCGCTGACCTTGGCGCCCTGCGCATTCTGCATCTCCCCAACTCCTGGAACCACTTCATGGGCGACCATGCCGTGGTGTTCCGGGTGATGCCGCTCGGTCCCCAGCAGACGGTGGTCACCACCAAGTGGCTGGTCCACAAGGACGCCGTGGAAGGCGTCGATTACGACCCGGCCCATCTGCGCCGCGTCTGGGATGCCACCAACGAGCAGGACCGGCGCCTGGCGGAGGAGAACCAGCGCGGCATCAACTCCCGAGGCTACGAGCCCGGCCCCTATTCGGAGACGTTCGAATTCGGCGTGATCGACTTCATCAACTGGTACGCCGAGCGGATGCTGGAGAACCTCGGCCATACCGCGCCGCATCTGAGGGTAGTGGAGGGCTGACACCTCCCCTCCCCGGACACGACAAGGCCCCTGGTAGCGTGCACCAGGGGCCTTGTCGTTCGATGCCCGGCGTCAGTCGCCGTCAGCCAGCGCCGTTTCCGCTCGACCCAGCCGGCAGGCGGCATACTTGAACTCGGGAATCTTGCCGTCGGGGTCGAGCGCCGGGTTGGTCAGGATATTGGCCGCCGCCTCGACGTAGCAGAAGGGCACGAACACCATCCCTTCCTGCATCAGCGGGTCGACCCGCGTCTTCAGGGTGATGGCGCCACGCCGCGTGGTGATGGTGATCGGCTCGCCCTGCGTCAGGCGCAACCGCACCATCTCGGCCGGCGCCAGGCTCGCCACCGCCTCGGGCTCCAGGTCGTCGAGCACTCGGCTGCGGCGGGTCATGGAGCCGGTGTGCCAGTGCTCCAGCTGGCGCCCGGTGATCAACACCGTGGGGTAGTCGCCGTCGATGGGCTCGTCCGGTGGCAGCGGCCGGGTCGGGGTGAACCTCGCCCGACCGCTCGCGGTGGGGAAGGCGTCGGAGAACACCACGTCCGCCCCGGGGGCGTCGTCGGCCGGGCAGGGATAGGTCACCGAGCTCTCCCGATCCAGGCGTTCCCAGGTGATGTGGTCCAGCGAGGCCATGCCCTGCTTCATCTCGGCGAAGACCTCACGGGGATGGGTGTAATCCCAGTCCAGGCCCAGGCGGTTGGCGAGCTGCTGAATGATCCACCAGTCGGGCTGCGCCTCTCCGGGAAGCGGGACGGCGACACGGCCCAGCTGTACCTGGCGATTGGTGTTGGTGACGCTGCCATCTTTCTCCGGCCAGGCCGAGGCCGGCAGGATGACGTCGGCGAACTGGGCGGTCTCGGTGACGAAGAGATCCTGCACCACCAGATGCTCGAGCTTGGCCAGGGCCGCCCGGGCGTGATCGAGGTCCGGGTCCGACATCGCCGGATTCTCGCCGAGGATATACATCCCTCTGATGGTGCCAGCCGCGATGGCATCCATGATCTCCACCACGGTGAGCCCCGGGGTCGCGTCGAGTTCGCTGTTCCAGAGCTCCTCGAAGGCGCTGCGCACCTGGGCATCGGTCACCGGCTGGTAGTCGGGGAGCACCATGGGAATCATCCCGGCATCCGAGGCGCCCTGAACGTTGTTCTGGCCGCGCAGCGGATGCAGCCCGGTGCCGGGGCGCCCGGTCTGGCCGCAGGCCAGCGCCAGCGAGATCAGGCAGCGGGCGTTGTCGGTGCCGTGGACGTGCTGGGAGATGCCCATGCCCCAGAAGATCATCGCCTTGTCGGCGGTGGCATACAGCCGCGCCAGCTCGCGGATCTGCTCGGGGGCGACGCCACAGGCCGGCGACATCGCCTCGGGGGTCAGGTCGCGCACGTGAGCCTTCAGCGCCTCGAAGCCCTCGGTGTGGGCATCGATATAGGCCGGGTCATACAGCGCCTCGTCGACGATGACGTGGAGCATGGCGTTGTAGAGCGAGACGTCGCCGCCGGGGGTGAAGCGCACGCTGCGGTGGGCGTAGGTATCCAGGGCCTGGCCGCGGGGGTCGAGGATGATCAGCTTGGTGCCGTTGCGTGCCGCCTGCTTGAAGTAGGTGGCCGCCACCGGGTGGTTGATCGCCGGATTGCAGCCGGTGAGGATCACCACGTCGGCCTGCAGCGCCTGCATGAAGGAGGCGGTCACCGCTCCGGAGCCGATGCACTCCATCAGCGCCGCCACCGAGCTGGCGTGGCACAGCCGGGTGCAGTGGTCGACGTGGTTGGAGCCGAAGCCCACGCGCACCAGCTTCTGAAACAGCCAGGCCTCCTCGTTGGAGCACTTGGCGCTGCCGAAGCCGGCCAGGCCATCGGGGCCCCGGGCCACCTTGATCGCCGCCAGGCCGTCGGCGGCGAGGTCCAGCGCCTCCTCCCAGCTCGCCTCGCGAAAGTGAGTCAGCGGCCGGGCGGGGTCGAAGGCCGGATCGAGTCCCTTGGGCACGCCGGGCTTGCGGATCAGCGGCCGGGTCAGCCGGGACGGATGGTTGGGGTAGTCGAAGCCGAAGCGCCCCTTGACGCACAGTCGACCCTGGTTCGACGGGCCGTCCCTGCCCTCGACGAACAGGATCTGCTCGTCCTTGACGTGGTAGGTGAGCTGGCAGCCCACCCCGCAGAAGGGGCAGACGGAGTCCACGGTGCGATCGGCGGCCAGTGAATCGCCGCGGCCCTGCTCATCGATCAGGGTCGCCGGCATCAGCGCCCCGGTGGGACAGGCCTGGACGCACTCGCCGCAGGCCACGCAGGTGCTGTCGCCCATGGGATCGTCGAAGTCGAAGACGATCTTGGACGCGGCCCCTCGATGGGCCAGACCGATGACGTCGTTGCCCTGCACCTCGCGACAGGCGCGCACGCAGAGGTTGCACTCGATGCAGGCATCAAGGTCGACGTTCATGGCCGAATGCGTGGCGTCATGGCCCCGCGCATGGGGGAGCGAGGCCGAGCGCTCGGCGACATGGTGCACCGTGGGGGCATCGCGTTCGGTCCTTGCCGGCAGCCGCTCGCGCACGGCGGTGGCGTCGATGGCCAACGCATCGGCCATGGCCCAGAAGTGGCTGGAGCGATCGGGGCCGCCCTCGCGCTCGGGCTGGTCGGCGACCAGCAGCTCCATGACCCCCTCGCGCGCCACCCGCGCACGCTCGGAAGTGGCGCTCTTGACCACCATGCCCGGCGCCGCTTCGCGCAGACAGCTCGCCGCCAGTACGCGCTCTTCCCCGACCTCCACCATGCAGGCACGACAGTTGCCATCGCTGCGATAGCCGGGGGCATCCTTGAAGCAGAGATGCGGAATGGTCTCGCCGGCGCGCCTGGCCACCTGCCAGAGGGTCTCGCCGGGGAAGGCGGAGACCTCGGCGCCATCCAGCGTCAGGGTAAAGGACTCGGCGTTCCTGGTGTTCTCGGTCGGCATGCTCATCTCCCTCACCCCTTGACGATGATGTGCTGGGCGGCGAGTTCACCGCGAAAATCCTTGAGCAGCCCCAGCACGGGATTGGGCGCCGCCTGGCCCAGGCCGCAGATGGAGGCATCCGTCATCACCTGCGCCAGGCGCTCGAGTTCCTCGACCCGCCACTCGTCGCGCTCGAGCAGCGTCAGCATCTTCTCGGTGCCCACCCGGCAGGGCGTGCACTGGCCGCAGGATTCGTCGGCGAAGAAGGCCAGCAGATTGGTGGCCACCGCCTGCAGGTCGTCCTGGTCGGAGAGCACGATGATCGCCGCCGAGCCGATAAAGCAGCCCTCGGCCTGCAGGGTGTCGAAATCCAGCGGAATATCCGCCTTGCTGGCCGGCAGGATGCCGCCGGAGGCGCCGCCGGGCAGGTAGCCCGCCAGGCGGTGCCCCTCGGCCATGCCGCCGCCGTACTCTTCGATGAGCTCGTTCAGGGTGATGCCGGCGGGGGCCAGGTGCACCCCGGGAAGGCGAACCCGGCCGGAGAGCGAGAAGCTGCGCAGGCCCGACCGGCCGTGGCGGCCCTGACCGGCAAACCAGTCGGCACCCTTTTCCCAGATCCGTGGAATCCAGTAGACGGTCTCGACGTTGTTGACCAGGGTGGGCCGGTCGAAGAGCCCCTTCTGAGCGACGAAGGGCGGACGATGGCGCGGCTTGCCCGGCTTGCCCTCCAGGGACTCGATCATCGCCGACTCCTCGCCGCAGATATAGGCGCCGGCGCCGCGGCGCATCACCACGAAGCCGGGGTCGCAGAGCCCTGCCGTCTCGAGCTCGGCGATCGCCTCGCCGAGCACCCGATGCAGGCCGGGGTACTCGTCGCGCAGGTAGATATACAGCGCCTCGGCCTCCACCGCCCAGGCGCTGACCAGGGCCCCCTCGAGGAAGCGGTGCGGCGAACGCTCCAGGTAGTGGCGATCCTTGAAGGTGCCGGGCTCGCCCTCGTCGGCGTTGATGGCGCAGTAGCGCGGCCCCGGCTCCTGACGCACGAAGTACCACTTCTTGAAGGTGGGGAAGCCCGCACCGCCCAGGCCGCGCAGGTTGGAGCGCTCGAGCGTCTCCATCAGCGTCTCTACCGTCACGCGCCCCTCGCGGCAGTCGGCGAGCAGCCGATAGCCGCCCTCCTCGCGATAGTCCGCCAGGCGCTGCCAGAGGATCGCCTCGGGATGATAGTGGCCGGTATCTACCACCGCCTCGACGCCCTCGGCGGTGGCAAACAGCACATGGTGGTGTCCCACCTCCACCACCGGCGCGGTATCGCAGCGCCCCATGCAGGGCGCCCGCACCACCCTTACCGCTTCAGGGTCGAGGCCGGACTCCAGCTGAGCCCTGAGCGTCGCGGCGCCGGCCAGCTGGCAGGAGAGCGAATCGCAGACCCGCACCGTCACCGCCGGCGGCGGAGACTGGTCGTCGTGGACCACGTCGAAGTGGGCGTAGAACGTTGCCGTCTCGTAGACCGCGGCCATGGGCAGGTTCATGTAGGCGGCCAGGGCCCGCAACATCACCAGCGACAGGTAGCCGTGGGCATCCTGGATGGCGTGCAGGTGCTCGATCAGCCGATCGCGACGGCGCAGCTCGGGGTCTCGCCGCTCGTCGCCGAGCAGCTGGCGCAGCGCGGCCAGGGCCACGGGGGGCAGATCGCGGCCGCGGGGCCTGCCGCGGAAACGGCGCTGGGGAGTGACGGTCTCGACGGTCATGGCGTTGCTCTTGTTTTTGGTGGGCGCTGGCCCGGGAGCGCTCTGTCCGGCGGGGCCATCCCCCATGAACACCGGCGCCCGGGTATCGGCCGGCCAGCCCTGTGGCTGGCACCTGATGTCATGTTGGCACCGGCTTCAGGATGGGGCAATGCGGGACAGGCCATGCTGTCACTCCCGGGTCGGATGGCGGTGGCATCGGGAAGGGCCCCGGCCCGGAGCCGGGGCGAATCACGGCTTTCAGGCAGCGACGCTGCCGTGGGGGTCGATGACAAACTTCTTGGCGGCGCCTCCATCGAAGTCGGCATAGCCACGGGGCGCCTGATCCAGGGTGATCATCTGGACGTTGACCGCATCGGCGATCTTCACCTTGTTGAACAGGATCGCCTGCATCAGCGGGCGGTGATACTGCATCACCGGGCACTGGCCGGTGTGAAATGAGTGGGACTTGGCCCAGCCGAGACCAAACCGCATGCTCAGGGCGCCCTGCTTGGCGGCGGCGTCGGCCGCCCCCGGGTCTTCGGTCACGTAGAGGCCCGGAATGCCGATCTGGCCGCCGGCGCGAGTCATCTCCATCGCCGAGTTGAGGACGGCGGCGGGCGCCTCCTTGCCGTGGTGGCAGCCGCAGGCGTGGGCCTCGAAGCCGACGCAGTCGACGAAGGCATCGACTTCACGCTCGCCGAGGATCACCTCGATCCTGTCGGCCATGTCGCCATCCTGGGTCAGGTCGAGGGTCTCGCAGCCGAAGCTCCTCGCCTGGGCCAGGCGCTCCTCGATCATGTCGCCGACGATCACGCAGGCCGCGCCCAGCAGCTGGGCGGAGACCGCCGCGGCCAGACCCACCGGGCCGGCACCGGCGATATAGACGGTGCTGCCCGGCCCGACGCCGGCGGTGACGCAGCCGTGGAAGCCGGTGGGGAAGATGTCGGAGAGCAGGGTGAGGTCCTTGATCTTCTCCATGGCCTGGTCGGCGTCCGGGAACTTCAGCAGGTTGAAGTCGGCGTAGGGCACCATGACGTACTCGGTCTGGCCGCCGACCCAGCCGCCCATGTCCACATAGCCGTAGGCGGCGCCGGGGCGCGCCGGATTGACGTTGAGGCAGATGCCGGTGCGGCCCTCCTTGCAGTTGCGGCAGCGCCCGCAGGCGATATTGAAGGGCACCGAGACCAGATCGCCCGGCTTGATGAATTCGACGTCGCGACCGCACTCGACCACCAGGCCGGTGATCTCGTGGCCCAGCACCAGCCCGGAGGGGGCGGTGGTGCGGCCGCGCACCATGTGCTGGTCGCTGCCGCAGATATTGGTGGTGACCACCTTGAGGATCACGCCGTGGTCGCATTTGCGATTGCCGAGGGCGAGCTCCGGATAGGGAATGGATTCGACGGCGACTTGCCCCGGACCCTTGTAGACGACGCCGCGGTTGGCTGCATTCATGGCTGGCTTCCTCTCTGTTGTTATCGGTGTGACGCAAGCACTCACCGCGACCATAGCGGGAATGTTCACCGGGATGATCCCTCCATGAGTCATCCCTATGCCTGATCACGACACCGTCACGCACGGCGAGGTAAACGAATAGCCGCAGGTCGCTTTCACGACACTGCCCACGGGCGGCGTGCCCAACAATGCCCGGTCCGGGGCATGATTCCCCGCGCCCCAGCGTTCAAGCAAGAACCCGATCACAACAGCCGAGGCGCCCACATGAGGCAAGACGATGACCCTATCCTGTCGTCGGGGCAGGACAACACCGTTCGCGACCGCCCGCCTGTCTCGCGGGCGGCTGTCTTGTCTTGACGCCGGGAGAAACGGCAATGCAGCAAAGCGTTTACCGGAAAGGACTGCTCATGGTGATCCTGGGCGTGGTGTTTCTCAGTTTCGACGGCCTGCTGATCCGCCTCGCCCATGCCGATGGCTGGACCGTTGTTTTCTGGCGCGGCTTCTTGATGTTCTGCGTGCTTGGCGCGCTGTGCAGTCTGGGTGGAAACCGGCTGGAAACCGTTCGCCGCTGTCCGGGCGCGTCGCTTGCGTCAGCGCTGCTTCTGGGGCTGATCTCCACGCTCTTCGTACTGGCCGTCATGAACACCAGCGTGGCCAACGTGGTCATCATCCTTAGCTCGGCACCGCTTTTCGCGGCGCTGCTCTCCCGCCTCTTGCTGGGTGAGACGGTGGCGCTACGCACCCTGGTGGCGATTGCCGTATGCATGCTGGGCATGGGACTGGTCTTCATGGGCGAAGGTGCTCAGGGCAGGCTGGCGGGCAATCTCTATGCCCTGGCCGCCGCCGCGGCCATCGGGGGCAACCTGACCCTCCTGCGCCGCCATCCCTCGATCGACCGTGTCGCGGTGATTGCCGGCGGTGGCCTTCTCTCGGCGGCGATTGCCCTGCCCATGGCATCTCCGCTGACGCTGGGCGGCCAAAGCTATGGGGTGCTGGCGCTGATGGGGCTGGTGCAGATGCCGCTGGCCACCGTCCTGATCAACAGCGCAACCCGATACCTGCCCTCAACCGAGGTCGCGCTCTTCTACCTGGTCGAAACCGCACTCGGCACCCTCTGGGTATGGTGGATGCTGGGCGAGACGCCAACGGTCTCGACGCTGGCCGGAGGGACGGTCGTGATTGCGGTGCTGATGCTGCATGCCTTGACAGGCCTGCATCTGGAAAAGCGTCGCCTCCGGCTCCAGGGCGTGGCGGGCTGGGATCGCCGGCAACAGGAAAGCCCGCCGGAGCGGGCTTGCCAGAGGGGATAAGCGGCGCGGCCGGGGGGGCTCAGCGCAGCACCCCCTCCTCGTTGAGCAGCTTGAGGATCGCCTCGGCGCCCTGTTCGGCGGAGACCCCCTCCAGCACCTGGCCGCTGCCACCCTCCGCCTTGGCGGCGGCGGCCTTGAAGCGGTCACGAGCCGAGGCGGCCTTGACGATCTTGAGCCGCTTGGGACGCTTGCGGGCCGGGTCCAGCTGCCACTCGGCCAGTTCCCGGTCCGGCTCGGCGGACACCGGAATCGCCGCGAGCTCGCCCCGGCGGGCCGGGCCGAAGGCGCTCTGGCGGGCCGCGGGCGCCGCCCCATCCACGCTGACAATCGCCGGCAGGCGCACCTTCAAGCGCCGTCGCTGGCCCCGGGGCAGCGCCTGCAGCAGGGTCGCCACGCCGTTTTCTACCTTCTCCACCGCGGCCAGGCCATTGACCAGCGGCCAGCCCAGGCGCTCGGCCAGGGCATAGGGCAAGAGCCCCGAGCCCTCGCCCCGCTCCGCCCGGGCGCCGGTGATCACCAGCTGCGGCGGCGCCGCGGCCAGGTGCTCGGCCAGAACCGGAATGGCATCGCTGCCCTCGGCCTGCTCCAGCAGGGTCAGGGTATCCAGCCCCGTGCCTGCGGACATGCCCAGGTAGCCGCGCAGCGCCGCTTCGTTCTCCTCCGCGTGGGGGCCGGCGTGCAGCAGGCTGACCCGGCTGCCGGGGAGCCGGCGCTCCAGGCCCAGGGCCAGCTCCAGGCCCCGGGCATCCTGATCGGCGCGCCGCGCGCGCCCGGTGATGGGGTGGCGCCCCACCGAGACCAGCACCGCCACCTCGATTCCCTGCTGCTCAGGCCGCATCGCGCTGCCCTCCTCGCTGCTGTTCCACCTTGGCGACCAGGGCGGCGAGGATCTCGGCACTGTCACCGATCACCGCCAGGTCGGCGCGCTTGATCATGTCGCATCCCGGGTCGAGGTTGATGGCCACCACCTTGTCGCAGCTCTGGATACCCTGCAGGTGCTGGATGGCGCCGCTGATACCTACCGCCAGATAGACCCGGGCGGTGACCCAGGTGCCGGTAGCACCCACCTGGCGGTCACGCGCCATGAAACCGTCGTCCACCGCCACCCGCGAGGCCCCTTCGGTGGCGCCCAGCACCCCGGCGGCGTGGTGGAAGCCTTCCCAGTCAGTGACGCCGTTGCCGGCGGAGAGGATGAACTCCGCCTCGGCCAGTGCCACCCCGGCGGGATCCACCGCCACCTGCCCCAGGTCCTCGATCCGCGAGAAGGGACTGGGAAGCGTGCCCTCCAGACGCAGCGGCTCGGCGGCATGCAGGGTCTCGTCCACCGGCTCGGCGCACTCGGCCAGCGCCAGTGCCAGGCGCGGTAGCGGGCGCTGGATATCCAGACGCTCCGCCGCGCCGCGAGCGGTGCAGCGCCAGCCCAGCGGCGCCCCGCTATCGGCCTCTACGTGCCAGACCCCGGTGGCGGGGCGCTCGCCCCTCCCCTCATTCAAGCGCAGCGCCAGGCGCCGTCCCAGGTCGGCCCCGCCCAGGGGCGAATCGGGCAGCAGCCAGTGGCGCGGTGCCAGCTCCCGCTCCACGGCGCAGAGCGCCGCCAGGCGCGCCTCGGGGGCGAAACCGGCGTAGGCGTCGTCCTCGAGGTGCAACAGCCGATCGATGCCCGCCTCGCCAAGCGCTTCTTCCTTGTGCTCGCCGAACACCACCGCCAGGACGGCGCCGGGGCGTTCCGGGTCGGCATCCGCCAGGCGCCGGGCCAGCCCCAGCAGGTCCTTGTCGTGACCGGAGAGGCGCCCGCCGGAGAGCTCCGGCACCACCGCCACCATAAAGGTCGGATCGGGAATTTCCACCCGGCGACGGCGATCCTGAGCCGCCAGGCGGCTCGTGCTCCCCGCCTGGCCGCCCTGCTGGACGCCGCTGCGGTCGATGCGCTTCACGCCATTGGGGCCGATAAAGCCGATGGCACGGGGGTTCTTGCGAATCAGCCCATTGGGGCCCATCCACTCTACCGCGGCAGCCC
>LFCJ01002765.1_pt1 | contig 12686 bp, 8 predicted proteins | sample 643141 | NCBI WGS metagenome assembly LFCJ01 (sample SAMN03766243, study PRJNA286221) | soda lake metagenome | biome: soda lake; feature: Kulunda steppe; material: water; isolation source: sample B1-Br-g2 brine of Lake Bitter-1 | place: Russia: Kulunda steppe | collected 2010-07 | reverse complement strand
TGACTCCAACAATCCAATAATCATTGAACGGAACACGTTCAATGGGAATTGAATTTCCAGAGAGAGCACCTTTCAGTGGATTGTCTGCATCAGACATCTGTCCTCCCCTGTCTAACCCTCTAGAATAAAGGGGAATCTCGAGGTCCTCCCATTCAACCTTTTGCATGCGATGCTGATCCCCAACTGCTAACATATTTGAGAGATCATTAAGCGAGGCGTATGTGTTCGGATAATACATTGGATTGCCAGGAGGAGTTGCAAATTCCGGATCAAAATCAACTTCCGGGGCAACACCAACCGCACCAGTGTATACATCAAGTTCGGGATTTGAATCATCTAGTCTCTTACCAATGCGATTTATGACCGCCGAAAGAAGGGGAAAAGTGCCGCTTCCTGTCCCACCACCAAGAGAATGGAGGAGAAAAATATTGTACGAGTCTCTACCCGCCTGAAAAGAATAATTTACTTCCTTGTGGTGCTCCCGAATATCGCTCCAGATAGCCTGAAAGTAGTCATCAAAATCCTGAGTGCCCCTACTATCAAGTTTATACCGGCCCACTGGACGTTGTCTCTCGGCCCCCTTTGACCCAATTTCGAAATCTGGAGTCAGGTACTTGTATTTTGATTGATCCTCCTTTTTGTGTGCTTCAGCGATATTCAAACGTATCTGGGTCGTCCCTGTCGGCACACTTTGAAGGGTATCCGTGTCGGTGTCAATTGCTAAGTACTCAAAATAATCAGAGGCGTCGTTTCTTTCGACAGTCTCTGCGAGTGATTTCATCATCTCGATTCCTGCTTGCCCTACCCCTATGGTAAACGTCGGAAGCGGTTTACTCATACAAACTAACTTATCTGGATTGTTTTATAACTCTTGCTCAGGTCGGGGTGTCTATCCTTGGATACGCGTGGTTGAGCGCGCTCCACTCATCAATTTCACAAATAATCAATCCTAACCGTTTACTTGAGCTCTGGATAAGCGAAACGAGAATTAATATCTTCATCGGTGATTGTATGGAATATTTCAGAGACAGTAGAGTCATTATCAGTAAAGCGATTGTGTATTGGGGAAAATTCGCTCATCATATTCAAATCTATTGGGTGATACATACCCAACAAAGATAATTCTGATTTTAAATTCCATTTGGCCATTCCATATGAATGTCTAAACTTATAATGGAGCTGTTTATGTAGTGACTCAGAAAAATTATCAATATTATTATTGAATATATCTGTGAGAATAGAAGAATCAGTTTCGTTCGAGAGCACCCCCAGTTTTGCTGACTTTCGTCCAAACGAAGTAGCAGACATGTCTTCTACTGGGTCATTTAGTGCTACAAGTTCCCGTTCAATTGTTTCCACCAGTTCGTCTATTTCAATGAGTCCATTATTATTCAACGTCTCCAGATTACAATACGATGTGTCACTCAACGATGAATATGTGAGTTGATCTTCGGTGGGTACTTGCAACCGAAGATGCGTTTTCCCTTCTATAGGTTCCGGTGTAGCTAATCCTTTTTTAAGTGTTTCGCGCTCTTGTGCATATCTGCTCCACTCGAGTCGTACGTCTTTGTGTTCTTTGTGTAGCTGTTCTATCTGTTCTTGCAGTTCTGTTGCCTGGGCCTGTAGCGTATCATGTAATTTCTCACGTTGACGGAGGAGGTTCTTTCTAGTTTCAAGGTATAATCTATAATCTTCGGTGAGTTTTTCAAAGCCTTCAATTTCTTCCTGGATACGTTTCACATTTCTGCCAGCCATCGAGAGTCCACTCGGCAATACTGATTGTCTAGATTGTCGCTCAAAGTCGTCCTTGAGTGCTCGGAGACTATCCACAATGTACTCAATTTTCTCCATGGTTGGTCCCGATGGCTGAGAATTATCAAGCGTATCAAATTCGATACTCCCCGAAAGATCAGAATCAATGTTCCAATTGGCAGTTAGATATTCAATTTTATCTATTATTTCATGTGTAGATACACTCTGCTCTATTTTTACTAACGCAATGGACACCATTGCGTACTTTGGGAGTAAATTTGTATCAAGGCTTTCTACGCTGTTTTGATTGGGTAATGCTGCTAGCGCTTCAGACTCGACCGCTATGTGTCTAGTTATTTTATCAAAGTCTGTATGTGATGTGAGTAGCGAGTCAACACATTCGATACACTGGTCCAGTAATTTCTCACCAATTATTTGAAATTGAGATCCGTCTTCCACCTCATCATCTAATAGCGTTGCAGCCTCAATCTCAAGTACATTATCGATCTGTTTTTGAAGACGTTGGACCTCGCGTCGTTTTTGTTTAATATTAGATTTTTGTTGATCGAGTTCCTGCAGTTTTTTATCAACTTGTATATATCTACGTAAGTCTTCTACGGGTGTAGCGATGGTACGCTCTGCAACGGAATAGAGTTCGGACTGGTTGTACCACTCTTGCTCTTCTCTTTCAGAAAGAAAGTGTATCAACCGTGCAGCAGTCTTCTCAGTTTGGTGGAACTGCTCCATCACAATATCTACATCTTCATTCACAGCGAGTAACCAGTAACCGTCAAACGGACTCTGTTCAATATCGACTGCTGTTTCGTTGATATCCGAAGAGGCCGAATTGACTTCCAGTCTCAGTGGATACTCAGTCTCTCCGTCAAGATTCATCACCGTTTGTAATTCGGAGAGTGCGGTGTAGGCGTTTGCGTAATGAACAACCTCACCACTGAGAGCGCCACTACCATAATCAAATCCATCAACTCGAGGGAGTGTTCCGATTCCATAACACTCTACGTCGATTGCTTCTCTTTCAAAATAGCGTTGTAATATTATTGAGATGAGCAGAAACGCTCCTGAGCCAGTCCCACCACCGAGGCTATTGACAATCCAGACGTGTGGTTTCATACCGGTGCCGCCGAAAGCGGATATAAAAGATGTAAACGCCTGATCGAAAAAATCAGTGAACTCAACAGCATCCGTTTTAGAATCAACGAGATACCGTCCCAACGGACGCCGTCGAGTCGTCCCAGCATTTGGGACGAACGGGCCTGATTTTTCCAGATAACCTAAGGACAAAGCGTCTTTTATATACTCCTGTGAGTCGACACTCAATCGATACCTCAGTGCACTCTCAGGCGATTTTTCCATCAAATCAATAATATTTGAATCAATAGCGATCAGTTGGTATTGATTACTTGTTTGATTAGTGTCAGCAAAGCTTGCTATCTCAGAGAGTATGGAGCAGCCAGCTCTGCCAATTCCAACAACGATGACCGGACGAGAGGCCATTGCAGACATATTCTTGTATTATGAGCTTTAATCTACCGACGAGATATGCTTGGGACTGGGGCAAAAGCTGTAGAAAGTGATAGCAAGCATCAAAATCGCTGATTACTAAACAACGGTAGCGACATGTTGAATTGAGTTCATACTGCCTGTGGGTTTTCAAAATGGACACCCAATCATAATGGAAATGTAAACATCCTCCACGATGACTCGAAGCATTACACAAGAATTGTCTGCGGTATTAAATCCGGATTCAGAGGGTACAGTACGATTTAGAACGTGGTATAGACTTCCTAATTGTGTTACGAGTCTAACTCTTACTTACCCACACTATCTATCAGTCAGTGATCAGAATGGGTTCACAACTTCCGGGTCACAACAGTGTAGTTGGGATGAACACACCCGCTCACCATGGATGGAGTTTTGGCTTGATGTGAATCAGTCAAATGGATCCGGATACGAATTTTATGATGCGGGCAATTGGGCACTATTGAGTTATCCACAAATGAGTGTATCGTGGACATCCCAAGGAAATTCACCCGAATTGACGAACGTGTACGATGTCGGTAAAGATGGTATCAGCAGCTCAGATGGGAACATAGTGTATCTGGGCCCATACAACACACAACACTTCGAGGCTGGTGGTCAACAGTTCCGCTTGGCTATTCCTGCGGACGCCTCTCTCAGAGTTTCAGCGACAAAAATACTCTCATCTTTAGGCCACGCTGCAGAAAACCTCAACGTTGGAAATGTCGATGATGATGTAGTCATAGTCGCAGCCCCTTCAACTGTCAACTGGGGATGGGGCGGACTACAATCTGGAGCCAACGGTTTTTGGGTTGTTGACTCTGCGCTGGTTGCTGACGCAAATAATATATGGGTTCACGAATACGTCCATACCCGGCAAGGGTGGCATAGAGACGACTCGACACGGTGGCTTATTGAAGGGACAACAGAGTTTTACGCTGCGTACTTGACCTACTTAGACGGGCATATCTCGTTTTCACAATTTTATAATCACCTGACCACCGATCAACACTGCAACTCAGTATTGGTCGATCCAGGACAATGGACTTCACCCAGTGCCCACTATACAAAAGGACGGCGCGTTACGGCAGCACTCGATGCAAAGATCCGCCAAGAAACTGATGGGGCAAAATCGTTCATGGACGTATTTCGGAAAATGAATCAGGCCAGTGTTCCGATGACCCATCAAAGGCTTGAACAGCTTATTACAGCGGTTGTTGGCCACTCACTGAGCGATTGGCTTGCAAAATACGTTGCGTCTAGCAGCGTCCCTGAGGTACCAGATGATGAGCAACTATTCGCAGATGAGACCGTCTCCGTTGATGGGCCTGAAAGCGGCCCCGGAACGGATATCGAAGAGACAGAAGGGATCAGTAGCTTTGAATCGTGTCCAATCTGTGCAACCTCAGTCGAGGACGATTGGGAGTACTGCCGAACCTGTGGCACAGCACTCCATGAACAATGTCCCGTTTGCGCTCGACACACACTAGATAAGACGTATTGTCATGAGTGTGGGACAGCCCTCAGAAATGAATGTGATATCTGTGGTTATTTACAACATCGATCGGATATATATTGCCCATCCTGTGGAAATGAATTCTAAAGTTCTACCTCAGATGTCAATCCCATCATCAGGCTCGCTTCGTATCATTAGGAACAGAGCGATAAACAGGAGAACAATGCCACCAGCGCCAATATATGATAGAATCAACTGTCCGCGGTCAAGGCTATCCTGGGTTTCTAATTCATTAATTTTGTTGTCTGCACTCTCAGACATATCCGCTTCAACAGTGAATTGATCTTCACCGGTTGTTCCACCCTCTGTCTCGTGATTGATTATTACTGAACCAACATCCATCTGCTCATCATCAGTCCCTCCAACAAAGTACGTTGAGTATTCAACTTGGATTGTTGCTCCCTCGGGTATCTCAGTCGTAGTAAAGCGGACTTCTCCAGAGTCATACTCGTCTTCGAAATTAACCGATTGGCTGCCATCAACGAAAATCGAGATTGAATCTGTCGCGATTACAGTGTTCTCAGCACCCCGGAGAACGATTTCAGCTTCCTGTGCAGATTCACCTTCGACAGTGAACCCACCCTCAATTTGAACTTCATTTGGATTGAGAGTCGACTCAGACTCATCATAGCCTCCCAGCTCGCCTTCGAAATCCCCATCTATATTTATTTGTGCCATCGCCGGCGTCACAAACACTGAGACAGCCATCACAAAAATCAAGATGCCCACAATTCCCTTGCTCTTGGCCCGCTTCGACAACTTCATAAATATACCTAGGTGTCTGTACTTGTCATAAACCTTTGGCTCAGACGGTGATTTAAACGACAGTAAATGACTCCGAGTCGTGCTGATATAGGTTCGATTGACAGTCAGGTTAATATGATAAAGGTGTTAGAAAATAAGTATGGTTGAGGACGCGTTGGGGAACATCACACTCAATTTGCTGTCTTCAGGGATTGCGGCAGGGACTGGTATCACAGCACGGGAAGCAGCTTCGATTATCCGTCGGGATCAGATATCGAAAGACCTCGGGGAAGTGGCGACAGAGTTCAATAAAGCCCTGAAAGAGGCGATAGATGAAGAGAACGACCGTCTCAATTCTAACGAACTGGCGAGCTTCACAGACAAGTGGACCTTAATTGCGGAGGAGTTAGCAACCACACCCGCTACATCAGATGCAACTGTGAGACGTGACGCTGAAGAACTTGACGTCCTATTCACGAACGAGGACGATGCTGTCCGACGCATTTCTGAGACTTACGCTGACGTAGAAGGGTTCAATCTTGATAACACTCCACAACTCCGTGAAGCGATGGAAGACGCACTTACACGAGCGTACCGCAAAGCAGTATCCGCTTTCGAAAAACGTATTGCAGGTACTGACCTCGCTGATCGTTTCGAGGCCGAGACAAATCTCGTGCTTGCCGAACGATTGGCCAACTTGCAGGACCGACTCGGATCGATGGAAGCAGACCTGACACGGGTCCTCACAAAAGAAGCGTACAATGAAGGGTTTCGACAGCTCTCGCCGTCGTATTTCGCCCGTCAGTCCCCCTCACACGATGCTTGCTGGCGCGTTGGGTTCTCACTGGTGGATGTTGAAGCTGGGATTCCAGCTGACCGTCGCGGCATCGACAGCGATACTGCAAGTTCGGAACTGCTCGACCAATTATGCGAAGACGGAAACAGGATGGTCGTTGGTCGGCCAGGATCTGGTAAGAGCACCCTGTGTAAACAGGTTGCTGTACGATGGCACAAGGCCGATGACCTCGGGGGAGTACTCTACCGAGAGACGGGAAGCGGAAAACGATTCGAAAGCACGTACGATCTGATACAGGCAATCGAGCGTCTAGAGAAACCCGGGCTGATTGTCGTCGAGGATGCTGTTCGTGAGGAAGCAAACCGCATCGCCGAAGTGGTCGAGGAGTGTGACGCTGTCGAGGATGTCCGGTTCTTGTTCGATGCGCGCCGCGAGGAGATAGACGAACTCAAGAGTACAGGGTCACTAGATGTGAGCGTAGCGCGTCGCCAAGGCACCGTTCTCAACACCATTACCCGCTACCCGATTCCGTTGCTGTCAGTTGGAGACGTTGAGCAGGTCTGTGAGGCGTTTGCTGACGCGACTGGGCGGTCAGTACATCGAGAGCCATCATCTTTGCACGAACAACTACATCCGGATGACAATCTCGGTATTGGCGAAATGCTGTTGCTCACCTTCTTTTTACCTGCGACTACCGAAAAGGAAGGTGCTAATGGACTCGAGGATCACGTTACAGCCCGCTACGAGACACTCGAAAATCCGGATGGCGGGGAGGCACTGCGTGACCTCACTGAATTTAATGCAGACCTGCTCGCTGACGTTGGCGTGATGGTGACGCTGCTAACCGCCAGCGGAATCGGGATTTATCAAGAACTCGTCCACGCACTGGCCTACGAGTACGGTCACGACATCGACACCCACGACGAGATCGAATCGATACTGGAGCGGTTAGAGGGATGGTTCTTGTTTCCCACAGCAGATGAGGGACCGTTCTGGACGACCCACGAACTCTGGTCGACGCTATACTTGCGGAAACGGGCGTTAGACCACGCTGAACAGCAGGCCTCGAGCCGGCGGCGAGATCGATCGGAACCACGTGCTGGGCGGTGTTTGGAGGCACTGTTCCGGGTGTTCGACGATGAGGACCATCGGAAGTCGCTGGCTCGAGAATTTCCCCGTTCAAATGAATTGGAAAACATAACCGAGCATCCAGAAGAGACTGCAAGCCAGTATGCTAATTTGATATTCGACTTGGCTGTAGAGTGGCCGGTGCTAGCTCCTCTGTACGGGACGAGCAAGACTGCAACGTACGAGTTGCCATCGGCCACGTCTTATAATTCGACTACAAGAATGATCATGCAAAGAGGATGTGCACATGCAAATCGCGGTGCGTATCTAAAAGCACGATCAGAATTTGAACGACAGTTCGAAAAGAGCCGAGAGCGGGAGGACCGCCGAGGCGAGGCCACCGGTCTAAACAACTTAGGCGAAGTCGAACGCGCTCTGGGCGAGTACGATCAAGCCCGAGACTACTACCAGCAGAGTCTTTCTATTTTCCGGGACCTTGGGAATCGACGCGGTGAAGCTGCATGCCTAAACAATCTTGGATTGATCGCAGATTTGCTTGGAGAGCGCGATGATGCCCTGGAGTACCACAAACTGAGCCTTGATATATATGAGGAAATTAATGACGTCAGGGGGAGGGCAGATAATCTTAACAACCTCGGAACCGTTGTACATTCAGCATATCAGTACGAGGATTCTTTGGACTACTTCTATCAAAGTCACAAACTTTTTCAGGATATCGGGGATCTCCAGCGTGAATCGACGTGTTTGAATAACCTCGGTGAAGTTACTCGAGAGCTGGGTGAGTACAAGCAAGCATGGGAGTATCACTGCCAAAGCCTCAAAATCAGGCGGGACCTCGGTGATCGCCAAGGTGAAGCAATAAGTCTTACCAACCTCGGAATAGTTGCCTGGTCGCTGGGAGAGTATGAGAGATCTCGTGAAAACTTCGAATTAGCTAAGGATCTTTTTGAGAAGGTCGAAAGCGATAGATATGAACTAATGGTACGGTGTAATCTCATCAAGCTCGAACTAAAAACGAATCAGATCAAACAAGCACGGAATCGATGCACTGCTGCGCATGAACGTCTGGGTGAACTCGATGGCAATTTTTCCGACGAGCGAAACCAACTTGAATCTATCTGCGAGAGCATCCCTGAGAATTGATTCTATATGGCCAATCATCTCTACCATTGTCCGACCGAGTTCACTCCCGAAACGATCAACGACCAGGCGACTCTAATACTCGGCGCGCCATATCTAGGGAAGAGTCACCTGTTTCGCGAGAGCAGCCATACGGCGGTTACCACTCTCTCCGAAGCGGTCGACACTCATACCAGCGAGTTCGTCGTCCTTGATGAGTTCTACACGGCTTATCAGGGTGCGACCGACCGACACCGTCGCGAGTTCGAGTCATGGCTCAATCGCGATGCTGGCGTCTGTGTCGTGGCTCGCCCTCGTGAGATCGATTGGCTCCTCCAAAGCGATGACACACAGCTCTCGGAGAGATTTCTTGACACGTTCGATGAGGTCGTCTGTCTTCGATATCATCCTGAAGACAGTGCCGATCGGGAACACGCCGTCGAGTGCTGTCGGTCTATTTTGGAGGAACTCAACGAACAACCCCCTACCGACGAAAAAATAGACGAGGCACTCGACACCCTGTTGAAAACGCCCGGCTACGAGTTTGACAGTGCCGCGCTTCGCGATCGACTCTGCACTGAAGAGTATGGTGCGACACTTGTGCCAGCGCTGATCGTCTACTTTTCTGCTCATATCGCCGATGGTAGTGGTGCAATCCTGCCAGACATAGTCGGCGACGCGTTGCAAGACGTAGGCTTCAGCGAGTTCTACGACGAGGTTCGAAACGCCTGTAGTGGGCTGTTCTCCCGCGAAACGCTCTCGGAACTCGCATCGATTGCCGGCGACGCTGCGAGCGATCCGGGGGGGGGACTATTGAGGAGGGCCTCACTGCAACCGCGGGTGTTGGCGTCGGTGCTGCCGGTGCGGCGTTCGGTCCCGCAGGACTCGCCGCCGGCGGTGGCTTGGCACTGTATCTGCACCTTCACGATAGCGACGACGATCCAGAGTTGCCTAGAGAAGCCGTCTTTGAAGTCTTAGTAAGCGACGAGTTGACACCGACCGCGCGAGCGGAAATTGAAGAGCAACTCGACCTTCCACCACGGACCATCTCGAACTTCCAGCGACTGATGACTGGCAACACCGTCGAGCAACTGCTCCAGCATCGCGACCGCCTCGACGCCGAACTTGGTGGCGTTGAGAGCCGACTCCTCGAAATCGAGTCGACTATTGCACAGTACGATAATGAGCTCCGGCAACTCTCGGAGTTGCTGGCGACGCTGGACGATGAGGCGGTCAATCACACCGACATTACGGCGTACATGACATCCTCCGCGCCGTGAACGGCGCGGTTTCCTCCGTGGGAGTCTCAGCCTGTCTACGACTCGCCGGAGGCAACATTCCCGTTACGGTTGACGGTACTCGGGTCTGTGCGCTGTTCTTTGGGACTTTCGTGAGAGCGTGGTGACTCCGACCATTCGTGGTCGTCCCACTCGAACCGCACGGGCCGTGCCATCGGCCTGACTGACTTCTCTGTGTACCGCTCTAAGAACGTCTCTGACGCTGTGAGGTCGGCGTGCCCCTCGAATCCACACTCGCAGGTGACCGTGTCCTGATGCCGTGTCGTCCTGTTTCTCGAACCGCACTGCGAGCACTCTTGGCTGGTCCACGCTTCTGACCGAACCTCGACCGAGATACCGTACTCCTCAGCGGTACACGCCAGCCGTTCGGTGAATTGCTTGAACGCCCAGAAGTTGTGCGTCTTGGCGTTCGTCTCGACCGACCAGTGCGTCTCGAGGACGTCGGTCAAGCCACCAATATACACGGTCTCGACGCCTTCGGCATACAGCCGTTCGAGCAGGTCACGACACAGTGCCTCTTGTGCGTGGTCGCGTCGACGAGTCCGTTTCCGGTACAGTCGCCGGATGCGCTCGCTACTATACCGATCATCCTCGAGTTTCGACTGTAACCGAGCGATTTCTCGCGTCGTCTCGCGGAACCGCTGGAACAACTCACGGCCTTCGTAGAGGTATTGCTCGCCGGTCGTCGTGGTACAGGCGACGAGATTATTCGCACCAATATCCAGAGCGGCGGTTTCGTCCGCCAGTGGAGTTGCCTGTTCGTCTGAGGAAACAGTCACAGGCTGCGAAGCTCGGAAGGTGCTGTCTGTCTCGTCGTACCACAGGTCTAACCGGCCCTGCTTCTCGTAGTCGGGCCAGTTCGGTTCGCCAGCGATCTCGAGCCGGAGTCGTCCGGTGTGGTTATATCGCTCTTTCAACTCGGTCCCAACCAGTATCTCCAATCGGGAGCGGTCGCCCCATTCGACGGTGTACGACGTGTTGCGAATGACGGTGTGGAGTTTGCGTCCGTCGTCTTGGTTTCCCCAGAACCCCGGCGGCTCCGGGTGTTCTGTCACTGACTGGTTTTCAGGGTTGTGATACGCTTCTTTGAGCTCGAAAAACCCACGCCACGCTTCTGAGTTCTTCCGAATCACCTGTTGGGCGGTCGATGCGCCGACGATACCTTTGTACTTACCCTCGAGTCGGCCGGTATCGGCGTCCCACACGTCCTCGTCCTCGAAGCCATCTTCGTCGTTGTACCGCATGAGGCGCTGATAGTTGACTTCGTTCCAGAGAGCGGCGGAGGCGTCCAACAGGTCCCGTAACAGTTGCTCTCCATCATCAGAGAGCGGTCGCACGGCAAACGTGTTGGTACGCTTCATCCAAAGTATAATGAGCCCCAATGTCTAATAAGTCCAACGATGAGGCCGAACATCGACATTGACTGGGCAATCCACGGACGAATCAAAGACTACGCAGAAGCGAACGACTTGAATCTCTCGGAGGCCTATGCAGAGGTGTTAGAAGCAGGTCTGGGAGCGTTGGAGACTCAAGACCAGCAGTAACTCGGTGGTTTCTCACCGGAGCTTACGCGATTCACGCCCGTCCTCAGAACGCTTTGCGTTCTGATGTGCGAACGAGACGCGAAGCGTCTCGTCAACGTCCTCAGAAATCTACGATTTCTGATGTGCGCGCAAGACCGTAGGTCTTGCGAACGCCGTGAACGGCGGGACTCTCTCGCTGTTGAAAGGTAGTCACGATCCATCAAGCAACCGAGTCCCGATTTTGATCGGCAAGTCACTGTCCTCAACACGACTAATAACCCGGTCAATGTCGTACTCCACACGGTGCATAGTGACTCGTTGTGCATCAGTATCCAAGACCGCATACGCTGCATTAGGATTCCCATCTCGGGGCTGGCCAACACTACCGGGATTGACGATTAATCGCCCATCAATTAGCGCTTCGTGCTGGATGTGCGTGTGCCCGATCACAAGTCCCTCGTAGTCGTCAAGATACCGCCGCATAGTAGGAAAAGTCGACGGGAATACATATTTCCCCTGATGATTAGGACTTGGATGGCTGTGGGCGAGTTTGTACTTCCCATCTGCGAACTCACCACGTGGCGGAAGGGCGGCCAGCCACTCACGCTGTTCGTCGTTGAGTTCCGCCTTGGCATGTTCTAATCCCGCATGTGCCATCTCGTTGTGGTCATACCGGTTTGGGGTCTCGACGTTTCGGTCGTGATTGCCTTGGACGACAAGATCAGCGACGTCCCGGATCAGTTCGACACACTCTGCTGGCCAAGGATTGTACCCAACGATATCACCGACACAGATTACTTGATCAAGAGGAGGCATTACTCTGAGGACCGCCTCCAAGGCAGGAAGGTTACCGTGAATATCCGAAAGGAGTACGACCTTCATGCGTCTTAGGCCTGTGTCAGCGGTACTCTCGGTTTGCTCGCACAACACTCGTCCCATTCGGTCACCAAGAGGAGTAATCTACTGACGACAACCATAATATTTTTTCACTCTGTTGAAATATATGTGTTTTGGAGGAAGCGAATCACAATGGTTTGGAGAGGATCTACGTAAAGATGCGGAGGTTGACCGATGACATTCAGGCGAGCAAGGAACCGCTATCTTTAAACAGCGAGAGAATCCCGTCGTAAAACGACGGGCGTGAATCCGATAAGGCCTCTACAACCCACACGCTCGGCAGTAGCACGGATATTCAAGTATCATCGTATCGTAGCATGACGTACACCGAGGCGGTTACACCGCCCACTCAAATGCACAATATCGGGACTCCGAGAACCAGAATGTTTGAGACACCCTCTCGAACCGCTGTG
>LFCJ01002764.1_pt1 | contig 12686 bp, 11 predicted proteins | sample 643141 | NCBI WGS metagenome assembly LFCJ01 (sample SAMN03766243, study PRJNA286221) | soda lake metagenome | biome: soda lake; feature: Kulunda steppe; material: water; isolation source: sample B1-Br-g2 brine of Lake Bitter-1 | place: Russia: Kulunda steppe | collected 2010-07 | reverse complement strand
TTGCTGGTGCTGGTAGAGATGAGAATGTGTTTATTCGAGATGCTGAAGGTACAACAACACAACTAGAAGACTTTATCGAGAGCCAAGGTGTAGAAGCCTTGCGCAATCAAAATCTAGAAGTAGGTATCGGTGGTCGTGCAAGTGATGTTGACTTCCAAAACATTTTGAGTATGACTGATCCTGTTGGAGAAGAGTTAGCCCAAGAACATTCAGAACTTATTGTAGATGTATCAAGTGATGCAGCGTGGCTTGTTGATATTGTTAAAGATGGTAACAGGAATGCTGTGACTGATGGGCAGATTAGAGAGGGCAGTAGAAAAGGGGAAAACGAATCTTCTGAACAAACTGCTCCAAGAAGTAGATATAGTGGTTTTGGTCGCTAAGGCTGTTATTGATGAGTGCTCTACTAGGAGGGTATGCATTACCGTATAACCCCAACAGTTTAAATTGGGGATACACGGTTAACGTCAATAGTTATGACACTATTGGCGGTCGAGTGATTCAGGTTTTGTCTGTGAACATCAACAGCATTAGTTTTGAAGGCGATGCTGGGAGTATTGAACGCTTATACGATGTGTTTAATAATGTTTACACTATGATGATAGATCATGTTGATAGTCAAGACCCCGTGAGATTTGAAATCCCTTCGCGTAATTGGGCGTTTGATGTGTTTGTCACAGATTTGCCCAACGTGGGTTATGACCCTTCTACGGTGACGTTTCCATATAGTATGACATTAGAGGTCAGCGAAGACTTTTCTTCGCTTTCAACAGAGATCATGTCGATTGAGTTTGACCATCTCGCCAGAGATATTGGTTTCCGTCCACAGTGGTATGGTGAGATCGTTGACGGTCAAGATTCTGACGAGTCTCTTGCGATTGCAGAAGATTGGATGGAGCAGATGCTTGGTGGCGGGGATTGGCAGTCAATGGTCGGTATGGAGTAGTTATGAAGTTTTATCGCAACACACTTATTAGTGGTCGTATTAAAAAACCAGACAACCCTAATGCTGTTGACATGAATGGCTTTATGTTCTCCAGCAAAGAAGGGATGTATATCGGCAAGCCTACAAAACTGTTAGATAATTTGCGAGACGTAGATGATGACGATGAATTAGACGAGTTCGATGAGTGATCGGTAAGTTATGGCTCGCAATGCTATACTAACGACACGTAATCGACAAGGTAGTGAAGTCGAAACAAATCTGGTGCTGGAAAATATTAGCCAGGATTTAAGTCTTGAGATGGAGTCAACGCAGTTGCATAAAGGCATTGCACACAAGCCTGTGCGAGTGCAAGAGCGTTTTTTAGACTTCACTGTATTATATTCTGTGCGCAATGAAGCACAGATGAACAGGCTGGCAGAGATTATTCGTGATCATCATTTTTACGTGTTAGAGCAGAATGAGTATGAACCGATGGTGCTGCAACATCTTGCACGTAATCGTGCGTATACAGGTTTGATTGAAGACACTGATAAAGGTGTTGAAAGATTTACTACGATCTATCGCAGAAGTTACAGAATGCGATTGATTACAGATGAGACGACGTTGTGGTCCCTTGTAACACAAGGTGCTAAGTACACTCCTGTTCGAGATGAAAATCGCTTAGGGTGGTTGCCATTTAGCAAACTTGATGATGTGCATGATTTAGATGCTGGTAAGCGCGACGATTCATAGGTGAACTGAATGTCAACGAAGACTTTTATTTACTCTCCAGATATTAGGGTCTATGTTGCCGCAGGTAAATACAACATGGACTTATCCGATGATGTTGAATCGTTTTCATTGAATCGTCGCAAGAGTGCCATCAGCACTTTTAGTTGTGTTCTGAACAACAAGAAAAATAAGTACGATGGCAAAATTCCTAGAATGAGTCGTATTGTAGTGTCGCTCCGAAGAACAGAATGGCTTCAGGTTTTCTCTGGTTACGTTACTACCGTCCCTATTCAAACTGCATTTCCAACAACAGTTAATATTGAAGCATCTTGCACGCTCAAGAGATTAGAGCATACTTATTGGGACCCTTATACTACTGAAGCACAAGACCTTCTTCCTAACGCGCATAACGATCTGAAAATTATGACCCCGGATTCGGATGATGCGAATCCGTGGAATGAAGACGGTGGCGCGGCTCGTAGCATGGCTCGTGTGCTCGATGAAGTCGTGGGGTGGGAGCGCGACAGAATTCATATTCAGCGTATCCCAAGAGCATTTCTTGATCATGCTATTGAAGTAGCAGACAAACTTGATACCGACGAAGGGCCAAGTGAGTTCAAAAAAGAGATGGCGCGTCGGCTTGGCGTGAGTCTTGATGCAGGCGGTTATTTAAATGGCCAAGCCAATGCTGATGCCGGTACGTCTGCGACCGGCCGTGGTGAGTATGGTTTTATCGTAGATGCTGCTGCTAAGCAAGGTTTTGAGGGTGAAGACCTTGTAAACATGGTAGCGATTGCTTTGGCGGAATCTGGTGGTGATCCCGAAGCAACCAATCAAAATAACAACGGCACGACAGACTATGGTCTGTGGCAGATTAATTCTGTTTGGGAAGATAGTGGTTTCGATACAAGCCGTTATGATGACCCCGAGTATAATGCCAAGTGGGCGCGCAGCGTATATCTGCAACAGGGTTATGAAGCATGGTATGTATGGGATTCAAGCACAAGCCCATTACATAATGGTAGTTACGAAAACTTTTTGGATGTTGCGCGACAAGCAGTAGAGTGGTCAGATGATTTGTCTGACGCAGATAGCCCTCCGGGCTGGGATGATTCTGTTGAAGAAGACAAAGAAATGCAAATGTCAGTAAGAAGTTGGCTTCAGAATCATCAACTAGAAGGAGTAAAAGAAGCAACCTGGGGCATGGGTGCATTTGTTCATGCACTTGCTGGTGACTTGATTGACATTACTTCGGCTTATCGTCCTGGTGCTACTGTTCGTAACACAGGAAGACCATCGTTGCACGGGGATGGTTACGCTCTTGATTATGGTTCTGTGAATGGAAGCATCACAGACAATCAAGCAATGAACAATCCTGAAGATCAGCGTGTGCAGGATATGGATCGGGCATGGAGTCGCTTACTGCCTTACATTGAAGAAGGCTGGTTTCAAGAAGCGATTTATAAAGATCAGAGTTGGAGTCCTTCTAACGGGTCTTTAGGACCGTATTCACGAAACGATCACTATGACCACATTCACTTAGGTATTCCTCGTGGTTCTAGTGATTTTCATGGTGTGACAGGATCGTATGAAGGTAGGGGTCCTGGTGGTGGTGAAGCAGATTCGATATTAATTGGCGTTTCTGGCGATCTGTCTGTATTAAGTGATGCTGACCCATCTCGCTCTAGTTTTGGTTCATCTCCTAGTCAGAGTGAAGATTTTACTATGTCGCCATTTAACATTGTGTGGCGTACACCAGAGTTTGCTCTTGAAACTGTTTTGTTCCGTGGGGAGCGCGCTTTTCTTAACACGGAGAAAGTATTGGAAACAGTGCAGTATTTGTCTACTGCATCATTACGAGAGTTTCAGTCGGCACCGAATGGAGATTTTGTCGCATGGTTCCCTGATTGGTTTGGTATTTACGGGCGCACTCCTGCTTTGACGCTGCGAGACATTGAAATTATTGACCTTGATGTGTATGCATCTGATGAACCACTTGTTACTCATTTCGGGTTGGCAGGCAACGTGTTAGCCCCAGGAACGGGCAACGACCCGTTTATGTTTATGATGAGTCACGGTATCATTACGATGGAGAACGAAAACATCATCAAGATTTTGTTGGGTCTTGACAAAAACGAAGAGATGCCGGGGCTCAATGTTCACGAATTTTTGGCGCGCTTTGGCATGAGGCCATTGAAAGAAACAGTAGACGAGATTAACAACCATGCATGGGAGTTCATGTATGGACTGCATCGTTTTATGCAACAGTGGACAGCACAGTTTAATACTTCGGTTGACATTACGTTTATGCCAGAAGTTTATCCTGGTATGCAGTTGAGACTAGAAGATCAAGGGTTTGAAGTTTATGTAGAAGATGTTAGCCATTCTGGTTCTCGCTCTGGCGGTTTTTCTACTACGGTGACGATTACTGCTCCTATTAAGCGTGATGACGATGGTAATCCAAAGATTATGGGGCTAGAGTTGACTTCTGAAGATCAGAAGCGTCATTACACTTATACAAGAAGACCGCGACCGGCGCATGGCTACGAACCCTTCATTAAGTAAAGGTGAGTAAATGCCGCAAGTAGCACGAGATGTGAGCCACAGGCTGGTCAAGATTGTTGATGTAAACCACGACAACAATAGAATCTTGACTAAAGATCATCGTGGTGGAAACTATCACATTAACTCTCAATACATGCCACCTTGGGTAACCCTTGATAATGTCAAAGTAGGGCAGTGGTGGTACATTATCAAGTTTGACGGTAGTTGGTTTTTGCTGTTAGTTCAGCGTGATACACTGAGCGAAGAGATTTAGTTGTATATGAACTTGAGTCAACAGAAGGAGTATATGTTGTGAAAGCACTTAAAATTCGCAACGGTGATCTACAAATCTCAGATAGTGGTAGTTTAGATTTCGTTTTCAAACGTGATCGAGTTTTGCGTGACATTGAACTTTGGTTAAGAGAGCCAATGGGCCAAGGGTTTATTGATGACTCATTTGGTTCCGAGTTACCTGACTTGATTGGAACCAAAGACATTCAATCGCTAAAGTTAAAAGTAGATAGCGAGATTAGACGTATCATTACCCGCTATCAGTCTTATCAGTTAGAAAAGTTGAAGCAAGCCAAAGAGCGGGGTAAGTTAAGATTTTGGAGTAAGGGTGAGATTATCGAAGAGATTAAAGATGTGCGCATTAATTATAGGCTTGATACTCTTTACGTATTCGTTATCTTAAGATTTCTTGGTGGAGAAGATAATGTAGCAGTGAACATTACTATTACAGACGAAGGCGTTACTGTAACGGAGTAGACATTGCCTACGAAGAAAGAAATTCTTTCAAGGTTGCGAACTGCGCTCACTCTGGAAGACCCGGAGTGGGATGTTTCTATTGGCACCCCTGAGTACAAAATCTTAGAGGCTGTCTCTCAAGAGATTAAAAAGGTGTATCATAATGATACGCTGCATGATTATCACTTTGATATTGAACGTAAGAGTGGAGAAGAGTTAGACGACTTTGTAGAGTTGTTTGGTATTGAGCGCAGCGGCGGGAAACGCGCTACAGGAGAAGTAACATTTAAGAGAGGTCAAAACGCAGATAGGGATTACACTATCCCGACAGGTGTTCAAGTTTTAAAGCCCACGACTGGCGAAAACCCTTCAGTTTATTTTCAAACCACAACTTCTGCAACGCTTGAAGAAGGCACGACACAAGTTTCTGTTCCTGTTGAAGCAGTTAGTGCTGGCAAAAGTGGTAATGTCCAAACCGGAGATATTACAGAGTTAGCCTCATCTGTGGATGGTATTACAGAGGTTACGAACGACTCTCCTACGTCAGGCGGGAAAAATGTTGAGTCAGATCGTGATCTTCGTAAACGCTGGAAGAAAACTAAGTTTAAGCACGCTGCTGGAAAACAAGATTACTTTTTGTCGCTAGCACTTGAACATGATGAAGTGTCGAACGCTATTGTGTTTGGTGCTGCAAATAAAGTAAGAGAGAGTTTGCAATTTGATGATGATGAGGCTAAATCTACTGTTGTAGATGCCAAACACGTATTTGAAGCCGGTAGTGAGTTTATTGGTTTTGACCTTAACACTGCTAGTGAGACGCTAGGTATTCGTGATACAGATTATACGTTTGACAATTCTGTTCCTGCTAAGTTTACGCTGATTGATAATGGTAAGTTTGAAAATGGAGATGTAGTAGAAGTTGAGTATGAATACACTCCAAAAGCAAGTAGAAATGATCCAGAGAATTCTATTGCTCATAAGATAGACTTGTTTGTACAAGGGAGAAAAGTAGTACGAGTCACAGAAGATATAAAATTTGACTCGTCAAAGTTCTTAGAGTTCGATTCATCAAACAGACAAGATTTCAAGCGTAAGGATGAAGAGACTCATCCGGCAGAAGGTAACGTATTTATCCCGTTGTCTCGTACACCTTTAATCTCTGTTCCTGATCGAATCTCAATTGGTGATACAGAGTATGATAAAGGTGAAGATTTTTGGTTGGTTCGTGATGTAACTCTTAACCAGAATAGTTATCGAGCCAGAGATGGATTAGAGTGGTATAGCGATAATCTCCCTGAAGATGGCAAGACGTTTATTGTTCAGTATGATTACAATCGCCTTATCACTGATCTTCAAGAAGAGATCAATAGACTAAAACTTATTGGCTTTGATGTTCTTGTACATCATGCACATGAGGTTTGGTTGAAGTTTAACATTGCAGTTGTTTTTGAAGACGACGTACCTGTTGACAATTCGATTGATGATATTGCAGATCAGATTAGTGAGTGGCTTGCAGAGAAAGATTTTCGTGGTGTTGTGAGAGTGGGTGATATGATTCGTGCTGTATTGCGTCTTGAGGGTGTGCGTAATGTTCGTCTTATTCGAGAGTCTGAAGATGACGAAGAGTATGGCATTGAGCACATTGCAGAGGACGGTTCTACGTTAGACCATTATACGAGCGACATTTTCTTAGAGAGTAATCAACTTCCAGTGTTGTATGAAGTTAATGTAACGACCAAGGGCAAGAATACTTTCGATGCCTAAATACGAACTTCATCAGACATTTGATAGCAAAGTAACTAACTTTCCCGATGATGTGTATCCTCTTCGGGAAGGTGACCATCTGACCAAATTGCTAAAAGTTCTCCTTGAAGACCCTGGTGTTGGTCAGTTACTTAAGATTCAGACTGTTGCTCGTTTATCTGAAGCATTACGCACTACAAATTTTAGTGACCTAGACATTTTCTTCGGTGAGATGTTAGGACTCTACAGGCTCCCTGAAGAAATGTATAGAGGTAATCCATTTGCAGGTCAGTATACTCTTGATGAGTGGGACGAAATTTTTTCTAAAGATTCGCGCTACAAAGAACGTATTCGTATGTTTCTGTCTGCCCTGAACAATATGGGGACGGCTGATAGTGTTGCAATGGCAGCCGAGGCCGGTTGCGGTGTGCGTTGTCTTGTATTCGAGGGGTGGCGTTACAGTGATAACTTGGGATTGAAGGAGAGAGTTGGTCGCTACGATGATAGTGGAAAGTTAAACGAAGTCATTATTATTCCCCAAGCACCTATTACACAAGTTCAACGTCGTTCTACCTACAACGCTGTTCGTCAAGTTTTGCCAGCCAATGTATTTTGTACAGTTGACGAGCAAGCAGATGATGCCATTGAGATTGTGTCTATCAAATATGTAGTTGCTGCATCTGAATATTTTGAGATCCGTAAGTACGTTAAGGGTCAAGACGTGATTGATTCAGAAGGACGGTACTTCTGGATCAAGAGTGGCGAAGAAGTAGAGGCCCCATCGTTTGCTCATTTGACTGCGATGGAGACACAGTGGTCGCTTAACGAAAATGTCAAAGATGTTGAGTCGCTTAAAATCGAAGCGGGACAGACGAAGGTGCAGCCCGGTCGAAGAACGTCAGATTCGCAACGCTTTGGACCCTGGCGAGAATTCAAGCGCGTGGACTCACCAGATAACTACCCAGGAGGTAAGTATCCTGGTGATAACGCTAAGTATAATGATGATGGTGAATATGTTTTTGCTTGGGATTCACAGCAAGAGTATGAAAACTGGATCAAAAATCATGTCGAGAAAATTGGTGGGCAAGTACGCGGAAATGAGTTTCGACTTCCTCGTTCACTAGAGTTCAAGGGTGGTACACCGAGTGTTCCAGAAGATGCGCTAGCCCCGATTGATGTGAAAGTCGAGTCGCTTTACTATGTGAGGTAGTTATGGCTAAGAGGTCACAAGGCTATAAAAATACTAGGCAGGGCAATCCTTTACGTAGAGTTGCAGATAAAAATTTGCAAGGTGATTTTAGTATGTTTGGCTTAACAGTCAACGGTAACTATCACCTTGAAGAAATTGCTCGTCAGTCACTTGACAGTGCTGATGATGTACGTGATTTTGGTAAAGGTGTGTTTGAAGACACTGAAAACAATATTGTAGGCTTGAAGATACCGGGTGCGAGACGACCAAAGCTTCATCGGTTTGTGTCGCCACCTGACAGGAGTGATTGATTTTGGCTAACGATGGCTTAGGCATTATTCAGTTCCGGTTTGATAGTACACAGTGGATCAATCGACTTAGTTTTGAGTTGACCAATCTTCCTCTTAATTGGTCTGTTCACTATTATAACCCTAGGTTAGAACGTATTGTTCAACTTTCAGATATTACAGGTAACACGCTTGGTGGGATTATTACAGGTCGTACTACTTATGCACAACGTGGTACAGAGTATACAGGGTTAGAAATTATCGAAGGTGTTGATAAAATCGACCCTAATGGTTGGCTAGAGTTTTCTTTTCAGTTGCCTGCATTAGAAACTGATTTGATTGAGATTCATATTGATCGTAACGTACCTAGAGATTTGATTCCAGAGTATTACCAAAGTAATGCTAAAGCATTCTACTCATATGCTATTCAAAAGGCTAACTTTAAATTTGTTGTAGAAGGTTATGAAGACGTTGTTCCAATTCGAGATCGGAACGTAGTAGTAAAAAACGTATTAGATTATTCAGAGCGCATCAAAGTAAAAGATTGGGATTCTAATAGAGTTATTGATGGTGACGAAAATTCTTTCTGGCGTTCAGCACCACAACCTATTGGTAGAGCAATTGTGCCTTTGCATCTTGATCTTGCTAGGCCGGGGGAAGTTGCTCCTGTTATTGATGCAATGAGAATTGATCCGGTTACGCCGGGTCCAGAGATGAACATTTACTTTTCTAACGATGATGCTATTGCTCCAGAATTTTATTTGTCGAGGTATGCCTCAGAATGGCAAGTCGAGGGAGATCAAGGTGACGACTATCAAATAGACTTGTTTGGGGTTAAAGTCAAAGATAATGGCAAGATTGCACTACCAGATGCAGACATAGATAAACTCAAGTGGTATCTTGATCAAAGTTGGTCTGTTGGGGCAGTCTATCGTATTGACTTTGATCAGATTGATTACGCTGATCCTAAGCAGCAAGTTATTTGGGATAACGGCCAGATTCGACTGATTTACGATGAAGACTTGCAAGAGTTTCAGTTGAAATCTAAAGATGATGAAGTTTTAGTCTCGCATAATAATTTCGGTGCGAACAATCGTCGTGAGTCTAATCTGATTACGAATGCTTGGTTCGATGGCGAGCGTGGAGAAACGTCAACGTCAGACAATCAACTTGTGTCTGGTTGGCGTCCTCACATGAGTTTTGACGAAGAAGATTTGCAGTATGAGATTTTAGGTGTTGATCAATTTAACAAGCGTGCGCTACGTGCAGACGTGTTGCGTGATGATAATAACTTGAGTCACATTCAGATTGGAACGATTGAAAATGGCTTGGTTGGCGAGGTCGAGCCTAATCAACTTGCTTACATTGAGATTTATGTTCGCACGAATTGTGATTCTGTAGTGCTTCGTCTGCGCGACAGAGATGAAGATGATGTGTTTGATACGTATGAGTACACTTTAGATGAGAGTGAAAAAAATCGTCTTGTTCGTATTAAGACAACAGTGGAGTTGCCTAGTGATCGCACCTTAAATCACTTCTACATTCGGGCTCAAAAAGAAACTGATTTTACTGAAGATGACTATGTAGAGTTTCACTATGCTTTTGTGGCTGATAAAGATGCGTTCGTAGGTATTTATGATACAGATGCAGGAGAGTGGGACGAATCACTTTTTTATGACACTGATGTTCGCCCATTACCTTCATCTGCTGAGATTGCAGTCGTAGCAGGCTATGTTGATGAGTTAGATGCTAACGAAGAAAGCGAAGATTTTACCCTTCCTGGTTTTTATATCTATGCAGAGAATGTGCGGAGTTTCCGCCGTTCTATTCAGTATGGTAATGGCGATGCAGAGATTGGTGTTTGCGTAGATGGCTTTGCAATTGGTTCTGACTTAGAAGGTAATCACTCTGGTCACAACTACATTCGAGATGTATGGATCAAGCAAGACTTTATGAGATGGAACGTCTTGCGTAGATTTACAAATAGTCCGACTACATTTACGTATTCAGAGGGCGCGAAAAACGAATCAAGGGCTGATTACAAAGCGCTCTTGTTGAGTCCGCTTGATTGGCGTGAGAACATATTTCTGGTTCGTATTGGTCCTGACGCGCATTGGTATGACTCGAAAGTGTGGACGCCGATCCCTCGTGATTTTTATTTGCGCAGGGGTGTTTTCCCGATTCCTGTTGTCAAAGCCAAGTTTATCAAGTTAGAGTTCAGAAATCTTAATCCTGCTCCGTATAAAGGGATTGAAACAGAAGTTACGAAGTCGTACTATGACTTTCCTGAATGGGTTCATGGCGCGTTTGAAGACTTGCTAGAAACACAAAGCGATCCAGATATGGAGGGTCGTCGCCGCTACAAGACGATTACTCCAATGGGCGGTCATCAGATTTTTGATGAGACGCGGTTTGGTGAAGAGCGTGTAGATGACAACATTGCACTAGACAAGATTTATCACAACACTGCGAGGAAGCGGTTTTACCGCTCTACTGTGCATGAATACAACGAAAAAGATGCCCTGCAAAATTACAAACAGGCGTATTTTGTTGCGATCAGAAATATTCAGTTCTATAAGATTGACTTCACGGAAACAGATTTCCCACAGTATGTGGAAGCGTTTGACAGCATTTTGAATCTTGAGACAGACGAAGAAGGCGGTATTGAGTTTGACATTGACACTGAGCACGGTGCTTTGATAGCAAATAGAGCAGAAGATGAGATCGTAACTAAGACATTTACAAGTTACTCTGAGTTTCAGTCTGTACAATTTGCTTGTCAAGCAACAAATTGGGAATCCCAATTTAGCGATAGTGAGTTAAGCATTGAAGAAAAACGGTATCTTGAGCCTGTTAATTCTGTCTTGTCTGATGCAACAAATCAGTTTCAAGAAGAAGGTGCTGGTAAAGTAGTATCTGTGTATCGTAGATTTGATCGTGGGTTTTACGATTACCCAAGTGGTCGCTTTGATACGTCAAGTAGTTTTGATGATGACTTAGATTTTGAGCAGGTAGGAAGCGGCACACAGTACGGGATTCGCACTCGTCAGGGTCGTTATTACATTGTTGGTGAGTCAGAATATGATACAGAGTTTAGGGAGTACGATACAAACAGACGTTATGATTTGCAACTAGATTTTCAACCTGAAGGTTTTCGCACGTCTGTTATTGCACGGGTGTACCTACCGAATACCGATGATGGCACGTATGAATTGCGATTGCTCGGTCGCACTGTTGATGAAACAGATGTGAGTGTAATCGCTCGCAAGACGCTTAGTATTAGTACGGGAAAATGGCATGAGTTTGAGTTAGTAACGATTACGGGTGAACGTAGTGTTGATCTTCGTGCAGAGTTAGTTCAAATTGATGTAGACGTAGATGAAGAATTCGCTGTAGATTTCTTTGGCATTTTCCAGAATCCTATTCTTTGGGAGATTTCTAACGATGGTGGCGACACCTGGGTTCCTGTACTAGGAACCATGAATAATGAAAGTGGTTATGCAAGTTTCCCTGAAAAGGGCAACCAACTTAAAATTCGTGCTACTGCACAGCGTAGTGGTGCTAAGATTCATTCGTTTACAGTAGTGCCAATGTATGAAGAATCACCGTTGGTTCGCAGGAGTGAATTAGATTATGGCAGTCCACTAGGCATAAATGAGTCAGATGAGTATCGTCCGACGAAGCATAAACATATGTTCAAGAAATGGGATCGTTGGTTCCCGCGTCGTTACTCTATTGATCAGCGTGGTTCTGTTCCTGTTGCTGGTCGAGGGCTTGATCCATAATGATTGATGAGAACGAGATTGTTCGACAGAGATTGGCTGGCAATTCTTATGTGATGATTGCTGATGCCTTTTACATTTCGCAAGATGAAGTGCGTAAGATCATTGCTAAGAAACTTGATTGCACCCTAGAAGAACTAGAGTTGCGCGAAGAACAGGAGCGTCTGAATTACATTACAGCACGTCTTTGGCCTAAACTGACAGAAGGCCACGCTCGCACCGCAGAAGTCTACAAATCTATTTCTGATGCAAAAGCAGAGTTGGCAACCAAAGTAGACTCGTTTCGACGCCATCGCAATTTGACAGACACTACTATTCGTATTGGTGATCTTGTTTCAGTCGAGTCGAGTTTTTATGACTTGCCGATAGGTACAGTGGTCAAAGTTACTGATATTGTGTCAAGTACGAGTGGCTTGTTGATTTATGCTGTGTCAGGTACTCGTAACTATGTATTTAATACTAACAGAGATGTGTTGCGGAGTATAGAAGATGTGACAGAGAAAAGAGTGAGGACTGTGCAGGTTGTTGTTGAATCTGATGATGTAGATGTTGTAAGCGATAGCGAGAGGATGGAGCATGAGCAAATTGAAGGCCAAGGCCGGGTCTGACGAGGGCCGCAGAGCGGCGCGGACCCTAGTCCAGGGGGTATGGGCCACCCTCGCCAGCGTGGGCGTTGTGGGGGCCACAGAGGCTCCTGTGGAGGTCTTGGTGGTGGCTGTCCCGGTGGCCGCTGGTCT
>LFCJ01002762.1_pt1 | contig 12686 bp, 9 predicted proteins | sample 643141 | NCBI WGS metagenome assembly LFCJ01 (sample SAMN03766243, study PRJNA286221) | soda lake metagenome | biome: soda lake; feature: Kulunda steppe; material: water; isolation source: sample B1-Br-g2 brine of Lake Bitter-1 | place: Russia: Kulunda steppe | collected 2010-07 | reverse complement strand
GTATGTGCATCAATAGCGCCGGGCATGACGATCTTTCCGGCTGCATCGATCGTCTGTTTGCTTTCGTCTACGAAATTTTCTTCTCCGATTCCTTTAACAGAACCATCTTTAATACCAATATCTGCCTGAGTACGACCAGAACGCGTTACAATTTCGCCGTTACGAATGATGGTATCCAACATTCGTTGCAACAGTTCACACTCTTGGCATAAATAACTTGCTTTCACTCGGTACGAATAGCTATGTGTTTCGATCGGAAGGTGAAAAATGTACAACTGGTAGTTCATCGCCCGTAATCACTGACTCCTGTCACGCCGGAGATCCGGGAGGCCGCCGAGCAGGCCGGCTACGAGTCGCCGACGATGAGGTCCACGTACTCCATCGACGTTGCGTCGACGAGACCGTTGTTGGTGATCCGCAGTTGCGGTGTGATCTCCCAGGAGAGAATCGAGAGGGTCATAAATGTCCTGTCACCGTCGATACCGACTGCACGTCCCGCGTCCAGCAGCGTCCGGTACTCCTCGGCGACGTCGGCGACTGGTTTGTCAGCCATCAGTCCGGCGGCCGGCAGCGCCAGCGTCGTCATCTCGTCGGACGACGCATCGTACACGGCATAGCCGCCGCCGACCTCCTGGAGGTGGTTTGTCACGTGTGCCATCGCGGCGTGGTCCGTGCCCACGACGGTCAGGTTGTGTGCGTGGTAACCGACCGTCGATGCGATCGCGCCGCTGTCGATGTCGAACCCATGGACGAAGCCAGTTCCGATCCCGCCGTCGTTCCCATGGCGTTCGACGACCGCCACGGGGAGGACGTCGCCGTCGAGGTCCGGTTGAAGATACCCGTCGGAGACCGGGACATCGGTAATCATGGGCGTGGTTTCTTTCCCGGTACAGTCGATCGCCCGGACCCGCTGAGTCGCCGTCCCATCAGCGTCCGCTCTGGAACCGGACCCGCCATCGTGACCGGGCGGTGCCGGGTGTGCGATGTCCTGGGGACTGACCGGGTCGAACGAAACTGTGTCGGTCGACATCGCCGTCGGGGTCGCATCGCCGTCAGTCCCTTCGGTCGGGTCGAGTTCGCCGTCGATCATGACGCCTGCGACCGACCACTCCTCGAGATCATCGAGGAGCACCAGGTCTGCCGGCGCTCCGGGCAGGAGACGACCTGACGGTAGATCGTACGCTTCGGCCGTGTTCAGCGTCGCCATACTCACGCTCTCGACCGGATCGTGGCCCTCTCGAAGCGCGGTTTCGACGGCGACGTTGACGCCGCCCTCCTCGTGGAGGTCATCCGGTCGTCGGTCGTCGGTCGCCAGTGACACCCACCGCGAATCGACCGTCTCGACAAGTTCGAGAAGGTCGGCCAGCGACTCGGAGCCGGGAGTCCGCGCCCGGAGGTACACCCGGAAGCCAGCGGCGAGTTTTTCGCGGGCCTCGGCCTGGGTGACGTTCTCGTGGGTGGTATCGAGATACCGGGAAGCGGCCTGGAGCTGTGCTCCCGAGACTCCCGGCAGATGGGCGTCGACGGTGAGTCCCCGCTCGCGGGCGGCGTCGATCTTGTCGTGGACCGTCGGGTCTCCGTCGAGGACGCCGGCCAGGTCCATTACTTCAGCCAGTGCCACCGTCTGGTCTGCATCGAGCAGTCGTTCGACCGCGTCTGGACCGAGCGTCGCGCCAGTGTCCTGTAGCGGGGAGGCAGGAACGGTCGACGGAACCGCGAAGTGAGTCTTCAGTGGCGTCTCCCGGGCGTCGGCCATCGTCGCGCGAACGCCGTCCTCGCCGAGCACGTTGGCAATCTCGTGTGGATCCCAAACGATTCCGGTTACTCCGTGGGGAACGACCGCGTCGGCGAAGCCAGACAGCGTGACCAGACTCGACTCGATGTGGAGGTGTGCGTCGATCAGTCCCGGCGCTATGTACTCGGCAGTCAGTTCGCGGTCTGCAGGCCGTTCCTCTAGGGCGACTATTTCCCCGTCGTCGACGGCAACAACCCCCTCCTCGAGGGTTCCGGTGTGGACGTTGACAAGTGTCCCTCGAACAAGTGTGTCGACGGGCGCGTCGGTACTCACGTGACCACACCTCCGGGTTCGACATGAACGGAGCGGGCTGTCGTCGTAGCGAGCGGATAGTTGAACTCGAACATGGCATTCGCGGCTGTGACGTTTTGCTTTGCCATCGGTTCAAGATGTCTGTCTCGAATAATAAAACTCCTGAATTGTATCAACTATTCTATCTCTGGTAGCGTTATTTTATTGCTCACGGCTGGAAAACACATCCGCAAATCAGATTCTGGGGCTCGGTCCCCCGGTGTGGCCGACAGACCCACCGCCAGAAGAGGGGGGTGTGATCATCGCTGCAGTCGGCCCCACGACTACCCGGATCCGGCGTCACTCCGGAGCCGCGATAACAGCCACGGGACCGCCGCCATCGGGGCCCTGATGTTCCGCTCCGCCGGAGACGTACGAAAGCGGGTCGCCAGTGACCGCACCGACGACGGCATTTACCACGGATCGAGCATGACGCGTGGACGGAATATCCGAATCGTTGTGAATAACGTGTCGCCGCCCGCGAATCCGCCCGTCACCGGTTGCCTGTGCTTTGACGAACACGTTCTGGAGTTTCGAACGGAGCTCGGGATCGGATGCCGAGAGGCCAGTCTGTGCGAGCGCTGTTCGAACGGCAGTCGCGTCGAGACTGTCTGACATGACGGCACTGCCGATGACATATTCGCTGTTCGACTGTGGACTGTTGCCAAGGACCAGTATTTCGGAGTGGTCGAGTTCGACGCCGGCCGAGGTCGACGCAACACTCGAGTAGCTACTGAAGTCGTGACAGATCGTTTCATCGGTGATATCGTCGGCTGACAGTTCTCCGGTCGCAAGTCCGACACCGAGTGCGGACGCCGCACGCGAATACGCCATCGACTTATACGTATCGTCGGTCGCGACGGTCCGACCGTTACGTCGTGCGCGATCGATATCTTCGGCGGTCAAAAGCGGGCACTTGATCTGGACGAATTCGACGTCGTCCGAATCTGAGAGGGCTGCACGATCCATCGCCGTTCGAACGGCCCTGGCCGTCTGTTTAACTTGCTCCATCCGGCCGATCTCTGCAGGCTCGAACGGGTCGGTACGGGCCGCCTCTCCGGAAAGACGCGCCCCTGGCCGTTCCGGTCCAGTCTCCGATCGCTGACTGAAGGCCGTCACGTGTGGCGTCAGTATTCCTTCGGTCCCACCAGACATGATGAGCATGACCTCGTCGCTGACGGCCTCTGGACGGTACGACGAGTGGCGGGCAATCTCTCGTTCCAGTGCCATCGTGGCAAGACCGCGTGAGAAGTCGTTGACACACCCGTTTCCTTCTGTCTTGCCGAGCAAACAGACGAGTTGTTCGGGACTCGTTTTGCCGTCACGGAACAGCTGTTGCAGTCCATCTGTGTCGTCCGGTGCTGCCGTCGGCAGGACGTGGATGTCGAGTCCACTCATGCCTTCCCACGCCCGCCAGCCCAGAAACTCGTCGCTTTCGACGACGTCAATCCCATCGGATACGTACAGGGTTTGTCGAACATTTCATCAGAGAATTTTGACTGGTAGTATAAAAACATTGGTCGTCAGCCAACAGTAGCCAACGTCGTCGACCACTGCCACTGGACATCATGGACCTATTATTCATAAATCGATTTAACCGATACCGTGACAAACGTTATATGTTAGATCTGGCTCCCGTGTAGTATGGTATCTGGCCGGGGCACGGAAAACAGCAGTATCGGTTACGACCTCGATACGCGACCGTTGCTGAGTGAAACGATTCCGATTGGAACTCGGCACGTCATGTGTATGCGTACAGCGGACTCCCGATGAGTGTCGGTCGTCCTGCCGACACCTGTAGACCAGCCCAGAGTTCGACGATCAGCGAGAAAGTGGTTGGTGCTGGCCCACACTGGACAGACCGCAAACCGACATGGACCAGTTTATACCGGGGAGAGTCGGGACCACTCCGTCGCGTTCGCCACGGGTGCATCCGCCGACGTCTCCCCACGATACCGACCGCGTCGTATCGCGTTTACTGACAACAGAACCGTTCTTGCGTAACATACAATGCAAATACACGACCTGCTGAGCCAGTATCGAACCAGCGAACAGACGCCTGTAGAGACGGTCAAACGCGTCTACGATCGGATCGAGACTGACGACACGAACGCGTGGATAACCCTCCGTGAAAAGGAGGCCGTTCTCGCAGACGCAGCGGCCCTCGAAACGCCGACAGAGAAACCGCTGTACGGTATTCCCTTCGCGGTGAAAGATAATATCGATTGTTCCGGGCTGGCCACCAGTGCAGGGTGTCCAGCGTATGCCTACGAACCGTCCGAAGACGCAACGGTCGTCTCGAAACTTCTCGATGCCGGAGCACTGCTGATCGGCAAGACAAATATGGATCAGTTCGCGTCTGGACTGGTTGGAACGAGAACCCCCTATGGAGTCTGTCGGAACGTTCACAATAGCGAATATATAAGCGGTGGATCGAGTTCGGGATCGGCTATTGCTGTGGCCCGGAACCACGTCGCATTTGCGCTGGGAACCGACACAGCAGGATCCGGACGGGTCCCCGCAGCCCTGAACAGTCTCGTCGGACTGAAACCCAGCCGCGGACTGGTAAGCAGGGACGGCGTCGTTCCAGCCTGCAAGAGCCTGGACTGTGTGTCGGTGTTTGCTCACTCCTGTCGGGACGCCCTGCTGGTCGAAGAGATCGTCTCCGGCTACGATCGGGCAGATCCATACTCCCGTTCTGACCGCTCGCTCGCCGATAACAGCGGTCGGTTGCAGTCTCTCGATATGAGGTCGCTTACGCTCGCCGTTCCGGAGCCAGACGCGCTCGAATTTTTTGGTGATGACGAGGCGAAAGCGCTCTACGAGGATGCTATCGAGACGGTCTCGACGATCGCTGGCGAGATCGTCACGATCGATTTGGAGATATTTACCGAGACTGCAGACCTTCTCTACGGCGGGCCATGGGTTGCCGAACGGCTGGCAGCTGTCGAAGAGTTCGTCGACGAACAGCCCCGGGAGATCCATCCAGTGGTACGAGAGATCCTTACCGGTGGGAGAGAGTATTCGGCCGTCGAGACGTTCAACTCGCTTCACAGACTCGAAGAGTTCAAAAATCATCGTGAGGCGATCTTTGCGACACACGGTATCGACGTTCTGATGACCCCAACGACGGGAACCGTCTATACGATCGCCGAAATACGCGACCAGCCGATCGAGCGAAACTCGAATCTGGGCTACTACACCGATTACGTCAATCTGCTCGATCTATCGGCAATCGTCGTTCCAACCGGAACCTTCGAAGCCGGCCCCGGCTTCGGGTTGACACTGTTAGGAGACCCCGGTGACGATCGGCTGATCGCGACAGTCGGCCACGAGATTCGCTCTGCGATCGCCGACCCGGAACCCTCCGGAGACATAGCGGGCGAGGAGTGATCTCGATGAGCTGGTATGTACGCAAATCGGTCTACTTGCATCTGGCCGGTGCCGGATGTAGTATTCTCTCGATCACCCTCAACGGGGCGATAAGCCACGATACAGGCATTGCTATCGCGGTTGGAATAGTAACGCTGTTAGGGGTCCAGGAGTTGCCCGCGGTCGACCGCCCCGAGACACTCGAACGTATCATCGGAACAGCTATTGATGGTGGGATGCGACAGGGACAGTTCATCAAGTTGTGTTTTGCAGTCGCACTGCTCACATCCGGCAGCGTCCAGCAGTTCCTTCGGTCCATGTCAGGCACACCAACACTCCTGCTCGGCATTGCACTTACGCTGTCGGCTGTCGCAAACGAACTCGAGATTCGGGAACTGCGAGACCGCCACCAGTAGTGGCTTCCAGACGGGTCTCAGCTGCGTGTTCCAGGGGCTGTTTGTGTTTGTTTTCAGGTCACTGGTTACCTGATATGTCTGGTGGCTCTCCGTCAGCGTACGCCGCACAGAACGCCCGCGTGGCATCGAGGAAACACTCCCGTGGAGCGCGACCGATCCCCGCTCCAATCTGCCCGACACCGGGGTCGCGGTGAGCAATCCCGGTGTTGATAACGGGCTGGATACCCGTCTCGACGACCTGCAACAGGTCGACTCCGGTCGGGGTGCCACGGAAGTCAAGCGGCGGCAGTGCGTAGTTTTCGTTTTCCGTAACCGTAATTTCGTACATCTCCCGGGTGTAGGTGCGGGCCTCTTCAGGGTGGCCACCGACGAACTGTGTAATCGCCGGCGATCCCGCCATCGCAAACCCACCGACACCGGTCGTTTCCGCGATAGAACTGTCACCGATATCGGGGCTCGCATCTGCCTCGGAGTAGCCGGAGAAATACAGTCCATCGACAACCGGTGCGGGCGTCGTGAACCACTGTCTGCCCAGCCCACTCACTCGAATCCCGAACTCGGTGCCGTTGCGGGCCATCGCCGTAACGACAGTGCTCCACGGGATGTCCGCTGCGGCGTCGGCACCCGCCTTACAGGCCGCCATCGAGAGATTGAGGAAGAAGTGTTCGTTCTCACCGAGGAACGTCAACACCTCACCGATTGCCTCCTCGTCCGCCGAAAGCGTGGCGATGGCTGGGGCGAGTTCACGCACTACCAGCGCCGTCCCGGCGACGTTGCGGTTGTGCACCTCGTCACCCATCTGGAGGGCTTTCGAACTGAGCAGTTTGAGGTCGACGGCTCCGTGCTCGGCTATCGTCTCCCGCAAAATCGGGGCCAGCGTGTCTTCCATCCATGCAAGATGGTCGAGGACGTCCTCGGAGTAGGCACCGAACCGAAGGACCGAGCCAAGACCCTCGTTTAAATTCGAGTAGGCGACGTTCCCGTGGGTCTCGTTTTTGACGACGGCAAGCGGCATGGACGGTGAGATCACACCGGCCATCGGCCCCACGGCACCCTGTTCGTGGCAGGGGACGAACGTGATGTCGCCGTTCCGGGCAAGTTCTCGAGCGCCGTCCTCGTCGTTTGCCCATCCCTCGTACTGTACAGCACCGATAACGGCCCCGCGCTGGGGACCGGACATAGAGTCCCATTCGACTGGAGGGCCAGCGTGACACAGGACCCCTTCGTCGAGTGCCGGCAACTCTTCGTGTGCCGGCCGCACATCCGTCCAGACCGGCCGTGAATCGACGAGTCGCTCGCCAGCCCGTTCGTTGGCTGCTCGAATGGTCCGTTCGTGTGGTCCGAGTTCAGTCAGGGCCCGCTGGAGCTCGGTGTCGACACCCGCCGGAGGTGACCAGTCGACATCGGTGACGGTTGCCCCGCTCTCTCGTAGCTGTGAGACGAACGTCGAGACACCGACGTTGAGGACGGTTGGCTCATCGCCGAAACGGTCACTCATTCCGATCCCTCCTCCGGCTCGCTCGCAAGCACACCACCGGCCGCTGTCGCGAGCCGGGCTGCAGCCGCGTTGCTTTCGGCGACGTAGATACCTGCGCTCTCTAATGACGCTATCTGGCTGGAACGGTGTTGTGGGTCTCCGTCAGTCCCACAGACAGATGCCACGACGACGGTTTCGGTATCGGCCTCGGCGACGACCGTGGCAACCTCCCCAGCAGGGTCTTCGTGTGCGCCGTAGCCGAGTACGACATCACACAGGAGTACGCCGACGGTCGGGTCCTCGAGTGCCCGCTCGAGACACTCGTTTCGAAGTGTCGGATCGATCATGGGGTGTGGACGGTTCGTCGTCAGCGCGTCCGTGCCGATATCGATGACAGCATGACCATCGGGTGATCGAGGGTCAGCGACCGGGTCACCGATACCGACGTTAGACCGAACCGGGTCGATAGTTTCGGAGAGGATAAGAGCCGCCTCCGTACACAGCGTGCCACCGGTAAACAGTCCACGAACGTACGTCTGCTCTCCGTCCAGTTCGCTCACAGCACTCTCAAACGCCTGCTCGTCCAGCCGTGACTCGGCTGGGGGCGGGTCAATGCCGGCCGCTTCGAGGGCGGCATCCGCCGTTGTGGCGAGTGACGCTGTCGTGTGCATCTCCTCGTGGTCTCTCGTGTATCCCTGAAAATGTGCGATTACAGGCGTCGAACACTCTGCAACCGTTCTGGAAACCGCGTCCACCGCCGTATCCGATGGCGGTTTCGACAGCAACACGATGACCTCAGTCTCGGGGTCGGCGTCGAGTTCGACCAGTGCACTGCAGGTGGTGATACCCCCGACATCCGCGCTGAGGTCGCGCCCACCGGTTCCGATCGCCTGTGAGATCCCACCACCTCGACGGCTCACACGACTGGTGACGGCCTGTAATCCGGTTCCCGAGGCCGAGATAACACCGACTGATCCCTCTGTGACGTCGTTAGCGAATCCCAGGGGATGACCGTCAACGATCGCCGTTCCACAGTCCGGCCCCATAACCAGACAGTCCCGCTCTCTTGCCGCGACTTTCAATTTCCGCTCGTCCTCCAGGGAAACGTTATCCGAAAAGAGACAGACGTCGAGTCCGTCCCGGAGTGCCTTCCATGCCTCTCTGGCAGCGTACTCGCCGGGAACCGAAATGAGAGCCAGCCTGGGGTTTTCGGCATCGGCTGTCGCCTGTCGGATCGATTTCGGTGCGATCGCCCCCTGTTCGTGGGACGGGTCGTCGGTATGGGCTGTGAGCTTCTCGGCCATCTCGTCGACGGCATCCGCCGCTGTGGCTTCGTCTGTCGCTTCTGCCACGAGTATCAGATCGTCAGTGCCGACATCGGTGAGGTCAGCACTGGTGAGCCGACCCGAATCGACAACTGTTTCGCGATTCGATGGCGTTCCCATTACTGCCTCGGCGTGGGTTACACCGTTCATACCGGCAACATCGTTAGCGATTCGCATCAACTGGACCGAGTCGTGGTAGGTATCACGAACAATACGGTAGTGTATCGTCATTACGTTCTCCGTCTGTGTAGTTGTCATTGGCTCTCTGGGTCCGTAGTCGTCCCTCGGCTCGACCACCGTCGGTGGTGTCCGATCACTGTCTCATCTGCTAAATCGCTGCCAGCGGTCACTGGAACCGTTCAGATAGTCATTGTCCCAGTACATTTTCACTCGAATGGACGTAAAAACCGTCTCAGTAGACGGACTTATGTCTATTTCTTACGGCAACTATTGAAATAGCAGGAGAGTTTGAAGCGTTTCGGAGTACATGTGTCGGCACAGAGCTGAAACCGTGACAGACATTACGACGGTATGGATCCTGGTAGTATGCCCTGGCAAAGCCACAGAGAGACCACCGTGAGTGAACTCGGGACGCGAGTTGTCGAACACAGGTCGCCGCTCCAGTCACATGGGTGACGCTCCCCGTTCTTCGACCGGCTACGGCTATCGTCGCCTTCGAGCACAGCACGCAGGAGCGGGTGCTATCGAACTCCTCTGGAGCGTACACAGGCTGTTAGCCGAAAGCGAGGACGGTCAGCTGTCGGGTACCGTCGAGGCAGTGTTCGATCGGACCCTCTATCTGTCCCTCCCTTGCCTGGACGGACGGGAATCCCTGCTCGCACTGGGAACACGCGACCTCCGGAACGGACCACTGGTAGTCCACCTGAACACGTCTCCCGGGTTTACCTTTCAGGACCTGAACTGCCGACGAGGAGTAGAATGTGTTGTTTGCGCCCGCAACGCTGGAGCGCCACCGGGAGAGATGACGATACAGTTAGCCGGTGGGAATACTGTAGCCATTGGGCCAGATGTTCTCCAGTTTCTCCCTGACCCCGGCAGCCAGTCCCCCACGTTCGACAGCCATCAGTTTGCACCGGACAGCCGTCTGGTACGAGCCAACAGACGCCTGCTCCGATGGCATTTCGAAACGGCGACACCGGACGGGTTAGGGTTGCTCCCACAGCTACGTAGCTATCATCAGGGGCACCCGCAGCCGGAACTCGAAGCGGTGGTTACAGCACTCGTCGAAACGCTCACCTCGGACCGCGATCAGGACTTGCAGCTCTGCTCGACACCTGTCGACGGCGAGCCAGACCGGATAGAAGCCACCGGACCACTTGTCGACCTCGTCGGCCGTGGTCCTGGCGGGACCCCATCGGGCGACGATGTTCTCGTCGGGGTACTGCTCGTTTTGCTTGGGCTCACAGACCCAGACGTTGCCACTCGGGTTCGAGCACTGGGTCGGTCCCTGTGTGAGGTGGCACGCGAACGAACGACAGCCGTGAGTCACGCACTACTGGTTCAGGCGTGTCGTCGCCGCGGTGCTCGCCCGGCAGTACGCTGTCTTCAGGCACTCACCGACCCGGATGCGACACCGTCACAGCGGCGGAATCGGTCACTCGACATCGTTGCAGCTGGTCACACGTCAGGGGCGGATACGCTGACCGGGATGTTGACTACCACGACCGCTGTACTTCCACGCGTCGCGACAGCAGTCTGTACATCGTAACTGGCTCCCGGGGAGTCCTCCCCGTCCACCGGTGGGATTTTTTACTCAGCCACCAGGTTTCCAGTCATGGTACGGGACGACATCGAGCGAGCGTTGCGAGACCGCCAGCAGCGGGACGGCTACCTCTTCCCAGCCTACGAGGATTACTGCGTCGGGAACGTCTCGGACACAGTCCGTTCAGTCCTGGACGCTGGTGGCCGCCGAACCCTCCCGGACGATGTTTTCGAGGGAGTCGACACAGCAGTGGACACGGTAGTCCTCGTCCTCATCGACGGCTTTGGTCTCGACGCATGGAAGCGTCACCGTCGCCGGTGTGACGTTCTGGACAGACTCACCGCGGCGGGAACAGTGACCCCATTGACATCTATCTACCCATCTGAAACCGCAGCGGCGATCACCACACTCGAGACGGGCCAGCTCCCGTGTGAGCATGGTCGGATCGGCTGGAACGTCTACGAACCCCAGACCGACACGACGTTTCTCGCATTCGGCGGAACGGTGAAAACCGGTTCATCTGATGGGTCTGTCGCCGAGGAGTCGGCTGCAGGGTGTGAGTTTCACTACGGGGAGATGAGTGACGCGGGTATCGACTGCCACCGTCTGCAGCCGTTCGATAGCGGGGTTGGCGACGTGACACAGCATATCTACGACAGCCTCGACTCGTTCGGGGAGCGCCTGTCGGCAGTGGTCGCGGGAAGCGACGACCCCGGATACATCTACGCGTACGTGCCCCACGTCGACCGCGTCTCTCACGCCAGAGGCACCGACAGCAACGCACACGGCAAAGCGGTGGCGGCCGTCTGCGAGCAGGTATCCGATTCTATCGACCGGATCGACGAACGAACTGCGGAGCGGACCCTGTTGCTCGTGACAGCCGATCACGGCCACGTGAACACGGACCCCGACCGCAACATCGACCTCTCGACGAACTCGACGGTAATGTCGAATCTCAAACAGCACGCGAACGGAAGCCCTGTCAGGATGGCTGGCAGCCCACGCAACGTCCACCTTCACCTTCGGGAGGGGACGGTAGCCGAAACTCGACGGGCGCTATCGGGCTACGACGCCCGGATATTCACCCGGCGGGAGGCGCTCGACCGCGACCTGTTCGGCGATCGCTCGGTGACCGATCGGTTTCGCCGACGGTGTGGTGACCTGGTCGTCACTCACCGGGAACTGGGACTGTGGTTTGGCGACGTCGAGCCAGACGAACTGTCTCTGGCCGGGATGCACGGGGGACTCGATCCAGCAGAGATGCTCGTGCCGTTCGCGGCGGCCCGTGTCTCGACGCTCGTGTAACCGACTCACCCCTACCATCTCGTGCGTGCCAGAAAACGTATCCACCACGAGACAGCGGCGTCAGTGAACCGAAAACCCGTTGTCCGGTTCCACTCTCCTGTCAACGTACGTAGATCAGCGGACAGACCTGTAGGAATTTATACCCACCGACAGAAGAACCAGTCGATGAGCACACAGTCTGTCACCTGGCGGGCATACGCACTCGTCGTCGCGGGAACGCTGGTCTACACCTCGCTTATGTTTAGCTGGTTTTCACTGCCGGCGTATCTCCCGACGATCATCGACGAAATCGGGCTATCCGGCACCGAAGCGGGGATTCTGGCCGGCGCGGTTCCACTGACCTACATTCCGCTCGCGCTGTTTTCCGGACTCGCTGTCGATCGGATCGGCCCCGGATCGAGTCTCGCTGTTGCGCTCGTCTGTATTGGCAGCGCACAGATTGCCCGGAGCCTCGCACCCGGATTTGTTGCCCTGCTTGTGACGACGCTCGCTCTCGGTATCGGCGCGACACTCGTCACGTTCGGGCTGCCGAAACTCGTCTCCATCCTCTTTCCACCGGAGTCGACTGGCGTTCCCTCATCGATCTATCTCGTCGGTGCATCGGCGGGAACCGCGCTCGCGTTCGGCATCGGGCGGCCGCTGATCGGACCTGCACTGGGCGGCTGGCGACCGCTATTTTTCTGGACCGGCGTCGTCATCCTCAGCTATGCAGTCCTCTGGCTGGCCATCGCCCGCCTGTCGGCACTGGACAACGACGGCCAGGCAGCCACGGGGTTCGAGCGGTCAGCGCTACTCGGAGATCTGAAGACGGTGCTGTTGCACCGCCAGCTCCGTCTGGTCGTCGTCCTCGGAGTTACGTACCTGCTCATTATGCACGGACTGCAGGGGTGGCTTCCAGCGATTCTCGAATCTCGCGGATTCTCATCGGAGCGAGCAGGGCAGACGACGACGCTGCTCGTCGGGGCGAACGTCTTCGGTATCC
>LFCJ01002761.1_pt1 | contig 12690 bp, 14 predicted proteins | sample 643141 | NCBI WGS metagenome assembly LFCJ01 (sample SAMN03766243, study PRJNA286221) | soda lake metagenome | biome: soda lake; feature: Kulunda steppe; material: water; isolation source: sample B1-Br-g2 brine of Lake Bitter-1 | place: Russia: Kulunda steppe | collected 2010-07 | reverse complement strand
TGGTCTGGAGCAGGGGGCGGCTTGTCACCCTCCAGATCCTCACTAGTTCTTCATTCTCCCTGGTGGAGGAGACTCACGGCTCTTTGGGCCAATGTGTCTCCTTTTCCTTAATGGATGTAGGGAGTGGTTTCACTGCCTACGCAGTTTTTCTTTTCTTTTCTTTTCTTTTTCAATTCGTAGAGTGTGGGCACAAAGTCTGAAGCAAGCCACACTGCGAATAATGTCATGAGGAAGATCAAGAAGCATGTATCTAGGAAGGGTGTATGGCGAATGTGTGACCAGGGCCCTCCTGGTAGGGAGGGCGCACCGTTGATGGAAAGTGGAGTGTATGCTGTTGCGCTCTCGTGGATGAATATCAAAATAAGGTGTCCAAAAATCCAAGTGCCTCTCCCTGAGGTCCGCAATAAAACGACCAAGATCAATGGGCTCGCACTTCAGCAGCCTTTCCTTGAACAAGTAGGATTTTGGGAGACCATTCATAGCAGACAGGACGTGGGATGATCAACAATCATCGCACCATGAGCTCAATTGCATGTCAGCATGTAAGATCTTTCTCGCAGTGGAGCTATTGCTTTGTGTTAAAGCATTGTATAGTCGCCCTGCCGCCCGGAACCTATTGAACTGTAGAGGCTCTAGACCACACTCGCGCATGACACACCAAGAAGGAGTTGTGTCCTTGACCATAAGAATCCTCTTGCGCACTGTCATCAGCCATTTTTGCAAAGGATTGTCCATTTCTTTGCCCTGTCGTAAGAATGGGGTGGCCCAAACCTGGCTTGCACACACACCAGCAGGAATTGCGTACGTATTAAGGAGCCACATGCAGATGTGTAACCTGTTTGTAAGGTCATGTTCCCGTATGAACTGTTTGATGCAGAGAGTACCAGCTGTGAATGGACGTAGCGCTGCATCGGCTGCAGAAAATATAACAACTGAAGATTTTTGTAGGAAGTGACTATTCTTTCTGGAACAATGCAACTTGAATTTGAATTATGTGATAACATTACTTGTCACGCCAAATAGTGCCGCAGCTAGAAGTGTGCTTCACTGTGTATCTACATGTAGTAGACTCTCAGCCTGACAAACAACAAATTCATGGAAACACAAAACAGAAGAACGCAAGCAGAAAACTTTTTGCACAACTTAAGGTTAGATTACAAAGCAGTGCCTGCTGAATGAAGGCAGCTTAGCTCCAAGCCTAAATTCAGTGAAGATTCTATGGGCCACAACTTTCCGACAAAGGAGTCCCTGCATTAATTAAGGAGAAGGAGACACATTGGCCCATAGAGCCATGAGTCTCAAAGAAAGAAAAAGAACTTATCTTTTGAGAAGAGAAGACTGTGTCAACAGGGATACCCCTACTTGCGTGAGTTGAGGAAGTGTCTTACATCTGGCGCAATCATCAGGCATCCCCCACCATCAAGGACAAGGGCAAGGGCAAAAAAGAGCCATTTGCTCTTACCGCGTTACATTTCAACCCTCTACTAGTATTCATAATTCTTGTGGCACATTGAATTGAATTAGGTGAAGTGTAATTCTTTTTACTTTACACTGGTCTAGGCCAAACTTACTAATGCGTAGTGCTGCAAAAAAGAGGTGTTGTGAATGTCAGAGCAACCGCTCTGTACACTCAAAATTTGGCTCATCTATATAGAAGCCGCCGGTTCATCGGTCTACTTTGCTGCAGACCAGAAAGCCGAACCTCTGGCTGTCGAAAAGAAGAAAAAAATAGAAAAGCTGGACCTCATAGATTTGCTTTCGCAAAACCTATCGTTTTTCAAGCCAAAAGTTCTGGCTGTCAGCATGTTTTGATTCAAAACATGGCAACTAAAGACACTTATTGTCTGGGTTTTTAATAATGTCACAGATAAGTGCAGTGCCAGAAGTGTGCTGCATCGTGACCTGGATGTTGGTTGAGTCGGTTGGTGGAATATCAGATCTCGTCGTGAGTTCAGCTATAGCAGTATTTTGAGCACATTTATGCAGGTACTTTACTGACATGAGGCTCAACAATGCGTTTTAAAAGAGGAATACTATGAGCTAAAACATACAATTTATAAAGAGGTAAACCATCATTGCTAAGCTTTTCAAAGCTGAGCACTTAACACACCATGGTCTAGATTATGCTCGTAAAGTTTAAGCATCTTTTAATAAAAACTTAGCAGCTGATAATATTAATTGGGACCATCTTTCTCACGTTATGGACCCACAGTGACGATTTGTTCATCCCTAGCGACCTTGTAAGATGTACTCCAGGGAGCAGACTAGCCATTGGGCGGCAACAGCGTGGCAGCGCCATCTTACCAGTCCAGCCCTGTCCTGTCCAGTGTGAGTGCGGACAACAGCAGCTGCATGCAGTGCTGACCTTGCCTGTCCGCAGGCTGACTAGGGAGAGAATTTGTAGGGAAGGACAAGGATATCAGAGACTCGACAATCTCATCGCGGGCAGCCTGTTTTCTGCTTGGTTGTACACTGTCGCTGTCCGCAGCTAGTCCACACACCCTTTTTGCTCAAAATACCATGGTAAGGCTATGCCACGAGTCTGATTTGGTTGCAGCAGTTGCTAAGCGCGACATCAAATACTTGGGCAATGGTGAACTTGGAGGTTGTTTTTTCTTGAATGAAAGATTTTCTACAGGTACTGGCGCAACAAAGCTTGGTTTTGCCTGCACATGTAGCACAGGATTTCACCTAAATGGCTTCTACCAAGCTTTTCAGTCAGATGCATTGTTCTGTCAGATGCATCAAATTGCCAAATTGTCAAATTGCTTCTGCCAGCTTAATAGCAGAATGACCATCAAAGTAACATTCAAGCATTATATCCTTTGCACTGGGTTGTACAGCTTGTTGACACCAAATATTGTGATGACACAAGTCCAAGGCAACAACTAGCGAGAGCGGCCAAACAGCATTGCAGATTCTGCTCACGCTTGCATAGTGTACTATCCAAATTGGCTGTGCAATGCCACAAAGTGAGCTTGCATACTATCCAACTTGGAGTTCTCATGAGGGGGTCCATCTATAGAGAAATGTCCTACCAAGCAACCCTTCAGTAAGCTTGGCCTGGCCGGTGTCAAGTCAAAACAACTGACACAAGACCTAAACACACATTCAATTTGTTACGCGACAACCATAAATACAAATAAGGCTGAAGCAAAATAAGTGTACAAGTGAGGCTGAAGCAAAATAAGTATACAAGTAAGGCTGAAGAAAAAGACCAAAGCACATGGCTCACTTCTGACCCTTCCCGACCCTCACTGACGTGCCTCTCCCCAGTTTGATGGAGAGGGTTTGGCTGGTGCACGCGCTGGTCTCCAACTTCCCCCTTAATTCACGGCTACAGGGTCACAATCATATGCATAGATGATTTCCATTTGGTCAGGTAGCTGTGCTCGCCATTCAAGGGCTGCCTAACTGAAACCCATCAGACCTGCTGCATACTTAGAGAACCCTAACAGCTCAACCTGACCAAGTCTTGCGCATTGCAGACACGTGACTTTTTATGCAACCTTGATTGGAACCTTAAGGAAGGTGATCTATTATCGCAATACGTAACCTGCGGTAAAACAGAGGACAAGTCAACTGCTTAAGCCAAGAGAGCATCCTCTTGCATTTTGGAGCTGCACATCGGGTTAACCAGGTCTCGGTGACCAGGCAGGTAGGTCTTGCAGATTCCCTCCTGTCTCTTGACCTCACTGTGTCCTCTAGATTTCCACCGAGGCGCATGAGCATGCGTACAGAGCTGAGGCCTCCGTATTGCGCATGTGCCCAGGCTAGCAGGTTCCATCCCCTGATCAAAATTGCAGAACTTTAATTCTTGGCTATCCATTTCCCGTGCAAAATCCATTCATTTGTATAGTAATGACATCTGAAATCTGAAATCAGCGTATCTAATAACATTTGTTTGCCCCGAGCACCGCGGGGATGGAGCTGGACAGGGATTCCGTGTTCAAGAAGCTGCGTAGCAAACCAGAGAACAAGGTGGGTGTCCGATTTCACACGACTCGAGACACTGGTGTGAGGAGGAGGAGGTGGAGGTGAATGGTGTGGACCCCTGCGTGCGAGCGCACGCCCAGCAGGGTGCCCGGCCATCGTCTCTTGCGTTTTGGCGCGAGCTGTTCCCTCTTGTCTTGGTTGCAGGTATGCTTTGACTGTCCTGCGAAGAACCCGACATGGAGCAGTGTGCCGTACGGGGTCCTCATCTGCCTTGGATGTGCAGGCGTCCATAGATCCCTAGGGGTCCACATCTCCTTTGTGAGGTCAACCACTCTAGGTAGGGTGGGCTGACTGGTGTTCCTGTTGTCCGCCTAATCGGGGGGCGGGGCCTGGCAGCAGGTTGACCTGATTCCTCTCTTTCCCTTGGCACCTGCAGATTCTTGGTCTACGGATCAGCTCAAGGTGAGCATAGTATTTGTGCGTGTACGTGTGCATGTGTATGTGTGTGTTTGTTTGTGTACATGCGTGCGCATGTGCGTGTGTGCATGTGTGTGTCGTGTACGTGTGTGTACACGTGCACATGTGTATCTGTCTGTGTGTGTGTGTATGGGCACGTGCGTGCGTCTGTAAGTGTGTGAGTGTGTGGGTGTGGGTGTGGGTGTGGGTGTGGGTGTGCTCGTGCGTGCGTGCGTGTGCTAGCATGTGTGCATGCGAGTAAACCCTTGTGCTTGCAATTTCAATCAATGGATGGATCATTGGGCACATTTAGCATGATGGTATTATGGATGTGCCCAACATCCAGAATAGCGTCGTTCTGGAGCTATTGTGCTCCAGAATGATGCCCAATATCATTTAGTCCAGAGTACTGCTTGTCTGTCAATGCATGCTTAGAACCTTGGCATGTGAGTGCTGGAAAGCCCCCCTGAGTTGCAAAGATTGCTGCGCCCGGGCATATGCTTGCAGCTCATGGCCATAGGAGGAAATCAGAAAGCTCGTCATTTCTTCAAGCAGCACGGATGGGACGAGATAGGCTCCGACAAGATCCAGGCGAAGGTGGGCGTGCTGGCAAACATGCGTAGCCTGTGTATGTGAGCTATCACCTATGTATCTAGCGTCTTACGCGGCCATGTGCTTAAAGCACAGCGTGACACTCATGCGCGACCTCACAGTCACGCACATGCAGTATGCATGCAGAAAGGCATGCATGCACTCACTTGCAGCGCGTGGGTGCACCACACACTTAAACAGAAATGCACACATGCAAGCTTCGTAACCGCACAACACAACGTGCGCACATGCATGAAGGGCTGCCAAGCACTGTACGTTCTTGCCCATGGTCAAGTACCCCATCTCGCTTCAGCCTAAGCGGTACAGGAAGCCCTGGTCAAGAAGTCAGTTGATTGGTTGGCCAGGCACACGAGGGCAAACGTGCTCCCTCCTCTTATGGCAGGGTGGCCCGGAGTAGGCATCTCATCCCTCTTTCTATTGAGTTTGATAAGTGCTCATGCTACCCATAACCAATACGCTGTATGCTGCACGGTGCGTGCAGTACACATCACGAGCTGCCCAACTGTACAGGGCGATGCTTGAAAAGGAGACCACAAAAATCACGCCTCAGGCAGCAGTGGCAGCCCTGCACTGGTAGGGCCTTTGTCAGGGTCCAAATCTTTGACAGGAAGCGCGTTGTCGCAAGGCTGAGGTGTGCTGTTTGTTTGTTAGGCGCGCACGAGCGGGACTGCTAGGTGATTGATGCATGGGGGTGGCCTTCGCCAGAGCGTGGGCTCGTCCATTCGATGCAGCAGGCACGCAGTGGCTCCTCCAGCTTCAGCCAGTTTGTGCATGGCTCAGCCTCTAAGGCTTTGCCTTCTGGAGAGTGCACATTGCTGTCGCCAGGACATGTGTGGGCATGTGCTAGCACGCATGTACGCGTACTCCGCCTTTGCTGCTCAACTCCTGGGATCGGCTGGCTCACTGTGCGGCACAGCCCTGTGCGTAGGCAGGCAGGTAGGCAGGTGTCGATTCAGGCTCTTGTCACCCGCGTGCGCTCATTGGTGCCCACAGCCCAGCAGGCTCATGCACCTGCTGCTGCTGCTGCTGCAGCTCCTGCCGCTTGCTGCTACCGCATGCAGGCCAGGCGGAGCAGCTGTAGCTGCCTCCCCATCTGGTGTCCTGGCCCCCTTAGACCTGTGCCTTGTCCTCCTCTCATCCGCGCCCCGCCCGCCCGCCCCTGTGTGCAGCCACCCCCACCACCCGCAGCAGGGTGAGCTTGCGGACTTCCAACACCTGGACCTCAACGACGTGGAGCCCCCTGCTGCTGCCCCAAAGCCTCAGGCCATGCCTGCCAGCCCGGCAGCCCAGGCCACTGCCCCTGCCCCAGTGCACGCCCCTGCTGCCGTGTCGCCTGACGTGCCCAGGCCGCCCGCCACCACTCGGAGTGCGTGCTCGTGTGCCGCGCTGCGACGCCTCAACAAACTTTTGAAACTGCTAATGGCACTGCTGCGAATGTATGCGGCTTGTGCGGCCTGTAATCTTGGGACTTGTGCATTCATTGAGCATTGAGGCCTTGGATGAGCGTCACGCGCATCATGAGGTCCTTGCCATGATGTGCACTTGCCCCCCGAATGAGGTCCTTGCCATGGGGTATGTGCCCCCTGTGAGAATCTTAGCACCATGGGCACAAAAGCGTTCCAGCACGGCAAGACGAGACCCTGCACACAAATGAGATTGGCCGCTGTGGCCTGTGTGCCGCAGCACATCCCAGGGATGCTGTGCATGAGCGGTGCCAGAAGCTCTGGCCTGGACCCTCCGCCCATGCTTTGTGCCGCCCCCTTACGCTCAAGGGATGTGCAAGGGTGATAAAGTGCATGCGCATGGCTGATCGCTATGGCTGGTCGCTTCATGAGGGCGTGGCTGCTGCAGTTGTTGCATACCTGGCTGCACGGCCCCGCCTACACACTCCCTCGCTTCCCATCGTGTGCAAGCTCGTCGATCAGATCAGGTGGTGCTTTGCACTCCCCTGCAGCGCACATCGCCCCCAAGCCCAAGAAGGGTGGGAAGCTGGGCCTGGGCGTGAAGAAGCTGAGCACACCCGTGAGTTTATGTGAGACGCTGGCGCCATTTTGCTGTGCCGTCCCTTAGGCTGGCGCTCTGCATAATTGGATGCTGGCTCCCCCCTGCTGCCTTGTAATGAGGGGCAAGACCTGTGAGGTGGGCTGCTACTGAGGTCTTGCCTCAGTACACCCTGGTGCCCCCATGCCCACCTCTGCATGCGCGACGATGTCCCATGGGTACCTGCACCAAGGGCTTCTCCAAGTTGTCAGAATGGAGGTGAATGCTGTGATTTTGCAGACGCCACACAGGCGTTGTGATTTTGCAGACGTCACACAGGCGTTGTGAATTTGCAGACGCCACACAGGCGTTTTCCCCTCAATGAGTTTCAGCGTTGGGTCTTGTCCTCCCCAGAGCACAGGATCAAGGGAAGGCAATTGGAGCGTGGGCATTGCCATGCGGCAGTACCGGGATGCCACGCACTGGTCTGATGGTCGCACGCCTGCCGCGCTACAACAGGTCCCTCCCTTGTGCTCCCCCAAGCACCGGACAGCCCATGCTGCCCGTAGCAGCGTCATGCTCGCCAATGCCGCCCCCTCAGCAAGCCTGAGCAAGCGCGTGTATGCCATTGCGGCCGTGCAGGTCGATGAGCAGTTGTTTGACCAAGCCCCTGATGAGCCCAAGCCCGTTGCTGTCACAGACCCCCTACCCACCGCCACGAGTAGCGGTGCGGAGGCGGGTAAGGCTGCGAGCGCAGGGTCGCGCTTTTCGTACGAGACACTGAACGCGGTGCGTGTGTGCCCTCCCCCCTCCCTGCGCATGCTGGGTGTGGCCCAGCTGGTTAATGTGAGGCATGCGGGGCTTTTCATGCATGCTGTGCCTGCGCTCCTGGCTTGCGCGCACATGTGTCTGTGTGTGTGCGTGCGTGCGTGTGTGCATGTGTGTGTGCATGTTGGTCTGCTGTCATGCCCCCAGCATGTGCACCAGCTGATTTGTCAGGTCGCTCAGCGCCTGAAGCATTGATGTTCTACTCAAGTAGCTTCAACTGCCTCTTTGTCTTGCCTCTGCTCCTGGTCCCTAAAGGTTGCGCTGTCCCCCAGCTGCAAGTTGCACGGCATACAGGAGGCCTGCAAGGAGAGGGCAGCAGGGCTTGCTGTAGTTTTGTCCCTGTACGCTCCTGGGTTGACCTTGTCAGCAAGGAGCTCCACGCCCTCTAACCACACACTTGCCTGCCTGCCTGCCTGCGCACTCGGCTGCACGCAGCAGCCGGCCCAAGAAGTGGCTGTGCAGCGCGGCAAGGACGGCCACCTGACCTTGGACAGCATCCGCGGGGGTTCCTCCGACTTCTTCAGCGCTTCCAAAGAAGGCCGGGGCAGCTGCAGTGGGGAGACGCACGGCGGATGGGGTGCAGGTGGGAAGGCGGGGAAACAAGGGGGGCACAGAAACGGGGGATGGCGGGCTGAGGGCTACTGGGTATGTGGGGCACAATGGATCAGGGGTGTTACATACGTGTTGTACGTATGCCTCCTGATTCCTGGGCCCCCTATGGGGACAGGCTCATGCTTCTGCTGTGTTGCTACACCTCCAAAGTGTCTGACATTGGCTATCTCAATTGGATCCCTTGCACCTGGCAGCCGTGCTGCAAGCGTGCCTGGTTTGTGGGAGAGGAGAGGAGGGGTTGCTGCACTGATGGGGTAGAGCAGCCATGGTGCACACATGCATGTGTACACCAGGGAAGTACAGGCACTTTTGTCAACATTGAGGGGGGCCCGGTAGTACGTCCTCCATTGTTATTTTAAGTTTGAGGGGGCTCGGAGTTGAATTTTCTCAGATTGATGGTGGCCCTTCAGAAAAAACCGGGCGCCCCCGGCCCGGGTTAGTGAGAGTGAGGTGGCTAATATGCTAGGCTGAAGGAACCTGATGCACTCCCATACTTCTTTTCTTTTTTCACACCTTTCCAAGCCGTTATTCTACAAGAATACCATTCTGCTAGAATACTGTGTGTGGTCTTATACCCCTAAGGGCATGAAATTAGACTATCCTTGCCATCGAATTGTTTGTTTACTGTTGGAGCAAAGACAATTTACATAAGCAACGTTGTTATACAATTGTTGAAGGAAGTCAATGGCAAGCAGACCATTTTAACAATTTTGCTCACAGATCCTGCAACTCATCAACCGGGCTGTCTGGCTCAGCCATACGTGCAACCTTCATTACCCTTACTGCCTCTTCACCAAAGCAAGGAAAGGTCGGCATTCTCCTAGTATTTGTCTCACATCCATGCCACATCATCACTTTCCTATTCCACAATGTCTTTACCATCATCTTAAACAGGCTCATCATCATTGTCAACACCATCATTCAAGAGCTCCATCTCAATGACATGCATCCCTTAAGAAAAGGGGGAATCTTTAAATCACCCCTTTTCTCTACAGGCACCACTGCAAATTCTTCATCAATGGAATCCAATACTCCCCCTGATTTAGCAGCTGCACAATAATAAGTGAAGTGTCGTGTTTTTCAGGCTGCTTGTCAAGCAATTTTTGACAGTGCTGTGCACGCTAAATCCACGCTCAATGGGTGCAGTTTGCACAGGCATGATAAGCGTAGCATTAACCAATTTGATTCTCGTGGGTAAAGGTCCAGCGGTACAATCACAGCGCAATAAAGCACAGCTTTCTAAAGGGCAAAATGTTTTGGACATGTTTACTGTATATGACAACACTGTTTCATTGGCAGTTAATTTGATAAGAATCTTTTGTTGATAAAAAGCCACCATCGTCTTTACCAGCAAAATGCCTGATATGTCCTTGAAAACCATCCCACCCAACCCTTCAAGCTGGACCTCATCCTGGTCATCCTCTTGCTGCTGCTGCTGCTGCTGCTGCTGCTGCTGCTGCTGCTGCTGCTGCTGCTGGTACTCTGAAGGGGTCCATGGAGCTCCACCAGTTGTTACCGCTGGCAGAGTTTGCGGGGCTGGTGGGCCAGGTTGATGCAGCTGTACCCCAAGGAGATCAGGGTGGGGGGGCAGCACTACCCCAGGTGGATGAGGTGGGAAAGGGGATTATGCCTGGTCTGCAAAATCACTGGGAGTGCCTGCTTGCCCCAAGTTGTTGATGAGCTCTTGCCTGGACTGGCCTCCAGGCAGCCTCTCAACCCATTTGCGTGAAAATGGAACAGGATTCGCTTCTGGAACTAATGCTGGTGGTTGTGCTGCTACTGGTGCTGCTCAGGCTTGCCTCCCAACACCTTTGATGGGAGTGTGAGCGTGCAGAGCAACGTCGAACACCCAGAACCATCCAACAAGCACACAAAAGCACAAAGAGACCCAAGCATCAAAAAGAAACTCTCAGCAACCATTGTACCCCAACATCTCTCACTCACAGTAGCTTTCAAGAGGAGTCATGGGCTGCTCAGGCAGGGATGGAGCACCCCTCCCCCTCCCTCTTCCTCTGCCTCCCCCTTTGCCTTCCTTCTTCGCTGTCGCTGGCTTAGGTTACCGGACGGGTATACTTTGGGGTACCCGGGACTGCTAATTTTATTGATAATCCCCCTGGAATGCAGGGGCTGACGCCCCTGCAATTTGGCCGGGGGGCCCGGAGACCCCCCGACAGAATCTTAACGGTATTCCAGATGGGCTTTTTCAAGTAAAAGGTTCCCGTCCGGTTTGTTCTTCCTTGGTGTACACGCGCGCGCACACACACACACACACACACACACACACACACAATCCACGCAACATACATGTACACAGACACAGACAAATAAGTATAGGGTTATGCTATTGTGAACTGGGCACAAGTATACTCATATCTCGGTTCATGCCTGGCTTTCAGGGACATCAGGGACATCAGCAGCTCCGGCTGCCCCTTCTTCCAGCACCGTTCAGGACCGCTTCAAGGCAGCCAAGTCCATTTCCTCCCAAGACTTCCAGCCGAAGGACACAAATGCCGAGCATGAGCGCCAGATGGCCCTCAACAAATTTCAAGTGAGGCCTCGCGCTCATGTAGCACATTCTTTGGAGGAAGCAGCTCATGGAGCAGGCCGGTCTGAGGAGGCCCGCATGGGAGCATGTGAGGAATCAGCTTATTTGGGGGGGAAGTCTTTACACACGAGCACATGCATGCACGCTTGACTGCAGAACGCAAACGCCATCAGCTCTGCAGACTACTTCAACCGCGATGAGACTGGGATGTCTTTGGGGCCAGATGGCGACGTCTCCGCAGCTGACCTGGTCAATCGATTGTCATTCCAGGTGCGGTGGGCAGGGCTTGGACATGCGTGTGTATGTGTGTGTGTGTGCACATGTGCACGTGAGCGTGCACGTGAGTGCTGGAAGTGTAAGCGTACAGTGCGCGTGCTGCAGGTGGGTTAAAGCAGCAGGTTTCAGGGGTCAAATTACTTAGGGGCCGCCCGCCCCGCTGGTTGGTATGGCAACACGAAGAGAAAGCAGCTTGCCCCTGCCTGGCCTGTCTGTAATCCAGGGGCTGGTGAAAAGGCGATTCCCCTCCATACAATCGGTGTACAATGCATGTGCAGCAGAGCCCGCGCTCTCTTGCGTTTGGCAATAAGCCTCTTGTGCTCTCTGACCTCTTGTGTCCCTCTGATGAAGAACCTCACTTTTTCAAGGCGGCGTCAGAGAGGGTACAATAGGAGTCCCTGCAGAGCATGCGCGCCTGGCCAAGCCGTCGTGCAGTAGCCAAGACTGTTCAGGCCTAGACTGCATGTGGAGATGTGGCCCATGTCGCTGGTCGTGTCGCTGCATAGCCTCCTGCTAGCAAGCCCCCAGGGATGGTGATGCATCGGCCTGTGACACCGGCTGATGCATTTGTGGCTCGCTGCAGGCAAGGCAAGACATGGCACAGATGAAGGAGCTTGCCGGCAGCATGGCAAAGCGCCTGTCAGGTATGGCGTCCAAGTTTATGGACGACTTCGACCGCTACTAGTCTGCGCCTCCTCTGCTGCCCTTTAATAAGCGCCTTGTGTCCTGAAGTCCTTCATGCTTGATGCAGTGATTCTTGTGGTTTGTGTGAGAGCACATGGAAGCAGAGGATGTGAGCATGGCTCACACTTATAATGGCAAATTGCCTGAATACATGTATGCTCCCGGGAATTTGATGGCATGATGATTTCTCGGGTTTCTCCAATGATGAATCAGCAACCGCAACACCTTTTCTTGTAAGTCATGTCTAAGTGCCTGGCTGGAGAGCTTAGGTGCCGAGGTTTCAGCAATCTATATTGGATTGATATCAAATGATGTAAGCGAAGACCTTGGCAGTCTATTCTCGTATGTGTACTGAATAGCTTGTAGCAAAATAGTTTTAAGCTAAGACTTAGCCCACAGGACCAAGTATGCAACTTGCAACTTGCAACTTGCTGAATAAATTGAATACAGCTCACAAGTCAGTTTTTCTTTGTTGAAGCGCGTTATAATATTGAAAAGAAAAGAAAAGAAAAGACTACGCTAACAAGGTATCCCCTGTTTGCGTGAATTAAGGAAGAAGTTTACAAGTTTACAAGAAGAAGAAGTTTACATCTGGTGCAAGCACCAGGTAGACTTCCACCATCAAACGAGGAATAAGGTCATTAGTGGGGGTCGGGAGGGTTCTGAAAAGAGCCATATGTTCTTTCCTTGATGTTTTTCAACCTCCTACTTGTATTTATGATCTTTGTCGCGTATTGAATAGAATGAGTGTTTAGATCGAG
>LFCJ01002760.1_pt1 | contig 12691 bp, 15 predicted proteins | sample 643141 | NCBI WGS metagenome assembly LFCJ01 (sample SAMN03766243, study PRJNA286221) | soda lake metagenome | biome: soda lake; feature: Kulunda steppe; material: water; isolation source: sample B1-Br-g2 brine of Lake Bitter-1 | place: Russia: Kulunda steppe | collected 2010-07 | reverse complement strand
CGCCGCACTCATAGGGTTGCGAGATTCGGTGCGGTTTCGCCTTGGAAGCCTCCGTGTCCTGAGAGGACCGCCGAGCCTCTAACCTGGGACATGCGGAGATCGAGGGTTCGGAGCCCTCCCCGGGCATTTTACCGGAGACACCACTTGAGCAGTTGCACAGTCCCCACTAACCGGACGCTGTTCATTTCCGCCGACGCCGACTCATGTAGGCAGGATAGTATTGTGACGGCTCGAGTTCGGTAGGATTGACAACCGCCCCACTATTTTAATTTTAGCTGGAAAGAGTATATTATATAGTAAGTTGAGCATATCATACTGGCCTAAGAGTCGAGCGGATCGTGTCTCGAGCGTCTGGAGGAAACGGATGATACAGCACTCGATGGATTGGAAGGCTACCAGTGAGTCCATCTCCGAGCAGATTGACAGCACCAGGACGAACACGATTGAGGGACGCCAATAATGGGGGACAGCCGGTTGGTGTATCGGTCCATTCGGTATGGCATCCAAATATACCTGTGTTGTCTTGGGATTTTTGCCCTCTACGGCGGTCTTTGGGTGATCCATGTAGCTGGCTACCTTCCGACTCACTCAGTCGGGGTAGTATGGATTGCCATGGCTGCAATGGCTAGGCTGTTTTTGTTGATTTTGCTCCCAATCTTCTTCAGTTCGCAAGGGAATCTCATCTAAGCGAATCTGGCAATTTTGCCAGCAACAAAATCGAAAAGCCGCTGCTAGTCCTCAGCGACGACCGTCCGCTCTCCATCGCTGTCATCGTTCTCGTATGCGTAGACGACGCCGTCGTCTTCATCTGCGGTGGCTTGGTGAGAGCCATCACAGAACGGTTTGTTATTCGAGAGGCCACATTGACAGAACGCAACAGTTCCACCCTGTTCCTCAAGTTCGTCTTCATCAACAATGTACGGTCCCGTTTCGGTTTGCGTGACTTTTCGTGCCATCGGTCACTGATACTCACCCTCATGATATTAATCAACAGGTAACACATGAGATACCGACGATTGTTCCATCACCGCTGTAGACAGTAGAGCCGTGGCCGACAGATGACTCCTAAACAGTACGTGACCGGTGACAGTCAAGCGCATGTGAGACTCTACTGAAGATGATGGCGGGAAAGGCTACCGCAACCACAATTCGTCTATAGACGACGGTGGTGGATGGCGATAATGGCGACCGTTGTCGAACTCGAGGTGACGGCTAGTTCGCTTGGGTTCGCAGAGACGTTCGAACGTGTCCCATCGTTCGCATTCGAAATTGGTGGATTGATTGGGTCTGCACCCCCGCTCGTGTGGGTTTCAGCAACCGACAAATCAGCGCTCGAATCGGCGATTGCAGCTGATCCGACAGTCGAGGTGCGAGCGCGCCTCTCTGCGGCACGCGACGGGCGATGGCTCTACCGCTTGGAGTTTGGGAAAGGGGTCAAGCTCTTAGAGCAACTGATCTCTGAAAACGATGGCGCAATTCTCGAGGCGGCGGGTCAAGACGGTATGTGGTCAGTTCGGTTGCTGTTTGAGGATCGGGCGAAGCTGTCGGATGCGTATACGCTGCTTGGGCAGTATGATTTCGAATTTGAGGTGACACGGTTGACTTCTGTCGAGGAGCCCGCCTGGGGACAGACGCCGCTGACGAGCACCCAGTACGAGACGATCGTTGCCGCCCACGAGCTAGGCTACTTTGATGTTCCACGGGGAGTGACGCTACAAGAGTTGGCAGCCGAGTTGGACGTCTCCCACCAAGCGCTCTCAGAACGGCTTCGACGTAGCCATGCTGCCCTCGTTGATGCGGAGTTGACAAACCGAATGGCACCGACACGCATTGATCCGTGAGCTGACATTTTATACTGGGTTTCGGTCGATGTCAATACCTAACGACCCGCTCTAAACGGCAAAAAAACGAATAGCAAAAGAAGACGAGACGCGTAGCCAAGAGTTGTTTATTTGTAATACTATTTCGTTAATTGGCCAAGTATTGTATTCTTATTTACCCATAATCTGTGTTTTCGCCCCAACGAATAGATTTATTATTGAACAGACTGTTAGAGTAGTTGTCGGCGGACCGCCGACGCGATGTATTGCCAATCCAAGATACCTGTGAGTGCCGGTGGGCCTGACCTGACACGTCATCCCTTTGGTCAGCGACACGATCGCTGATAGATCGCTCATGCTCAATCATGCCAGCGGCTACTCGTGGCTGTGTGGCCGCTGGTTTCGCACGACATCACAGTACCGTCGTGCGATCTTGCCATTTCAATTTTTGAAAGTGACGACAACCGACAACGTCGCTAATAAATGAGTTCCGAATCGTTATCAACCATATACAACGTCCGTGCAGCGATATTGACGGCATGGTCGCCAACCCGTTCTAAGTCACGGATCGTCAACAAAAGACGAGAAACATCTGCTAAGAGGAGTTCGACCTCTTCTGGCGTTTCGAGTTCACGTTCGATCAGATCACGGACAACGATACTGCTTGCGCGTTCGGCAAACTGATCGATCTCGTCATCCCGGTTGCCGAGTTCATAACAGAGAGCAGTATCTTCGGTCTCATACGCGTACATCGCATCACGAATCATCTCAACGGTGAGTGCACCCATCGCTTGAACGTCGACATCCGGAAAGAGATTCCGCTCAGCATCAATGGTGTACTCGCCCAAATTGGTCGCCAAATCGGCGATCCGTTCCAGATCAGTGATTATTTTAAACGAAGCGGCAATAAATCGAAGGTCGCTTGCGACCGGCTGCTGGAGCGCGATAAGGTCGACACAGTCACGCTCGAGTTCGAGATATATCTGGTTGATTTCCTCGTCACCTTCAATCACTTCACGTGCGAGCGTCTCGTCTTTGCGGTCAAGAGCATCAAGCCCCATCTCAAACCGCTCGATGACAATGTCGCTCATCGAGAGTACGTCAGCTTGGAGCGCGTCAAGTTGCTCCTGGTACGATTTTCGAGCCATAAATAGGAGACCTGTCCGGGAAGACATGTAGCTTGCGCACGCTTCCAGTCAGTGTTTTTGTGCATAACGGCAGGCAGGTTCCCCTACCGGAGAGATCCAAAGCTGACAATCGGATCCCCTCGGGTGTCGTTACCCGAATTTGCCAGTGATGTAATCTTCAACGCGTTGGTGTTCTGGATTCTCGAAGATTTTGTTTGTATCGTCGAACTCGACTAAGTTGCCCCCCGTGAGGAAGACAGCCGTTTTGTCGGAGATACGGGCCGCCTGTTGCATGCTGTGGGTAACGATGACAACGGTGTACGATTCGGCAAGTTCCTCGACTAAGTCCTCGATTTTCGAGGTCGCAACGGGGTCAAGGGCACTCGCAGGTTCGTCCATGAGAATTACTTCGGGGTCGGTCGCAATCGCCCGAGCGATACAGAGGCGTTGTTGTTGCCCACCCGAGAGGTCGAGGCCGCTTTCATCGAGTTGGTCTTCGACTTCGTCGTACAGCGCTGCGCGCTCGAGTGCAGTCTTGACTTTTTCATCGAGATTGTCGTCTTTCCCTTGGACGCGAAGGCCGTAGGCGACGTTGTCGTAGATGGATTTCGGGAATGGGTTCGGTTTCTGAAACACCATGCCAATCTTTCGGCGCAGGGCGACGGGGTCGACGTCATCGTCGTACACGTTCTTGCCGTGGAATCGAAGCTCTCCCTCGACGCGACAGACGTCGATGAGGTCGTTCATGCGGTTGATCGATCGCAAGAATGTCGATTTTCCACAGCCAGAGGGGCCAATAAGCGCCGTTACCTGTTTTTCTGGGATTTCCATCGAAATCCCATTGAGTGCTTGGGTATCGCCGTAGAAGACATCGAGATTGCGAGATTCGATCACTGATTCTTCAAAGCCCGAAAGCCCAGATTCCTGACGGTCGGTGCCAGTATCGACTGTTTCAAAGACACTCTCACGCTTTGATCTCACCGCCTCCTGTTCGGCGCTGTTTGCTGTCATACCGATTGGGTGAGGCTCACGCGCGGGCCAATTAGCTGTTGTGAACCACGATGGCAGTTTGTGGGTGATCGACTGGAGTCGTCTGAAGGTGCGTTTTGCGGTCATAGTTAGGTTCGTGTGTCGAATTTGTTTCGAATGAGCACGGCAGTGAGGTTCATCAACAACAGAATCGTCAAGAGAACGACGATGCCGGCAGCGGCAATATGTTGAAATCGTGCGTCCGGCAGCGTCGCCCAGTCGAAAATCATCATCGGCATCGCACTGAACGGACTCCGCAAGCCATCGGGTGCCGTAAACATCGTCGTCGCCGCCCCGACCATCAAGATCGGCGCGGTCTCGCCGATAGCTCGCGACAGCGAGAGAATCGTCCCGGTCATAATCCCCGGCAGCGCCCGTGGAAGAACGATATCTCGGATTACCTCCCACTGTGTCGCCCCGACGCCGTAGGCGGCTGAGCGCTGGGAGTCAGGCACGGCCCGCAGGGACTCCTGAGTTGAGACGATAACAATCGGAAGGATCAACAAGGTCAGGGTCAACGCACCGGCGATCAAACTCGAGCCCAGTTGCCCGGCTCGAACGAATAGTGCGAGTCCAAGCAGCCCGTAGACGATCGAGGGAACGCCTGCGAGATTTGCGATGTTCGCTTCGATGAACGATGTAAACCGGGAGGGCGTGGCGTACTCCTCGAGATAGATCGCTGCCCCAACACCCAAAAACAGCGTAAAGATCGCTGTTAAGATGATCAGGAAGATCGATCCGACGAGCGCGGGATAGATTCCGGCGCCACGGGCACCCGGAAGATAGCTGTCAGCCGACTGTGACGGCGGGTAGGTGAGAAATTGCCAGGTGACCCAGCCCCATGCCTCAGCGATCACATCGGCGATGAGCGCAATAAGCGCGACAATACCGACGAGTGTCGCGGCCATACAGATGCCAACAAACAGTTTGCCGAGCAGTCGTTTTCGCCCGATATCACCGCCGGCATCAGCAAACGGCGACTCTGGACGTTCAGTGCTCATTGGTACTCCTCCCGGAAGCGGGATTTAACCCACAAACTGAATACGTTCATTGCAAGCGTCATCAAAAACAGCGTCATTCCGACGGCGAAGAGACTCTGATAGCCGATTGAGCCAACCGACACGTCGCTGATCCCGATCTGGACCATGTAAGCAGTCATCGTTTGAATCGGCTCGAAGGGGTCTGTCGTGATCTGTGGAACCATCCCGGCTGCGAGCGTGACAGCCATTGTTTCGCCGATGGCACGGGAAATCGCCAAAATGTATGAGGCGACGATTCCAGAGAGCGCAGATGGAACAACGACTTTCGTCGAAACCTCGAACTTTGTCGATCCGAGACCGTAGGCAGCGTTTCGAAGGTCGTCGGGAACGGCACTCATCGCATCTTCAGAGAGCGAGGAAACCATCGGAATAATCATAATGCCGACGACGATTGCCCCCGCGGCAAGGTTGAACGTACCGGTATCCGGCCAGACACGCTGGAGCAGCGGCGTAATAAACGAGAGGGCAAAGAAGCCGTAGACGATCGTCGGAATCCCCGCAAGAATCTCGAGTGTCGGTTTAACTACCCGTCGTACCCGTGGCTCGGCGTACTCTGAGAGGTAAATCGCTGTCAGCGTACCGACGGGGAGGGCGATCAGCGCCGAACCGACGGTGATGACCAGCGTCCCATAGATCAGCGGCAACACGCCGTAGCTCCGTGGACGGATCACTGGCGACCAGTTCGTTCCGGTCAGATACTCGATTAGCGACACCTCGCTGAAAAACTCGAGTGAGCCTTGGATCAAGACGAGAATAATGCCGAGCGTCGTCAGGACGGTGACGAAGGCACACGAAAAGAACACGTAGCGAACGACGCTGTTTGTTCGGCCGTCGATATCACTCCCCTTTCGGGTGAGGTCAATCGTTCGCTCGCCGGAGCTCATTCGGTCACCTCCTCGATTGCAGCCTCGAGACGGTCGACATTTTCGGCGAGCGAGTCATCGGGAGTGGCGTAGTAGCCTACACGCCGAGCAGCCCATTGGGCCCACGTGAGTTCTTCCTCCGGGTCGATGAAATCGACATCTGTCGCCGCTCCGTCGATTGACTCGAAATAGAAGCGAGCATACTGACGGACGACCTCTGTAGCCAGTGATCCGGTGTTGACATACAAAAATAGTGGACGCGTCAGCGGTGTATAGGATTCTCCCTCGACGCTTTCACGTGTCGGCTTGATGCAGCCGTCACCATCGTCGACGCCGATTAGTTTGAGTTCGTCTTCGTTCTCGTAGTAGTAGCCAGAGCCACCGAAGCCAAGGCCATAGCGGCTGCCACGAACGCCCCGAACGATGACGTTCGTATCCGAACTGGCCGAATAATCAGAGCGGATATTCCCGATTTCACCCGTCAACGCCTCTGTGAAGAAATCGAACGTGCCGGAAGCGGGGTCACGTCCATAGAGGTCGAGTGGTTCATCCGGCCACTCCTCGCGGATGTCTGCCCACGTCTCGACAGTGGAGTCCGATTCCCAAATAGCACCAAGTTCCTCGACGGTTAGACAGTCACACCAGTCGTTTTCGGGATTTGCGTAGACGGCGATGCCATCAAGGGCAACCTCGAGCGAAAGGTACTCCACCCCAGTCCCCTCACAGATTTCGATTTCGTCGTCGGCAATCGACCGGCTGGCGTTTTGAAAATCGGTTTCGCCTTGGCAAAACCGTTGAAAACCAGCCCCAGTGCCCGAGCCACGGACGGGAATTTGAACGCGGTTGTTTCGCCACTGGAACTCCTCAGCGACGGCCGCTGCGTGTGGTAAGACAGTGTTGCTGCCATCGACTCGAATTTCGCCGCTGAGGCCGCTATCTGCACCTCGAGTGATACAGCCAGCCAACGAGGCGAGACCGATACTCACACAGCTTCCCAGAAGGTGACGCCGAGAAACCGATCGACCGGACGAGTCAGCTGCCGGCTCCGTTCCCATTATAATGATAATTAGAACATCGGTTCTAAATACCCTACTATGAGATCTATATAGATATATGTTACATACTGACTTTCATGGGTAAGAAAGAACGATAGTGTTCGGAAAGATTGCCGTACAGACCCTCAAAAAGATGAAATATGGACTTAGGAAATACTATAGAGTGTCGTATGTTTATATTGTTTCGATAAATAGAGCCAGTATGGAGACCCGAAAGGTCCAGGTGACTGGTGGTTCGACGTACACCGTCTCGCTCCCAAAATCGTGGGCGACTGAAAACGGCGTCAGCGCAGGTACGACCGTCGAGTTCTATCCGGAAGACAATACGCTGCTGTTGACACCAAAAACTGAAGACAAACGGCAAGAGGGGACACTCGACATCTCCTCACTCGATGGCGACCGACTGACGCGTGCGGTGATGACTATGTACGTTAGTGGCTTCGATATTATTTCCTTGGAGGCAGGACGCATCACGACTGACCAACGTCGAGCAATTCGAGAAGCAACACAGAGCCTCGTCGGCGTTGAAGTGTTAGAGGAAACAAATGACCGGGTCGTCATCCAAGACCTGCTTGACTCCTCGGAGCTCTCAATCGTCAACGCGGTCACTCGAATGCGCTTGATCGCCGAATCGATGCTTGCTGACGCCGTCACCGCCTTGCTCGAGGATAACGACGATATTGCCCGTGACGTCGCGGCTCGAGACGATGACGTTGACCGACTGTGGATGGTCGTCTCTCGAATTTTTCGGGCAACCCTTCGCTCTCCACGAGCGGCTGAAGAGCTTGGCGTTCCCCGGGAGGATTGTTTCGATTACCACTCGTGTGCCCGGCAACTCGAGCGAGTCGCCGACCATGCGGTCAAGATTAGCAAATACGCACTCAAGTTGGATGAAATTCCCGAGGGGGTTGCAAAGGCGCTGGTAGATTTACAGGATGACGCGCTTGAAGTATTGGCAAAGTCGATGGACGCACTGCTTGCAGCGGACAGCGAGGAGGCAATTGAACTCGGCCACACGGCCCGGGAATCGATTCTGGCGATCGATGAGCACGCGCGGACGATTGACGAACTGCTACGCGATCTTGACCCGCTACAGGCCCAGTCGCTTGGATTAGTCGTCGACTCGCTTTCACGGTGTGCTGACTACGGAGGGAATATCGCTGAAACGGCGTTACAAAAGGCAGCGCCGCGACCTTAATCGAGCAATACGGCGTTGACCTGCCCAGTCTGACCGGGACGGGAGGTGACACGGGCGGATCCTTCATCGGTTTCGATCACTGCGCCTTTCGTGATGATGTTTCGGCGGACGTAGTTCGGGTTCGCGTCATTTTCGACGACGTCGGTGATCTCCGTGGTCACCGTCTCGCCACCGACGTTGACGTTGGCGACGTTTGTCGCGAGTGCGCGCGTTTTCTGGCCGTTGCCGCGAACATCGACGGTTCGAAGGCGGGGTTCGCCGACCTGCGTTTCCGTTGGGAGTCGGCCGAGTTGGTGTTTCTTTCGGTTGCTAAAGTGCTTGAGTCGGCCACCGGTTCGCTTTCGTGTAGAGCGAGATTGATCTTGCATACCCGTGTACTGTCTCGGCTGCTATTTGAATGCAGCCTTTTTCCATCGTGAGTACCCTGAGAGCCCACACCGGATTGAAGAATCGCCACGGTTATCAGCGCGCTTGAAAAACTCCTCGGGCATGAGTCTTCGTGTCGCTGTCGCCGCTCCGTTTGCTCAACACGGTGGCCGCCGACTCAGAGAAAACGAGTTCGTCGTCGCCCTCTCACTTGATCGCCGCTGGTTCTCTCCTGATCAAGCAACGCGACTGATTGACGTCGCGACCGAAGCGGGGTTACTCGAGCACGACGGCCCGGAGTTAGTTGCGACGTTCGACCCGGCGACGGTGACGATCCCAGAAGCGTTTACGCCCGACGCGGAGTTGCTTCGGGAACGGTCAGCGTTCGAGCAGGTGCTCGATTCACTCGTCACAGAAGGTGTTGAAAAACACGAAGCCGTGGGAGCGATCAACGCCTTACAACAGGAGCTTGCGGTGACGATTGAGGCAGCTGCCGTTGTCTATGCTCATCGCGAAGGAATCGACGTCACAGATCTCGTACCGACTGCCCGGTCGGCACTTCTCGACGAGCGATAGACACCGAGGTGCCTAAATCAGCTCCCCGCCAACGCCCACTACCAACATGGTCACCGATCGAATCACTGATGGCTATCGAATCGCCGAACTACTCGCCGGCGAACTCGAGGGACGGACCGACGGTGACTTAGGCCGAATTGCGGTGACGAACGCCGACCGTTCGGCCGAGCCGACAGTTGGTGGCAGTCGCGCATACGATCTCACACGCGATGAGACACTGTTCGCCCGCGTTATTATATACAAAAGCGGCCTCACTCTCGAATTCACTGACGAGGCGGCGGATGTCACGGAGATTGCGGCGGCATATCGGTTGGAAGCTGCTGGACAGACGATCACTCTCAAAGACGGTGCAGCGGTCAAACGGGCGGCTACAGCAGTCGACGCGGTAAGCCAACGGGGTCAGTGAACGGTCGAAACGGCTATATGCTCTTAGTCAGAAACGCCACAAATATTATGTATTGCCCACCAGCCGACTCAGGGATTGGCAGTCTCGCCAATCGACGGTTTAGTCGGGAGTACGGCGAGATAAACGGCCGGCGGTTGGCCGCGAGGTGGTGACGGTGACACCACTTGTGAGCCGATTGCGAGCAGTCGTTTCGGGCGAGGAGTCAATTTATGAGTGTCGAAACTGTGGCCAGACTGTCGAAGCTGACTGTGAGTGTTGTCCCAGCTGTGACTCGAGGGAGATTGTGACGTATCGGATTTAAATTCACTCGAGGGCGCGAATCAGTGCTGGTAACGCTGTGGCAATCTCAGTTTGCTCAACGTGGGCGACTGCCCGTGGGTCAGGGCCAGGTCCGTCAGGAAGAAGAACCTGAATTGCGGCCATTCCGGCGTTGGTCGCCCCGGTAATGTCAGCATCGATATCGTCACCGACGTAGACGGCCTCGGTTGGATCAACGTCGAGTTCGGCTAAAATCGCTTCGAACGCCCGTGTATCCGGTTTTCCAGCTTCGAGTTCGCCAGTGACGAGTGACGCATCGAAGAGTTCTTCCCAGCCAAGCGTCGTCAGTTTGTCTCGCTGGGCGAGAACAGGCCCGTTAGTGAGCAAGCCAACGCGGTACTCGGTTTTCAGCGTCTCGAGCATCGCCTCGACGCCCTCGAGTGGGTTCAGTGTCTCAGCAAGTCGCTCACGGTAGGCTGTTGCCAACGCCGCACCGGTGACGGACGTCTCGTAGCTAGCCAGTAGTTCATCAAAAATCGGTTCACGACTGTCGCCGGTGAGATGGCGGTTATGAGCTTTCAAGTACGCCTCCCGTGCCAGTTGTGGCGCGCCGACGGCGTCAGTTGCCTCAGTCAGCAACGTTTGCCGGTCGCGTTCTGGCACTGCTAGCGTGTAATCGAGGTCGAAGACCACCGCCCGGAGCATATCTGTGTGGGTGGTCTCAAACGGTTTCAACCTATCTGTTTGGCTGGAGAGTGACAGAGCGTGAAATATAAATGCTGGTACACTCGATGGCACAGCATGACTTTTTATTCACAACGATTGTTCATGGCATTTGCCAGTCACAACGGAGGAGGTCGATGACGGACCTCTTGGATCGCCCGTTCGTCGTTGTTGCGAACGTCGAAGACGCGACCGAGACCGCAGACCGAGTGAGACACATTATCAAGCCTGAAAGTACGATCGTTGTCGGACACGTTATTCAAAAAGCCGGTGGCGCACCCGATAAGGCAAGCCTCGAGGGGCGACAGGAACAGGCCGACGGCATTTTTGAAGCATTTGAAAATCGGGCAACCCTCGATGGGTATACCGTCGAACGGAGCCTGTTGTATGGGACGAACGTCGGTGAGACGATCATCGACGCGGCGGACGATCTCGAGGCGACAGCCATCGTCTTTTCCTCTCGTGGCGGCGGTGGCTGGCTCGATGCGTTGTCCGGCGGCGTGCGCTCGACGTTGGTTACCGACAGCCGACTGCCGGTTGTGGTGGTGCCGGATGAGCCGAACACAGGGACAAGGTCCTAAACACAATGAGCGACGAAGAACTCGCCAAAGACCTTGGGCTGCTCTCGGCGATGACTATCGGGATCGGGACGATGATCGGGGCCGGCATTTTCGTCCTTCCCGGCGTCGTCGCCCAAGAGGCAGGACCGATCGTCGTCGTCTCCTTCCTCATTGGTGGGGGGATCGCCCTCATCAACGCACTGTCGGTGAGTGAACTGGGGACGGCAATGCCCAAAGCCGGTGGTGGCTACTACTACGTCAACCGGGCACTCGGACCGCTGTTTGGTTCAATTGCAGGCCTTGGGGACTGGATGGGGCTTGCCTTTGCCTCAGCGTTCTACGCCGTCGGCTTCGGCCGCTATCTGGCCTTTTTCCTCGAGATTCCGAGTTTGCTGCTACCCGGAACTGACGTTGTCTTGCTTTCAGGCGTCCAGATCGGGGCCGTACTGGCCGGCGTCATTTTCGTTGCCGTCAACTACATTGGGGCAAAGGAAACAGGCGGCCTCCAGACGATCATCGTCCTGATTCTGCTTGGCATTCTCGGGCTGTTCGCCGGCGGGGGCGCACTCTCCTTCGATTACAGTACCGTCGTTGCTGAGGGCGGCTGGGCACCGTTCGGAGCCGGAGCCGTGTTGCCCGCAACCGCACTCGTCTTCGTCTCTTTCCTTGGCTATGCGAAGATCGCCACGGTTGCCGAGGAGATGAAGAACCCGGGGCGGAATCTGCCCATTGCCGTCGTCGGCTCCGTTGCCATCGTGACCGTCATCTACGGCATCCTCGTGACGATGATGGTCGGTGTCGTCTCCTGGCCCGAACTCGACCTCGAGCGACCGGTTGAGGACGCAGCCAACGTTGCCTTCCTCGAGATTGGCGCGCCAACGGCTGTCGCCGGCGGGATTGCGACGCTGATGGTCGTCGGTGCACTGCTGGCGACGGCCTCCTCGGCAAACGCCTCGATTCTCTCCTCGGCGCGGATCAACTTCGCGATGGGGCGAGATAAAATCGTCACGCCGAAATTAAACGAGATTCATCCACGGTTTTCGACACCGTACCGCTCAATTCTGCTTACCGGCGGGCTGATCGTTGCCTTCATCCTCCTTTTGGGACAGGATGTCGCCGCACTGGCGGCAGCGGCGTCGGTCCTCCACCTCATCGTCTATGCACTGATGAACGCGGCACTAATCGTCTTCCGGGAGGCTGACGTCCCCGAGTACGACCCCGACTTTACCGTGCCGTTGTATCCGATTACACCGATTCTCGGAATTGTCCTCTCGCTGGGACTGATCGCGTTCGTCGCCCCTCGAGAGATTCTGATGTCCGGGGCGTTCATCGTCGGTTCAGTCGCGTGGTACTTCCTGTATGCCCGTTCGAAGACGGATCACCAAGGTCACCTCGGACAGTACATCCTCGACCGCTCGGATGATATGCCCGAACCTGCCGTCGCCGCCGCCGATGCGGTCTCACCCGACGGCGGCCAGTTCACCGTCTTCGTCCCGCTGTCGAACCCACGAACGCAGTCGAACCTGCTGAAAATCGGGTCGGCAATGGCCACCCAACAGGATGGCCGCATCGTCGCCGTCAACATCGTCGATGTCCCCGACCAGACCTCCTTGGAAGCCGCTCGCGAACAGGGTGACTTCACCGACGCCGAGTGGATCTTAGAGCGGGCT
>LFCJ01002759.1_pt1 | contig 12692 bp, 17 predicted proteins | sample 643141 | NCBI WGS metagenome assembly LFCJ01 (sample SAMN03766243, study PRJNA286221) | soda lake metagenome | biome: soda lake; feature: Kulunda steppe; material: water; isolation source: sample B1-Br-g2 brine of Lake Bitter-1 | place: Russia: Kulunda steppe | collected 2010-07 | reverse complement strand
TTGTACGGTCAAGCAAGGCTCACGCTTGTATATAGCTATGCCCTCACCAGCAAAGCTTTACATATTTACAGGTAGGCCAAATAAGAAAATGAAAAAGAGGAATGGAGTCAAGGAAGATGACAAAAGTTTATGTTTGGAGTACTTTACAGGTCGCAAGTACACCTTACACTGCACAGAGTCAGTACTTTTTTTTTCAGTACTTTAGAAAATGAAAGAAAAGAAGGCAAACACGCATGACAAACTTGAAATGTACAAAGAAGGCCGGACAGAAATGAACGTGCAATGGGTATTGGCCAATACCAATAGTGAGGATACACAGGATGTCATGCATAGCCCGTTGATCGTATCTATTATCTAGAAATCACATTACCTACACCATCGCAAAATCCAACACCTTGACCATGAAGCATTTCATCAGGAATAACCAGAGCATTGGACGGGGTTTCTCCACTCCAGGAGTGGAGAACCTGACCTAGGCTAAGACTAGAAAAACAACCTGAGACTATGGGAAATGTTGCGCCATTAAGAACTACATTGCTATCTCATGCGCAGATCCATCTATTCAAACAATTTCATCGGCGGTGATGTTAATGAACACACACTCATATTAAAGAATGCTGAGAGAATAAAGTTTCACACGGGGAGTGATGGGGGCCTATGCCTCCATACGTAGAGGTGCGTCAGGAGTTTTTGTCACAGTTCCCAGGGTTGCTGAGATCTGCTTAGCGAGACATCAAAATAAGGTCCAGTTTATAATCCTATACACAACACACCTGCTGTCTTGCCCTGTCCTGGCTCCAGCCAGATCAAGCAGGGCTGCCTGGTCATGAAAGAAGTCATGCACATGGCCCACAAACGCAGTGCTCTGAACAGCAGACTGCGCACGTGCACCTTGAAAGGGCACCGCATGCGTACAAAAAGGGCCGCAGCCAAGGCTTTGCGTGGGCGTATCACTGCTGACACCCACGGAGCGCACCTCTGTGAGCCCCACCGTACATGGAAAATTATTTTGCTTATTTATTGTACATGTACCCAGTATTTACCCCGTTGTCACGCCAAGAGACTGCTGCGTCCAACTAGACTCGTAGCAGGGCCATAACAAATCTGGCGTGACACCATGTACCATTTTTTGCAGCTTGTGTAGTTTTTCTTTTCTCTTCTTTTCCTGTATACCATAAATCCCAACCTCCCCAATTGTCAGACCCCTGGGGGGGTCGTTGCGTAGCTCTCGAAGAGCAGGGAGCACACCACCAAGTAATTTTTCATAAATGAGACGTGTACAGCGTTATCTAATGGTTGCATACTCGAAAGTGCTAAGCAGACCTGAGCAAAGAGTTGAACAAGTTGTAAAAAGGTCATTCTCCTCCCTGCACATCACTGACATCCTCTCTTTCCTCAATCCATCGCCTCTTACTCAATCACTGTGTCTGCAAGGGACAGAGCAACCTCCTCATCTGCCCCTGTGCCCCCGCTGTTGCTGTTGCTGCGGATATAAGGCATCTTCTTGCCCCGCTCCGAGCTTAACGATTCTTGGTCTTGTGGAAATGTTGCCATAGAGTGACCAGTTGCGCTCAAAGGAGCAGCTGGTGACATGGGCGCTTAGCAACCTCCCAGCTGCTGCTGCCATGAGGGTGAAGAAGGGGTGCATGTGGATCAGCTAATACAGTTCCAGTTGCAGGCCTTTCAGGCTTCAGCTCAGCTGCCCTCGTTCAGCGAGAATCTGCGTCACAGACTATCACACGTCCTCAATCATGATATGCTTGTTTAGAGCTTCAAACACACATCAGCAAGGCTGGGGGGCACAGCCCCCATGTACAGCCCCCCAAACCCTTGACTTCAATGATGCGCAGGACTAGAGTCCATCTGCTGAAAGGCTCGGTAAAGGTTTAAAGCCCTATCGGAAACTACTTGCATAGGCTACTCCTGGCTTAACCAGGCTTTGCTGAACCACTCGCGCTGCACTTTCAACACCAAATGATGTTTCCGCCTTTTGGCACAGCAGATCAATCACGCATGCACGAATCAAGCTTTCCATTAGGTGTTTGATGGGTTGATGGAATACCTCATGAGATCAGCCTGCTCAGGCCATTGAAGTGCGTGTGCAACATCTGGGCTCGAGCAATCTAGCCTATCGACGTATCATTTAGGGCTTACAAAGGGCGCCAGCCCTGATGCTGACTAATATCCCTTCAGAGGACGTCAAGTTTATGCCAACTCGGGGGCTGGTTGGTGCAGACCATGCCGGACCATCACATGATCATAACCCGGGCAAGGCCAGTGTCAACAATCAAACTAAATATAACACGAAACACCATAGGCTAGAACAGAAGGCTAGGCTTGCATAGCAAACAAGCGCATGGCTAGTCATGGACAAGAGCCTAGAAGGCAATTGCCCTAACATGCAAGTACGAGTCTGACAAAAGGTCAGCTAAAGAGACAGCATATGTGCATTATGACCACCCTTGTATCACAAATTGTGCCCAACTTGACGAGTTTGAACGGACGCTCAAAGCTGTCATTGGATCTGTGAGTCAACAGAAGGCTTGTGTGACAAAATGCTGCAGCTTAACATTATGTATGGATGGAATCTAGTGCTTAACATGTTATACATGTGTGATGATGAACACTCGGCAAGGTTGCTGTTACGGTCCGGGTCGATTTAGCTGCAGTCTCCCCTTCTCAGGTGATGCAATCGATGGAAATGGAACGCACAAGGAGCTGCCTGGACGTGCTATATAGCGTGATGCAGAGTGTGGAGGTATGCGAAGGGCTGGCAAGTTCAAAATAATGTGCTGCGTGCCTTGAATCCGGCATGGTGCCTTGCACGATGCTTAACATGGCGTCCTTAGCGAATACTGCTTTCAATAGCAGTACTTCTATGAACGATTTTGCTTGCAACTCGCAGGGCAGGCTTGGTGGTGGAGAGGGTGTGGAGGGCATCTATGGCAGCATCACCCTTGCAGGCATGCGGCGTATCTACGACTGCATGAAGCACAACTGTGGTTTTGACAGCAGCAGCACCCTCGTGGACGTGGGAGCAGGGCTGGGCAGGTGCGCTTGGCAAAAGGGTTACGGTGATGCTTGATGTGACACACCGTTCAGGTGACAGGTGGGGCACGCTGCTTCGCCGTGTAGTTGCGAACAATCATCAGGCGTTAGTGCTTTGTTATTTCATGTCCAAATTGATTTCTGCCTTCAAGAACAGAGTAGTGAGGGTTGCCTTCATTGTGCACACAAGATTGTTGCAAGAGGCCTTCATTCTCCCTGCGCACGCATGTTGCGTACAATATTGCGTGTGAGCAGAAGCACCCTTTTCATGACTTTTCTCTAGGGGTTATTTTCGCTCAGTCCTTATGACAATCAAGCCTGCCGCCCCCGCAGGACACGAGCTCTTTGCTCCTGCTACCCGCTGCTGGTGCACAATACACTCCAAAAAAACATGTTCTTTCTCAATTTTGTACCTGATTTTTCCTATAGTATAACCTTTTTTACTTGAGGATTTGTACTTCAGGCCACAGGATTAAGCTAAGCTACCCTCTTTTGGCAGATACAGCTATGTAACCTTGCCTTGCAACTTGCTCATGTCCAGCCTCCCAAGTGTCAAGCCTGGAGATAGATAGACAGGCCCATCCTGCGCACCCTGCAGGCTTGCACTGGCTGAGCATGTGTACATTTTGACACACGCAACCCTCAGCATGCCAGGGTGACCCAGCCTCTGCAAACAAGTGCTTTGCATCAGTGGTTACCCTGTTAGCGGTCTTCCCTTTTCTTCTCTTTGCATCACATGCAGCTGCTGTTTAGCCCGCTGGACCTGTTATGCAGACATATGCTGTGTGGCGCACCCTCATGCAATGGGCTTTGGTGAATCGTGTCACATGCTTCACATGGCCTAACTGTGCTACGTGACACAGGCCATTGCTGCACGCCCTGATGGAGCCCGGAGCAAGGGGCGCCTTCGGCATTGAGCTGGATGCAGTCAAGGTGGGCGCACGCACCCTTCCCTCATCATTCTGCAGAGCCAGGTTCAATACCTGGATGGGGCAGTGCCGGGCGAAGCCTTGAGCTGTGCATGGTTCGGATGCCGACTGCCATGGGGCTCCATCAGGGAGCGGTGCTTCATACTTTTGCCTCCCGCAGCGCCTGATTGCAAAAGCTGTGCAGCCGCAGTGCAATGGAGCAGGGTGTCTGCCGGAGCGCAGCTGGCAAAGATACCCACGTGCGCACATGGGTGCACAAACACAAACGCGCTCGTGCTCCAACACACGCTCACACATAAACAACACACGTACGCGCACGTGCAATAATGCGCACGCACGCACGCGCAGGTCAGAAAAGCTGATGCCTTCCTGATGCAGACCTTGGCGGAGCTAAAGCGCAGGGACGTGAGCCCACTCCCTGCTATCGAGCCCGCCATGATGTGCCAAAGTGTGGAGGAGGTGCGCGCGGGTGTTCAAGCACTTGGATGGATTGCTGCTCGCAACCGTAAATGCCTGCATCTGACCATGTGGCTGGTAGCGCGACAGGGTTAGGCTCAGGGGACCCGCCAGCGCCGGTAGCCAGGTGGCGCTGAGGCACCCTGTGTGCCTCAGCAGTACAGCACCAGGCCTTGCTCCCCGCTCTTAAAGTCCACTCCCTGTGCACAAAAAGCAGCTGCAACCGCACGTGCACCACACCCCGTGGCGAATGCCACAACAGGTGCCCAGTCAGGTCTTGCTCCCCGCACTTAAAGTCCACTCCCTCTGCACGAAAAGCAGCTGCAACCGCACGTGTGCCACACCCTGTGGCGAATGCCGCCACAGGTGCCCAGTCAGGTCTTGCTCCCCGCACTTAAAGTCCACTCCCTGTGCATGAAAAGCAGCTGCAACCGCACGTGCGCCACACCCCGTGGCGAATGCCGCCTCAGGTGCCCAGTCAGGCCTTGCTCCCCGCACTTTAAGTCCACTCCCTGTGCATGAAAAGCAGCTGCAACCGCACGTGTGCCACACCCCGTGGCGAATGCCGCCACAGGTGCCCAGCCTGGACCCGGCCACGCACGCGTACTCCTTCTGGGAGGGCGTGCCCCAAAGCGGCAAAGCTGCATTCGGGCGCCTGTTTGCTGCGTCACGGACGCTCAAGGTGGGTCTGCATGGCCAGAGGGCCTGGCGTGTATGTATATATAGTGTGGAACCTATGGGCCCTGCATGTATGGTGACGAACCAGAGGGCACACATTACATACAGTGTGGAACTAGAGGGCACTCAGTACATGCAGTGTGGAATCAGAGGATACACAGTGCGCAGCGCAGGGCCAAATAAGCCCGGCTTGTAGTGCAGAACCAGGGGGCCCGGTGCGCAGCGGACAGCTTTCTGCAGCGCACCGCCTGCCCCCTGAGTGAGATGCGCACCACGGCTTGCTGCTCAGGCGCAGAGGCAGCCATGTTTCTGCGTGCACGCTGTGTGTGTGCGTGCATGTGCATGTGTGTGAACGTGTGTATAGAACGCTCAATGTTGCAATCTGCACAGCTACAGTGGGATGCAGCGTGCCTTCACCCTTGCATGGCCCCTTTGGCGGTGCAGGCCGACGCCTGTCTGGTGCATATGCCCTCGCCCTTACTTGGCTTCTCTGGTGGTGCAGGCTGTGACCTGTTTCGTGCATATGCCCTCGCCCTTGCAATGCTTGCATGGCCCCTCTAGTGGTGCAGGCTGTGACCTGTCTGGTGCATATGCCCTCGCCCTTGCAATGCTTGCATGGCCCCTCTGGTGGTGCAGGCTGAGACCTGTCTGGTGCAAATGCCCTCGCCCTTGCATGGCCCCTCTGGTGGCGCAGGCTGTGACCGTGGTGCAGCGCTCCATGCGGAATGAGGACCCCGCGCAGCTGATGCAGACCCTGGGCTTTGGCCCCCTGCTGCTAATCTCCAACTTTGTGGTCAAGATGTCAGGTGATGCTGCCGCGCCCACAGGCGCCACACTGTGTGTGTGTATATGTGTGCGCGCGCGCATGTGCGCACTGGTATGTTAATTTGGATATTGCAAAGCCACGTGTACGGCGGCGTGAGGGCTGCTTCTGCGTGGGATACAGCGTGCAGGGCGCGGTGTGCAGCCTATCAGGGCACGTGTGCAGCCTGTCATTGCGCGTGAGCTGCTGCACCGCACGAGGCCCAGTGCCCAGGCAGCACACGTGTGCCGGCAGTGCTCGCCAACAGCGTGCCACAGGCATGCCAGGAGCAGCACGCCCAATCCCGTGCCAATGCATGCCTGCGCCCGTGCCCGTGCCTGTGCCCTTGTCCTTGCCTGCCTGCTTGTGCCAGCGCCAGTGATTGCCTGCACAAGTGCTGATGCATGCCTTTGCACGTGCCTGTGCGTGCCTGTGCTAGTGCCTTTGCCCGTGCCATTGCCCGTGCCTGGGCATGCCAGTGCCGGTGCGTGCCCGTGTCCATGCCAGTGCCAGTAACTCTGGCGAGGCTGGCGAGCCAGGCAAGGTGGAAAGGAAGCCATGAGCTTGTGCTTTGCAGCTCATGCAAGTTGGGTTGCAAGCAGGCGTGCTTTTGTTGCCCCTGCGCCCCTCTGCCACGCTGGCCTCCCTGCGCCTTTGCCATGCCGCCCTCCTTGCTCCTTTCACAGCGGGCCCCGCAGCTGTTGCAGTGCGCGTGCAGCGCCCTGTGCTTGCTCCCCGTGCCAGTGCGCATGCAGCGCCCTGTGCTTGCTCCCCATGCCAGCGCGCATGCAGCTCCCTGTGCTTGCTCCCTGTGAGAGCGCACATGCTGGAATGCGTCCAGTGCTAGCCTCTGCACACAGCATGGTTGACAGGCTGGAGGGTTCTCTGTTGTGGCTCTGCTCTCTCCAGCATGCTCTCTGCCCCAGCTCCTCACGCACACCCACACGCACACATACAGACCGCACACACGCGCGCACGCCCACACACACCCCACACGCATTTCGCCAGCCACCTGTGCACAGCGGCACCAAGAGACTTCTTTGCCTGCAGCGCACAAACACAAATAAAACTGTGCCGCCATGTTTTGAGCTGGAATAGCAGAGGCCAGAGCCTGTCTGCCCTCGCCCCTGCATGCCCCACCCTGCAGGGAGCGGCTGCAACTTCCAGGCCTATGTGTTTTCAAAGATCAAGCCCCAGAGTTTGGCCTTCATCAGCCGCGTCCTGCCCCCCGCCGCTGCCGCCCCCACCACCGTGTGTGGTCAAGCAGCTTCAACAGCATCAGAGGCGGGGAAAGAAGCAGCAGCACCTGGCAAGCAGATGGATGGGGCGCCAGCAGCAGCAGCAGCAGCAGCAGCTGCGGTGACCAGCTTACGAGGACAGGGCGACCTACAGGCCCAGCAGGCGGATGCCACAGACGCACGCATTCAGCTGCACCCTCAAACTGTCCAGCCTCCAGGACAGCAGCGACAGCAGCACCAGCAGCACCAGCAGCCAATCACTGCCTTTGCCCGGCAGCGCAAGGTGCCACCTGGCAGCAGGAGCGGACAGAAGACGGTTGGCACGCATCACGATAAATCCGAGGCACAGGGGAGTGATGAGACCAGGGCGATGAGCAGTGCGGTGCAGGCAGATGTAACACCCGACGCTGCGCACACTATTGACAAGCAACGACGACTGGGCCGCAGGAGAACTGTGGTTGGAAGGGGTGCAGGTCAAGGTCTCAATCATGGCCAGGCAAAAGGGGGCAGCTTGGGTGGGGTGTTGGGGGGTATTGGCAAAAGGGCAGGGGGTGCGTTGGGAGGGCAAGTGGCTGGGAGTGCACGGGTGAGCCTGAGGCTGGCCTCAAAAAGGCCTCAGCCTAAGATGGCACAATCCTGATAATGTTCAAGGGCAGTACAACAGCGGCAGGCAGGACTCCTTGGCCTTTCTCAGGTGCTCCAGGGTCCACAGATCTTATGCTGGCTGCGCTCTTCCGGTAATTGTATTGCTAAAGCAAGACTCAAACTTGAAGGAGTGACGAGTGGTATTTAATGACATGTGGTAATACTCTGGGCATGACAATTGATGTTGGGTTTGTTTGTTTGTGTTTTGCTTTCACCACAAAGGAGTCTGCCAGGACGGTCAATCTTAGGTAGTTGTGGACCCTTTTTTTCTAATTGTCAACTGAGATCACTTATCCACGTAAACCGCCTGTTTGCTTGATATCCTTGTTTTGTACGCTATTTTTCTTTCATCAATTGCCTTTCTGTGGATCCAGATTTTCAATTTTTATTTTAAAAGTTAAGTTACAATGGGTTTAGACCTTCCCGATAGGTTGACTGCTGGGCTTGCTGGACACTGCCAGCCGGACAAAACTTAAGTTACAATGGGCCAGCCGGACAAAAAACATCCAGTCTCAGAAAGAAAAAGGAACTATTTGTATGTTTCAAGAGAACCGATTTCACATCCTCAGCTCCATTGTTGTCAAAGTAAAAAGGCGCCTGTGTCTCCAATGTACGTTAAGTCACAATGGGTTTAGACCATAAGGTTAGGTTAGGTTATATACTATGCTTGTAGCTGTATCCGCCGAACGAGGGCAGCTTAGCTGAACTTCAGCTTGAAGCCTGATAGGCCTGCAACCCTAAACCAAGCTAAAGCGCTCAAATCAGGTGAAAGGTAGTGTCTGGATGCCAGATGTTTTGGTGACCATAAGCCAGATGGGTTGACTGCTGGGCTTGCTGGACACTGCCAGCCAGACAAAAAATATCATTTAGTCTCAGAAAGAAAAAAAGGAATGATTTGTATGTCTGCTTCAAGAGAAACAATTTCACATCCTCAGCTCCAATGTTGTCGAAGTATAAAGTGACTGTGCCTCCAATGCAAGTCCTAACAGTACAATCAGCGAATTGTTCTGCGTATCTCCTTCTCAGACAGCACATTTCTGAGCAAGGGCATGAAGAAAGGACATGCTTTTCGTCCTGGATATCATGCAAGTCACATTTGTCAAAATGCCTATTGTGGATAAGCCAACATCCAGTCTCAACTCTCAGGGGTGGGCACGCAAGCAAAAACAAGCAATGTTACAAAGCACATGCCTACTGAGTTCCAGCTGTGGGTATCTAGGTAGCAAATGGGGAGGGCCCCTTGCAGTGCTTGGCTTGAGAGGCGAGGCCATCCATGCATGAGAGGTCATCTCATCAAGGGCTCCACAATCTTACTACACCCAACAGAATTCGCACAATCACAGCGGCCCAAGTGAAGGAGAAAGCCTTTCAAGTTAGTGCAAAAAGCAAAATGACACACAACAGAATGGCAGCCCTAATCAAGTTTCCCCAGGAGATCTCGCCTTCAGCAGAATTCACAAGTTCTTGGCAAAAAATGACACAGATGCCACCGCCTTTACTGTCTACTGCAAAATCAATAACACACTCTACGATGTGTTAACGCAGACGTCCGCTGATCAGCGGACTTCAGTCTAGCTAGCTAGTTCGACACTACTGTAGTTTAACACCCACTCCAACGTAGCACTCCTCTTACAGCCATCCACAACCACTAATCATATCATGATACGTAGCCGCATGAATCTGGTCTGATCAGATTGGTTGCTTACAAGCCTGATGTACCACTTATCAGCCCACCCCTCGCATATGTTCTTCACCTCTGCAGCACATGTGTTCAGCAGGTACAGACCGTCTTAGAATCCTTCATACAGCTTTCTATGCAGCCAACATCAAACATCACCTTAACAATATTACACCTGATCCTTAAGGGTGGGCTTCTTTACGAAGCTCTGAGATCTCTGATGCAAGCTGCTGCAGCTTCACTATATATCAAACGGTTTTAGTCACTTACCTATTTTCCAGGCAAAAACTATATCCTAGGACAACGCCTTCCCTATGTGTTATCAGAGGCTGGTAGCTTTCCGGTCAGCAAATTTGAGCCATAGTCCATATTTAGAATGATGAGAAAGGGGGGCCACAACCCCATGTGTTTGGGTGACCCAAAGCAAGGTCTATGGGAGCACTAGTCTTTAGTTTATTTTGGTGAAGTTTCTCAGATTCCTGAAGACTAGGCGCTACCTCAACGTGCCTGGCATGATGTATATTATGATGGAAGTGTTAGCGGTGTTGTTCAGGTGCAAACCTTGGTCTTAATCCTCAGAAAGCTACCAAGCCTGCCTCCACATCCACCTCCCAACAGGGAGCCTTCTAAACCCTGGGGAGCCCTTCCTGCACGCATCATCTGCAGAAGTGGCGCGGCAACTCCTGGACTAAACGAACTACAAGGGTTTTTAGCTTATTAGTGTACAAGAAGTGCACCTGCTAGCCTGCTCATAATAAGCCAAGCCTCAAGAGCATGAAGGGAGAAAAAAGGCTTATTGTCGTTCTGGCTCATTAAAAACAGACACATTGTGGAAATCTGCAGGAAGAAACAGAGATGCATACGTCCTGCGAAGAGACCACGTGTGGATGGTTGCACTGAAAAAGGACGTGCTGCTCATTTTGTGCGCCATTAGCATTGCATATGTCACAAGAGGGGGAGGTATTGTGGGTCCAGGTCACTGTTTCAACTTGTAGGGTGTGGCCACAAAGCCTGAAGCTTGCCATGCTGTGGATGATGTCATGAGGAAGGTCAAGAAACATGTGTCTGGGAAGGATGTACGGCAATTGCGTTACCAGGGCCAACTACGTAGGGAGAACGCACCATTGATGATAAGTTGAGCGTTTGCTGTTGTGCTCTTGTGAATGCGTATAAGAATAAGGTGCCCAATCATTGGAATTTGATATTCCGTGTGCAACTCCCTGAGGTCCACAACAAAACGACAGCAACTTCCTTCCTCTCTCTGTCTTTAGGTGAAGTGTTTTTAAGGCACACCCAGTACAAAGTTCGGTTGCACAAGTCACAGATATGCATATGAAAGGGTGGCTCATTTTTTTCTGGTTCAGGGCTGTAGAAGAGGAAGTTTACCTCACAGCATGCACACTCAATGGCAGACCGAGCTATTGAATGGGTGCTCTCAGGCGTGACGCCAAACTTTCTGAAAATGGGGAGCGCCCAGCTTTCTATAAGCACAGGCGCATAACGGGCGAGGCACTGTTACTGCTGAAGATGCATATTGTCGTGCCTGTCCCTTTTCTTGTCTGAAACACATACCCTTAGTTTCCTCGTGCCTGTGTGATTTCATTTATACATGGTACCTGGTACATGGTACAAGGAGATAACTAGAAATGAGTGTCAGCAGGAAATACGCCATCATGATGATCCAATACTCATGGTCAAGTCTCGCTTGAAAGCAAAATCTTGCATTGCCTACTTGTAGGGCAGTAAATGTTCGGTAAATAAATGTTGAGGGGGGGGGGGCTGAGGTCGATGGGCGCTGAAAGGCAGGAAAGAAGAAAAAAGGTTCAAAATCTTGTGTGCAGCTTGAGTCCTCCATGCCGTGAGCCTAGACCATGCGCCAACTCGTTGTCATGTTGCATGTTGTGGTCACATCAGGAGGCTGTCTTGTTTGTGGCAAGCTCCCAGCCTCACATCGTGGGCCATGCGCGGCAATCTGCAAATCCTGTGCATGGTGTTCAACTTGAGGGGGCACGTCTCCATATTGTCTCCACCATGCACTGCGTGAGGGTCAAGGAGGCGTGCAGAAGGCAATCAGAGAAGAGCCGAAGACACTTTTTCACACTCAGGCGATCAACAAAGTCATCGCAAGCTCCTGAGCATCGGCTGCGCTCATTAAGATGCAAATCTTCAGTCAAGCGCACATGCCAGGACAAAGCAAGCTGTGCCAGGCAAATAGATCTGAAGTGTTGGCAAGGGTGATGTAGAGAGATTGTGAAAGCTCCCTGCGGCAGAAGCACTGCAAGGCCCTATGGGTGTCAGGCACCCTGTCTACACAGCAAGCGCTCCATCTGCACAGCAAGAGCTCAGCAAGTCCAAGCATTTCCGTGTATGCCCAGGCAGCAAGCATAACTGGCACTGCAAGCCTCTGTTTTGCCTCATCCTATCATACCACTCAATGAATGGTTCAAGTTGCAAGTAGCACAAATCCAGAGCAGAGCATCACCCCCTTCTCAAGTGCACACGTCTCTGCCTGTTCACGTATTTTCATTTCTGTAAGGCGCTACTTGCACACGCTGATTTGGCACGCACAAGCCCGCAGGTACCCCTGAAAGTGTTTTGAGGTCCTTGCTTGGTCATATAGGCTAGCTCTGGCCAAACATAGCAGACGGAGCAAGGTGAAGGGTGATGGCATATTAACGGAAAGGAAAGAAAGCTACGCAGGCAGTGAAACGCTCCCTGCATCAAGGCAAGCACAATTCTTACTTCATAAGAGCAGAATCGGGAATGCTTCTCAATGGGGCTGCGCACAGCTTTATAAGGTCCTGCTCCCTGTAAGCAAACAAACACATTGTGACAGAAAATTTCCTGAGCTCTGTTCCTACGCTGTCACTAATATCATAAGAAAGGAATGCCAGGCCCATTCCATCTAATATTTATACAGAAGTTTGCTGTTTGAATGAAGTCACCGGTGTCATTGCTAAGCCAAATGTGTCTCAGCCTGCTGGCTTAAGCTGTTCAGAGTGCACAGTTGCATAACATGAGTTAAAGAAACTGGCCCTATCCCTTTCATGGCCCCATGCACTAGCTCTAAGGCACGCAGCGTGACCAAAGCCAAGCCCTTGGGGCATGCAGTGTCAGCCTAATGCTTTTGGGCATGCAGTGTCAGCCTAATGCTTTTGGGCATGCAGTGTCAGCCTAATGCTTTTGGGCATGCAGTGTCAGCCTAATGCTTTTGGGCA
>LFCJ01002757.1_pt1 | contig 12695 bp, 6 predicted proteins | sample 643141 | NCBI WGS metagenome assembly LFCJ01 (sample SAMN03766243, study PRJNA286221) | soda lake metagenome | biome: soda lake; feature: Kulunda steppe; material: water; isolation source: sample B1-Br-g2 brine of Lake Bitter-1 | place: Russia: Kulunda steppe | collected 2010-07 | reverse complement strand
CCACCAAACAGCTCTCTCGTGATGGCATCGACAATATCATCGTGATACCCAAGATTGCTCAGAAACGCAGCTGCACTTTGCGTATGAAACGCCGGGGCGTCGACGAACTCAACATATGGACCTTTCTGCTCGATTGTTTGGTCGGCGACAAACGACTGGGCTCCTTCGACCCCGTCGACTGTGTTGAGTTTAGTCATCGCGCGGTTCCACCAAGTAATCTCGGCGGCTCGGTCTGTTGCTGCGTCAAGTCTTGCTTGCGGTGAGTCCATCTTATGTATGTTCTGTCTTATTGTCTGACCAACGCCACTTATATGTAGAGTGAAAATAGTGTATCCGGGATAATTCTGCACGGCAAGCGTATGCGCACATTTTTAAAACCGGTGAATGTTATCAATGTACTGTCCTACCTGACTTTTGTGTGGTAGTTATAAAAAAGGTACCCCACATATTGTAGATGATAGTTGACATAAAATAGCATTATCTCAGCTATTACTTCTCTCATTATATCGTTGTCGGAAGATTAAATTGACTAACGATAGCACTCAAGGTAACTCCCTGAATGAAATATTTTGATCATAACTCCGGTCGGTGGCGGATCAACTGGGATGTAGAACCACTCAGACATGCTCTTTTAGAGAATACACAAATTTATGCGCTGGTATAACAGAATCCCATCGGAGGCTCGACAAGCTTCGACTACCAAAAGGTGTAGCTATGTATAATCAAGTAATTGAGGACCTAGAGGGTTTCAGGTTTTCACTCCTCAACAAATTGGAGCGGTTCCATACGGAAGTCAAGCCGGAAAATGCGGAGATATGGTATATACCTGCACCATATCCAATCCCGCGACAAAAAGAGGTACTCGAGGCAGCAACAGATGGGTTAGGTGACTCATACATAGGGAATCGGCCCCTAACAAAGTCGGGGTTACAGGATGAATACTTCTCAGCTTTGGATTACCTTCTTAAAAAAGAGGGCAAGGCAAATGCGTATCTCTTTGTCCCTCCCCACTTGCTTGAATCCGATTTCTACGGCCGTAATCTACACAAGCCACGAGTTTACGACAGAGGGATAAAAAATTCTACCCGCAAACTCATTTCGAAAGAGATTTTCGATGACGAAGACATAGGTAGAGAGGCAAATTCACTCGGAGGATTTCTGACAGCACTCTTAATCTCGGCTGTAATAGAAGAGAGAGTCAGTCTTGAACAGCTCGACACAACCCCTGACAGTGATAACATATACGTTGAATTCTCTCATTTAGAGCAAAAACAAGTGCTGTCCGATTATTTCCTTCATTATTTGGAGGTTAAACCAGAAAGTGCCTACTGGTCGCTTCCTAATGACGCTAGGAAAAGAGTCTATGACTACCACTGTTACCAAGCCTATGGCCTCGACCACACGAAGGTTGTCAAATGGACTCAAGGAGTTCAAGCACTGGACGAAAACGAGAGAAAAGTCTTCCGTGGAGTCGCTCTTCTTTATTTAGCAACACGCGAATCTGATAGACCCGATCTATCCCTTGCTCCAATCGTGCCGCCAATGAACCAAGGTCGAGAATTAGTAGAAGATCTGAAACATGCATTCAATAGACTACCAGATACACCTTCTGAGTTCAAAGTAGGCGACCTAGAAGAAGTGGCGCAGTATCTTTCAGACCACGTCGGCTACTTGTTTCTTGAACCCACCGACGGAACCTTCACACTTCCAGATCAAGTTTTACTCGAGAAACATTTTGTTACTCCTGCGAGAGAAATCAGCGAATATGTCGACCGGTATGAAGCGAAAACCAAAGGCTACGATGACCTCGTAGATGTCCTTTGCAATTTCTTCGAGGGTATACTAGAATTAGGACTATTCACCTCATTCGGCACCGTTGATGAGGCCTTACAGAGCTCGGAATCAGAGTTTTCGGCAATCCTTGAAGAGGTACTGGAGAAAGCAAACAGTAGACAAAAGTCGCGAATTCGCGACTATGACGACCTAGCCGTCGTTCGTGAGGCATTCTACAGTATCGAAGCAACCGAAAGAGAAATCAGAGAAGCCGAGGTAGTCAATGACCTTCCTCGTCGTATTTCCGAGGTTCCAGAGTTCCTCGAAAAATGGTGCGATCATATTCAGAAGGAAAACTGCCCTGATTATGTGAATGAAGCCTACGTCTCTGCTTACGACGAATTCACCGACGTTGTTGTCGAATCGTACTCGAAAGTAGTGGAAAAGGAATCTGAAACGAAGCACATCTCACAATTAATTGGTGAATCAAATACACCGAAAATAGTTTTTGTGATTGACAGTTTTGGCCTGACAGACGTACAGCTGATTAGTGACTACCTGAAAACACATCCTACCCAGTGTGAGCCGGTCATTTCGAACATCCCTTCCTACACACCGTCTGCAATGACCACAATATACACTGGACTCCCGCCATCCTCGACCGGGGTATACGGATGGAAACCTAAACTAGGCGACGAACGGTATGACTTCATGAGAGGAGGTGAAGATGTCTGTTCGTTCGTTACGCAAAGTAGTCTGTTCGAATTTGACCTAGTACTCGATAAACAGTACGCCAATTCACAGCTGACCAAGTTCTGCTCAGAAATTTCAGACATTGAAACCCACGGAATAACATTTGACGGACTGGATGGGGCGATAGACTCGTTCGCTGGAACTGTGAGTGACATCGTGGATGACCCTACACGTCGAAAAAACCGACCAATCGTTTGCTATCTCCAGAGATTCGATCGCATGCTGCATGCAGAGCGAGACAAAGTGAGGTTCGACAGTTACTACCTAGACTTGGCTCGTTTCGTTGATGGAATAGTAACAAATCTGCGTGAAGCAATCAGTGGATCGCCCGCTGAGGATGCTGACTTAGTATTCACTGGAGATCACGGATCACTAACTCGCAAAGAAAGATCGCTAATCACTGACTACCATCCAACGTCATTCAGTGATCGGTATCTCGAGGACATATTGGGCCAGAGACCGAAAGAAATCTTTTCAGAAATCGAGTCGGGGTCGAAGTTTAGATTCGGCTGGACGGATAGAGATATTGCGGAATTAAATTTTAAGTTAGATGATATTGAAGGTATAGACACTCATATTCCAAAGGGTACAGGGACCTTCGATCTCCCTGACATCGGAATAATATCCAGATATGACTTCACACAGACTCGGAGAAACTCGCACGGACATCACGGCGGAACATCACTCAGCGAGATGATTGTACCAGAACTCACATACGGGAGTGAACAAGATGGGTAAATCATTCCCACAAATCGGTAATCAGAAAATCGTAGATGCGGTCCGCGACCTGATATTCATAGTCGAATCTGGCTCATATTCCCTCGCAGAGCTAAAAGCAGAAATGGATAGACAAAACGAGAATGCCGACCCGGCTATATTCAAGGATATCGATGCATTTCTTAATTTCACTTTGGCTGATCAGGGAAGGTCATTAGAAATAATCCACGAAACAGAAGACGGAGAAGTCAGCCTGACTGACGAAGGTCGACAATTACTCGAAGGTAAATTCCAAGAGGAAGCCTTTGAGCTATTCGAGAGGAAATCCACGACGAACTTCACCCACTTCCACTCAATCCTCGAAATGATTGATAAAGAATATGTCGGACAGCAGAATTATCGTTTGGGAGATACCCTCAAAAATGTAGTAACGGCTTTTCAATCAGCGACAGGGAATCAGTACGCTGCAAGAACTTCGCTCGGGATTCTACGGGACTTTGGTATAATCGAACAAAACGAAGACGGACAGTGGGTCATCGATCAGGAGCAATATGCTCGACTTCGAGGAAATCCAGACGACCTCGTAGTTAGCCTCCTCGAACAGTATGGTCACAAGATGAGTAAAAGCGACCTTGTTCGCATCTCCATTGATGACTGGGGTTGGTCTAAGGAAAGAGTTGAGACAGTGCTGGATGATCTGAAGAACACAAATAGAGTATATCTTGACAGGTCTGAGGGCGTCCATTGGGTGGTGCTAGGATCATGACTTTTGCAAAAAAAGCGGTCAAGCAATCAACGAAATCGATGGCTATCGTTGTGATAGAAGACATTCGGTCAGAATACGGTGATGTGTTCCAATTTGTTGATGCTGTTAAGTCATTCGCGCCATTTGAGGCTCGGGTACAATCCTTTGACGAGGAACTAATCAAGTCAGCTAACAAGGTGCTGATACCGAAGAAACTGAGCCAAATCACAGAGCCCAATTTTCAGGATGACAGAATTTACATTGTAGATGAAACCTCTACTCTTAAACACTATCTCCGCACATTCATTGTAAGACCATGACCCAGAAAGAAATACACCAACACCAGAGAGAAGCCCACGAAAAACTCCTCGGTATTCTCGAACAACCCACTATCACAACAGTTCAATCACACTGCGAGCAGTTGGTTGAACAAGGAGATTATGATGAATTCGAGAATTTCGTCAAATCGGGTACAGACTTCATTGTCACCAAACGTCGGCTGCAGATACTGAGAGATATCGAGGAACGGCTTGAGCATAAGGACACACCAATTGTTGTTTTGAAGGGTGCATATGGATCTGGGAAAACAGTCCTCATGGATGCCATTGATGACCTGTTCGAGTCTTCACAGACATATGGTGGTGAAACTATTGGTAAATACAAATATGGCGACGGATCGGTCGACTGTTTTACGCTAAGTCTAGAAGACTATACTACTCCATATGAATTCCTCAATTACATCATTAAATCAGCCGCTGGTAGTAATCTCTCAACAGAGAATGTTCTAGCAATCTTTGAGAATCGTATTAGCCAAGTATCGAAACACGACCTTCCGGAAGAAGCGCGTGACAAGGCACGGGCACCCTCCTCGGTCGAAGATGTCGTCGAGGTTCTAATCCATCTCCCACCGAAAGAAATCGTCAATACGATAGAACGAATTGGAGAGAAATACAGGGCGAAAACCGGTTCATACTTTTGCATCTATATTGATGAGTTTGAGCAATTGGCCCGTGAGATGACCGAATACGGCAGCGAGCCGTTCATTCTGAGATTGGTCAAGAGGTTGATGAGAAACGCTATCAATGATAGCTACGATACGGGGGTGCCACCCTATCTGCTTTTTGTCAATACATTCACTTTCGAGCGATTCCGTGAAGAACTCAATTTTGAGCGTGACGACACGGAGCGTCTGGACAACGTGAGTTATGAGATAAGTCTCAACAGACAGGAAACGGTCGAATTATTCGAACAGCTGTACCGTCTTTACTCATTGCCTCTGTTGAAAGATGGGAGTACAAAAGAATGGTACAGAACACTTGAATCTGCATCACCGAACGAAGCAAACTACACATATCCCTTTACCGGAGAGGTGCTCCGATATCTGATTGAGCTTGTCACTACCACTAAGCAAGAAGATGAAGAAATCGTTGAAGCATTCAGAGAGTATAAACGGTTGCTCGTGACGCTCTTTTCACTCTGGGACCCCACCAGTGACGATCGTATCGACCTGGAATTCGTTTTTAAATATGGCGATGAAGTGCGAAGCCAGCTCCAGAGGGACACCGACATAATCGAATGGAATCGATTCCCGGGTGTAACTGTTGTAACTGAGAAAATCGAGTCGGACTTTAGCTCAGTCAGTAAATTAGAATATCAGGCTATTCTGAAGGAGGTAGCGAAAGATGCCACATTGTCCACGGTGAGTGTGAAATACTACGAGAGAGACAGAATTGAAGAAATTGGCTCGCAACTGGGCATTGATCTAACGGAGGAAGAGTTAAACGAGTTGATAGAAATCGCTTCAAAAGTCCAATACTTTAAAAATAGTACTACTCAGGGTACCGCTGAGCGCCTGATTATTAGCCCGAGTGATCTGATAGGCGAAGCAACAGGTGAGATGTCGCGTCCGATTACTGAGCAAATAAAAGAGGATGTTAACCGACACAACCTCTTAGAAACGTCCCTCATCTCAATCTGGGAGGATTGGGCTGAAAACGAGGGCCAAGATGTCGATACCGTCGGCGGAGAACTCCTAGAATTTGATCTTGAGGGCTCTGCCAACTACACGAAGAGCGTCACCATTGGCTTCAATAAAGAACAAATTCCCGTAGACGATACTTCCAATGCTTTCCAATTTACGCTGGGGTTCGCTCCTGACGAGGAAAATGAAGAGATACCCATAGAGGTGACTGCTGGAGAAGCTAATGGTAAAGGGGCTTACTTTTATAATAGCCTCAGAGATCATTACCAACAAGAGGTTGAAGAGCATTACAAAAGTGACGAGAGTGGCTATAAGCAATTCATAGAGCGACTCGATCAAGCTTTTGTTGGCTTCGACCCCGCAGAAATATATAAATTATTCCTCAAGTTCTCCCTGATAAAGCTACAGGGGAAACAATTGAATGATAATGTTGAGGATCTGTCTATGGCCATTTCTACGTTCTTCTCCGTGGGGACTCAAATTAAGAATATCATGAATTCAGGGTCCCAACTGTCAAAGTACGCGTATCAAAAATTAGGATATAACGGCAAGAGCTATTCTGCAGGCGAGCTGCTTGACTTAGCATATTCGATCCAAAATCTCCATGAGAACAGCACGCTTCGATATGAGGAGCGATACAATCCCAAACTCGACCGACTCGTCTGGGAGCCGAAGAATGTCAGCAGAAATAATATGCATCCAGACGAGTTCGCAGAATTCCTTACAGAACACCTTTTCCAGGAACCATGGATTGACGCAGCGAACGCCGATTTGACCGATGACTATGGAGATGCGATTTGGGTTATTGAACACCTCCGTGGACAGTTAGAAACGCTAGATGAGTCTGAAGACCCTAAAATAAGGTTCGAGGAAGCCTGTGAGTACATATATGGTACGGAAACGGTCCATGGTAACGGTCGCGTTGCACTCTATATCCTCCTCCTTGTCGGTGAATACAATAATGAATGGATACTGGAGTCTAACGACTCCAATCCCATTCTAAAACCTAAACCAGGAATCGAAGCACTTCGCACTCGCGCTCGGAGACTGACTGAAAAAGAAATCAAAAAAGAATTCCTGAAAAATGCAAAAAAAGGAAATCATGACTTGGACGCTATCAGTCGACTTGACGACCAACTGAGAGAGATTGATGAGGCCAATTCAGAAGAATTACTCAAGCGTATAATTGACGATGCCGACTCGGACTGGGAAGTCGACTACGAAGATGTCGCCCAAACTCTTGGGACGTTAGCAAAATCCGATGTCTTCGATGAACAAACTTGTCGTTATCTCACCGTCTTGCGAGAGCGATTGGCAGATGACGCTACGACCTATCTAATCACCCCTCGTGTCGAAGACTTGGTGAAGAACCTCACTGAGGCTCGTGAGGTATTAGAGGTCCAGCAAGATCGAGATGAGTACCATCGCAAGCTCACCTCCATCTCAAAAGAGAGCGAGAGTGACATAACTAGAATTAATATAGCGACTGTCGATGAGGTAGAAGAATTCGTTGAAAACGAGGACTGGAATACAAACCTCGAGGAAGCAGACACATCGACAATCGTCTCCGAGTATTTAAACGACGTCACTACTTCTCAGGAGGTATATTCCAACCTTGAAACTCTTCGTAGTTCAATCGTTCCAGAGACCACCGATTATGAGAATTCTGACGACCTTGAGACTGTAACTGAGGAGAAAGAACAAATTGTCAATCGGTTGGATAATATCTGTGATAGTAGGACCGAGGAGTTAGAATCGAACGAAGATTGGGTGGAGAATCTCCCACGTAAAATCGTTTCTAGCCAGTGGTTGGACAAAGCATCTAACGCACTAATCAAGTGCAAGAAGGAACTGGCGAAGGATCCGGAGAAGATTGACCCAGATGTCGTTTCACGCCAGTATGGCAACTGGGAGACAGCAGAGACAAAGCTGAAAGAGAGCTTTATTGAAGCAGAAGAAGAAGTAGCGGAACAGCTGTCTCGTTACGACCTCAAAATAGACACCGACGAACTGTTTACCGAGTCAAGCGAATCTCTGGAACAACAGTTCACCTCACTCGACGATACTACGTTCAAGCAACTTCTGAATAGAATTCAAGAAATTGAAGACGAAGGTGTGGACAAGCTAGTTCGAGTAATAGTGCAGAACAAAGTGATCACAGACCTAACGGTGAAAGAATGATCATTGGCGGAGATTCAAAAGAGCTCTCGGCCTACATTGGAAAAGAGTTTTCGGGGGATGCAACACTTGGGGATGACCTCTATTTCGACCTCAATGAGCCACACATGATCACGATTTGTGGAAAAAGAGGCTCAGGGAAGTCCCACACTCTAGGTGTGTTTATGGAAGAAGTCATGGAACTCCCGAAACAAGCTAAGGAGAATTTATCTGGTCTCGTGATTGACTCGATGGGAATATACTGGAGCTTACAGGTGGAGAATCAAAACTCCGAATTACTTCCAGAGTGGGACATGGAGCCTGACACGTATCCTGTGAAGGTATATTATCCGGGAGGACTGGAAGATCAATATGGCGACATTCAGCAGTATTTCCACAAAGGATTCGAACTCTACCCATCAGAGCTATCTGTGGATGACTGGTTATTTTTGTTAAATATTGGCGAGACCCAAGCGCAGGCAGGACTCCTGTCCACCTTACTGGATGAGGTAGAAGAGGAATACGGCCAGTTCTGGAGCTTGAACGATCTCATCAAAAAGCTGGAGTTGACCGAAGAGTCAGATAATATCAAGAATGCGCTCTCACGGCGTTTACAAAAAGCGAAGTCATGGGGAATATTTAGTGCGTCGGGTCAGACAATCGAAGAAATAATTGCTGGAGGGGAATTTGCGGTCTTGGATCTCAGTGGTGCCGGTGCACTTCCTTGGAACGTTAGGACTCTTCTCACGGGGATACTCGTTAAGAAGATCTATGCAAAGAGGAGTTTTCAACGAAGTAAGGAGGAAGTCGAACGTGTTCGTGGCTCCGAGGCCAAGGCCGGTTTTCCACTCGTTTGGTTATTCATAGACGAAGCACATCTGTTTGCGCCCTCTGGGAGCAGTACACCGAGTACAGAACCACTCGTCGAATGGGTCCGCCAAGGCCGCCGACCGGGGTTATCACTCGTGATGGCAACCCAGCAGCCGGGGGCTTTAGATTCGCGAATACTCTCACAATGTGACACTCTTTTTATTCACAGAGTAACTGCAGGGAAAGACGCAGATGCTGTAGGAAATAAAATATCCGAACTGCATAACGCTAGTAGTATTAGTATGTATATGAAAAATATGCCAAAAAAACCCGGGTATGTATATATTATGAATGACCAAGAAGAGGATTTATATCCCGTGAAAATCCGTCCTCGGAGGAGTTGGCATGCTGGTGGTAGTGCAAAACTGGACGAATATATAGATTAACGCTTGGAAAAGGCACACCTATATTAAATAAAATAAACATGACGAGTGTATCCTTCCGAGGTCAAACTTGTATGGCTGGCGTGTGATTAGAAAACTTCCTGTAGCGGCCCAGCCCGCTCGACGGTCTCGTACGTATCTCAGACAGCCTCGAAACTGAATAGAACAACAGCACTCGAGTTATCTGAATCACAAGATATCCAGAGACGCTCAAACACCGCTACAGTCAGAACCCACGGGATTCGTCGCTGTTCGTCTGTGATAACCGGACGCTGGACTACGACACCGGTGAGAACCTGGTGTTGAAACGCATCCTGGCAGTCGTCCACAGAACGCTCCGTGAGGCCGATGAATACCTGCATCAAAACTACGACTGGGTGCAGTCGACGTGGAACGAACAGCTCGTAGACCAGCTCAAACGGATCGTCGAGCGGAACGTGCGTGTCCGCTGTATTCGTGATCCGAAAGCCTACGAACCGACTGATCGGATGGTGACCGAAGCCGCACACTCACGTCAGGCGTTGTATCGTGATGCGGCATCCATCCTCCAGGCACACCAGCGACTGCACGACGGGCATCCCGACGCAATCCGTCGGCTGCTTGATCAAACGGCGATCACGCCCGATGACGAGGATACGCTGTTCGAGTTGTTTGTGCTGTTCCGGTTTGTATCTACACTTGAGGACCTCACCGAACAGCACGCCACGTTCAGTACGATTCGCTCCGGTCGACAGGAAGTTGCTCGGATCGATGGCGAGACCGAGGTCGTGTTGTATCACGACAGCTCAGCGCCGGATCGGGATCTGTCATTTTTGCCGTATCCGGACGAGGAGTCTGATGATCTGTCTCGAACGGAGACGGTCCGGACGACTGCCCGGAGCGTGGCGAATCAGTACTTTACTGAGCAGGAGTTCACGAACCACACTGGCCGGCCAGATCTGATCGTGTTGGAGATCAATCCTGCGGCGAGTGATGAACGAGAGTACTTCATCACAGAAGTGAAGAACAGTACACGGACGGATACGATTCGCCAGGGGATCAAAGAGACCTTGGAGTATTTGGCGTTTCTGCGTGTTGATGACCAGTTCGTGTTTGATGAGGAATCTGATGAAGCGTACTTCGGGAACGGCTCGAATGGGTTGCTCGTGATTCAGGACCTACAAAACGAAACCGTGGAGTTAGACGATCAGTCTGAGAGTGCAATCAAGATTCTGCAGGCATCCGAACTGGAGGGGAAGCTGAAGCAACTGTTGGGGCAAATTGTGTCCTAACCGGCCTATAGTTCAGAATTGCAGTACTGCCTCGACATAATGAATCGTCTCCATTTTATAATCGATCAGTCAACGAATATTGCGTAAAGCATCCGTATCTCATCACCTATATACAATCTATTTGATTAGTAGCCAGTGAATAGATCATGTCCCATCTGTTAGCTCCCTACAGTAAGACTCGATCTCGTTAGCGTCGACCGAGACGGCGTCGATGGTAGCATACTCTTCAAGACAATCTTCGAGATGCTCTTTGGTTGGTACGGGTTGCCCACGGAACTCTCCGAAAGCTTTCAATACTTCTTGATTCGTGCTCCGAAAGACATGATAGAGATTGTTGTTCGAACCGTGCTCATAACCGGCCTTCTGTTGGAGCCTATCAACATAGCACATGATGATTGCAGTATGCTCAAAGAGTCTATGATCTTCTTCTAAAGCTTGAGCAGCCTCTGGCTCTGTGTGGCTATTACAGCGCATTATGAACTCACCGATAGTTTTAGTCGCTGTCCGCATAATACCAATATCAGAGATCTCATAGGGATCTTGGCTCTTCCACCAGAGTACAAGTTTAGATAACGCAATATACTGGTTGACAAACGATTCAAACTCTTCTGGGTTGGATAGATTCAGCCACAAATTCTGCTGAGATGTTTCCATCTTGTCCAACAGAGTGGTTGCCTTATTCTCGAATATTTCATCTCGGCCTTTTGGATCCCAGTCTTCCATCCCTCCATCATCGTCGCCAGGTGGGTCCCCGTCGATTATTATACCTCCTCCACCCCCAACTTCCATTGAGTTGATATTCACGTTCTTGAGAAACTCACAAATAATCCCCCAAGAGGGAAGTCGATCTAAGACTTCGATCAAGCCGTCTCGACCGTCTGTAGTTTCGATAGACTGAACCTCACTTCGTCGTGGCGTTTGTTTAAGCGTCGGAAGTGCAATCCACCGGGCGTCGGAAGTTTTTGAGGTGCCCGAAACCTCTAACGTGACTTTGACTTGGACTGACTGACGACAGAGTTGTGTAATTTGCTCGTCTTTGTACCGAAGTTCATTATCACCCGGCTCAGGGATATCAATTTCAAGATCTGTATCATTTCCAGGTCGTCGGAGGTGTATAGTTGCTTGAGAGGGCGTCGATTCCTCATGTTCAACAACAAGTGTACCATCAGTACACAGGTATGCGTCATTTAGATAGAAGTCTGGCTGATCTTCGTCTGTATCTATTGAATCTGTTTGGCGATAGGTAACTGAATTCGGGACAATCGAATCACGACTGACGGCGTCGGGATCCAATAAATAGTCGAAGTAGTTGGGATCTGCTTCGTAGCGTAATACCCCGAGTTCGATATTCCCGTCAGCTCTCGTTTTTAACAGTGCTGGAGTCGTGAAATTCGGACTCCCGTAGAAGGCCCATACACCAGCAGATCCCTTCAAAATCAATAATTTCGCATGAAGATACCGATCGGCATCATCTCCGGTTAGAGAAATATTGTTCACCGTCACGTTGATGTCTTCAAAACATGAATCTTGGAGAACCTCTGCATTGAACCCTTCAACTCTATCGGGTTGGAGGTTAATTTTGGTCTCGTTGGGATCGAGGTTACAGATTTCTTCAAAAGCAGTTTCATCGGGGCCACTAAAAAACGGAGAGCAAATCTCGATTTCCTCTATCGACTGATCATCAACATGATCTAGGACCTGAGGGAGTAGTGGCTCATTGTGATTATGTAGGATCTGTAGGTGCTCATCACGTGATTGTCCTAAAGCCTCAGGAAGCCAAGGTGCATCCCGAAACGCCTCGTTAATGGCTGCGGTAGCCCGGGAGCTATGAATCTGATTGACTGAAAGTTCAATAAACTCTCTAAGCTGTGTGAACACCGATATCGTTTCGGTTGTCTCATTCGGATAATCGACGACGGTCATCATTTCGCCGCTTCGCTGCCAGCCTGCCTCGGTGAGATTTGCACTACCAATGAACGCCCTCCCGTGATCATGCCCGAGTAAGGCTGTAAATTTTGGATGATGAACTCCCGAGCACCTTACGT
>LFCJ01002756.1_pt1 | contig 12695 bp, 16 predicted proteins | sample 643141 | NCBI WGS metagenome assembly LFCJ01 (sample SAMN03766243, study PRJNA286221) | soda lake metagenome | biome: soda lake; feature: Kulunda steppe; material: water; isolation source: sample B1-Br-g2 brine of Lake Bitter-1 | place: Russia: Kulunda steppe | collected 2010-07 | reverse complement strand
GTGTTGAGGGTGGGAGAGAGGAGGGAGGTGAGGGGGGGAATAGGAGGTGGCGGAGGGCGTTGCAGTGGAAAAGGCTGAGATGCACTCAGGAGGAGACATCCCAGCATGAGGCCATCTTACGTGCAAACAGTGCTGGGGTACCTGTCACCATCTGCTCGATCATTTCTGTTGTGGGTGTCACAGGATGCTCCATCAGGGAATGGCGTATGGGCAAAAGGCCTGGTGAGATGTGCAGTTTAGTGCCGGGAAGCATGCATGCGTACATGTGCTGAACGAGCATGCGCCAAGCTGCACCACGCAGCTCCATGCACCCACAGCTGTTGCCCATGTCAGGTCATCGGTTGTGGCTGATCGAGGGGCAACAGATGATGGGGGGGGCGGCACGAGGGTGGGTCTGAGAGGTAGGGGGATTGGCCCTGGGGGCGGAGGCATGGCAGGCACAGAAGGAGGGGCAGGTACTCCTGGTGTTGGCATGGCCAAGGGCTCCAGCACCTGTAGTGATGCATGGAGGGAGGAGACAAAGAGAAGTAGGGGCCAGGGCTACTAATTGCGCACAGCCTGGAAGGCGGCCCTGCTATTTTACCTTCAGGGCAAATGGCCTGGCTCGAGCAAAATGTGGCCTGATCCAAACAGGTTGCGGGCTGTGGTCTTGAGCGCGCAGAGATGGCTAATTAAGCAACTGAGCACCTGGTGCAAACAAGCACGCAAGTTGCTCCCCCCCTTCTCTATGCCATTGGCTATTTTTTTATATTGAGCAACTTTATACAGCATCTGTTGACCTATTAATTTGCATTTTTCCTGTAACAGGTGATTAATAATGTGCACCTTGCTGTGAACTCACTGTGTCAATAATGTGCAAGATGTTGCCAGCCCACTGAATGTTGGGGGTGATGACTGTTGCAAGTGCTGTGGATGATGAAACTGTCACTACAGCACCTCTGCGACAAAAACAGAAGAGAATATATCCTCTTTTAAGCTCTTCAATATAATGTAGGTGGGATGCTGAGAGTTATGGTGCTGAGCAGGGCAGCGTCAGCCTTTTTTCACTGCTCATGGTTTGGTTTGCCTAGGCTTGGTATGCGGCTGATCGTGTTGCCTGACTCGCATGCCAAAGTGTGGAACTCAGGCCCCCGTCTCACGCTTTTTTAACAATCAGTTTTAGTCCAGATGCGGCAGTGTAAGGCGTTTCGCCTTGCGCGAAGTCCTGCAGCATCATGGGCAGCCCCTCAAGCACATGGCCCTTGATTGCTTGAGCGAACGCTGCAGGAAGACAGTGGGAAAATAGTAGGTTTTAGGTAGGTAGTAATCCCTGCCTGCCATAAGCATTAAGCACTGGCTAGCATCTGACAAGCGTTGAAACGATTGCCGACAACAGATGATATCATGGGATGACATTGTTTACTTTGAAAACTCGTACGTGGCACCAAGAGCCAGAGCACATGCTTTGGAGCTTACATCTAGGAGGCCCATACGTGGGCCTTGACTTGAGGCTAAAGCAGTGTGCAAGTTTTGGAAAAAGATTTAAGCTCCTGTGTTGCTAACCTACCGCCTGGTGTGCTCAAGACAGTATCGGACATGGCAGATTGGTTGTCTGCAGAGTACCGTTTGAGCGCGGCATTGCTGGGCACCTGCAATGGTGGAGATGACACCGTGTTCTACTCTGGTCCCATGCACTCTGCATTTTTAGAACATGGGACCCCAAGAGCACGCAAAGGAAGAAGCGGCACACAGCTGCCCACTCTTCGGTATTTGTTTTGGTGGATGGCAAACATGCCCGCTACTTAGATGTGCTGAAAATGCAGAAAAAGGTGCTTTGTGGAATAGCCACTTTGCACACACAAGATGGCCAATCAACGGAGCACCTTGCTCTGGAACTTAAGTTGTATCTAGACAATCAAGCATGCCCCAATACAAAGAGGGCCCCAATACAAGCAGGGCTCTGGAAGACTGCTACGCTTTATCATCCGGCTGCTTACAAAAATGCAGTTGCCAGACTGAAGCACTGAGGGACCGGCGCGCGTCAGAGCCTGCAAGCAAAGGTTAGCAGCAAACAAGCCCCTTGGGTGCCTTCAGAATGTTTGCCCAAAGAGAAGGTGGCAGGCAACCTGCGTTCGGCATTCAGTGCACGGCAATGCTACCAGCTTGCGTTCCCGCCAAGGTCTTGCAACAGCTATACCCACACAGCTGTGGCACGAGCACACAAACACACACACGTGTGCAAACTCACATCAGCCGCCCATGTGCACTCATCCGCCACGGCTGATGCGCTGTACGTGGGGGCAGCAGGCTTTGCTGTTGCCGTGTCTCTTGCACCAAAAATGCCCAGGGATTCCAGCTTGGACGAAAGGGAGATCTCCATTGGTGAAGGACCAACAGCTGGCGGCATCAGCGTGGCATCAGGTGCAGCAGGCAGCGCTGCTGCCAGAGGTGCTGCCGCTTCATTGAAAAAGGGGGAGGGAGCTGCGCCTGCGGCTGCAGAAGTGCTGCTGGCTGCTGCTGCGAGGCTGGTAGTAGCAGCAGGATGGGGGGCAGTAGGGGATGCAGGATGCTGAGGCAGGAGCCCGGGGGGAGGGGGCACAGTGGAGGCCCGCGTGCGGGATGAGGGTGGTTGCAGGCATCGATCGATCACCTGCCAAAACCATCAGCCAAGGTCCCTGAGCTGGCTTGCAAGGTTGGGCAAGGTCGTGTTGGCGCACACGCGCACACAGGAGCACAGAGGTATTGCTCATGTTATGCGCGACACCCAGGCTTGCAAGAAATCCCCAACCCTCTAAACACCTGTGCCTGGAAGCAAACCTTTGTGCCAATGCACGCAGCATCACAGGGTCCTAGTGTCGGCCGTTTCAACCAAGTGATCAACAGCGTGAAGTTTCAACCAAGTGGGGGGCTAGATGCCGAACAATCCATCAAAGCAACGCGCGGAATGGGCTTTGATGTAGAGGCACTCAATCAAAAGGCCAAGACAGCATTCTCACGTGTGCGGTGGAGCCATCGCCAAATGGGATGTTTGGCGTGACCACAGTGGCGATGGGGCCCCCATTAAGGGAAGCTGTCACCGACGCACCCCTGTGAGTAGAACCATTCGAGAAAACTTGAGGGCAGAAGCCCTCTGGGCTCAGACTATGCGTAGGTTAGCCCAAAGCAAGACAGCTTGAGCTTGCAGCAAGCCCATTTGGCATGGGCTGCTGAGGTGCATGCAGCCAGTGTTTGGCAGCTTGGCTGTGCTGTGCTATGTCTGAGTTGTGAGGTGCCCTATTGTGCCTGCAACACAGAGCTGACAATCCTGTATTTACCACAATGAGCCTGGTGCAGGATCAAAAGGTGGGTGAAAGATATGCCCGCACTGCTCCCTCCCCCATGCCCACAGGGCGCATCTTTGACACACATGCGCACAGCACGCAGGGCTCACGGCTTGCACAGGAGGGCAGATCTGCGGGAGTGATGAGTGAGACTGCGGCGTGCCACCTCCTCTCCCTCACCGTCGTGCCAGCATAAGGTCAGCTCCAGGCTCCAGCGTGCCAAACCTGCAGCACAGTCATAAGGTCATAAGGTCATAAGGTCATAAGGTCATAAGGTCAGCTCCAGGCTCCAGCGTGCCAAACCTGCAGCACAGTCAAGCCCACCCGCGGTGAGGCAAAAGGGCACACCAAAAGATCAGGGCGCGTCTGAGATGGGGCACCCCTGAGGTCACAGAGGGCACCTTTGATGTGAGGCGCCTCTGAGGTCAGGGCATCACTGGGGTCAGGGTTTGGGTATGCTTGTGTGAGCGCGATGCGCGCAAGGCAAGATCATACCGAGGCCATCCCAGGCCCCGCAGCTCCCCCCAGAGCAACCCTCCCAACCCCACTGCAAGAGACGCGTCACACAGCCCTCCCCTGAGGACAGTAGCCAGTCCGGGCTGCCAAGCATGCTGCAGCTCCTGGCACTGCCCAAAGAGGCCCCCCAGCAGCCCGGTTTAGCACTTACCATTTAGGCTGGCGCTCACTGTTTAGGCTAGCACTTACTATTTAGGCTAGCACCAACTGTTTAGGCCTAACCCAGCAGACCCCCGTGGCTGTCGTGCCGGACCGCTGCTTTTGACTGGATCAACACAGTGGATGGTGCGCATCCTCTTGATTGACCCTCTTGATTGATTCTCTTGATTGATCCTCTTGATTCTGTTGGGTTACCCACCTGCTGTGGCCCTCGGGGATGTCCTGAAGCTGCAGCGAGCGCGCAGGGATGATGTGGGACCGCACGAGCCGGGGGTCAGCGCTGGGTGCTGCGCACAGCTGGGCGTGCCGCAGTATGGCGGTGTCGCTGGGGACCAGGGCTGTGCTGCTGGGGAGGAGAGTGGAGATGCCGGCCTGCCTGAGTGCCTGCGCGTGAGGGGCGCGTGGCGCCGGTGGCGGCGTGCCTGTGTGCGGGTGGCTGCGTGGCTGAGGCACACGTGGCTGCGTGCCTGTGGGGGGGGAATGCGTGGAGGGGAGCGGCTGTCTGCAGCAGTGGCCTTGCCTTTGCAGGAGCCTGCGTGCCTCTGTGCCCCTGTGCCCCCTATGTCCCACAAGCCGGGGGGAGTGTGCTGCCCATCCTGCTACAGAAGCGCCATATGCCAGAGGGCGCCCCCCAGCCCCACCCACGTCGCACCCGCCAGCGGACACCGACGAGGAGCCCTGACTTGAGTGGTTTCTGAGCTGAGCTGAGCACTGCTAGCGGAGTAACACGTCGCACCTGCCCACGGCTGGCAGTGTGCTCGTGCACAAACCACCTTAACCAACCACCTCAGTTACTCAACAAAGGCCTCCATACGGTCCTACAGGGCATCAAGTTTGGTGTCCACAAGGGCCGCCCCAGCACCCCAACCCACGGATGCAAGAGTAGGAGCCATCATCATCCACGGCGAGGGCGGCAAGGCAGGCAGATGAGCAAGGGCTGGGACGTGCCCAACCAGGACAAGCTGGTGCACGAGCTGGCTGCAGCAGGCCCCATTAAACAGGCCCTTGCAGCCACACACACGTGCCCTTGGAGGTTTGTCAGCAGCACTAGCCCTAACACACGATGCCAGGCATCTGGTTGGCGTGGACTTTGACCATGGCTCCTGCATTTCAGGCAAGCTCCTGACGCACAGAGGGGCGGGCTTGTCAGGTTGGGACGCCCCATGCCGGCATGTGCATGCGTGCCTCCATAGGCGACGCAGCATCAAAAGCAGAAGAGGTGCCTAAAGGTCCAGCCGTGCCTATAGGTCCAGCGGGGCCAATAGGTCCAGGGCAGAACAGCCCCCAACAGCTGTTGACATCAAAAAGCATGTGCAGATCCGCAACCAATGCCAAGGGCAAGAGGATACACAAAAAATCGTCATTGCAGGCGCCTGCGGGTGTGTTCTCCAGCAGCAGGCTGCTGAGCAGGCTGCACATCCATCCGTGGACCTTGAGCTGCCTCCACTGACATGCACCGGCCATGCATGATGCAGCAAATGGGCTTGCACTGATCGGCAGCTTGGACCCAGCAGGATGCCCGCAAGCAGCGCATACTCACCACCACAGCCCATGTGATGTCTGCCACGTAGGGGGTCGCAGAGCCGAGCGCCATCGCCTCCTCTTCAGCTTTGGTCTGCAGGGGCCCAAAGGGCGTGGGTGCAATGCGTGCAATGGGTGCCAAGACATGGTCACACACCTGCAGCAGGCATGTGCAGAAGGCACAGCTCATGCGCTAAGCTGTGTGGGGGGCGGCATGCACGCGGGGAGCCACGTTGGGGCCCTGCCAAGGTCTGTGGCTGCATGCAAGCAGATGCTTTCATTTGACTGACCCTGCCTTAAAGACCAGAGGTGCAGGAGTGCAGCCGAGGAGTCCACAATCGGATGTGGCTGCACAATGGCTGCACAGAGCGCCGTGCAATATATTTCCAACTTTTTGGTTGAACCAAAGCCCGTCAAGTCTCTCTCTTGGTGGAATCAAAGCCCGCCAGGTCTCTTCTTCCCATTTCTAACCAAAGCCCGTCAAGTCTCTTCTTCCCATTTCCAACCAGAGCCCGTCGGGTCTCTTCCCATTTCCTAGGTCTGGGTCCAAGACACATCAACTTGGATAAGACGCAGCTGAGCATGCCCAGGAGGAGCTTGCTTCAGGCACACACAGCAGGGCTCCAGCCAGGGACACACATGCACGATGGCATGGCCGTACTGGATGTCTGTGCTGACCAGGTCCGCACTGACGGCCCACTGTGTCACAGTGACACCATTACACCTGCGCACAGGGGAAGGGAAGGTGGCGACCGTGCAGCAGGTCAGTAGGTGCTGCTTTGCCAAGCGCACGCGGCCTTTTGCTTTATGGATCCAAGGTAGAATGTGGAAGCCTTTGCCAGGTGGCACAAGGCCCTTGACCATGATCAGCAATCTGTGAAAAGCTGTATGGTAGTGAGTACTCCAGAAAACCTTGAGCATTTGCTTGCAAGACATCTTACTCATTGATCGAGGAACCACCTCTGGAAGTGTAACAAAGCGCAACACTAAAAAGTAGACAGGAGACAACACGGTGGATAAGTGCCATAGCCTGGCTACAGCGCTGAGAGCACTGGCTCATCCAGCTCAATGCGACTGCTGCGGCAAAAGCACATCCTCCTCCTGAATGACTGCTACTCATAACTTAACGCCATCCTCAGTGGGTGGGCATGGAAGTTACGTAAAAGGTAACCCTTTTTCCCCCCTTCTTGTTAAGATCCTCTCCTGGCCTCCCTTTGCAAAAGTCACATGCGGGGTGCCCTAAACAAGAGCGACTGCCTTAGATACTTTGGAGCGGAAACAAATCAGGCAGGGGCTCAAGAGGGCTTGAGCAAAACAAGGCGGGAAAGGGAGAGGGGTGCGCAACCCTCCTGAGATGCAAGCACGGTAATGCGCCGTGCTTGCATCTCAGGAGGTAAGTCCGCGCGCTTGCATTGGGGGTGCCTGCCCTTGACCACACCCTCACCCGCCACCGCTGCTGCCCCGCCCCCTCCCCCGCACACTGTTGCTGTTTGAGGTGCTAGTAGTACGCAAAGCGGGGCGCATGGCGCAAGTGTGGGGGGCGCCCGCGTACAATGCAGCGCTGCACGGCGGGGCGGACAGAGGTACCTCGTGCAAGCACGGGTCAGCACAGCACGCTCGCCCCCTATTGCGCCCACTTCTGTCAGGGAAACACTGCCACAGTCAAGTTTAGAAAAAATCGCACGCGGGGGGCGCAGAATGAGACACAGCGCGGCAGCTGAAGGTCGGGGACGCTGACACCCTGCGCAGGTGCACCATTCGGCACGCCACGACCACCCGCGTAGTGCCCGCAAAATGCCCTTTCCAGTCATCATTGCCTCATTACACAACGCCATGTTTTTGTAAAAATCTAGCAGTCCCAGGAACAGCAGGATTACTTGAGCCATTTGCCATTTGCCATTTGGTGCCAGCAAGGTACCCCCAACAAGGCATCAGCATGAAACACATGCCAACCATACTCACACTCGTGAGAATTGCACAGGTGTCCCAGCCTTTGTGACGTATCTGCTTGTCCCATCTGGAATGTCCTCAAGCTTGATCTGTCATTGGCGGCAGGCAGGCATGTCAAGTGCTAGATGGGTCAGGAAAATATGCGCAGCACGCACGGCACAGCACAAGGAACTCTTGAGTTGTGCTCACTCTTTGCCAACTTGCAGCAGCAGCAGCAGTGCCAGTGCCAACGAGGGAAGTAGAGACTCCGGCTGTGTTGCCCTACCAACTCTCTGGTTGCAGAGGGCACGAGATTTACCAACTCAAGCAACTTGGAACATGGTCCCAGGAGGCTCTGGGAGCATATGGTGGTGCCATGGTGAGAAGATGACGGCACAAGTGCTGCAAGCTGCGGCCGTGCAAGGCCCTGAGCCTTGTCTGCTCATGGAGGATTAAAAAGGAGGGTTAAGAACTGTGCGTGTGCAGATGAGCATGGTAAAGCTAGGCTTGCCAATCACTTGCCACACCTCACCTGAACATGAGGGATGATATGGGCATCCAGTGCGCGAGTGCCAGCCTCCGTTGCCAGAGACAGGACTGCCTCTGGTTGCTGCTTGGCGTACAGCGCAATGGCCTTCATAGAGCACAGAAGGTGAGGTGCAGGGTTTTGTGTCAATGCCTTCACATATGGAGCCAAACCAGATTCATCTCGTAGATTGATTGAGAACACTGTCGTCAGGCTCAGCCTTGAAGGCCACTCGGGCAGCAAGCAAGCCGGCCTCCATAGACAGGATATCATCCCAATCGCTGTTCATTCAATTGCTGTAGCTGGGAAGCATGTGGAGGGGCACCACCTCACATCAAATACTCAAGCTGGAAAGCAAACCCACCCAAGTAAACAAGTCAATGGACAAATGGCATCATGATTGTTGTGGCTCCAGCTTCCATCAGCCCTCACAAATGCATGCTGCCACGGCTGTGTGTGTGTGTGTGTGTGTGTGTGTGTGAGAGAGAGAGGGAATTGCTACACTGCTGTAAGAAAGATTTTTTGTGTGACTCACATCATTTGAGGGGCATAGAACGGTGCAACTTGACTGTGCCGGGTCCAAGCCCATCCGTGCCAGGCTCTGCAATCAGCACCATCCGCGTCGTGACCAGAGAAGGAGAAAATAACGCTTGTGGCAAGCTGCGGGCAAAAATAAGATGTGTCTGATGCACTGCAGCACGCATTGTCCTGTGTGTTTGGCACTCTTCTTATTCCTCACCTCAACAGCCCATGAGAGGTCGGCTGCAACAGCTGCACTGACAGAGGGTGCAGAGCGGGCCGGTGCGGGAAAGGGAGAAGAGGGAAGGGCTGCGACAGGGGCCAGCACCTGCACATAGGGGGAGCCGCGCAGGCGGACACCGACGAGGAACCCTGAGTTGAGCGGTTTCTGATCTGACCTGAGCACTGCCGGCGTGGCCTGTGCACCTCACAGCATGGCAGTGGTGCCCTGGAGGCAGAGCATCACTGCAGGCGCAGCAGCAACAGCAGTGAAACAACAGCAGCATGGCTGGAGCATGCCTCAGGCTGGACCTGAGGATGAGCCTCGCTTTGCACTCACTGTGCCCATATGGCGTTTATCAACTCACTACGTCCAAGACATGCACCAACTCACTACGTTTAAGACATGCACCACCTCACTGCGTCTACAGCGTGAACCAACTCACTGTGTCTACGGCATGCATCAACTCAATGCGCCTTCAGCGTGCAACTCACTGTGCCTACAGTATGCACCAACTCACTGTGTCCACAGTGTGCACGACGCAGCCTCCACAGAGCAGATCCGATGCACCTGTGATGACACGCGCTGGCGTAGTGGTTCCTTGAGCAACGTTGGTGACAGTGATGACATCGCCCCTGCATCCAATGTCATGGACAACATCGGGCGACATTGGGCAACGTTGGTGACAGTGATGACATCGCCCCTGCATCCAATGTCATGGACAACATCGGGCGACATCGGGCAACATTGGTGACAGTGATGACATCGCCCCTGCATCCAATGTCATGGACAACATCGGGCGACATCGGGCAACATTGGGCATAGTGATGACATCGCCTCTGCAATCGGTGTCATGATCCTCCACAGGCAACCCACGGGCTCTTGGGGCGCATAACCATCTGACCCACAAAATCGTTGCTGTGAATTGAAGGAGACGGCACATACTCATCAAACACTGGCTATTTGGGTTGGACCCTGCTTTGACACAATTGCAAGTCAGGGTCATGAGCATGTGCAGGCAGAGTTTATCCTTGCAGAGGAGGCAATGTCATGACATGACAGCCTCTTGAAGGACGCAAAGGGCATCAAGGATGTAGACAGAGAAAGCATGGCACAAAAGAAGCAAGGCCCACTCACGCTTTGATGACATCAAGTTGCGTCCCGGCCTTGGTAATGTAGCTTGACAGCCCTTGAGGGAACTCGCTCAGTCTGAAAGTCCTTGAGGGAATGATGTGGGCTTGAACAGCAGAGGCGCCTGCAAGCGGAGAATTTTGAATAAGGGAGGAGTATGCTAAAGCCTTTATTCAGTCAGCTGCCTCTGCCACTCTTCACAATCTGAGTTAAAGAGCCATCAGGATGGGTCTGGTGAATTTCGCGTCCTTTTGCCTGATGATCCAAACCAATTTGACTCATGAGCCTGTGGGTATTCATCTGTCCCATGGTTGTGGCACTTCACTAGAGCAATGGGATATCAGCGCCAACTTAAGATTTGTTTATCATGCCAGATTAGTGTCATTGCTGAATCATTGTCACTGTCCATCCTGGGCCATTAAATGCCATTCTTTTAAATTTTGCAAGCAAACACAACCAAACTCCAGAGCTAGAAGCTTGATTTGTGAGCAGGCAAGTATGTAATAGGGGACTTTGCGCAGAGTTTGCTTACCTGCTTCACTGTCCAAGTAGGCGTGCGCTTCCGGATCCTGCAAAGGCAAGATCTTGACTCTTTTATGAACAGGTGTCATCCACCTATCTCCAATACCGTGCAGACCATGTCTCACAATTGACACTCACATTTGTCACAAATGCAACAAAAGCACCAGTATGCAGCGTCTTACTCACAGGAAGGAGCACCCAAGATCCGAGGCATTCACGCGCATGTATTCATTATCATACTTGCCTGATGTGCGTACCGGAGAATAGCATCATTTGACGGAACAAAGCAAGTTGAGGGAGTGGTGTCAATGTCGTAGGCATCCGTGAGCTGCAGAGCCTGCGCAGTTGGATGTATGCTTTTGGCATACTGATCCGGATTTTTGTTCTAAAAAAGTCATTGGTGACATTGTTAGCAATCAATGTGGTGATGCCTGGAAATAGCGCTGCACACTTCCCATGGGAAGACTGGCGCCAGTCTTGGCCCTGGGCCTGCGTCAGCACTCTGGTACGGTAAGTCACGGTAATTAAAATCTGGAAGACCATCACCCACTCGCACGGCGAAGAAAAGAGGCTCCCTTTCCTCCATTGCGTACTCTCGGCGAGGGTGTCGAGTGAATAAGTGACGAATAAGTAGTAAGTGAGGATATAATTGGTATCGTGGGTTAGAGGATTGTTTGAATTCTTATTTAAAGCGACGAGAAGAAGGTAATTGACGACGGGGACAACCGAAGAACTAGAGGCACAGGCAGGACTAGAAGGAAGATAAAACCAAAGTTGCGGCTGATCTGTGCCTGCACTACAATTCATCACAGGTCTGGTTTCCAACCTTAAAAGTAATTACTGTCAAGATCATTGCTGTCATGATGACCGCCTTCTCCCATTATCGGTTACAATGACCTCCAGTCATCCCATCCATTCCCAGGTTGCACCTGGCACAAAAGATAGTCCCCGCAGCAATAATATAGCGGGAGGGACAGGCAACATTGGGATTGCGCTGCACCAGGGATTGTACGGAATGACAGCCCAACTGACATTCCCATCTAATTACTCAAGCCGCAGTAATGCAAAGGAGCCAATGCGCATTGGTATCCTGTATGGTTTCCTGCATATCCCCTATGAATTGTAGAAAGCATTATGGGTTAAGATGCTTTATGTTTTGTTAATGAACCTTGACTGGAAAGATATGGTGCAGGGAATGCCTAGATCTTTGAACCTGGCTTTGCAGCAAAAAGGCGGCACGAGATCATCATGATGTTAAACATTGATAATGCCATAGTATAGTAGTAGTACTAGGTTGTCAGTAACGGCCAATTGGTGCTTGCAAGCTGGCACTGGCAGTTAACCCTACTAGTCGAGTAAAATTGCAATATCCAAGTCCTTCAGCAGGTACAGCTATGTAATGTCATTCATTCATGTTATGGCCATGCCATGAGTCTAATTACTAATTAGCAGTATGGTGCAGCAGCCTTTCTAGGTGTAGGTTAACATGAAAGCTCTGGGTACCCTAAATATTCAGGTTACAGGCCTGATAGCTTCAATTACGCTGCGCTCATTCAATTGTTCAGCAAATACTACATGCCAGTGAAATTGTGTGTGCAACTTCAGGCGCACCCAGGGGGGTTGCGCACTTTTGGAAAGCAAAAGCTTCTACTTTGGTCCTTTACCTTTTCCCTTGATAGTTGTCTGCCCGTGCTTAATGTAAAATAGAACATAACGGGAGGGTATCCAACAACTGCAATGTCGGCCATATCATATGCATGATGCATGATATATGCAGGATGCTTTAAGCCGACCTTTCGTCCAAGAAAATTGTGTTGAAAGCAACCGGCAGATGAAAAGGGTGATGGGTGTTTGTAGTTGGATGGCAAATTATATGTCCTTATTTTGCTTGTTTTGCAATAGCAAAGCCAACAACTTGAAGGCAGAGATAGAACCCTTTGCCTGAAAAGTGTGCACACGAAGAATGTTTTGCTTTGGTGTGTTTTTGTGGAAAAGGTATAGGGCCAAAAGGGAGCGCATTGACTAACCCTTTTTCTATCAGTCACAGCCTGAGCTCAAATATGGGTTGCTATTTATCTCAGAATCTGAGGCTCAGAACAGGTGGGCTGCCCTTTTCAATTTATTTCATTTCGCCCCATGAGTGTTTTTCTGGATGCCTTTGTCCTTTATTGACTTATCATTCTTGGTTTGCCTGCCCCCTCTTAGATCTTCAAGCTGACTCACGCGCACGGGTGCAGAATGGGGGTGCCCCCCTGATGCCTCCTCGCTATCTGCACCTTGATCTCCCTAAGCATGTTATGAGGAATGTGAGCAGGTTTCGCTTGCGAGCTCATACTCTCGCGGTGGAATCCTC
>LFCJ01002755.1_pt1 | contig 12695 bp, 17 predicted proteins | sample 643141 | NCBI WGS metagenome assembly LFCJ01 (sample SAMN03766243, study PRJNA286221) | soda lake metagenome | biome: soda lake; feature: Kulunda steppe; material: water; isolation source: sample B1-Br-g2 brine of Lake Bitter-1 | place: Russia: Kulunda steppe | collected 2010-07 | reverse complement strand
AGAGAGAGAGAGAGAGAGAGAGAGAGAGAGAGAGAGAGAGAGAGAGAGAGAGACAGAGGCAAAATAGGCTGTCTGAATGGTACGCTGTGAATCCAAGCAGTAGTGACAAAATGCAGGAGATTACTTGCGTTGCTCCTCTGTGTCTGTCAGCCATGCTGCAGTGAGGGAAGGTGTCAAAGCATGAGGCCGCCCATGCAAAACACATCCAGCTTAAGCAAGGATAGCAACTTGAGACGCCTACCTTCCACTTGGTGAAACTCAGCAAGATGTGTGCGGTCGATGGCTTCATTGCGGAAAACGCGATCAATAGAAAAGAATCTGGCAGGCTGGAAGCCTGTCTGGGCAAGGTTGTACAACTGCAAAATGGATATGTTTGGATGTTCTCCAAGTGTTGGAATTTGTTTGCCTCTATTCTGAAGCTAGATTTACTAAGCCTGCTCAAAAGAGTTGGCTTGTTCAGTGCGAGGATCTCCTGCTGAATCTAATCAGCAAATCATATCTAAGCAAACTATATCCAGATATGAGTTATGAAGTCAAGGACGATTGAATACTTAGAATGACAGATCTTAGTAGAAGTCATCCCCACCACTGGGTCACCCCTTCCTTAGGCAAAGGTAGCCAAATGGGTTCCTCAAGGCATAAGTTTGCAGCCACCCAACCGTTTCCCAACATGAGCACATCATTGGAGAGCTTGGTTTTACTGGTTCCAATGATGCCCATGGATTCAGAATTTGTGCGGTCGGTGGAAGAAAATCTTGGGAGAACAGAATGTCAGATTTGAACGGTGCACACCTTTACGAGCACACAGCCCTAAAATCTGACCTTGACGTGCCTGCACATGTGTAAAATTGGCCCTCATATCCTATGTGGATTTGGGCATGGAAAGCTCTGCCGCTAATCTGTGCGCTCAGGAGAGGTAGATGTCAGGAAATATTTTGGCCCATATCTTCCCACCCCCACCCTCGATCGGCTCCATTCAAATTTCTTAGATTATCTTATATTGCTCGCGACCCTCAGGCTCGGTCTGGCTTGCAAGCATGCATGTGTTGCAGAGGTACCGCTTTTCCGGTGTTTGCACCCACATCCGGTCGCGACAGGGTCATCCACGGAACACATTTTCTCTTCCCCCTTCCCCAAACCCAACTTTGCAGCATCAAATCATCATGCAAGTGCTACTTAAGTCCTGGAAAGTGGCAGGATTGGAGCAAGTTAGAGGAAATGCCATTTTCCTGCCAAAATCGTGCAAAATGGTGTTAGAATGGTGAATGGCATGTACACCGCGCCCCCACCTTTTTCGCACAGCCTGACTGTTTATGACATATGTACATATTATGCATGGTTGTAGCTGGCAATGTGGCGAGTGTGTGGGCAGCAAAGTAAATTGACCACGTTTGGGGGGGCCCAATGGTGGGAATGACCTAGAAAAAGTAGGGTCAGTACGTAGCCAGCGGTGGCAGTAAGATCCTAATGAAATTTCACATGCATTGGAGCGCTCGCGACACCAGCACCCTGCTTAAGAAGAGCCAAAGGCGCATGCTGTATTAAAGTGGCAAACACACTGACCCATGCCCATGATCATCAGAATTGCAGCAGACATCTGGCTGCTTTGCTGATATTTCATCGTCAGGGGTACACCCTTATGATTCTAATGCACAAAGTTATGATTCAGCTCCTGTAGTGCAATTTGTCACCCTGCTTAGACGTTTAATGGTTTGGATTGTGTGGATTCTTTCCCCCAAATTCCACCCTCCAGCCACGCGTGCTACTAAATGGACACATTGGAGACAAGGTAGATATCATGCTAGGGCCATTCATCACTCCTGCACCAGAGAAGACATGCTCTCACAGAGCAAATACTGTCCTTTGGATAAGCAACCCCACCCCAGCCCAAAAAAATGCAGATGTGAACAGCCTGGTGGTGCTCAGCCAAAGCTACTGTCAAATGAGATCAAACAAGCTGCCATCCAGTAGGCCGGTCGGTCCTGTCTGGTCTGGAATGCCATGCCATGCAGGCATCCAAGCATGTCAACCTACCATGCGGGATGACACTGCTGTTGTATGGGTTCTCAGCAGGTTCTTCTCAGCATCTGCAAGCTTCCAGGAGTAGCCATAGCCAGCAGAGCCGTAGCCACCATGCTGGTGCACATCCTGAGCAAAAGGTGACAAGGAACACATCCTGAGCTCCAAGGTGACAAGGAACACATCCTGAGCTCCAAGGTGACAAGGAACAAATCCTGAGCTCCAAGGTGACAAGGGACGGGACAACCGTTACAGAGTGCTGGAGTGAAGTCTGAAGGCGCTCATCCAAACCAGCACAGGCAGTAGCATGAGAGGCATGTGCGCTCCTCATCGACAGCACTAGCAGAATAGCTTGCCCGAAGGTGCTCATTGACAACAGCACTAGCAGAATGGGTTGCCCACAGGTGCTCATTCACATCAGCACTAGCCACTATGAGTGGGACAGGCATCTATGTGATGGGCACTCAAAAAAGCGATGGCGCTTGCGTGCTTGGCAGGAAGGGTGCCCCACAGTGCCAGGCTGGCAAACGCATCTTGCTTTCAGACACGCCCCCCTCCCCCCCTGAGAAGAACAGTTGTTATAATTCATATCAGTCTTGTATATTATAGGACAAGGCACTCATCCTGGCACTCATCCCTACTGGGCTTTGTACAGACTAATGGAAGGCTGCTTTGGTGCAGGGGCTGTAGATGCATGAAGGCTTCCAAGCTACTCACTCGCACACGTTGCAGGTAGTCCTGGGGCAGCCTGTCTGCAGACGTTATGGTTGGCTGCGGACACCAAAGCACAGGGATGGATCAGTGGTACTGGTGTTCAACACACACATGGCCCTGCCATGCAAGGCCTACCGTGGCTGGACAAGCTACATTGCATCTGAGCATTGATGCAAGAAGGCAGAAGCTGTGTCACAGTGAACCAATGCAGCTCACAGCAGCATCAGCAGTGATGTGGTATACAACATACTGTAATCAGTGGTATGGTAGATTTCTGAAACATGTGGTAAGACAGCCCACAACTAACAAGACACTTTCATTTTGATCTTGCTGGGTCAGCGTGCCCGTTCAAGGCTGGGAGACCGTGATTGCCATAAAAAACAGGAGTGAGTGCACACAGAACTAGAGCGCACGCGAAAGCATGACAAAGTGCATGCATTACCTTTGTCAAGAAGAATGTGTCATGAGCATCACGTGCAGGGTGTTGCTGCGGCTGGAAGAGAGCATCAAAATTCCAGAAGGAGGACTCCACATAGTTGTTGGTGGGCATCTCTGAGAAGCCCATCTGCGTGAAGATCTTGCGGAACTGGGTCCGAACCTGTTCGCACATGGCCACAAGGAGCTGCATGCAGGTTGTGCACTGAAGAGTTAATGGAGCTCCAAGGGCCTACCCTGCAGCTCTAAGCCTGCACCGTACTGCATCACTGGTATGTACGGTGGTACGTACCACAGACTGTCCACACCAATGTGCAGTTTGGCAGCTGCCACCAAATCCATCAATGGAAGGAAGTAGACATAAGCTGCAGACAAATTCAAGCACAAGGCACGCGCACGGCTGCAAACGCTGGCCTAGGTAATGCAGATGATCTCACCTTCATCAGGGGATGCAGGTGTCCCCCCTGAGGCAGCAGGCCCAAGGCATTGAAATTGTAGTCCTTGAACTCCTGGGACCGCCATGTGCCCCTACACAGGTGCATCCAGAGTGTGGGTGTCCTGTCCCATTGGAGTGCTGAATAGGGGAGCACCTTGTGATCTGTACACAGGTTCCCTGCTAGTCGTGAGAGGGCATGCTTGCGCAAATTGCAGAAGGGGAGCAGAGCCACCTGGATGCACATCTTGATGGGAGCAAAACAAAGCCAAGCATGACTCAGAAATGCTGCCTGTGCATCAATGCGGGAGCGGGCCCGCATGAAGCACTTGCAAATACCCCATGCGGGACTGTGAAGGTGCATGCACTTTGAGGAGGTGGTTTGCAACATTGGAACCAGAATTTGAAGGGGCCCTTCAAATCCTTCCCCTCAACATCACGCACTTGGCAAGCATCTCGTGCGTTAGCTCAGTGGCCGGCTTCTTGCGTTCCAATGCAAACTTGGGCCCCTTCTCCAGCTTGTATGTCTTCCACTGCCTGCAGCATGACGATGCCCGGTCCAAACATGAAGAACATGAAGACAATGCGAGCTGCTTGTGGCATTGCTATACTTGTGAACCTTGCATTCTACCTCCTTGCTTAAAGCAGTGGGAGATTGGGTGAAGAGCAGCAGAGGGAAGGAGTGGCAATATGCACAAAGGCCTGTAATCAGTGATTTTGTGCAGTCTTCAACCTGTGCAGCTGCAAGCACTGCAAGAGTACTCCTCAAAGCGTTTGTTTTGTATGGTGGCTTGCCAGTGCCAGATGGCATTTGCTGTGGCCAATTCTTTTGCATGCCTGCTAAGGTGCATGCACAAGTGTGTGCATGTGTGCACCATGGGTGCGCAACATGTCAATGCAGGTAGGGCAGAAGGCACCTCGTGCCAAATGCACACATGCCGATGAATGATATAGAGCAGCAGCAGCCGCAGCAGCAGCAGTAGGGGGGGGAGGGACAAAGCCGCTAGGCTACCTCCACCCACTCTGGCTTCAAGAGTTTGCGCTTCTTAGCAGCCTCCGCGTCAGGTTTGCTGATTTCCCTGCTGTCCGTAACAGCCTGCAGGAGCTGCTGCGTCTTGTCCTCTACAGGTCCCACCTGCAGCCAGATGCCCATTCAGAGTGCACGACTGGTGCATCTGCAATGGCTGCACCCATGCATGTGATCAATTTGAGGCAGGCACGCACTGCCTCAATTGGTGAACTTGCTTCGTGTTGATTGCCCACTCACTGCACAATACACAAGGGCTAGAGCGCTTTCAAGTCGCACGCCTACGCTTAACAAGGACACTGCCAAACAGATGGGAGTCTGTGTCTCTTGGGTTGACTGCAGGCTTACTTTGCGCACGATGCGTGGAGCTCCGCCACTCTTGTCCATGGAGAGCCACTTCTGCTGCATGGCCTGCTTGAACCCAACGTCAGCTACTTCAGCTGGGAGCTTGGACTGTACAGCAGCAGCCATTGCAGCGGATGGCAGAGCAGGAGGCGCTCAGGTTGAGGGGGAGACCAAATTGACACAATGTTCTGCAAGGCAGCAGCATCCTGTCCCTGTGGACCTGTCTTGCCATCAGGGCAGGTCACAACGCTACAATATGCACTGAGCTGTCCACCCACATCACGTGGGCCACATGATACAGTGTTTCTAGTAAGCGCAACGCGTCGCCATTTTGCTACACTTGCGTCTAAATAACGCAGACGTAGCTGAGCACCCTCTGCAGCCAATTGGCTACGGGAATTTTTCTGGGAGACCCTTTTGTAGTCAAACATCGATCTGTTTACTTGCGAAGCAAGGAGGTCTAAAAGTGTTTTGGGCAAAGGCCCAGCCTGCCTCTGCACAGCCTGCCCCCTCTCCACCAGCAGCAGCAGCAGCAGCAGCAGCAGCAGCAGCAGCAGCAGCAGCAACAAATAGCTCCCCAGCAGCAACAGCCCCAGCTACTGATGCAGCTTGCGCTAGTACATCTGTGGGGGAGCAGCATCAAGGGCCTGAAAAAGGAGGAGACACTGAGGGGCAAGCTGCTGGGCCCAGGAAGCGCAGCCAAGAGGGGCAGGATATGGAGACAAGGCATCCAGGGGGGTGCAAGCTGGGCGATCTCAACAAATTCTTGAGTTGGAGGCAACACTCAGTGGATATGGGCTGTGGGCTGTGCAAGTATTTGCCATGCTTATGGGTGAAGAAGCAAAAAACGCTGGTTCAAGTGTGTAAGGAGGATGCAGTCGATTCTCATATGGGCACCACAATACGCAAACCCTCCAAGCAGCAGCAGCAGCCTATCATCATATCTGATAGCGATGACAAGTTAAAATAATGTAGCATTATAAGGCATTACACTTGGTTTCATTTGCATGGCCACCTGGAGGGCTGGGCTGAGGGGAGGTTTGCATTGATACAGGGGTCAAGGTCTGGCTGTCAGTGTGCGGACGCCTTTAGCGTGGTATCGGAAGCAATTTTGTCATCCATGTTGTAAAAAATATCATTTAAGTACTCGTGGAGCCAAAATTCTGGCAAAAATCTATGGTCTTGCAACACTGCTTTTGGTTGGAGCACCTCGTGTAGCCAATTGGCTACATACCCCAAACCTTATTAGAAACACTGACATGATCACGCAAGCACGTGTGCGGTTGTTTCTGTGCATGCATGTGCGCACAAAAATGCCTGCAAAAATGCTGCAGTGTGTGCACCAACGTGTGTGTGCTCGTGCGCGTGCGTGCGTGCATTTGTGCATGTGTCAGAATGTCAGGTACATGAGTGAGTTTGTGCGTGCTTGTGTGCATGTGTGTGTGCGTGCTTGTGTGCACGTGTGTGTGCGTGCTTTTTACATGTGTGTCAAGGTCAGGTGTATCAGTGTGTGGATGTGCGTGCTTGCATGCATGGGTGTGTGCGTTGCGTGCATTTGTGCATGTGTGTCAGAATGTCAGGTATGTCAGGGTGTGATTGTGTCCGTGCTTGCATGCATGTGTGTGCGCGCGTGTGTGTGTCAGTGTGTTTGTGTTTGTGTTTGTGTGTGTGTGTGTGTGTGTGTGTGTCAGTGTGTGTCAGTGTATCAGTGTGCAGGTGCGCATATCTTGCTGTTTGTGCATGGCCCTAGTTTGGTAGGCACCCACAGAAGGAATGGCTCACCTTCAGTTCAGCCATGGGTAGGCCATCCTCTGGGATAGCTTTGAGCACCTGGACCTCAGGAGAGCCCTGACGCACATAGCTTTGCGCCTCATCTGTGAGGGCCCACCTGAAGTGATCAATGTCCTGCATGCGCCAATGCAGGACACGTAATGTTAATGCAAGTTATATCTACAGAGAGGAGCTACGCAAACTCTGCCCTGCAGCAGGTTCCCAACTCACAGTGGCCAGCACCATCTCAGAGGACTGCAGGCTCTTTATTAGGCCAACCACCACATTGTGGTCCTGATTCACTGAAGACGCAAATTCTCCAGAATCCGGTATGTAACCCTTCTCATGGATGGTCTTCAGCAGCAAACCCTCTAGGGAGTCTGCCATCGGGCCGTCTGTCCAAATACCCGGCGGCTAGCAACACGGCTACTTAACTCTATTTTTAAAAATGATTCGGCAATGAGCTGGATTTAACAGGAGGGAGGCAACAGAGCAATGCAATCCTGCAGGGTAAGGCATGTAATCACTTTAGTGATTGGAGAGCATCATTGTTGTGTAGAAGCATCATTGAGTAGAAGTGTAGAAACCAAAAAACACGCATCTACCATGTCTTTTGTCAGCCAGGGCCATGCTGCTGTTGCCCAAGGAAGACTTGAAAGACCGCGGGCTCTCATTTTCAAGGTTGAAGCCTTGGCAAAAGGTTTTGGCGCAAGTAAACCCACTGTAGTACCTAGCTCTGCTTGCCCATGTGGGAAATCACGCAAGCTTGTATTTCGGGACTGCTGCCAGCCGATTATAGAGCGTTGCGGGAAAGGCAGCAGTGCAGGAGATGTCCTCCGAGCCAGGTGAGATTGTTTAGATTGCTCGTACTTAAAACTCTTAAAAGGCAGCTCAGCCACACCAGGCCTCTCCGTCCTGTACAGGTTCTCTGCGTATGCAAAGAATGAGCAGACGTTCCTTTTCAATACATTTCATCCCAGCTACCTGAAGGTAAAAATGGAATTTTTGCCTGATGTACTGCAGAAAATTTCTTGTGTTGATTACTGCCAGGATATGCACTTCTTTCCTCTTGAGATGACCATTTGCATGCCATGACATGCATCCCACTCGCTTGCTGTTCAACAGGACAAGTATCCTGGCTTGGAGATAGACACAGCAAAAGCACAACTTAAAAGAGATATCAAGGCTGCATGCAGGTAAGTATTTGGTCATTTTAACTTTCGTGCGAGTCCTTAGCAAAACACAGGTAACTACCTTGTCACTCCTTTTTGACCTTTTAGTGTCACCAATGGTGGAGGTGTAAGCATCCTTGATAATTGAACCTTCTCCTGGATGCAGGTCGTTCTCTTACAGCAGTCTTCAGCTGCATAACGAAGAGCAGGGCTCTAGTGCAGGTAGTGTGTTTGTGCGCAACAGCGCATGGATACTGTGTTGTGTGTGTGGAACTTGAACTTCAATGGCCCAGCCACCACCCATGACTCATGTGACATGAGCCCTTAATTGTGACAACCTCATGCTCGACGTTGATAAATTGCACGCAGATGAGACTTTCATAACATTTAGCTATAAATTGGCCGAGCAAGCCACTGAGCGGCGGACAAATAACCGTAAACTTAGAGAGAAAGCGCCAGCTGTTGAACGTAATCTCGATGGGACTGTGAAGGTATGAATAGACCGTGTCTTGGCTAGTGTATTGCTTTGCATGGCAAAGAAGTCAACCATGCTTTATTCATGATGACAAAAAAAACAATGCTGTCTTGCAGGCTGATACAATCCGGGAAAGGAGCCAATTTCTGAGGGATGATACTGGCGTGTGGCTCTTAGTGGGTTCCCAATCAGTTGAGGCGACAGCCGTTAAGTAGACTCTTCTGCACACACCCGCTAACACATCCTTAGACTTACTTGTTGCTTACCATGCTTGGTGCTTTGTGAAATGGCTATGGCAGATCGTGACTACGCAGACCTTCTGGCTGTGGGGACCACCCTGCATCAATAAGGCCTCGTTGTTTTGGAAGCAAACCGTTTGCAGGCAGCACTAAAATAGTAAAGAGGATCAACTTAACAAAACTGATTGACCAAGCTTGTGAACTGCCTTGCTCAATGATAAAGAAATCCGTAAGTAACGCTCGATTGCTCTGAGAATATGGTGAATGGTGCATTCGTGTGAGTATATGGAAGTGCAATTTATGAGTGCACAGTAAGCTCCTGTTCATGGACCTTTTATGTGAATTGTAGCAATTAATTGATCTTGTTTGCCAAGATTTTGTAGGCTCATAAATCTGAACATAAGGAGTGGGAAGGCAGGCCAGTCCAGAAGCACAATCGGTTCGGAAGTGCATCCTGCTGAAAACTAAGACTGTGATGATACGCGCCCAGGCACATCCCAGCATAGCTCCAAACAGCAAGGAAGCAGCACTCTCGGTCCAAACAGCTACTTGAAGCAAAGGGATTTAAGCAGAACCATGAGAAAAGAGCTAACGTGGGCGATGAAAGCACCCCTACATCAATCAAGGAGAATCAATCAAGGGGCCGCACAGGGCTGAGGCACCATGTAAACCCAATCATTGAATGAACAGAAAATAATAAGTCAAAAGTCAGTTTTTCAATTGAAGTTAGGGTTAGCAAGGGGCTTACAAGAAATGGCAATTAATGCTAGAAGTTAGTTTTTCCAATTGATGTAAAAACAAACTTCTGGCATCAATTGCCATTTCTGAAGTCAGAAGAGCAGATGGCTCATTCAAAGAATTCTCCTAATCCCCATTTACGACCCTCTTCCTAGTTTGATGGTGGGAATTGCGTGGCGCTTGCACCAGATGTGAATCTTTTCCTTGATTTACTCAAACAGGGATTACTGAACAGTACCCTGTTGGCGGTCTTTTCTTTTCTTGATGAGGAGGACCCACTCTTGGCCTTGCAATCAATTGATTATGTCTCATCATGAGTCATGATGAGTTATGAGACGTTGCCAAAGTTTTCTCAACGCATTGTCAATGAAGAATGAATAAGGGGCTACTTAGGGACAAGGCACTGTGTGACCCCTCCTTCAGAGGAACGTTACAAAATAAGTCAACAGGGATCAGGAGGGAGACTTGCAGTACCCCACTCCTGACCTGACGATGATGTGAGGTGACGCTGATTCATTAAGAGCACGTCTGGTACTGATGAGTTATGTATGCGTCATGGACTGTGCTTGAAGTTCATAGTGAACTTGGGAGCTTTTCCAGCTCAAAACAGCGTTGAGAGGCTCCATGCTGTAGGGGCTGCGCATGGCTCCGCCCACTGCCAGACGGATAGTGCGGGGACTGGCCGCAGCTCGGTAGAGGTGCTGACAGAGTATGGTGTGCTGTCGACATGCAGGTTGGGTTACTTAATCTAGTATACAAAGCTGCACCTGCCAAACGAGGGCAGCTTAGCTAAGCCAATCAGGCCTGCAACCAAAACCAGCTCAAAAAGCAAGTTAGGTGGTGTTCTGACATGTAATGCCAAGCGGTCCTTACTGCCAATATCCATGTATCCATTTGGACAAAGCATCCCCTGGGGAGCCTGCTTCGACAGCCCTCTCATTTAGTCTGCAGGCGGTGTTGTGTGCCGGACATGGTCTGCTTGACAACCTGGGTAGAATGTGCAAGGCACTGTCCGACAGAGTCTGCCTATTATGGTCATTAATGTGCCGGACACAGTTGGCAGCCGTAGCGGATGCCCGAGGGGGCGGGCATTCATTGCAGACTGTTCTAAAGGGGACAGCTTGCTTCTGATTGAAGAAGGTGCATGCGATTGCTAGCGCTGGAAATGATCATCCTCTGAGAGGGTGCGTTAGCCAGAAAGCATGGATGTGGGAGGTGGATTGTGAAAGATAGAAAAAAACTACGTAGGCAGTGAAACCACTCCCTACATCGATTAAGGAAAAGGAGACACATTGGCCCGAAGAGCCGTGAGTCTCCTCCACTAGGGAGAATGAAGAACTAGTGAGGATCTGGAGGGTGACAAGCAAGCCGCCCCCTGCTCCAGACCAAGACCTTGAGAGCAACTGGATTTTTCAAGAGCGCGTCTAGTAGTTGACAGTTTATGTGCATAGAGCACAGAATGAGCGTGTAACTTGAGGGCAGTCTCATGGGCTTTTTGTACATTAAGGCCGAGCTCTTTAATTAAAGAGCCTTATAAGGCCGAGCTCTTTAATTAAAGAACCTTATAAGGTGATTCAAAGTGTGTGAGGTATAAATAGAGCCTCCCACACTAAGAAGAATGGTGTGAAGGATGACTTTCTTGGCCTTTAAGCGCTTACAAAGAACTTCATGTTGTTTTCTAGAGGCTTCTTATTGGTGTCCAGGCTGTGTGTCTTTGCAGTATTTAACCTCAACGAGGTGAACCTCCCTCATATTGACATTGAGCTCGTGAGCTTTGCGTACATCTCTGCTGGTCTGCCGTGGTTGTGACACCTGGTGCAAGTGAGGAATGGTTGGCAATTTGGGTTTTTTAGGTAACGGGGTGACCAAAATGGCGTCAGGGGGACTAGAGGTGAGTCTATCTCTAGCAGACAAACGAGCATCAAAAAGCCAGCTGGGTAGTGTCCTGTTATTAGCATGCTCAGGAATTTGAAGGTTTTGTTGAGCCAAGCGATCAGTGCTGCCGACATCCAACTGGACTAAACAACCTGCCAGAGAGCCTTTGCTGATCGCTTTCATGATGAGCCTGCAGGCAACATTATGGCGTTCAGTGATCACCCGAGATGATTTTATGTTGACACCCTGAGAGAATATGGAGAGCACTATCTGCTTGCTGACAGAGTGGACACAGAAGGCTGGTGGACATTTTAGAGCGGACAGCGTGTTTTTGATTAAAAAGGATTCCTGTGCAGTAGTGGAAGATATTGCGCTTCATTTGGAGAGAGTTTGGACATGCTCCAAAAAGCACTGCTAATGCCTTTGTGGACGTGTGGAAGCAGACTCTGGTAATAAGAGTAGTTCCCTGTTTTTGAGTTGGCATAGCCCAGTTTATGGTTTGAGTGCATGTGCGATTCTAGTGCAGCTTGGAGATTTGGAAGGTAAGTCAGTCTAGGGCTGTGTTGGGGGACTGCAGTGCCAGATTCTTGCTGATTAACTTCTTCAACAGCTAGCCAGCTAATATCAAAGAAGGGATTGCCACCTGGGCCTGCCGTGCGGATGGTCGTTTCAGCTGGGAGGCTGTTTCCATGGCAAGCTTGGTATTTAGCGAGGGCATCTGCGCATTCATTTCCAGCAATTCTGGCACGAGATGTTACTTTATAAAGGAAGATGTGGGATTGAGAGTTTCGGATAGTATTAGAAAGAATTTTGAGGATGTCTCCTTGGACATGATGGCGGTGTTTCTCTGGATACAACAATTGTTTCCTGATTTGATGGAGTGAGGTAAGGCTGTCTGTGGCAATATGAGTATGATCGTGAGTAATAGCGGCAGCTATGGCTGCTAATTCTACTCTCCCTATGGTGTTAATTATACCAGCACCATTTGGTTCAACTAAGTTAGAGTTGCCCGAACTGGGGTGGTAGACCCCTGCCCCAGTACTTGTTTTGCCTTCCTGGATATGGCAGCTACCATCCGTGTTGGTCCAGGATTTCCAGTCAGAACTTTTAAGTGTGATTCCCGGTTTGGATTGATGGGAAAGGGGGGCCACTTCACCCAAAGCAGGTCTGTGGGAGCACCTGGAAATTTGTTTTTTCTCTGAGTGAATTTTTTCAAATTTCTTGAGACCGAGCGTTGTCTCAGCGTGCCTGGCATTACATATGGGGTGGCTAGCAATGTTGTTGAGATGCCAATTAGCTTCAGGGATGTCATGGGCAAGATTTTGTAGCCATGTAGGATTGTGTTTATGGAGGTGGAGCCGTGCAGCTGTATTCCAGACTGCTATGATATGGAGATTCCAAGAGGCCTGGGGTAAGGAAGTCTCTTGACTAATCCAGGACTGAGGGGAAGCGT
>LFCJ01002753.1_pt1 | contig 12701 bp, 13 predicted proteins | sample 643141 | NCBI WGS metagenome assembly LFCJ01 (sample SAMN03766243, study PRJNA286221) | soda lake metagenome | biome: soda lake; feature: Kulunda steppe; material: water; isolation source: sample B1-Br-g2 brine of Lake Bitter-1 | place: Russia: Kulunda steppe | collected 2010-07 | reverse complement strand
TTTCGTTCCAACTGGTAGTATGCAAATAGCATCAGGTCTTGAGCAGGATCGAAGTTCATCTGCTGACAGGTTTGGTAGAAGCCATTGGGGTAAAGTCCTGTTGGCTACATGTGCCGGCAAGACCAGACTTTGTTGAGCCATCCGTGTTTCACTTCCAATATCTGTGAAAATGATGTTTCCTCCAAAATCGCCTTTGTTCAAAGTTTTTATGACGAGCCTGGAAGCAATGTTATGTCTTTCAGTCACCATGTTTTAAATTGAAGCATGCTGACAGCCAGAAAGCACATGGATTTGGCAATGAGCTTTATTTCTTTTTTCATGCACTGATCGTTTTTTCCGGGCAGGCCAGCAGTCGCACTTCTTGACTAAAGGCCTTTTCTTGTAATCCTAACTTTGTTGTCCCATTATCTCTTTCGCACCCGCTACAGTAGCTCAAACAGGCTAAGGGACTCAATTAGCCAAGCAGACCCCAAAGGCCTGGCCTTGTACGCGCATGAGTGCCTACAGAATGCTGTGCCTAGATTCCAGAACGCTACCTAGTCTGCCTTTGTTGGTCTTGGTTGCAGGCCCATTTGGCTTCAGCTAAGCTGCCCTCGTTCGGTAGGTACAGCTATGTAACCTACTAACCTAACTTTGTTGGTCGCTGGTCCTGTCCATGTGCTAGCTCATGACGACAATTAGAGCCATGCTTCAAATAATTGATCACAGGTAATTACAACCTTCACAATGGCTGTACGCATCATTAAATACAATGAAATACTCGCCAGTGGGCGATCATCACAAAAAGGCAATGATAAGGAAAGCAAGTCCAGAGACAAGTGTTTTTTTGTCTCCCCTGGGGGAAGAAGTATGCACATGCCGCTCCTCACAGAAGGGAAGCCTTTCCAGGAGATTGAGGTCAACTGAGCTAGCAGCAAGCCTTGATACATACATGTTGCGAGGAAAAACAACAAATCCACGTCAAGTACAAGACAACACAAGCATCATGGCCGATCACAAGCCACGGGCTAAATCAAATTTGCACCTACCAAAGCTATGGTTGAAGATACAGCCTGGCGTGTGCACAAGCTGTCCTATTAAAAAAAACTGGCCTGTGGCACAAAGCATTCTTATTTCCCTAACTGCTCACCCACCGGCACACCTTCCATTTACCAAAGCATACTACTAGCAAGTATCGCGCATTTGGCGATTGATCATGTTCCTGACCCTATAAATACGAATCTCCAGCACAAACGCAAGCACCCGGGCCCTGTCAATGATGCATTGCGTTGCAGGCTGGTACAGGTGGTTGGCAGGCAAGACACCAATGGCATCCCAGGGGAACTGCGAGTGCCTCACATACTCTGTTTCAAGGAAAACCTCGCCAAATTCTGCTGCCAAGCAGCCTTTTTTTGTGAGCGGCTCGTTCTCTTTCCTGAGTCCCAAGATGGGGCAATTGGACCTCCAAAAAGGGTTTGCTTGCAGTCGACGGCAGAGCATGTCTGTGATGGGCAAGCTCCTCTCTAATGTGTCCCTCATGTGTTGCAAGGCAGCACAACGAAATCCTTCAAAAAAGTACCTTTTAAATCTGTTGCTGATGCAATCAAAGATTCCGGTGCTCAGGAAGTTGGTCATGGATGTTTTGTTGAACAAGTTGCATGTGTCATAGTCTACTGCCCAAAAGTGAGCTGTCTCATCGTCAATGAAGCAGTTCTGACCTTGCCGTCCATCCTTAAAACTGAGCACAGAATCAAGCAGAGCAATGCTAGCAACACTTGTGAGCAGATGCGTCCGGTTCTCGAGGGCGCCGTACTTGAGTCCCCAGCTGTCAAAGAGGTTGAATAGGGTGTTTAGCCTTGGTGGGAAGTTGCGCAGCCCCGGAATGAAATTCATCAACAGGAAACGATGGTGTGGGGCGTCGCATGGCAGGCACTCTGGGGCTGTGGAGTTCAAAACTTCAAAGACAACATCTTTGCCCTCCTGGAGGGAGGCCAGGGGGTCACGTTTGGTGACATACTCCGTGCCCAAAGGCCTCACCCCTAACCTCATAGCATCGTTGACGACATTTGCCAGCGCTTCTGTGACTAGCCCTTTGCGAGACTTGTAGATGTACTTTTGGTCAGACACAAAAAATGTGTGCACGCTATACACACCCGGTCGCCGCAGCCGAAGCCCTGTGCCATGCTCCACCTTCTTACCATCCATGATGTCCGTGTAACAGCTGGAAGGTTCAAGATCGGCAGCCAAGGCGCTGGGCATGCCAAGCAGGAGCAGGAGTTGCAGCTGCAAAAGCATTGCCGCGTAGGCTAATGCATCCTTCATACTTGGCAGCAAGTCAGCACCGCCAGCGGGCACCCTGCCTTCAAGATTGTTGGCTGAGAGGGCTGCTGCTCAGCATGCAGCAGCATTCCAGGATCTCCGAGGATGCCTTGCACGTGCTGGCTCCCTGAAAGCCACGCAGAAGCAGGAGCAGCAGGGGCACTTGGGTGCTTGTAATCGCAAGCGCAGAAGGAGTGGCAAGCGACTTTGACTTGCAGAGTGCAGGAGACTTATGCGATCCAGTCGTGTTGACCAATGTAAGCAGTGATTCCGCACACACCAGACCCTAGATAACACCTGTAGCAACACTCTTATGAATGTGTCACTCGCGCTAGGACTGCCGAGCCCACACAAGCACCTCGTCACGGAGATGTAATAGAAAGCTTTCGCACCTGTGATCCTGACGCAGAATGTGAAGCCCATGCAAGTTCCAAGGCTAGGCCGGTCTACACGGGACCATGCTGAGGTCTTACAATTTCTCCCGTCATATCTCAATATGATTTCTTACGAAAGTGTTAAGTGATGTAGCGAATATCCATTGGAGATCCAGGTGAGATCAATAATCTTCAAATGGTGTACCAGGTAGTTTGTTTTATAAATTTACTCTGGGTTAAGAAATGAATCATTTTATCTATCACAAAGAGGAGTTGCACTCAGAGAAGGCAATTGCTTCTCCTGTCCCAACTTGTACAGACCTAGGTGTCTAAACCTATTCTGTGAATCGTGTCCAACTTGATGGCAAATGCAGATCAGAAAGTTGAAATATCCAGAGAAAGCATATGTAGTTGCCATGTGCCTGGCAGCTTTGGTACTAAAAACATATTGTAATAATAATAATAATAATAATAATAATAATAATAATAATAATAATAATAATAATAATAATATATGTACATACTACTGCTGTTGTGATAATAATAATAATAATAGTAATAATAATAATAATAATAATAATAATAATATATGTACATACTACTGCTTGCAAAGGCAATAGCAGTGCAAAAACTCATGCCAGTGCTCCGTGTTTGCGCAAAAACTCATGCTTGTACACAATAGCATGCTGTATGCTAATTAGCAGCAGTACAGCTTGTATAAGCTGTATTCTACAGTACAATACGTCTGCTTTCAACTAAGAAATTTCAATTTTCAAATTTCATGTAGTAGATGATTGAGTGGGATGACCGTTGGAGCTCGGTTGTAAACCATGAAGTTGGACGAAAAGAGTCAACCGTTGCACATTTTGCCTCGGCATTTTTCATCATCGTCCCCGCCGTAATCTTGTAACACTGCAGGGTATACCTGACGTAAAAATTATGCTCGAGATGTGAAGAGGAAGAATTGCTCCTCCTATAGTCGTTGCAAATCTGGACAAGCGCCCACAAACAATCATCCAATTGATGCCCTTGGCGATGTACTGAGTTATTTCAATGCTTTATATGGCAACTCGTTAAAAAGGGACAGGAGAAACTTGACATTATAAAAAAGAACAGGTTTGTCTGAACAAACCAGCACAGCCATTAGCAAAAGCACACGAACACAAATCATAAAATACATATTACCATGCATGTGATAACGCTCAAAAGGAAGAGCTCATCCAGCATCCAGGCAGGACCTGTCATCAGATTCTTCAATGCTGAGTTATGTACGGCATCTAAAAAAAGTTGCATAAGTGCTCATACACGGAGGCCCAATTTGCCAAAGGCTCTCATGGCTCTCAGGTAGAACTTGTTGTGCTCCTCCACGTCGCGCCCCTTGGATGCATACTTGTCAACATGCCAATCAGGACCGTACCTTGTGCCTGCAGGACGGGTGAAATCCATGCGTATCTTCACTGCAAGGCTTGTCTTTGCTCTGAGGAGCACCTAAGGAGCAGCAGGTCTAAGAATACCCCAGCAGTGGCCCTTGGCCATAGTAGGCTGGCCTTGGCTGCCTGACGAACTCGGCTAGGCAGACCACCCATAGGTTCCAGGCAGTATTCAGTCTTTTTCCTGACAGTCAAACCTGACTTTTTAAGTCAGCAAGATCCGTAGCGAGCCAGGATTGGACCCAGCGGTCAAGCTGCACAAGCAAAAGCGGCGGTGACACTTACGCAGCACCATCTCAACATCAGCCGGAACTGGGACATCCTGCCCGGGAGAGCCTGGAGCTTGCACATGCATCTGGCCCAAAGGCAGGACCATTGGCCTGCAAATTTTGGTAGATGTATAATAGCAAGAAGCTGTTGATCAAAAGCCCTGTAATAAGACAGGCCACATGCACCCAAATCCCCTCGTGCCCCTCCCTGTACACATAGCTGGACTGAGTAAAAAAGCAGACAGGGATGTAGGACACCTTACCATCAATGTGCTAGCAGGAATGCCAATGGTGCGCCCAGCTGGGCCTGCAGGCCAGTATGAACTTCAATGCCACGCCTTATCCTTATTGATTATGGTCCTTATCCTTTTTGATAATGGTGCTCTACCTTATTTCTATGTCCTTAACATGCCCTTGATCCTTGTTATAGTGTGTGCCCTACAAGGCATCTATTGCGTCTTTACAGAGGCTGGTGGAGTGACTTTGCTAGTCTGACATGCTTAAGCACGTGCATGGAGTCTGGGATCGCACATCCTTACGCCCATGCAGGCAGTGGTCCGCATTCCACTCACGTCAGCAGGTCTGTCTCAATCCCCTTGGAAATGCGGATTTTGTCACCTTGAATGTAGCCAAAGAACTGCAGGCATGACACACAGCCGCACATCTCATTTGAGCTTTATTCTACCCTTGATTCAGGCAACCTGTCCCGGCTAGCTTTATGATCAGCCCATTCGTGTTCTGCCTTATGAATTTGTCAGACAGCTTACCAGGTCACACCAAAAAATCTTGTTTGGCGCCCACACACGGATCCATTTTGCTTTCACACCACCGCCTAGGTCACGCCCTGGGCCTGCCTCCTTCACTGTGTATCCCTGTGCGGCATTTCACCAATGCACCATGGAAGCTGTGGATTCAGATTTTTTAATTGGCTTCCATTTTGCATACATTCAATGTCTTGCAAGGGCACACGCAAAGGCATTAGCATTAACGACACGAGGTGCTCTACCTTAGGCAAGTGTTTGGGCAGTTCCTCCAGCAGCATTGACGGATTTGGTTCTAGAATGACGATGTCGGTATCATTGTCAAACTGCAGTCAGAGTGTGTGTATGTGTGCATGTATGCATGTGTGTGCGTGTGTGTGTGAGAGAGAGAGAAGTCCTTTCAAGGTTGTATCATACATGTGATGGCTGAGCATATTTTCAGGGAGAAGGGTGGGCAGAAGGCTAAATTGGAGGGAGGATGGCATGGTAAGCACACAAGAGGTCTAGCAGTGAACACACTCTCAAGAATTTGTTGGTCCTGAACAATGGATACAGTGGATACGCTGAGATGGAAGGACAAATTTATTGATGAAATAGATCAACTGGTGCATCAATGACCTTGGCAAAAAATTGGAGGAGGAGCGAACTCCAGGCGCAAGCCTGCAAGCTCCTCACCTTCAAGATGTCCCCCTTTTTGTACAGGCCCAGCAGCGTCCCAAAGTCCACATAATAGTTGCTGACGCAGGCTTTTGACAAGGCTGGGATGACAGCTTGGAACAGCAGGGCTCGCAGCGTTCTCCGTTTGATGGTGCGGTAAGCCTGGGCACATGTGCATGAACTGGAAACACGCGTGTTTTATAACTGTTTTTCACAGATCCATGAAAGCCACATACTTTAGAATGCCAGATCCCTGTGGCACTTTCGAATTTTCAATCGCAAATGCCGGTTGCGCTTTACATACATGCAAAGCCACGTGATTGTGTACATGGCTGCTTGAGCCAACACAGATTTGATCACTGTTCCCCTGTGCTTACAGTTGATCAGCTGCACCGCTTGAAGTCAATCTGATGGCTCACTCACCTTGCACAGCCCTTGCAATAGTACATATGCAAATCCAACACTAGCAGAGCCAGAGATCACAGAGCGGACAGCGCGAGGCAGGTGCTCGTACCTGAAGGGAATGAAAATTCGAAATATTTTTGCCACCACTGTGGAACTACAAATTGTTTGCAACCTCACCTCTCCTTGGCTTCCCTTGCTCTTTGACTCATCGCTCTTTGCCTGCAGTCGTCACTAATCTTCTGGGCTGGCATGCTCGAAGGCTGAATAGTTTTATGAGAGTGCGCGATAATGTAATGATGTGTGAAAAAATCCAGCGACTAAAACCCGGCCACTGAACTCCATACCCGACCATGTTTAAGGGGCTGCTCTGTATGCTCATCGGGGTTGTGCATGCCTTGCCTCATACATCTGGCCAAGTTGGCCTGTTTTCTTGTCAAATTACCTCCAGCAAAAATTCAAAACTTCTTGATTTTCCCTGTGTTTCCCCGCAGCAGGTTGCACTCTCAGTTGTCCCCACTGAGACGATAGCATGATGTGTTGCAGGCTAGCAGTTGCACTTTTGCACCTCTGACTGAAGAGCTTATCCTTGTAATCCTTCAAGTTGTTAATGTTGTTATGGCATTCGGTCAATTACAAACTTGTGAACTTGCAACTTGAAGTTGGGCAGGTTCTTTGCTCCATCTGGTAAGCTGTGCAGCTTACCAAGTACACACTTGAAAGTGTTTCATCTCAGGCATTGTGCACTTATACGGCTGGCAAAGACCAGCAGCACACCAATCCGCCTAACGACCAGGCTGGCGTCTAGCCCAAACTTGTAAACTTGAAATTGGACCCGTGCAAAAGCTTGCCCCTCATTCCTGCAGCTGGATTTGCTGCTTAACATGCCCCATCACAACCTTCTCCTCCAGCCAGCGGATAAGCATATCATGCATCCAAGTTTTACAAGTCAAATGGACAACCCCTCACTCAGCCTTTTTAGGCGTGCTAGTCTTCAGCTTCCTTTGCTCCTTGGCCGCCCTCTTGGCCGCCTTCTTCAAATCCTTCTTTGTCACCTTCGTTTGCTTCCCGCCCCCGCCTGCCACAGGGAGGCCCGCCGCCAGTGCTGCTGCTGCCGCCGCCGCCTTCTGCGCAGGCGTCTTCTTCACAAAGGGTCGCGTGCGCTTCACCTTCACTCCCCCACCTGCAACCCCAAGCCCCGCCTGCTTGGCCTGCTTGGCCTCTTTGGCAGCCGCCTTGCGCTCCTTCTTCTTGGCGCGTTTCGCCTTTTTCTGCGCGTCGCAGTGGCAAGTGCAACAGCAGCAAACCCCGCACGTCAGACACAGTCTCCATACGTCGGCTTGTGGCCACACTTGCAGCACCTCATGCCTCCCAGTGCACTCAGCCTTGGTGAGTGCTGAAGCTGGCATGCAGTGGCCCTTGGGCGTGCGCAAACAAGCCACAGACATGTGCTGCACCCGAGGCTGCAGCTGAAGGCAGGGGGAGGTGCACATTGGCATCGCCGCCTCACCCTCATGTACTTGGCATGCGCGGCCAGCAGCTCCTGGGGTGTCTTGCCCTTCTTCTGCAGTAGCTCCCGCTGCCGGTACTTGTCCCGCCTGGTGGGCGGCTGTCCATTTGCACCCCCCAGCAGCAGCTCTGCTGCTGCAACCTGCTGCGGCCGCGGCCGCCGCGCCTGCTTGGGCACCTGGAACAGCAGCCCGTTGTGCGCGGCCATGCGTCTGACCTGCAGACACACACCGACCACACCATGCAAGGGTATGCATGCGTGCGTGCGTGCGTGCGTGTGTGTGTGCGTGTGTGTGTGTGCGTGCATGTCTTGGTTATTGGTGCTTTGAGGCACTGCACTGCCCAGCCCATCGCAAGGCGCCCTGTCTCCCGACCATGCAGGCACAGGAGCAAGCTTCATGACTACAGGCGCCTGTCCCTTTTGCAGAAGCGCAGAGGCCAGTTGCTGCAGCGCGTGCTCGCATTTTAGTGCTCTGTGCGCTCTGGACCAGGCGCAGCATATGCTCTGGCGCAGGCTTCCCTGAGGGCACATGCTCCTCGCGCTACGCGCCTCCAGGCGCCCCCCCACCTTGACACTCCTGGCGGAGTCCCCCTGCAGGGGCACCTCCTTGGAGCTGCGGCCGTTGCTGTCTGTGCCGCTGCTCCCTGCCAGGCTGTTGAAGGCGGCGTTGGCGTCTGCTGGTGTGCGGAACAGCAGGACTGCGCGCCGGTTCTCAATGCCGTTACCCTCAAAGCCGATGGGCTGGGGCGGCTGCAGGAGCATGGAGGTCAGGGCCGTGGAGGGTCAAGGTGCAAGAGGATGAGGCTGCACACGGCTGCACGCCATACGAGGACCTGAGGATATGTTGCGCCTGCAGAGTACGGAGCTAAGCCTGTTCTCATAAATGTAGCCCCAAAAGCCCTGGTGGTGTGGTAAGCATCTTGGGCAAGCCCAACCAACCCTGCTATGCTGCTCTCCTCTTCACCGCCTGCAGCACGCTTTGCACTGGAGGTTGCAGGGGCGTGGTGCAGCTCATTGCAGGCTCCACGCCGTGGATGGTGTGCACACCAGACCCTAGCTTGACACAAAAGCCAGTTACATGCATCGCAAGCAACGCATTGAGCCTTGAGGACCAGAAGCCTTGATTGGCGTGCACACCAGACCCCAGCACGACAACACAAAAGCTGTTATTAGATACATTGTACACAATGCATAGAGGCCCGAGGACCAGAGGCCCTGATAGGCGTGCACACCAGACCCCAGCACGACAACGCACAAGCTGGTTACATGCATTGCACGCGATATATATATATATATCAAGCCGCGAGGACCAGGCCCCCTGTTGGCGAGGCATGGGAGCTGTATGACAGGGAGGGATGCAAAGCCGAGCCAAATCCCTGATTTGTTGCCCCCCCTTCACTGTTTCCAGCATGCATCACACAAGCCAGAGCTCACCCCCCGCTTGTTACCAAGCCAGAGCTCACAGCACACGCCCACACGCACACGCACACGCTCACAGCACACTTACAGCACAAGCCAGAGCTCACCCCCCGCTTGTTACCAAGCCGTGCCCCACCTGCGTGCCAGCCTCCTTGCTGCTCTTGGCCCCGCTGGCTGCAGCCTTGGCCCCATCTTCTTCTGCATCTTCAGCACTGCTGCTCTCGCTGCTATCATCATCGCTACTGCTGTCGCTGCTGCTGGCTCCCCCTGCCCCTGCTTTAGCAGCACCTCCACCCGGCTTGGCCTGCTGCTTTGAAGTCCCCGATTCTGGTGAGGCCATCGGCTTTTTCTTTTTCCTCTGCGGCTGCTCATCCGCTTCCTCTTCACTGCTGCTGCTTTCACTGCTGCTGTTGCTCTCACTCTCGCTACCACTCCCACTGCTGCCGCCGCTGCTACTGCTCTCGTCGCTGCTTGACCCATCCTTGCCCCCGCCACTGCTCTCCTTGGCTGTAGCTGACTTCCCTTCTGCTTTGCCTGACGCGGCTGCACAGGGCCTAGGGGCTGCGGCAGCTGAGGCTGGGGCTGCCTTGCGCGCAAACAGGCCCAAGATCTCTTGCTCTGTGGCGTTTCGGGGGATGGAGTGCACTAGCAGCTTGCACAGCTGCTCCTTATCCACCTGCAGCAGCAGGAGCGCCCACAAAGCTGAGCGACAGGGGGTCAGCTCCCAAACTCTAAACCCTAGAGGGTGGCCAAATGGCCCCATCTGCACACCCCTCCACCTCCCATTCCCGTGCGCAATGCGCGATACAGGGCATTTCACTGGGCGCCCACCTGGCCTGCGTCACACCATTGAGACAGCCCTCAAGCGCAGCTCCTTGTGGTGCTGCTTATTGGGAGTGCCACCCGAGGTGGGAGTGTGCTGGGCATCGGGTTGGCTACAGTCTTGAGCAGCACAGCCTTGCGCGCACTGGGTGCCAAGGAGTGGCACGGATGATTGGTACACACCACTAGGTGCCTCTCTCCATCCTGCCACCCCACGGCGTGCATGCTCACAGCCATTTCCGTGCACTGAGCATGCCACAACAGGCGTGCACGGAGCCAATGCCAAGCACTGCAGGTTCCCCAGCACGCATGCAAAGAGCCGACACCAGGCACTGAGCATTCCATGGCATGCGTGGTGAGATGTGAGGTACAGCGGCAAGACCTTACCAGACAACCAAATCCTGCCCACGGCACACACCCTAGCATCAGCTCATGGGTACAGAGCCTGGGCCCCAAGCATACATGTGGGCTTTTGTCCTGGTCCCGGGAGTGCACCCTCTGCTGGACTTGTCCTAAGAACGCACCCTGTTGCACAGCCCATCCTTATTAGAACATATGTAAAAATGCACTCAAATGCATTCACATGCATACGCACGCACGCACACACGCACGTACTCATGCACACGTAAGGACGCACATACGCATGCGCGCACTCGCGCACACATACGTACACACTCATGCACATGCATCCACACACACGCATATGCATACATGTGTTCACACACATGCGTACATGCAAAAAGAGAGCTCACATGCAGGTTTGCACACAGACCACAAGGGCTGACCACACAGACAGAACACACACATACACACACACACAAACCACACAGGCGCATACGCACCCACTCCCTTACCTTGATGTCAGGGGGGGCCATGGGCGAGGTCCTGTGCTGCTGCTCCAGCTCGTGCATCACGAGGCGCATGGATACGGCGGCATCCTCCTTACTGTCATGCCTGCCTTGGCCACGCGCGGGCATGTCCTCCCGCAGCACAGCTTGCGACAGGTCGCGCAAGCCGGGCGTGCATGCCGGCAGGCCCCTGGACATGCACAGGCAGCAGGTGCACGGGCAGTGGGTGCACGGGCAGTGGGTGCGCAGGCAGTGGGTGCGCAGGCAGTGAGTGCACAGGCAGTGAGTGCACGGGCAGTGAGTGCACGGGCAGTGAGTGCACTGGTGGTGGGTGCACGGGCAGGGTGCGCAGGGGCGTGTGCTCAGAAGGACACCCCGGCACATACATACAGATACACAACTCTGCGCGCACCAGCAGGAGGGGGACACAACCAGCTTCCGGAGCACACCTGCGGGAGAGGATGGAGGAGGAGGAGGACATGGCCAACACCCGACGCGCACCTGTAGGAGAAGATGAGGGAGGTGTCGATGACGGGCTGGTGGTCCAGGCGCAGGGCCATCAGGTCGTGGTGCAGCGCATGGCCGACCAGGATGGTGGGCTGCTTCCGCTCGCGCCAGGACTTCAGCACCAGCCCCTTCACGGCCTTGCGCGCTTGGGACCGCGAGACCGTCGGCTTCTGCGCGCGCATAGTGCACCCAGCGGGCACGCGTGTGGACTCGCAAGGGGGGGGCTGGTGGCTGATGTTCAAGAGCGCGAGCGCGCGCTGACCAGGCGCCCCAAGCGCATTTAGAGGGTTGGTGGTGGGGGAAGCCGCGCCATGGTTGGAGGAGGAGCAGAGCACGTGCATGCATGTGTGTAATTAGCACGGATGTTCAGGACTGCGGGTGCAGCTGCGCCGCCCTCTGCGCCAGGTCTGCATGCAGTGGCTCTGCAGCGCTCTTGCCTGGTGCAGGGGGTGAGCACACGTCCCTCAATGCAACAGTCAAACAGCTGCCCGTGGCTCAAAGCCGGCCTGACGTGCCAATAGCTGCACCAGGCGCTGCCAACTGCATCCCCCTCCCCATCCGGACCTCTCTGGGGTAGCTGCATCAACAATTGCAGCGACACTCCAAACACAAACAGTTGCGAGCACGCGCGCACGCGTGCAAATAGAAGTCGCCTCCCCGCCTGCTTCCCAGAAACATACACCCATGTGCCCATACATGTGCTTGCAGGCCCGACCCTGCCGGATACGCACCGTCTCCAGGTCCTCCGCAGTGATGCCCGTCAGCTCTGTGCGCAGATTCACAATTGTGCCCCGGGGCTGGACCAGTGCCTGCGAGCAGGGGCCAAGGGAGCAGGGGCCGAGGGATCAGTGAGCAGGGGCCAAGGGAGCAGGGGCCGAGGGAGCAGTGAGCTGGGGCCAAGGGAGCGGCAAGCTGGGAGCAAGGGGGGATGTGAAGCAGCAAGGCACTGGCGGGCATCTGCTTGCCTCTGGTGGGTGCCTCCTCACTCTTGGGTCAGGCAGTGGATCGATCCAGGCCAGGGCGCAGTGGGGCTAGGTTTGCCCCAGTGCAGGGATGGGTGGGCATGGATGGACAGCCGGGCCCTATGGACGTGACCCGATCCGCCCATTGATGAAAGCCGCGTCCTTCTTTCCACAAACAAATGGCTCCTTGTACCATGGGCGCAGGCGCAGCCAGCGCTGGCCCTGCGGTCTGAGGCCCTAGGGATGCAACCCTCAGCAAGCAAGCACACTTGTGCGGGCTCAGGAACCACAGACGCATGCTTCACGCATGGCGCATCACTCAGGCGCCTGCAGGGGCCGACCACCAACAGCCCCAACCCCCATGCACACTGCTCCACTTTGTGCAGCCCACCCTCTACACGCCAACCGTGCACAACTCCTCCAGCACGCGCCTTTGTGCGAC
>LFCJ01002752.1_pt1 | contig 12704 bp, 17 predicted proteins | sample 643141 | NCBI WGS metagenome assembly LFCJ01 (sample SAMN03766243, study PRJNA286221) | soda lake metagenome | biome: soda lake; feature: Kulunda steppe; material: water; isolation source: sample B1-Br-g2 brine of Lake Bitter-1 | place: Russia: Kulunda steppe | collected 2010-07 | reverse complement strand
TACTCCTCGTCGCTGCTGCTGTCCTCATCGCTGCTACTGTCGTCTGCATCACTGCCCTGGCACTCCTCATCGTCGCTGAAGACTTCCCATGCTTGTGCCTGAGGCCCCTGCTCCAGGGACTGGGTGCGCTCAGCCAAGCACAGGTTGCTGTACAGCCACACCAGCTTGCATGCGATGTGGTCAAGCGGTCCCGGCTGTCGCTGTGCACGAAGGAATAGTTACTCCATTGCTGCTCGCATTTGCTGCTGTACTCCTGTTGAGCTGGCGCTGCGCTGCTGCTGCTCCTGCTGCTGCCTTGTTCTGAGCATTGATGGCCCTCATCCCGGACGGGCTGCAGGACTGCCTCATCTGCTGTGCGCTTTACTCCACAAGCTGGATTTATGTGAAGTGCTCTCTGATGCGGGAAGCACCACCTACAAAGACATGCTTGCAGTACTTGCACCCACCTTATGCTGGTGCTTGTCTTTCAGCCCAATAGTTGTGACATGATCCCACTCCCTCCCCTTTTTCTCTAGGCGATTTGAATATACATACACAAGTAAGAAAGATGTATAAGGGTGGTTATAGGTAGCTGGGGGGGCAGTTGGGGACCCACAGGCCCCCCTCTACCCACCCTAACCACTACCTTCAAAAATGACCCCTAAATGCGGACGCATTGAAGTTAATTATGCGAATTGTTCGTATCATACGCGCATTGGTCCGGGCAAATGGACGCATGACCCAACCCTGCAGTCTGCATTTTCATACAGACCAGAGTCATAAGCAATTATGCACACTGCCAAACGTATAAAGGAAGGATTTGGTCACCTGCTTGGGTGGCCTTCAGGCCATGCCCTAAAGTTCCTTCAGCAGCCAGGGGAGGCCTTAAATTGGCCCGTTCCTCCGCCTTCTGCTCTGCCTTGAGTTTCTTGACCTGCAAAGCCCAAGAACACACGTAAGCAATGGCATGCGCATGCGTATCGGCATGCATGTCAGCATCCTAGTTAGCTTTGAAGAAATGTTCATGCGCTGTAAGACAAAAAAAGGAAGCATTCACAAATACCAACAATGCACAATCAAGGATATGAGCACTAGGTTGGCAGGCTCCTGAGAGCATTGTGCTGTGACAGACTCCAACACGCAGGCGGCCCAGGAAGAAATTTGATGTTACGTGGGTTGCAAGGCTGGTTAAGGAGCTTAAGACATTCTGACAAGCTTCTCAACTGCTGAGAAGGCTACAGAGGGCATGCTGTTCCCACAGCGCAGCACAGCAGGCAGGTACTGCCTACCTACCTGCAGCCTCAGCAGACTTTGCCTCTGGCTTTCTAAGACTTCATGGCCATCAATCGTCCGCAGGCTGTCGCTCATGATCATCATGTTCTCCCGATACTTCAAGCTGCAGCCAGGTCACACAGGTGCATGAGCATCAGCACACAGAATGGAGCATACGTGCTCTTGTGATAACGAAAGCAAGCATCCTCAGCCACAAAGGATGGAGTGCATGCAGTGAGCAAAGGCATGCAGCATGATCACGCAGGGTGTGCACAAGCAGCATGATCACGCAGGGTGTGCACATGCAGCATGGTCATGCAGGGCATGCACACGCAGCATGATCACGTTGGGCATGCACATGCAGCATGATCACGTAGAGTGTGCACATGCAGCATGATCATGTCAGGTGTGCACATGCAGCATGATCACGTTGGGTGTGCACATGCAGCATGATCACGTCGGGTGTGTACATGCAGCATGATCACGTCGGGTGTGCACATGCAGCATGATCACGTTGAATGGGCACATGTAGCATGATCATGATCACGTCGGGTGTGCACAAGCAGGATGGAGCACAAGGAGTGAGCTCACACACACGGTGCGGGCAGAATACGGGTCAGCAGTCCATCAGCGTAAAACGCCATGCTGGTAACCCCTGCCACACATCTATGTTGCAAGAGCAAAAGCACCCAAGCAGCCACAACCAGCTGTCAATGAGCGCAAGCGGCATGCGTGATCCGGGATCCCCTCTGTGCTGCCCTGCTATGGGGTTCCTTTCTGTGCCTGCCTGTTAATTCAACTCAGGACACTGTGCGTGCGTGTGTGCGTGCGTGTGTGCCGACGGGCATGCCAAGGATAAGGATCCTGTAGGCCAGGTATTGCGCCTTGAGACACACAGTGAGAGTGGGGGCAGGTGCTGGAGGCAGTCGGCAAGGTGCAAAACCCACTTTTTACACAGCGGGTTGTGCCTGAGGTCTATGTGCAGCAGGTACGGCGCCCCCTCCACGACCCCCTCCACAGCTTCAAAAGAGGACAGCTGGTTGCCTGCAAGCTCAAGGCTCCGCAGGTCGCGCAGCCCACCAAGGGCCCCGAGGCACTCGTCCTGCAACACATGTGCAAGGTTGCAGCAATGGTTGCCAACATGTGCTAGGTTGCAGCAAAGGTTGCCAACATGTGCAAGATTGTAGCAATAGTTGCCAACAAGCTCCACATCACACGGTTAGCTGGTTGCGAGTTGCAGGCTCCGCAGCTTGCGCGGTCCGCCCAGGACCCTGCAGCACTGCTCCTGCATTATAGACGCGCTGTGCAGGCACACGCTCCAGCACAAGTGAGAGGCACAAGGGGGTAAAGGGGTGCTGCCTGTGGTGCAGCAGAGGCCCTGCTTGAGTCAGTCAATGTGATGCGGCACCACACAACCAGCAGGCCAGCTGGTGATGCGTAATCAAGTGATTCAGGGGCACATTTCCAGAAGCAAGATAGGTGCTCCTCATGGTGCAGCAGAGGCTGGCAAGCTCGTTGAGTCAGCGGGATTGATGCGGCGCCGCCCAACCGCCTGGCCAGCTGGCAGTGTGTGTGATATAGAGACCCAAGGGCACAGATCCAGAGACAGGGTACATCTGCATCCCCGCGCCTGTGCATGGCAACTGCTCTGTGCGCATGTATGCGTTGCCATCCTACTCACACTGATGTTGCAGTTGAGGGCAGCAAGCTTGCGCAAGCTGGCCGCGAGCTCTTGCATCGTGAACGGGTCAAACTGCAAGGGCACGCCCGCCGGCAGCTTCTGGTCGCTGACGTGCAGCTCTTCCAGGGACATCATCCCTTGCAGCCCACACACGAGGCTGATGCAGTTGCCCTGGGGGAGGCGCAGAAGGGCATATGCACCCAAGGAGGTTTTGTAGCAGCGATGCACTGTGTGCCAGCTTTCCAGATGGTGAAAATGGATCCAGTGGAAGAAGGTGAGCGCTTTAACAACAAGGGCCCTCCCACAAGCCTAGCCATTGCATGCCCAATACATCTTTTGCCCATGCGCGAACATGCACGCACGCGCACACGCACGCACACACACACACACACACACACACACGCACATGTGCACAATCCCAAACGTGCCCTCAAAGACAAACACAGGTTACAGATGCATTTATGCTCCCTGTGCCAACTTCGATGTTAATCAAGATCCTAGGCACCAGCAATACAAAAGTCTCGGCCATTAAGCAGGAAGCAAGACCTTATCATTGGAAACAGCCTTCTTTTCTCCCTAATGAGGTATTTCTTTAAGGAAACCAACAGAGAATAAAGTCCCATAGTTTGAACTAATCCTTCCAGGCTCATGATCTGTCTATCCTGCGCGCCAGTCCCTTTTTATAAACCCACCTGCAAGTACAGCTTCTGCAAGCACGGCATACGTGTGAGCTGGCTCATATCTGTGATCCTGTTGTTGGCCAGGTAAAGGTGCGTCAGGCGCTGCAACGCTGAGATGCCGCGCGTGCTCTCTAGTAAATTGTCATACAAGTACCTGCACAGGAGGAGGCGAGTGCACATTAATCACTGAAGTCGGAGGCACTGTACCAAGCGCCTGCTGGCGTCAGTTGCAGTATGTGCATGTGACCATGTGTGGTTTGATTTGATTCCCCTAAGCTTACACCGTAACGGCATCTAGGTCCTGTGAGCCAAGCCCAGCAATGAAAGATCACACAAGATCTTTCAGAGCAGGAGCAGCTGCAGAAGCAGTGGCAGATACCCACTTGATGCCTTGTTAAGTTTGGGTCGGTTACTGCGTGAGCAATGCTAGCGGCAGCGGCAACAGCAACTGGCTGTGCGCCCCCACTGATTGAAACAAAGTACCCGACCAAGAAGCCGCAAGGCAACCCAAGGTACTTACAACGTCTCCAGTCTGGCAAGGCACAGCATGTCTTGTACACCAGTGATGCCCAGGCCATTAGCTCTAAGGGTCAGCAGCTGCCTGAGGTCCTTTGTTGTAAGAGGAGCCTTGCTGCCTTTCTGGGCAAGGCGGAGCGCCAGATTTGGCGTCAGAAGCTTCTCTTTATGCTGTTGCTGGCAAGGCAACTGCTGCTGCTGCTGCTGCTGCTGCGGTGCACGAGGCCCCTGCACTGCGGCAGGTTGGCTGCAAGCATTGCTTCCCACTGCCTGTCCATGTTGCTCGCACTCGTCAAACGGCAATTCCTCAAGGTCCTCACGCTTTGGCAGCTGCATAGGCATCCCAAATCAATCCAGGCACGCAAGCTTATCCATTTGCATGTGCACACACCAAAATAGCCTTCTGTAAATTACAGTCAACAACCCTCACAGCGCAACATAAGTGCCAGTCCAAATGCCTTAATCCACAAACCCGTGAAGATGGGAGGAATTCTGAATCAAGGCCTGAGCTCTCCCCCTGAGCTTGATTGTCCTCACACGAGGTCCCCACTTCAGGCATCAGAAGTTCGAGTACCCCATATTTTTGCCTTTGCTTATGTATAATTTGCGAATTCCTTAAGAGTTAGGTGTGCCTTGGCGAAGCGTTTCTGGGGGAAGTGGGGGGGGAGGTAGACTGAAAATGCTCACTGAGTGCAGTATCACTGAGCACAGGCTTGAAAGCATTGAGAAGAGGCTGGAAAACTTGGAGCTTGCATTCCCGAGGTCTCAAGAGGAAGAGATGGCGCTCAGGCAGATCAAGCTCAATGCCCGGTTGGCTGTGCTGCTTCGGAGCATCGGCTGCACAGATGTTGCCCAGGTATAAGGAGCGTTCAGATATTTTTTGTTCTCAAGCCTGCACACACAAGCCGCAAGTGCACACGCACATGCAGCCACACCCGCAAGCGCGCGCACTCACGTGTACATGTACTTGGAACACAAATGCACACTGCCATGTATCCACTTGCGCTCATGTCTTACCCCCCCACCTTCAAAATCACACACACATACACACACCCCAAACACAGACACATGCAAATTAAAACCACGAGCGCCTGTAAGCGCGCACATAAGGACGTGCATCCGCACCTGCTTTTATCAACACGCGCATGCTAGGGCGGGCGGTACGCATTCGCGCGTCTGCCATATGCCATGCCGCACATGCCAAGGTCACTGCACAAGTACCTGTAACATGCGCGCAGGCAGCCCCCTGTCCCTTAAGCAGCGGCAGTGGCAGTGGCAGCTGTGCAGGAGGGCATACAGGGCAGCAGCCCATCCCTGCCTGCAGTGCCACTCCCTGTCAACCGCCGCCCCTGGCCCCGGACGCGTCCCCCACCCACCAGAGGCTCCACAACGAGTTGTTGCACAAGGGCTTTTCAACCTTCCGCTTCGTGCGCGTGCCCCAGGACTACTACGACAAGCCGCTGGAGTACCGCCAGGTGCGGCAGTGCGCGTGCACAGCTGCACGTTTGCGCATCAGCCAGGATCAGTTGTAGCCACCACTGGCGCTGTGTGTGCAAGTGGCAGGTAGCCTGGGTGCATGGTGATGCGCACGTTGGAGAGCAGCATGAATGTGTGTGCTCGCGACAGCCTGGGCATGCGTCCATGCACATGCTGGAGGGCAGCATGCACGCTCCGGCAATCCTGTGGCGCCGCCTGGGCATGCTTTGGAGGGGAGCCCGCGCGCCCTCAAGCGCCGCAGGCCCAACGTGCATTTGAAGGTGCCCTGCAACACACCAGCCTCTGAGGCCCTGCCGCGCAGGGTAGCGCCTGGGCGTGCAGGCCGCCCCTTTCCCCCCTGCCCCCACTGCCCCGCAGCACTACTGCCCCTGGTGCCCTGCCCCACGCCACCCCCTGCTCCTGCTGCATGTCAATTGAACCTAAGCCAGGGCATGCAGTTGGCACACAGCTGACCGTCGGTGCGCAGCGCGTGAGGTCACGCCACCGCAGCCGCAGCTTTTTCTTGCACCTGACGCGGCGGCTGTCCCTTTTGCATGCCCCGTGACGGGCTGTCCCTTACATGCCCTGCTCCTGCAGGCCCAGCTGGGGGCCTCCACGGTGGCGCACCTGTGTAAGAGCATGTGAGTGCGTGCCTGTGTCTGAGCATGTGAGTGCGTACCTGTGTCAGAGCAGGTGGGTGATATTGCAGGCTCAGCTAGGGGCCTCCACGGCGGTGCACCTGCGTGACGAGAGCGAGCGAATGCATTCCTCGCCTTTTTCAGGGGCATGTGTGCAAGGGCATTCACAAGCAGTTTGCCTAGGAGGGGCATGTGTGCGCATGTGTGTGTTTGTTGCCAGTGACCGCACACGCACGTGCTTCTTGCCTGCCAGAGCACGTGGGTGTGGCTCTAACATCAGAGGCAGACCCCTAGCCCTCCTCTGTCATGCCAGCACATGGCCAAACTGAACGTCACGCCAGCATGTAGCCCCTCAGTCACGCCAGCACGCGGCCAAAAGGACTACTAGGCCAGCATGCGGGCCCTCAGCCAGGTCAGCACGCGTCTCCTCTTTCAGTCCAGCACGCAACCAAAGAAATTGCGTAGGAGTGGGGAGGAGGGCCACGGAACTGCAGCATCATACTGATGCTGTGTGGGGAGTTTGGGGGCTGGGTCCAGTACAATTGGAAAATCAGTTCAGCGTGTGCTGGAGCATGCGCGGGGCGGGGTGCTAGCATTTGTGTGCGCTACACGGTGGTGGATGCAGTGCTGCACACCACCGGCACAGTGCCGCAGGGCAGCACCGGCGCAGGACAGCACCAGCGCAGGACAGCCTCCCTGCACCCTCACGCGGGGCCCCTCAAGCATCAGGACGCTGTGGAGGGAGGTCACTGTGGAGGGAGGTCACTGTGCTGCCCCCTCGCGAATCCGCACTTGACACAGCATCACATGCCCCACATGCGTGTGCGCCTCCGTGCCGCATACCCCGGCACAAGACGGGTGGATCCACCGCGTCCTGCTCTCTCTCTCTCTCTCTCTTTTGCGCGCGCGCCTGACCATTCACAGAGTGATGGAGAACACCCGCATCCACCCGTCCGCGATCGACCCGTCAGACCCGCTGTCGCCTGCCAACTGGGCAAACCCTTTGAACAGCAGGCAAGTGGGATGATGGACAGGGGCGCACCGCTTGGTGCCCGCCCCCTGGGCCACCCAGCCTTGTAGCCAGCAGGCAAAAGGGGGAGAGGGCTCCGTTGCTGTGCAGCCCCCCATAGGGCAGCTCAGGTGACGGTAAGCTGAAAGGGCCTGTGCCACCTAGACCTCAGTGCAGCAGTGCAGCAGGCAGGGACCTTGCTTGCTTGAGCTCTTTCCTATGCCCCGTATCAGCCCAGCTGCATCATTTGCACTGGCTGACTAGGAAGCGGCTAGATGACCAGGAACAGCCCATTTGCGGTGCAACATCATATGTTGTCACAACAGGAGGCGTGAATTTAAACCTGGCCCTTGCCTGAGCAGCTCTTCCGCGGCTTTGCTCCTTTCTTGGCTAGATTGCACAGCTGGAGCACGCACTGTCATCCTGCCTCAAAACATGCCCCCATTTTTGGTCGCGCCAAACTCTGGTCAGCTTAGCCTGCTTGCAGATGTTAACTGTATCGCATCCTGGTCCACTGCGCCGCTCGCAGGTACTACGTCATCCTGGTCCAATACGCCGCCCGCCTGAACGCCGACAAGCTGAAGAAGCTGGTGCACCAGATGAACGGTGGGTCGGTGTTAGGGTTAGGATTAGGGTTAGGGTTAGGGTTAGGATTTAGACACAGATTGGTGCACCAGATGAATGGTGGGTGCATGCCTGCACGCTCGTGGACTGGCAGAGTGCCCTTTAAAAACTTGCCCACACGGGCTGCGCGGGCGTGTGCTCAGGCAGAGCCGAGCACGCAAGCAAGCAAGATCTGTCCAGGCCCACCTCCTCCTGTGCTCTTGCCTATATCCTGTTGATTGATGCCGGGCAGACAGAGCGGACTACCTCGTCTTAATGCCGCGGCACACCCTCTGCCGCCTGCCTTTGTGACTCAGACCACTCCGACGCTCTGTTGCATTGATGCTCTGTTGCGCTCTGCCGCTGTGACGCTGACCTCCCACATGATCCGCCGCAGGCTCAGCATTCGGAAAGCAGTACTTCAACTTCCGGCTGGCTCCGGAAGCCATCAGCAACGCGCTCAGTGGCTACACCCACAATGCAGGTGCTGGCCTGTTGCATACTGCACCATGCATGGGCGTGCCCTTGAACGCACCCCTTGCCTATGCTCCTTGTGCTGAGGGAAGCCACGGCTCTGGTGTCGGACATCGTCCACCTCTGCCGCAGCCAGCGCATGCAAGCTGGGTCTGTGGTGCACCTATCTGTGCAGCCCTGGCTTGCTGGAGCAACATTTTAATCAAGTGGTCGCAGTCATAGCGTGCACCTGCCATGCCAAGATTAGCAGCCGTGCTCAAACCAGTGGCCGTGCTGGCATCAACAAACCCCAGCAAACATGAGGCATGGTGCTGATTCCCAGCAGATCGCTAATGACTAAGGTTGGGCAGGCCGACGACGAGACTCGTCTAGTCTCTCTGGGGAATAGGGGGGACCCTCGTCACCGACAAGTATTATCTTTTTGGCGGGATTACGCCGTAATTATGCAAACATGTGCTAAAAACCCTCAAGTTCCCCCAAATCGTTACAAATGATTTAGAATAAATTCATAATGAGAGACGAGGTGGTGTGGGACAATGAGGAGCGTGATGATGTGATGAGCTTGGACATGACTGACAGGGTGGTGGGCCACCAATCCTTCCAGGGCACTAGCACCCCTACCAATGTATGTTTAAAAATCATGTTCAAGAATGGAAGGAGAAAGGTAAGGAGAGTAATTGGCAGCAGCAGGCACTTTAGACAGACTCCACCATTTAGTGCATCAATTTCTAGCGCCTTTTTCAGCAGATCGCTGATGATTAAGGATGGGTAGATAGAGTGGTCCAGTCTGCCAAAAAGACTCGCCGAGACTCGGCAAGACTCGTTGTAGATGGGTAGGGCCTGTATGGGAGATTATCGTTAGAAAACTGCTTTTCACAAGAGCGTCCTTTGGTCCTGAAATTTTTCATGGAACTTCAATATAATAAGAAAAATTCATTTAAACAGTAATTCCAGAGGCTTGGATGAGTCACAGGCTGTTCCGTACTCTCCCCCCCTGTTCATTCATTTAAACAGGTTCGGTAATTCCAGAGGCTTGGATGAGTCACAGGCTGTTCCGTCCTCTCCCCCCCTGTTCCTCCCCCCTCAATTCCACCCTTATCAACCTAGCTGCTCAATCCTTGTCATTTTTCATTTGTTTGGCAAGGAGCTGCAGGCTGGACTCCAGGTCGCCCACAGATAAGTCCTTGTCTTGCAGCAGATGAAAATCAGCTTCCGTGCGCGTGCCAAAGCAAGCCTTGAGCAGTACTTGGTGCACATCTGGCCCCAAACTGACCATTTACGCTCGCAGACACAAGCTGTGGGAGCACGCATAGCAGCTGCACTGTGGCAAGGGTGGGGAAGCCATGCTTGAAAGCCCACAGGTGCAAGAAGTTGACACACTGAATGGTGTCTCAAGTGCATGCCGCTGCCAAGTGCTTTCCTTCCCTTTCTCCTTCCATTCTTTCACATGTTTGAAGACACATTGGCAGGGGTGCTAGCTCTCTGGAAGGATTAGTAGCCCATTACCCTAGGGACTGACAGGCCTATCAGTCATGCTCATCACATCATCACGCTCCTTATCGTCCCACACCACCTCGTCACTCATTGTAAATTTATGTTTAAAATGTTATTTATGCCTTGTGATAATTTGAGGGTTTTCTAGCACATTTTTGCACAATAACGGCGTTTACCAGTCAAATAGGTAACACTTGTCAGTGACGAGGGTCCCCCCCATCCCCCAAAGAGACTCGGTGAGTCTCGCCGAGTCTCGTCATTGGCAAGTCTCGGCAAGACCCCTGCCCAACCTTACTGATGATGCATGACACAGCTACGCTGAACAGCATGAAGGAGCATATGGCGCTCATGGCATCCACCAGATCACCGTTCTTGCCTTTCACTGATGATGCGTGCGCAGTAACGCCGATCGGCATGAAGGAGCACACGGTCCCCATGGTCATGAGCCACCAAATAACTGAGCTTCAGCCCGACTTTTTTTTCCTAGGGGCAGGAGAGACCGACCTCAAGGTGAGCAAAAGATAGACAGGTATGGTGGGGAGAGAGGGTCTGGGCTGATATGAGAGGGAAGGGGAGTGCTGGCCTGCAAAGTGTGACGGCCTTCGCCGCCTGTGGGAAACTTTTTTTAGGAAAATTCTGTGATAGAGGAACGCAGACCCCTGTTCCTTTCCATGCACGCTGCCCGTGCGGCGTACGTTGGTCTCTCCTTTTCCTTCTCTCCCTCATTTCGCCCTCGTGCGGAGTGGGGTCCGTTGAGAGTTTTTTCGCAGGGCCCGGGCAGCCTGTGTACACATAGCTATCTATGTGTGTGTATGTATGTATGCACGTAGGTTTGTATGTATTGTTTGCAGTCCGTGTACATGAAACTATCTTTGTGTGTATGTATAGATGGATGGATGGATGTACGTATGTATGTATGTAAGCATGTATGCATGTATATATGTATGTATGTATGCATGCATGCATGTATGTATGCATGTATGCATGTATGTATGTATGTATGTATGTATGTATGTATGTATGTACGTATGCATTTGCCCTTCCTGACCTGAAGTGTCATGCACTGCAGATGCCCCAAGGGATACCCGAGCCCCTGAGTGCTCTCTGTCCTGATTGTCAGCGCCATGCGTCAAATGACCGCAGGTTGGCCTGCGCGCCAGCGAGTTTGTGGAGGCGTACAAGCCACTTGTGGCAGACATAACTTACTGATCAAAAATTTGAAAGGACCAAGTTGGTGCTAGTCGGTTCAGGTTCTTATTGATTGTGACCCCAGCTAACAGCCACAGACTTCAAGCGCACTGATCAATTGAGGCTTGTCAGGCACAGCCTTTACACTTGGACAGAACTAAATACTGAACTGAGATGCTGGAGGTAACATCCCTCGTAGTAAACTCGATACCATGTGTACACATGCTGATGCTTGCACACAAGCACTTGCTTTCCCTTGATGTACCTGGTTTGCCCAGGCTTGAGTGTATCCAGGATATCGAGACACGGGTTGATGAGCCTGACCTCTTTCTGCCCACAGCAGACCAAACCTTAGACAATCTGGAAAGGCAAGGCTATGACATGGTCAACAACTTGGCGAACCTCCGGATTCAAAAACTGGACACTGATCTACGGAATAAAGTCACCTTTGAAGTAGACATGCAACCCACCGGGAGCTGTGAGTTCTGGATACGTAATGTAGACCTTGTTAGGTACTACCTGTAGTACTACTTGTAGTACAAGCCTAAACCTACCATTGAGCAGCCCCTCCTCAACAAAAATCCTCCACCTCTTATTCTCCCAGAATTCTACTCGTCAGGAGTAGCATGTATCTTCAGCACAGATGGAAAATGCCAGGGCATGATGGCACCAAAGCGCCTCAACATCCTTCATTCAGCTTTCCACACAGCCAACTTGGCTTACTTGGCTTACTTGGCGAGTGTGCACACACAGTCACACACACATACATACATACATACATACATACACACAAACAGACATACATACGCATTGCTTTGGCTCCATTCAAAGAGGTGTGGAGCAAAAGGAAAAGAGATATGGTTTTTGGATCCAATTTCAATCCTTTAGCTTCTATGTTCACAGGCTTCTCGGTATGCTACCCTCTCTATGACGATAGTGTCATGCTTAACATGGTACGCCATGCAATCTACTCATCTTTTTCCACTGATAGTGCCACTGCAACTTTCCTGCTCCTCCCAATTTCGAAGGGCCTTAATGCAAATGCTTACATGCAGATGCTTAGAAAATATCAAGAGCATTGTACTATCTTGGGCACTATTCCCCAGGCATCAGTGACCTATCGCAGACAATATTTCTGGATTGGAAATACTACAAGCTCTCCAGCTCCTGAATGGGATCTTGAAATTTTTGTTATATGGAATAAAAAATCGCAACACATTCTATTTGATCAGAACCCAAGGTGGTGTGCAGCCTTGTCTAATGCCATACCTAAGGCAATTTTCCAGCCCTGCCCACATCCACCCACTCAGAATGTGGCATAAGTAATCAAAATACCAAGATCATTTTGGAAGAAATTGAGTGACTCAGCCTTCACAAAGAATACTAGATCTATCACTACGGCCCCTGACCTCACAACGCTTACAAATAACAATCTCAGAATGAAGGTTCCAGACTGGCGTCTGTGGGCCTATACTGATGGTAGTTGCCTGACATATAAAAGTCAACAACGTGTTGGAGCAGGAGTCTTTATACCTGCGACAGAAAACAGCCATCTATGTTAACTCTTGCGGAGTTGGGATAAGCAATACCATAAACAGAGCAGAACTGACTGGCATAGCTTCTGCACTAAGGGCAAAGTGTACCCACATAGCCACGGATAGTGCCTGTTCTCTATCTCAGATACGGAAACAACT
>LFCJ01002749.1_pt1 | contig 12713 bp, 18 predicted proteins | sample 643141 | NCBI WGS metagenome assembly LFCJ01 (sample SAMN03766243, study PRJNA286221) | soda lake metagenome | biome: soda lake; feature: Kulunda steppe; material: water; isolation source: sample B1-Br-g2 brine of Lake Bitter-1 | place: Russia: Kulunda steppe | collected 2010-07 | reverse complement strand
CCCCCCCCAAATGCCCCCTGGGTGCAACTAGAACACTGCAGCAGGTGTGGATGCCAACCTTGCGGCTTGATAGCGTTCGGATGCCTGCGCACTGCGCAGGCTATTGCCCATCAGCAAGCGGGACGTGTCCTACCTGCTCATGCGTTGGGGCTGGCCTTCAGGGCAAGCCTGCCATGCACACCCGCACCGTGGCTTCACTGTGCGATGGCGTGCCGTGCCGTGCAGGAGCATGTCCGCAAGAAGGCGGTCATGGTGCTGCAACGCTTCCACCAGCTTGACCCTAAGCATCAGGGCCCACTGGCGGGCATGGACGTCGACCAGCACTTCCGCTCTGCGCTGTGTGACAAGGTGCGGCCCAGGGCATGGGTGCGCCAAGTGTGTGTTTGTGTGTATATGTGTGTGTATGCGTGCGTGTTTGTGCGCGTGTGCATGTGATGAAAAGCGGCTGAGGTGCCGCGCTTATCAAAGGTGTTGCTTTGGCGGGCATGTCTGCCTAGGTAATGCGCACGGTCTTTGAGACTGCGCTGGGGGCAGCGGGGGTAACCCAAAGCCGGGCAGTCTCCTCACGCTGGAGTGGGGGGCCCGCAGTGTCGTTATAGGGGGAAAGCAGCTGTTGCAATCATGCGGCTTGCTGGCTGTGTTGATGTAGGGCCCTGGAGGCGCGGAGCGTGTGTGCTCCAAAGGCGCATGCCCCGAGTGCTTATCTGGTGGTCGCAGCTGCACACACATGCAGCTCTCAGGCAGCCTCCATGCTTGTTCAGTTGCATGTTGGTAGTATGCTCCACCTGATGCAGCTGTGCATGGCATTTTGCAGGCCCTTGATGATTGCCCGAATCCTGCTGCTGCCTGCTCAAACATCTGCCTGCATAAGGGCAGCAGCACGCGCAAAACATGCACACGCGTGCGCATCCAGCATGGCGTGCAAAGCATGGAGAGCGTCTGCCCTGTGAATTCCTGAGCGCTGTGTTGTGGCTACCTTTGCTCCAACTTGCGTGCGCATGTCAGCAAGCACGCATGCGTGCATCTATACACATGCGCATGTGTTTATCCATGCAGGTCCAGCTGAACGCTCGTGCCCCCACTCATGCATGCATGTTGGATGCTTAGCTCTTCATGTGTGCATAAATGCACACTGTGCATACATGCACACACGCATGCACACACACACACATTCACACACGCACACACACATACACACACACAGCTCGCAGAGGCATGCATGCGCACAAGGAACCAGCACCCGCGCGCGGGGTTGCATGTGTGTGCATATCTCCGCAGGAGTTCAGGTGTGCACATGTGCACGTGCATCCCCGCAGGACCCCAGCGTCATGAGTGCCTCCCTGTGCGCATTGCACGACGCCATCAAAGTCGATTCTCGGCCGTACAAGAACCTGCTACCGTCGTTCGCCTCCATCCTGAAACAAGTGAGCACACGCAGAGGGCCTCAGTGGCGCTGGGTCAGCACACAGCTTGCATAGCTTATCTGGTCTAGCTGGCTGGTGCCCAGGAGGCCTTTGGCGCACATCACCTTGCACGCAGCCCTCCCAGGCCACGTTGTGTCGCGCGCGCCCCCGTCTCACGCGCAGCGCGTCAAGCGCCCCCTGGGCACAGCACCCCTGCCTTGTGTGGTGGGCCTGGTGCAGAGGCTTCTGAGGCGGCCTGGGTGTGCATGCACCAAGCCTTGCAACTGAGCCTACCTGTGTGCAATCGCCGCGCCGCTGCCTTGGTGTACGCAGGTGTCTGAGCACCGGCTGCCCAAGTCCTTTGATTACCACCGCTACCCCGCACCATTCATTCAGGTGAGCCAGGCATGCAGCGCCATGTGCCAGCTTGGCATGGGGGGCCATGCACCCACTTGGCACGGGGTCCACGCTCTCTGCCAGAGGCACAGACTGGTGGTGTTACAGGGGAAGGGAGTGCCGCGCAAATGAAGCGATGCAAGTCGCTGGGGACTGCAGTGAGAAGGGTCAGGTGCTGGCTGCGCAGAGGATGATGTGGGCGCTGCACAGAAACAGAGGGTGTTGCACATGGGAGATCTCGGAACACCATGTGGCAATGTCCTAAGGGGGTTAGGCGACATGTGGCAGTCGTGAACCCTTGTCACCAATGCCGTCGTCTATAGGCTAAAACACAATGCAGAGATCACTCACCCAACCCAAAAGCTAGGGTGTGGTTTGGTGTCAGACCCAGGTGCCCCTCCTGAATGCCCCTTCGCAGCCTGTTTGCTTACGCTGGGTTGGCGCAGGTCAAGGTGCTCAAGGTGATGGCGCTGCTTATGCATTGGCATTCATGTGGCCAATTTGCTTCGCATTATAACATGTGGTGCAGATCAAGCTGCTTAAGGTGATGGCGCTGCTTGGGGCTGGGGATCGCGTTGCCAGCGAAAACATGTATGCTGTGATCCAGCAGGTGCGTGTGCGATTACAAAACAGTATCTCCGGCTCACAGACCTTCAAGGCCAGTGAGCCTGCACATTTGCGTGTACATGTGTGTGTTTGTGCAAAGGATGATATAAGAGTGTGCGTGCGTGTCTTTTTTACTTGCTTTGTAAGGGGGATCTTGAGCATGCTTCAAACACATGGCGCAGTCTAGGCGGCTAGTCTGCACTTTGTTCGGGGGGGAGCGGAGAATGACCTCAAACATGTGCTTCTCATCTCTTTGTTTGCAGTGCATGGGGATGAGGGATGAGGGATAAGGGGATAAGTGAGGATGGCATTCAGGGCACTTTTGCTGCTTGTCACTCTGAGAGTAGAACCCTCCTAGTGTATGTTATGTGTGGGCACTTTGGCCTTTGCAGAGGCTGAAGGTGCTCGAGCTTGCATCTTGTTCTGCTGCAAGTGGTTGAGGTGGTGCTTGCATCGTGGATGCTGAATCAGGTGACCACGCCAGGCAAGGCTATGCCAATTGCACACTGGTGACCTTAGTCTGGGAGACATCCGGGCTATGGGCTAGGGCTGTTCACAATGAATCAAACTAACTCTGGTAGCACTCATGAGCCTCATGAGCCCGCTCATGAGTGCGGACTACAGACCGAAGTATGCAGCCTTGTGCATCTCTCCTCTCCCTTTTCCTGAATCCTGCAGGTCATGAGGCGCACGGACACAAATCATACAATCGGCAATGCCATCATCTACGAATGCGTTCGTACAGCCACCACCATCTACCCTAATCCGCCCTTGCTGGCTGCCTGTAAGTTGCCATCACCATGTGGCCAAGCCACCATCTACCCAACCCTGCCCTAGCTGGCTGCCTGCAAGTCGCCATCAAAGGTTTTCTAAGCTGAGCCGAGAATCCTGAGGGCCAGGTCTGCGCATGCGAATGCATTTTAGTACACCTCAAGGTCGCGTAATGCTTTATACAGAGAGGATGTTTTGAGCCTTGAACTGCACGCTTTGAAGCACCACGTGGCATGCCATCCTGCTGGTCCTCCAACTGCCCTGCGCCAGGCTTGCCCTACTACCAAACTTGCCATAATTTTCCTCAATGTTTTTCATTGACATTGCGATGTTGTGCTGCCAACATGCAGTGTCAAGAAAAATCATGGAAAGTTTTGTGGCAGAGTTTGTGCAGCCAACCCCTCCCTTCTCTGGCAAGCTGTCTCTCATCACCTGCTCAGCACAATGGAACAAATCAGTGCTGACTTGCTAGCCCACTCTAGAGGCCTTCCTCCTGCAACCCTGCTTCTTGCTTTTTTCAACTTCTACCTTCGCTTCCGCTGACGTTATGTCCTCCAAGGGAATGTCTGTCAGGATGCTCTCCAATTCCAATTGCACCCTCGGGTTTCCTCTGTTCTACATGCGCAGCTGCCGATGCTGTTGCCAAGTTGCTGAGGTCAAGCAGCCATAACCTGCGCTATGTGGGCATCGATGCTCTGTCGGGCATCGTCAAGATCAACCCACAGCATGCGCATGTAAGCTGTTCAGGGGCTTGTGGCCTCTGTTATGAGCCAAGCTGGTGTGCACAGAGCCTGTTGCCCATATGCTGCCCTGCAACCGTATGCTTCTTCTCCGCCACTTTTCTTAATTTAGGGGGCAAAACAGTTTACATGTAATACCTGATGCATGAGCTACGGGCAGGGTGCCTGCATCTCCCTCTGGAATGGCGAGTGAAAAGTGCTAGGCCGCATTCGGGTGCATGTGCGAGTGCCATTGGAAGTTGAACGCTGGTATGCATGCCGGCATGGCACACACATGCCACTGTGCTCTGTTTGGCAAGGCCTTGTAAGCTTCCACATGCCTGTGCCCAAAGGCATGTGCAGCACGTGTCTCACGCTCACACGTTTACCCAGGCGCATGTGCTGGTGCAACACAAGCTCAGGTGCAAACGTGTGCAACCTGATTGATTGGCAGGAGCACCAGCTGGCTGTGGTAAACTGCCTGGAGGACCCAGATGACACTCTCAAGCTGAAGACCCTGGAACTGCTGTACAGAATGACGCGGTCCAACAATGTAGAGGTAATGATAACGACTAAAATTGAAAGGGGCATTCAAGTTAAAAGTGTGTGCACCCTGTGTGGTGTGTTCGATTCCAACCTCGCTGCCCAAATGGCGGTGCTCGCTGCTCAATTGGTGGCTATTGACAAAAAGTAGTACCCCCAACTCACACCTTAGGTTCCTTGTAATTTGTTTTCCAGGCAGCCTCTGCCGCTGGCCTTCCAAGGCAGCCCCTGTGCTTGGCAGCCCCTGTGCTTGGCTGCCCCGAGAAAGCCGCCTCTGGCCTGTTCTTGCCCCCCCGGCCCCCCCCGTGACACAGGTGGCAACATAGAATAAACCAACCAATGGCCAGGGACATTTGTCCTGGTGTGAGAAGTCCTGGGCATTACCGGAAATGGATGGTGCACGCGCAGCACGGGGCGGCCAGCCATGCTGCCCTGCCCAGCTGCAGCAGCCACAACAAACTCTGGCTGTGTCCTAACCCTGGTGCTTCAGCTGCCTTGTCCAGCTCCAGTCACCATATGACAAAATTCCAACTTCCAAAGCCTCTGGCACGGCCTGCTCCGCCGTCATGCCTGTGGCAAACCGCGCTGCACCGTCATGCCTCCACCCTTGCCTGCTCTGCCATCATGCTCGCGGCCCTGCCTGTTCTGCCATCATGCCTGTGGCAAACTGCGCTGCGCCGTCATGCCTGCAGCCCATCCTGCTCTACCACCATGCCTGTGGCAAACCGCATTGCGCCGTCATGTCAGCAGCCCTGACTGCCCTGCCATCATGTCTGTGGCAAACTGCGCTGCACCGTCATGCCTACAGCCCTGCACGCCACTCCGCAGGTCATCGTGGAGCGCATGATGGGCTACCTGCGCACCTCCATTGACGAGCACATCCGCAGGGACATCTCGCGCAAGGTGCGTTGGGCGTGCTGTGCTGCGCTGTGCTGTGCCATGCCGCGCCGACTTGCTTACCCTGCCGCGCTGCCCGTCTTACGCATCAGAATCGCGCCCCCTGGTTGACCACCAGAGCGCATGGCCGGGTGTGTGCCCTGCAAGGTGCTCCACAGTCCCTTTGCCACTGCAGGCACAGCCAGCCTGTTCTTGCAATGCTTTGCTCCTGCTCACTACTCCTGCCAAAGCAGCCGGCCCGCCCTCTGGGCTGTGTCCAACTTTCCCCCTCATCCGTGGCTGGCTTTGTTTTGCGAATGTCCCGCTGTCCCTCTGCCACTGCTGGAGCAGCAGGCCAGCTATGTGCAGCTGGTCTGCTCCCTTCTCCCTCACGTCACTGCGGGGACAGCTGGCCTGCATGTGCTCTGCGGCGGCCCCGTCCGCAGGTTTCGGAGCTGGCGGAGCGCTACGCACCTTCTCCTGAGTGGTTTATACACGTGGTCAGCGAGGTGAGCAGGAGGTTTATACACGAGTTTATACACGTGGTCAGCGAGGTGAGCAGGTGGTTTATACACGAGTTTATACACGTGGTCAGCGAGGTGAGCAGGAGCCCAGGGATGTGGAGGATGGTGGCTGCTGGTGAGCAGGGGCAGCGTGGGGAGGGGCTGCTGAAGCGCACAGCCCTGCCCTGCGTGTGGGAAAGGCTGAGTGCACGCCCTGCTCGGCCCGCACCTGATGCTCGTTGACGCAAGCGCCAGCGCCCGTGCGTGGCCCTGCATTATCTCCCTGCGTTCATTGCATCCCATCATTAGCATAATGCATATGTGTGCTCCGTGTGTACAAAGCTGCAGGGCATCTTGGGCTCTCCCTTGTGCACTGGCATAGCGGCCCTGTCGGTTTGACCATCGCGTGCGCTTGCCTGGCCTGCTTTGGTGGCACGGTTGCTGGAGCTTGGAGGCAACCGTGTGGAGCTTGTTGGTCTCCTTTGCATGTGAGCAATCGGCTCTGTGCGCCGCTGTCCGGTCTGCTTTTGTGACGTAGGTGCTGGAGCTTGGAGGCAACCATTTGGAGCCAGCCCTTGCCCACTCCCTCATGAAGCTCATCTCTGAGCAGGTGGGGAGAAGGCGTATGCGCAGGCACCCAGCAGCAGCTGCAGTAGCAGCGGTAGCCGTGGGGGAGGTGGGGTATGGATGCAGGCAATTGCACCCCTAGGTAGCGGTTTTGGGAAGAACTACTGTGCAGGCACTCAATTGCAGCTTTGCCGCTATGATGTAAGAAAAGCAAGTTATTTGCATCGTTCCTCTCCAAACCTCAGGACTGGACGTGCATGTGCGCCAAGTGGATCACACTTAAGTAAATCACACTTGAGTGGAGGCGCCTTGCAGGAGTTGTGGGGCCGCGATTGAGGATGCTGCACTCCACTTCTGCTGCTTGCATGCACGCAGGAGGAGGAGCTGCACCGCGGGATGGCTCGCACATTTCCACACGCACACGTGCACACCCACATCTATGCATGTATGCGTCCATGTGTACGTGCGCGCAGGAGGAGGAGCTGCACAGGTCAGCGGTGGACATCTACACGCGCCTGCTTGACTCACCCACCACCAAGATGCCCGACTTGCTCTTGCAGGTGAGCCAAAGGGCTATGCGACAGCCTGGTGCTGGAATAGCCTGGTGCATGCATGCAGGCATTGTGTGCACTGACTTGCAAGTAGGATTGTGTGAGCACATGCACTTGCGATAGCCTGTGTGTGACCAATGCTCTTTTGCTGTGCGTAAGGAGGTGACTCTGGGAGGCGTGTGCTTGGAAGCAAGGCTTGGTGGCTGGGCCCACTCCAAAGATGGCTCACTGTAGAAGAGGATGTGCTTGCATCGCTCGAAACGCAGCCGCTTTTGGGAAGGCGTTTTGGGAAAAAGTGCTTTGTGTGAGCGGAACATGTTCCGCCCTAACCGTTGCTCCATGTGTATCGTGCAGGCCTGCCCTTTTGTAATCACTGTGCCTCATTCCTGCAAGTCCTGCTTACCCTGTGTGCGTCCTCCTCTCCCTGCTGCCTCCTGGTAATCGAAGTCTTCTTTCAGGAGTTTCTGCACGTGCTCGGTATGGGACAAAAGAGCAGCTGAGTGCAACAGCATGGATGCTGATGGATGGTTGCTTCACGGCGTGCGTGCACTCTTGCTTGCATGTTGTGCCGCAGGTGATGGTGTGGGTGCTGGGGGAGTATGGCTACCTGGCTGCCAGCCCAGGGCCGCGGGCTCTGACACCCACCCAGGTAACTGCTTGCATGCCTGTGGCCTTGCATCGAGTTGTTACCCACCGCTGTGATGCCTGCGCATGCGGTGGTGCTTGTGGCCTGCCTGTCCCAACTCTTGATTTTCTTAAGACGCTTGCGAGGGCAGCCATCAGAGCCCTGTCTGGCCCTCTGCCACTGGCTACTGCACTGTTCCTGCACAGCAGCAAGCGCAGAGGTGCATGCCGCTGAAGCAGGACATGTGTTCCAAGCTGGGTAAGCAGTACGAGCATGCCGGTTAAAGTACAAGTATGTTGGCAGAAGTACAAGAATGCCGCCTGGCCTCTGCGCGCCACCCTCTACTGTCAATGCACGCACGGGCTCATGGGCCACGTTTGCATCAAAAGCATAGGTTTGCTTGTGTTGCATGCAACCAGGCTGCAGGGCTGAGCTCATCTGCGCCAAGACAAGCCTGCACCATCGCCTTTGCGCACGCTTGCCCTACGCCCTTGTGGCCCCTCCACCCCCTGCGTGCTTGAAACATGTTCACGCATGCATGCGCATGCACACGCACGCACATCAAGTTACACCACTGCCCTTGCCTGCGCTCTCGCTCTGCACGCTTGCATCGCAAACACGCACGCGCACACACATACGCACAAACGTACATACAGATCATGTCCAAGCTGGTTAACCTGCTGAGCCGCCAGAAGGCGGGAGGCCTCACGCGCGCGCTGCTCATTCCCGCGCTTGGGAAGCTGTGTGTCCAGGTGAGCTGCAGGCGTGCATGCAGAGGCTTGTCCAGGCAGGCCAGGATGAGCAGCCGCAGCAGCCACAGCTATCAAATCTCTGGTAGAGCCAGCTCCGGTGCCTCCATCAAGGCTGCTTGAGTCCTGATAGCGATGAGCATGGTGTGTGCGTTACTCTCCATCCCATATTTTTGCCCTCTCTGTCCCCCCCCCAGCCCTGACCACCTCCCGAGCTGCGACCTTGGCGTGCCACTGCACAGCTGTCCGCAATGCACGTCACCCTTCGCTCATGCCATTCCTTGTGCCTGCACCCCATGGTGTGCCTGCATAGCCTGTTTGCATTGTATCCGGCAGTGTGCCTGCATTGCCTGTTTGCATTGTATCCGGCAGTGTGCCTGCATTGCCTGTTTGTATTGTATCCGGCAGTGTGCCTGCATTGCCTGTTTGCATTGTATCATGGTGTGCCTGCATTGCCTGAATGCATTATATCCGGCAGTGTGCCTGCATTGCCTGAATGCATCGTATCCGGCAGTGTGTGGGGCCACAGCCTGCTCCTGTGCCCCTGCACCTGAGCGCACCATGCGACCGTCAACAAATCTCCAGTGTACACACATGGATTTGCTGGCCTGTGCCTGCAGGGCAATTGCTGCCTGCCGTCAGAGGCGGAAGCCTTTGTGTCTAATGCCAGCTGTAGCGTCGACGTGGAGCTGCAGCAGCGAGCGTATGAGCTGCAGGCACTGCTGACCGCGCCTCGTGAGGTTTGTGTGTATGTGTGGTACATGTGTGTGCATGCGCCTTGGATGAGCCGTGCCGTCATGTATGTCGACACCAGCATATGTTGTGCCCTTGTTGAAGCGCCTGGTGAAACCGCTTGGCGTGTCCCCAATATGTTTCTCGTCTCTTTTCTCTGTATAATTGCTATGGCTGGGCATGAGGTTGTGTGGAAGGTCCGCTGCTGGACGTGGCACAGTGTGTGTGTGTGTGCATTGATTTGCGGGCTAGTACTAGCAAGCAGAGGAGCCCCCTTTCCTACTTGTCTGGGTTGTCGCACCATGTTCGTGCCAATTGGACTGACTGCATCAGCACAAGAGACACACTATGTGCGGTTGCATCAGCACAAGAGACATACTATGTGCGGTTGCATCAGCACGAGAGACACACTATGTGCTGTTCCCGATGCCAACAAGAGGCATCCCAGCAATATGTGACCACCTTTGCCATGCCCGCCATGCAGGTGCAGCAAGCGGTCTTGCCTTGCAACCAAGCCAACGCGTTTTGCACGGAAGATGAATTGGCCGCTGTGGCAGAGCTCTCCTTCTTGAGCTCGTGGGTGCAGCACCAAGTGAAGCACTTGTTCTCCAGTTACACCGCTGGTGCTTGACAGCAATGGAGTGTTGCCACTCCAGAGTGGAGGTGTTGCAGCCTCACTTGCCTGCATGCCTGTCACACCGCATGCAGTCCACCAGCGCTGCATGCTGCTTGCTGTGCATGGTTTCTTGGCCCGAGCCTGCCTGTTGGCTCCCCAGCTGGCTTTTCAGCTGGCCCTCTGGCCTGAGCCTACCTGCCAAGGCACATGGTTTGCACTGATGCCTTTTTGGGGAAGGGAGAAGGGAAAGGAGCGTGCACGCTCAGCCAAAGATGCAAGTTCGGCGCATTGCCAGACTCCTGCATGTGCTTGCATATGCGCGCACAGCCCCTTGACCACGCCCTCACCCGCCAGCGGACACCAAGCTTGCCCTTTCCTTCCCTGCCCTGCCCTCCCTTGGCAGTCCAGGGTGGTTGATGGGAGGAGTGCAGGCAGGGGGGTGAGAGCATGCTGTGACTTGCGCGTGCGTCGTGCGCGCTTGCATGGATGCGCACACCCATCACGCAGCCCTGCTGCAGCGCTGGCCACCCAGAGGGAGCAGTCTGCGATTTCATTGCACAGCCAGGGTCCCAATCACTTATGCAGCATCAAGCAGGGCTGTTGATGTTGGCGGGGTGCAAAGCATCACGAAGGCCTCCGTCGTGCGAGCTTTCATCGGACTTGGCCTCTGCGCCGCACACACCCGCCTGCACGCGCCCCCTCAATGCGATGGTATGGTTACACCATTTAAGCTTGAGTGCAACCCTGACACGCGCAATGCGGGACGTGCAACGTCCAGGCTCTGTGCTTGCATCCGCCTGCATCACCATTGAGTCCAGATTCAAATCGATAAATAGGCCATCCGCGGCTCGTTGGCACCACCGCGAGACCATCATTGCCGCAAAAATGGTGTTATTGCGCCACCTACCTGCCCCTGCCTAGGGGCCCGCCAGGGCCGCTGCCACGCCCCCTCCCTCACACACCATTGCTATTTTGGGTGCTTGTCGCATGCAATGCGGGACGCGCAGCGCAACTTCGGGGGGCACGCATGGGCCTGAGAGGTGCACACTTACTCCGTGCAAGCACGCGTGGGAACACCTCGCCCGCCCCCCCCTCCCACCCCCTCCCGCGCCCACTTCTGCTACCAAAACACCACAGCCGACAAAATTTTGCACCAAAATCAACGCGCGGGGCATGGGAGGGGGCGGCAGCAGGGACCTGACGTCTGCATGCAGGTGCATCGTTCAGTGAGCAACGACCACTGGAGGAGTCCCCGCAAAGTGCTCTCCCCAGCCAACATTGCCTGATGACACTGTGCCATCTTTTACACAAAATCAACTGCATCGGATACCCCCCAATTACCTGCACCGATTGCCACGTGGGACATTTAGTTTTTGACAACACACATGCCTGGGGGCATCACCCTGGCCTGTCTGCAAACCTGCCTGGCAGGTACGTGAACGAAGCCCTCCAAAACGGCAGCGCACCCTACATCTCACCAGAGGACCGTGCCTCTGCCGCAGCTGCTGCTTCTGTAATGGGCGAGCAGGCCTCTTCCTTAAAAGGTGAGCTTCTGGGGCCACAAGCACTGGCCATCAGCACTGGCCATGGGCATCTGGGTGGGGAGCCTGCCACAGGCTGTGGCTGCTCCAGGCAAGCAGCCTTTGTTGGGTGTTGTGCACTGAGTGCAGGATGCTTGCAAGGTCGCAGAGGCATCCCTAGGCACGCGGCTTCTACCGGATGCCGCATGCTGACGGACAAGGTGTGCAGTGCTGCTTGGAGTGTGCAAGCAAGCTCAGAGCGTGAAGCCTGACCTAGAGCTCGCACAGAGCTCACGCAGAGCTTACTCAGATCTTGGCGACACATACAGAGCCCACACAGCTTGATCAGAGCTTGTAGGATCACACAGAGCTTGCATGGAGCTTTAAAGCCCTCACTGAGTGTGCACAGAGCCGCGTTAGAGTGTGAGCTGCAAGGAGCTTGTTTCCCCTGACGCATCCACATTGACTCGTTGCGTTGTACCTAAGGTTGGAAACGGGCCTTGCCAAAACTCGCCAACGAGAAGGCTGATACTCAGCATGTCTCTTGGGGGGAATGAAGGCTGATACTCAGCAAGTCTCTTGGGGTAATGAAGGCTGATACTCAACAAGTCTCTTGGGGGGAATGGAGGGGCCCCTGGTTGACAAAGAGTGTCACCTCCCTGGCACGAAAATTGCCGGAAATCCGTTTCACTACTGAGCTAACAACCCTTTCGAAATGTTACAAACAAGTTAACATGATTTTAAAAGAAGGGATGTGTGAGAGTGGTATGCGATGATGAGCTTGGATTTGAGTGTTTGACATGATGGGTGACCTTCCTTTCAGGGAGCAAGCACCCATACACACTCTCCAAAAAATGAGGAATTATGGAAGGGAAAAGGGACAACAGTAGCCTCACCACTCTGTGCTTCAACCTCTGGTCTGTGGGCTTCCACACAGCTGCCCTTGCCAGTGCCCTTGTGAAAGTGCGGCTGATGTACCTGCACCCTATAGCTTGTGCCGGTGAGTTCACTGGTCAGTTTGGCATTACACCAAGCACAAGAGCTGTACTCCCAACAAGCTCTCCAACTCTCTGGAGCACGCACAGAAGCTATATATATCCACAAAGCATTAAGGACTTTTTCTAGAAGAAATTCTTCCTGAATATCCATGCATTAATAGTATCTTAAAATGGGGAGGAGTAGACAGGAAAATTTCACCGAAAAGGGCAAATAGGGCCAGGCCAAGATGCCCCTGCCCATATCAAGGTGCCAAGAGTGTGTGCAAGCCTGCAGCCAGGCTTCCCAGCCTGCCTATGGGCTCAACCCAGTCTGCTCTCCCCAATGCTGAAGCATGACAAACAGATGCCTGCCTGGTTGGCGCCCAAGGCAGAGCGCTCAGTGCGTGCACATGCAGCTCTGTGCACAGTAGGAGAGTGCAGTGCGCTGCCGGGTGACCCATCTTCGTGTGCGCGCACGCACACGCAGGAGGGACAGGTGCCTTACGGTTTGAAGCCTACGAGCCTGCCTGCTACTCCGCTGGGGCCAGTGCCTCTTCCT
>LFCJ01002748.1_pt1 | contig 12713 bp, 7 predicted proteins | sample 643141 | NCBI WGS metagenome assembly LFCJ01 (sample SAMN03766243, study PRJNA286221) | soda lake metagenome | biome: soda lake; feature: Kulunda steppe; material: water; isolation source: sample B1-Br-g2 brine of Lake Bitter-1 | place: Russia: Kulunda steppe | collected 2010-07 | reverse complement strand
GTTTCCGTGTCTTCCCACGAGAACGCGATGACGAACGGCTCGTACATCGGCAGCTCCTCGTCAAACTCGAAGTCAATGACGGTAGTGAAACCGTGTGCATCAGTTGGGTCTACAGGTACATCTGAAACGCGGGGTTCGCCAGGGAGCTCGCTGGAATCATGGAACGCTTCCTCTGGCACGGTTACGGATGCAGCAGGGTCGTCAACGCCGTCATCGACAACGTATTTCAAGCGACCTCTCGGAGCCTCACCTTGCCATTCGTGGCTGTTCTCGTTATAATCGGGCTGATTCCCGTATACGGGGCAGGTTGGGTTAACGAATTCCCAGTTGCCTGCATATTCGCTAGTGAGCGGAGTGATATGCGCGTGAATCTCGCAATCGTTGACAGGATTGGCACTGGTCACGAGTTCGGCGCTAATGCTGTCTGCTGTGATGTCTTCCATTTCGACGAAGTAGAGGTTGTGGCCGTACTCGCGCTTGCCATCCTCTAGGACCAACATTTCCTGTTGTTCCTCTTGGGTTTCAGGCCTGTCATCGAGGAAATCAGGCTCATCATCATCCTCGTCACTCTGGAACGCTGCACACCCAGCTAGTGCGGTGGCTGTTCCTGCACCCGCCATGGTGATGAATTGTCTTCGTTTCATTAACTCGAAGTAAACCTATCAGGATATTAAAGCTGTCGGTCTCGATTTACTTTTTTAGAATCTAAATTCATCTCGTCCGTTCTGTAATAGCAATGAAAATAGTTCGACTTGTTCAATTATCCGATGTCTGCTGTAACGTCAATGCTTAGACGTTCGCCGAACACCAGGTTCTGGGCGGAGTCTGGAAGCTCCATTCCTCGTAGTTTATTGATAAATAGATTATTTTCAGCCTTGTCTCCACCGACGATGTCTGTCCGTACATTGAATACACCATCGACCATTTGACAAATTTCCTTCTCGTGTCGATTCAGCTGGTCTGTATCACTGGCTACAAAGTACAAGTATGTCAGACCTCCGTTTCGCTTAGTTTTCTGGTGGATGCGGCGGGCGAGGTCCAACTGTGTTTTCGGGTCATCATGGTATTTGGAGAACGTGTCGATTATAAGATTCCCGTCTTCAACAATACTTAGCGAACGACGGATAGTATCATCATAGCTATCTGCTGATGAGACTACATCTCGAATTACAACGTTTTCCTCAATTTCTTCTTCATCTACGTTATCCTCTACTCGTGCACGTTTGATGTCGTCCATCAATCCTAGTTCAGACCGTAATGTTGTAATATATTCTGTCTGTCTTCCTGTTGCAGCGAGTGAGTGGAGTAGAAGTTCTGTGGCTGAATCAGGGTCACCGATTACAGCAATTGTGCTCCCTTTTGGAATTCCTCGGAGTTCTTCTTCGTCAAGAATCGTTACACCTGTTGGATGTCGGTCCTCACGAATTGAGCTACCGCCATTTGATACGCTTCCTAATGACATTGTACTAACATATAGTACTAATGATGGTAAATTGCTGTCGGAGGTGCAATGATTGAGAAGCGCTATTGTTCCATTTATACGAGGTACATGAATATCGGAGATGTAATCATTGCAATTACGATACCCCAGACGAATACTCGCCAGAGAACTGTTTTCATGCCCTGTTGCTTCAACTTGTCAAGGTAGTCTAAATTCATATTAGATACAAGATGTTTCAGCTATAAATTATTTTCTCAGTCTTCACTAGTTTCATCACTATCACTCAGTTTTTCATCAGGTGGTGTTGGGAAGTCAGGAACGGATGTAACATCTGTTCCACTTTCTTCTTCATCCTCATCTTCTTCATCCTCATCTTCTTCGTCTAGTTCGAGGCCATCAAACTCACCTACAGCCGAGGATTGGTCGTTCTCAAGTGTAGAATCCGCAAGGTCAGTATCTGACGTACTGCCTTCACCTGACTCTGTTGGGTCACTGATTAGTCCTTCATCTTGACCTGGTTCGATGACAATATCCTCGAATTCATCTTGTAGTTGTTCTTCGGGTATGAGATTCTCTACGTCAAGACTTATTTGTAAATCATCAAAGTCTTGTGGGTCTATTTTCGCACCATCTTCTGGCAACAGTGGTTCCATGCGCCCATTTTCATATATCTGAGGTCCTTTCTTGTTGCTTTCAGGGATAATGATAAATGTATAGTCATCTGGACTCGGATATTGTCCGCCAGGGAATTCATAGTCGGGGATAATAGGCATGTGAATGGTCTTGTATTTACCATCCTTTCGCATTTCACTGAGATTATCGTATCGTTCAACAACCTCGCCATTATCATCTTTGACGAGAGTTTCCTGTGATTGCGTATCTCTATAGTAATGGTATGGGAACTTACCAGGGCTTGGATTACGGAATAGCTCTGTTGCATCTTCGAATTTTGCGAGCGGCTCATCACTATTCGTCGCTTCTAATCGAATATGGATGTCTTCTTCGCCTGGGTCTTGATATTGTTTTCCATACTCCGTCCATGTTGCCTGACCAACATCTTTTGGAACGAGTGCTGTTGATTTATTCGAAAGTTTCACTTTGTTATTTGTCGTGTAGAACGTTCGATTACCGTGTTCATCAGCACTTCGTACAAATGGTGGGTCAGTGAGAATGTCCTCACCAACTCGTGCCCAGTACTCGAACTCATCACGCTTTGGCGTTCCATCTTTAACAAGGAATACACAGTGGCGTTTATTCTGAATTGCTTTCACGAGATTCTTTATCGTCTGTGCAGGACGGGTAATAGTCGTAGATTCTGCTTCTAGCGCAATTTCTTTATCACCAAAGAGTTGAGCTAATCTCGGATACTTCTCTACAAGCTCACATTCTTTTTCGACGGCTTCATCAAAGTTTGATGATTCGGCCATTGGGTCAATTGGTGGCTTCGCAATCCCGTCAGGGAGCTGTCCGCTTTCGTTCTGTGATGGTAGGCGAACATTGTAACCCAGTTTCGTAAATGCCGTGTGTCCCTGCCTGAGAAGAATTCTGTGGGGAGACTTACCACCACTTGCAGCTGTCCCTGTGTCTGGCTCGAATGCTTTTCGCATTCCGTCCTCACCAAGCCTGTAGTACGCACTATCACTTACTGTGCGTTCGAGTTCTCGGTCTGTGAATTTTTCAAGAATGTTACTTAGCTTTGAACTGTATGCCTCTCCCATCTCGCCGACATACTTCTCAACTTCGTTTGTAATTTGTTCTAATGTAACCCAGTCATCTTTCTCGTCAATCTCACGAGTTTCGTTTCGTAGTTGGGCAGTATACACACACTCAAGTATCTGCTCATCAGTAATCGTATCTCCTTTGTTGTTGATTTGATGACCGACAGATTTCTTGTCGATGAATCGCTTCGCACCGTATTCATCGAGGTTTGTATTAATCTTTGGTTCTGTTCCGTATTTATTTAGACTGCGCTGTACAATCTGCTCAGCTTCCTCGGCTTCACGTAGAGGGGGGTATTCACCATACGTGTGAACGATAATTGCACTCTGCTGTGTATCGTTCATGTATGGTCGACCGACAACAGTGAACCTATCTAGGTCATTCAGTTCCCATGCATCTACGTCTCCCAGAACGTGTGCGATGTCCTGTGCGTCTGCAGGATTATTACCTGGATTGAAACTCATCAGTGACTGTACCTGCTGGAGTGCTTGTTTCGTATCGTCTGGAAGCTGACTTGGCTGCTGGTTCGCCACGAACACGGAGAGACGGAACGAACGTGCCTGAGAGATAATTTTGTTGATGTCGAAGTTGTCGCTGATAACTTTGTCGAATTCGTCTATACACATGAAGAACGGTGTTAGGTCCGCACTCCCATCTGATTTTCGCGTACGGATTGCCGACCAGATACGCGATATAGTCATCCGTGTCACAATCTCCTTCGTCTGCATTGACTCAATACTTGCAGTGTTAACGATGAGAATCTTATTATCTTGAACAACTTCAGAAATGTTAATTTTCGACTCCGCGTGTGCCATAATCTGTCGAGTGGTACGGTCTTCGACCCACCCACGAACACGGCGAAGAATAGGGTCGAACGCGTCAGGGTCTTGTTCTGCAATCCGACGCATGAACACCTGCTCAAGCTCGTCACCATAGCTCTCGGCGAAAAGTTGTAGCTCTTCCTCGTCTGTGATAATCTTCACCATGTCAATAGGGTTAAACGGGTCATCAGCACGGATAAGCTGCTTCACAATTGTTTCTGTAATGTTACCAATCTGTGGTCCCCAGTAGTCGGATTTGTCTTTGAGGATTTCAATGAAGTCCCCTGCGACACTGTTAACCTCTCGTTCATATTTAGGGTCGCCTGGCTCTGATGCTGTATCGAAAACGTTGAAACCTACCTGCTTCTCACGGTCAGAACCTGGTTCTACCCAAACAACATCATCAATACGGTGAGGTGGTAATTGTTCAAGAAGTTCATAACTGTCGTCACCCTTTGGGTCTATATAACATATTCCATACCCAGCATTTATCCATTGAAGCATTATGTTTCGCATCAGTGTTGACTTACCATATCCAGTCTGTCCGAATAGTGCTAAGTGTCGGAAAAGCGCATTGTGGTCGATGTAAATGTCCTGAACGCCTTTGACATTGTCTTTTGTGTATCCAATACGGGTCGGGTCATCAGGTGCATATCTCCGATTCTCTATCATGGCTCGAATGTCTTTACCCATATACATTTCACCTGTATCATCCTCGGTGTATATCTCACGGCCAGCAAGCTTGACACTATCTACGGGTTCCATCTTATACGGCCAGCATCGTTTCCCGAACAGCACGTTTTCAGGAGGCCATTCTTCGTCGTCATCATCGATAGTATCTAACGATGTTTCCTCACCGTTTTCAGCTTCTTCTTTTTTCTCCTGAAGTTTCTTGTCTGCACGCTCTAGTTCTTTGGAAATCGGGTCGTCTGAGCCGAATAATCTATCAAATATCCCCATTGTAATCACCCTTCATCCAAGAGGACAGACGGATTGTCGTCGTCATCATCTGACGAAGACCCAAGTTCATCCTCATCATCTGTTAAATCTGGTATCTCATCTTCGTCGAAGCCTGTCCGTTCTTCTTTTGAAACAGGCTCGAAGTCTTCCACATCTGGCGGTACTTCGCCTTCGACCATGTCGCTCTCGAAGGAGACAGCACCTGAATTGAGTTCGTCCGAGCTTGGAAGATGAACAAATCCAGAGAGTTCACCTGATGTTAGTACTATTACATCGTGATTTGGTGTAAGTCGGTGCCATAACCATTCGTGAAGACGTTTCGGTTGGTGCATATACGTGCCATTGCGCTCAATCATGTTCACAAGCGTTTCACGCGCGTTTCGCGACTCATTGACTCTATACTCCTTAGGCTTCAATCGCTGCTCTGAACGTGTCTCATACAGGTGTTCAATAGTATTTACAATTGCACTTGCTCGCATCTGTGCTCGTTGTTCAGCGTGCTCCTGTGTATCACCTGAACAGATGACAGCAAGTCGTATATTGACGAAAAACGCTGGCTTGTTTAATCGTGCACGCATCTCCGAGGCTGCACTCTCCCAGATGCCTGGGTCATCGACTTCATCAATTTTGAATCCCCAGTACCGTGTTTTGAATCCTCCTTTATTTTGAATGCGTTTGGCCTTAGTCTCCAACGTAGTCTGTTGCCCTTCAGTCCAATCATATGGAGCAGGCCGATAGAGGAACTGCAACATTGCTCGTGTGTCATCTTTCGTATCAATTTCATTGATGATTCGTTGGAACGGCTCAGAGTCAAGTTCATTCTCTTCTGAAACTGGGCTCGCAATAGGCATGAAATAATGCTGGCGAACCTGGAACTGTGTTACAGCAACAGCCTCTGGTCGTTCTGTAGTAGATTTGATAAACATTCCTTCATTCGGCGTTTGCTGTGCAATATCACACTCTGGATAATATCCACTCAGTTGCTGTCGATATTCCTGTTCCAAGGCTTTCGACGGCGTGTAGAACATAAACTTAATCTTGTTATCGTCGTACCACATTTCCATTCCACATGTTGGGCTCGCGTTCTTTTTGGAAAAGAGCAGCCGACGATTCATCTCTAAGAAATGAACCGATTCAAGGAATTCAGACGCAATATCAATTCCATCACTCTGCTCTGGTGGCTTCACATGAATTAATTTTATTTCATCCGTAAGACTCTCAGCGAGGTTATTGGTTGCCTTTGCAATATCCTCATCCACGGGAATTACTGGTATGTCAGGCATATTTACTTATTATATTGATGTGTGTAAATCCCTATTAGCGTTTGCAAAGAGCATACAAAACGAGCAAGTAGAAGACCCTCAGATTCACCCTCCAGCCGAATCAATAGCCGATAATTCGAAATCACTTGGATAAATTCTGACGGGAACGTATCCATGTTCGTCAACACCGTATAATGCTTCGGAATACCCTGCCTCTTCACTACCTGGTTCTGCGTTCTGGATGAAATTCACGTGAGCCTCGTTAAGGCTGAGTGTATCCATGATGTCCTCTGTAAGACCTGATTCAATGCGGTGAATTCGGCGAATGGAACACTGCTGAGCAATCGCTTCGGACTGGTCGTGGCCGAAGAATTCTTCTAGCGTCTGTGTAATGAAATTGATACCCATGTCATAGTGACGTGAGTGCCTGACAGCCTGCTCAAGGAAATCTAACGAGCGTGCATCAGACATAATATAGTGAGCTTCGTCAATTGCGAATAATACTTTCTTATCCGTATCTTTAGCTCTTTCATACACTTCACCCAGCAACAAGTGCATCATTAGACCAAGATTCCCTGACCCCTCTTGCTGACTGAGGTTGAAATACACAATATCCTCATCTTCTAAGTTGAGGTCTGTGTCCTTCGCAAGATTTTCGTACTGACCACCTTCTTCGAACGCGTTGAAAGCTAGTACAAGACGTGAAGAGTGAGTTTCAATTTGGTCAATGAGCTCATCAGATTCTGCTCGGGCAAACTCCTCTGGTTGGTTGGACATTTCTTTCAGAACATCAAGTAGGTCTGTAATAGTCGGTGATTTGTTACCGTGAGATTCTATTTCTTTCGTAATCCCTGAACGAGTATACGTTTCATCTATAGCCATTGCAAGAACGTCTCGACTATCTCCAAGTTCACGGTCTTGGAGTGCGAAATACATGTCGAAGAAGTCCATGAGCTTTTGCTTCTTCTCACCATAGGGGTCAAGGTCTGGAATTTTGTTGTAGACTTCTTCGGGCGTTTCAATAATTCTCATCGGATTTAGATTCACACGACCACCAACGAGAATTTCTTTCCCACCTAGTAGATTCACAATCGGACGGAATCCGTCAAGCGGGTCAAGCATGTAAATAATGAGGTCATCCCCATACGCAGCTTTTGTCCGCAATATTTCTAACAAAGTACCGAAAGTTTTACCCGAACCAATCTTACCAGCAGTTATCTGATTATAACCATTTTCACGTCCAAAACGGTCTATAGTAACAGGAGAATTATTAACGGCATGCATTCCTACGTCCACACCCCCAGGCTCCATCACGGTGGTTGTTGAGAATGGATACATTGCTCCAACAGCTCCGCTGACTGCAACCTGGCGATAACCTACCTCATCTTCGGCAATCGGGCTTGTTGATTGCATGCCCTCACGCTGCTGTCGACGGAGAATCTCTGGTGCCATGGAATTCGTTCTGAGCTCACGGACAACGGTTTCAACAGCTAATTGGAGTTCTTCTGGGTCATCAGCACGAACGGTGACATACATTCCAATCTCGTGTAGATTCGCGTCCGTGTCCATCAATTCGTTATACACTCTGTTTGTGTTCTGTAATCGCTTCTGCCTGGCTTGTTCCGATGCGGCTGTCATTCCTTGTCCAGCCTGAGCGTTCGCTTTTTCAAGTTCTCGCTCTAATTCGTCTACAGCTTCCTCCTTCTCCCGCGGAGTAATGTGAATACTAATATCTGTACTCACTGGGAGTTTGTACAGTATCTCTTCAAGGAATAACGGGTCAGGCTCATCAGGCCAGTTAACAATAAATAGCGTTTCTACATAGTCGTCCCCTGCACGAACATAATCTTCCTCTTCAATAAACGCCGTTGGTGCAATCATATCGCGGAATTTTCTATCTCTCGATGGAACGGCTCCTGTATACGTTGACTGATTTGATTCTTCTGATGAGTCATCTCCTGAGTCTGGCGTTTCTGTCTGCTCCTCATCGTGGTTATTCAACTCTTCTACTTCTTCGTTTGAATTCGTGAACGTTGATAGTATTTTGTTAATCATATTTATCACCTTTATTCTGCTTCTTCTGGTAGTCTGTCATCTGGAGATACAGATACTTCATAATCGTTCGACATCGAGTCCATCTCATCGCTGAGAATCTTGTTACCTTCCCAGAACTCCTTGATTAGAGCCACGGATTTCTCGGTCGGAGCAACATTAAACGAATTCCCAGGACCCTGTGCCAGAATCCCCCCAATCGTATTTCGTCGTTGTTCAATTTCACGGAGCTGTTGGCGTCGGACTTCAGCTACCGATTGCATCTGAGCCTCGCCCGTCAGTCCCATTTTAATGTCACGGATAATGTCTCCTGCAGGAAGCTTTTCAAGTCCTGATTTGCTTGTTGCCATTTTCTGGCGATGGACTTCATGTCGATTTACTGGGACAACGACATACTGTTCACGAATAAATGTTGAATCTGCCAATCCTCGTACCCAGTTGACGCGGTCTTGTAAATAGGCATCCAGAAACTCATCTCTCGAATCCTCTATATGTAGATTTTCTATCTGTTTTTCATAAACGCGAGCAGTGGCTTCTGTCGAAACAGGTCGCATTGGCATGTAGAACTGTATATCATCACGTAATTGCGAGCTGACTGTTCGTGCGTATTGGTCAACAGTTCCTAGCAATAAGTTGTTAGAAGCCATATCAAGATTTGACCCTGAGAACTCCAAAATTGAAATCATCGTACCATCTTCAAGCTCAACAACATCTCTCTCTGGATACACTCGTTCAACCTTGGTTAGTTTGCGTGTATCGTCATCTGGAACTACCTCAATGGATTCGAATGGTTTCCCGTCATCACCAGTATAATGCTTTGATAAATCCTTCTCCCTATCCCTGAAATCCCTCCAAATATTTATCCACTGTTGTAATGTTAGGTGGTTTGGCTTTACAACCAATGCCATCATCCCTGTAAGGGCAATTAAAACAGCAACAAACATTGTATATGGTTCAAGAAATGTTGGGAGAACGAGGTCCCCAAACATTAGGAAAATGAATGCGGGGAAGAATATCAGTACCCCGTCAAAAAATTCAATAGTTCCTACGAGCGGTGCGTTCTCGAACAGTATATCCTGCCCTCCGATTGATTCAGGAATGAATGTGCTTACAGAGATGCCACGTTGACTCATTTTCTGATAATTTGTGTTTATAATCCTATATATCTAATGAGTTACATGTACGCGCGTTTCAGAACAAAAAGCATATTAATCGGCAAGGTCAATTTACTCCCAACTGATATGAGTCGGATTGACCCCATCCTGAAACGAGTGTTCGAACTCATCTACATCTATGTCTCTATAGCAACGGCAGTTTTCAAATTTATCTTCGACCCCTTTGTAGAGTTCATAGAGTCGTACTCCCCAACAATTGGGAAAAGTACAGATGAGCTGCTCACAGTACTATTCCATTTCATCTTAGCTCTTCCATTTGTACTTATCGCTCTCGCATCAAGTGCTATCTTCTTTGGCGACATTCCATCAACCACAACAATCCCAACCATTGACCTCCACACAGGACGGCGGATTTTGGTTGCTGTATTTATTATAGCAGGAGTAGTCTCCATGTTCCTAATGCAGTATGTTTATCAGAAAACTCTGAAACAAACGCTACTGATGAGTTCATTGCTAATTCTTGCAGCGTTTCCTATAGCATATGTAGACCCACCCCACCTATTTGTGTTCATTGCAGCATTCATCTACGCTATTGGAGCGTACTACACGACGCTTGTTGATTTCAAAGTCGCTTACTCGGTGACGCAAGTCCTAGATAAAGATAACCATACGGAAGGACTTCGAGAATCGGTCATCTATGGCATAGTGGCTACAACTATTCTAACAATAGTTTACTACGACATTGCTGTTGTTACAGAGTCACACTTGCCATCATTAGTCTTGTTAAGCGTGATTGCATACGCCTTTACATACCGCCAACAGCAATGGTACGAATCTTTCTATCATCATCTCCGTCTTAAAACTACAAGTCGACGGTGGTTATTCCCTACGCGAATCGCTATCATCTTCGCCGCTGGATTAGTTCTTATTGACCAGACTGTCACGTGGTATATCACGGTTCTCTTCCTCACTCCGACAATCACATTTGTGCTTTTCTATCAATACGTGACTAAAGAGAAGCAACCAAACGGGAAGGGAGTTCCCTTTCACAAAATATTTTTAGAGAATCGTGAGCGGTCCCGAAGCGTACTTGCCAAGCAAGGTGGACAGAATCCTATCGAAGACCTCAATTTGGATTTCTCTACACTTGGAAATGAGGATAATCCAGGTGGGGAATTAGAATTGACGCTCCGCGTGAAAATTCCTGAAGATATGCCACCTATGTATCGGCCCTGGGAGGTCTTTATGCTAATCACAGTGTATGTCAGACATATCGCTCAAATTCTCCGCACCTCCGATGACGACACTGTCGAAGAATTCGATGCGTTCTATAACAGTATTGCTCAAATGGGTTATCAGGAGATGCGGGAATCGGCTGACCAACGAGAGATTCCCTGGGATGAGTGGCCTGACTCACTGGTTCGGCGAACAAAATATCACATGCATACCTATGATGATGTTACTATGGATGATATTGCCGATGCCGAGATTTACGCCTGTCGAGACGAAAACGGTGTGCTTGAAGAATCGTATGAATATGTTGATTTATCTTCAGAAGACAAACTAAATAACTAAGTTTCACTTACCATCTTGTTCTCCTAATTCATCATTGATATTCTGTTGAATCTCATTGAAATCAACAGAATTCAAGTCGTTCAGAACTTTCTGGCGCTCCGTTTCGTTTTCAATCCCATCAACAGCCTCATAGACGTTGATGTCGTTCTCTGCATCCATCATCACATCAGCAATGAAGTCACTTGTTGTATCCGTTACTGCTGTAGAGACGGCGTCCGATATATTAGTTTTTGTTTTCTTACCATCTGGCACATCAAGACTCCGTATCTGTTTTTCAACAGTCTGAGCTGTAGATTCATCGAACAACATATCTTGGATAGACCCAGCAAGAACCTTTGCTGTAGCATCTTTCATCCGTTCGTTATTTTGACCCATATCATATTTCTCATTGAGTTTATCGATGTCTACCCCTGCCTGCTTAGCCATGTTCTTTTGATATTCTTCTATGGTATTATAGATGGATTCCGCGTGAGCCTGAGCCTCATTAGGGAGATTACTGAAATCACCATCAATGTCAGCTACCGAATCCATTGTATCAATTACGCCGCTTCGAGCTTCAGCAATCGCCTGAAGGTCCTGTTGGATGTCCTCATATAGACTCTCAGGAACAACATCACCAAATACATCCAACACCTCATCCATCTCTGATTCTTGACTTGCTGCCAATCTTGCTGTGTAAGCCTCTGCATGAACTGTCGGACGATTCTCTAATTGTTCTAAGCTTTTATCATATCCCTTTGAGCTTTGTGCTTTCTCAAGCTCCTTCTGATACTCTTTAATAAATTCGTCTGCGTTAACACTTTCAACATCCACGTTAGCCGTTGTACTAAATCCGTCTTTGAATTCTGAATCACTATTTGCTACATCTAATGCAATATTCCCAATTTCAGCTTCTATATCACTCAATTCTACCCCATCTATTTCATCAATATCTTTTATGTCTGGGCTTACACTTAGTGCAGCCTCCATATCACCACCTGATTCGATGTATTTTTCAACCATATCTCCTGTGATTTTTCCTTTGCTATCACTTGATTTTCGGTCTGAGCGCTCAACAACAAGTTGCCCTAAGCTCTCGTTTTTCTTTGCTAAGTCTTTCGTTTGCTCAAGAATCTTTTCAGTGTTTGGTGCATAGGCATCCTCCTCACTCCTCAGTGCACCATGGAACTGGTTCTTAATTGGGTTACCTAATGAGTCATCACCGAAATACTCCTCTTTTATTTTCTCATCTTTCTCACGATTATAGCCTTCTTTATCATAATATTCAATTCCATCCTCTCCACGTGCTACCTTATGGAAAGCATCTCTGTCAACATTATCTAGTGTTTCTAGCAATTCATCACGGGAATCTGGACTTCCAACTAAATCGTATAAGTTATGGTCTGTATCCTCTTTAAGAGCCTGTACAGACAGTCCAGCTAACATCTCCCCACTAATCTTATCAGCATGCTTGCCTGGATTTGTCTTAAATTCATGATGTCCAAGAGTATCTCCAAAGAAATGCTTTGCCACATCCTCCTTTAGGGCTTTATTTTCGTCTTTATCTAGCTCTTCAGCCCATGCTGCAATTGAACCTTCCATTAGTCCTTGTTCCATCTGGTCTGTCTCACGAAGAGACCCAGTCAGCGCTGATGGGTTGAAATTTCCATCATCATCAAACAAGTCATCTGAAGATACGGGCAGCGGGGCATCTGTTCCTTCAAGACCCTCATTGAGGCCTGAAAATGCTTCCTGAGATATTTTCCTTTCTTCATGCATCTCTTCCCAC
>LFCJ01002747.1_pt1 | contig 12713 bp, 10 predicted proteins | sample 643141 | NCBI WGS metagenome assembly LFCJ01 (sample SAMN03766243, study PRJNA286221) | soda lake metagenome | biome: soda lake; feature: Kulunda steppe; material: water; isolation source: sample B1-Br-g2 brine of Lake Bitter-1 | place: Russia: Kulunda steppe | collected 2010-07 | reverse complement strand
ATGAGCAGGTGGGTAGGCAGTGAGTGGGTGGTGATGAGCAGGTGGGTAGGCAGTGAGTGGGTGGTGGTGAGCAGGTTGGAAGGCAATGAGTGGGTGGTGACTGGTGGACATTTAGCACAGTCAACAGGGCGACGGCAGAACAGGCATGCGGCCAGGTGGACCCTTGCACTTCCAACCCGCAGCAACAGGTATCCCTTGGTTGATGTCAAGCACCTGGACAGATGCAAATATTAGTCCCATTAGAGATCCGTACGCTGAAAGATGATGGAAAGCTGTCGTCTGTACTGCCTGTGGATGGGTAGATCCTTCTCAGTTTTGTTAGAATTATTAGCCGTTATACAACCGAAGAAAAAAATAAAATCAAGAGTCTGTGGCAACGGTAAGCAGGCCAATAGATAGGCCAATACATGCCCAATGCCTGCTGGAAGGCAACCCTCCAGTTCCAGCGTTTGGCTGGGAGGGAGGGGTTGGGTAGACAATGGAGGCCTGCCTTGTACCATGGGCAGGCAGGGCTGGCCTGCAGGCTGTGTGCAGTCAGCAGAGGCGTGTAGGCCTTTGTGAAGGCTAAGTTGACTCACAGTGACTCGCAAGTTGTTAGCCACCTGGGCCAACTATGTGCAGGCCATCTTGCGTAGGTCACCTTGCGTAGGTCACCTTGTGAGCCATGATTTGCCTGCACACAGAAGGTGGGTGGCCCTCTATTTCAGATGCAATGGCAGAGGGGCTGGTAGGCTTGGATGACAGTGGTACTTCCAGGAGGGTGCTCAGGGCCGCGGTCTGCCCCCCTATGCCTGCTCGCTGCCAGGTGCTGCGCCCGCGCGTCAGGAGCCTTGAATGATCCATCCTGCTCACCATGACCAGGCAGGAGAGGACCCCAGCAAATTTAATGTGGGCCATGTGCCCGGACTTGCTGATGTGTGTGTGTGCGCACGTGTGTGTGCATGTGTGTGCGCATGCGCCCCAGACCTTGAGAGCTCGGACCTGCTGATGTGTGTGTGCGCACGTGTGTGTGCATGTGTGTGCGCATGCGCCCCAGACCTTGAGAGCTCGGACCTGCTGGGCCTGGATGAGGGGACCTTGGGTGCCAGCATGGGGGTGCAGGAGGCCTGGTGGGAGGCGGCACGCTGCTGGGCCTGCGGGCTGCTAGGCTTCCTGATGTGCCTGGCGTTTGCAGGTGAGCATGCCTGGGTGTGTGAGTGTGTTGTGTGCATGTGTGCGATAAACACTGTGCTTGCACAAGCATCCCGCCTTTCGTTTCGCTCTGTACAACATTTGCCAGCATAAACGTGAGAAAAAGGCGTCTTACCTCCCCTTGCTTTGCTTGTGCTCATGTGTGTGCCACAAGTGCGCCATGCACCTTCATCTCTGGCATTGCTAGGCTGTCCTGTGTTGCATGGCATAGTACATAAAGTCACACGCAAGGGCTTCCAAGATCAAGTCAGGTAAGGGTGTGTGTGTACAAGGTTGAGTCAGGCAAGGGTTACGCAGCTCCACCTGTATTGTTTTAACTTGCATCCACTTGGTCAGAAGCGCTCAAGGAAACTCACCTTAAAGACTAGGGTTGCACAGGCAAATGCAAGTCCAAAAAGAAGCCGGACCAGGGAAGAGCCACACAGCGGTGCCTGCCAGACAAGAGCATTTGAGCTGCAGCTCATCGGGCCTGCAGCTGAGGCTGAACCTAGAAGGGCTTCTGAGCCGTGCACGCCTAAATGCTCCTACTACCTCTGGAATTGCCTGCCCGTTAGGCTCTGCCATGCCTTGTCCTCCACAGTACCCACCAGCGCTGGGCTGCAACGCCTTGCCTGCCAGTGCCGTGCTCCAATGGCCATTCTTGTGTGTTGCTTGCCAGCTGCGCCGCACCAGCAACACCAAGCACACGTGCATGTATGTGTGCACCCAAGTACATGTGTGCCCCTGTGTCATGTGGCCCTGGATCATGCACGCGGACCCTGACCCTCTCATCCCTCTGCCATGGGTTGCACGATGGGCGTACGCACCCAGCAATGCCAAGGTGTCGATGGACATGTGGCCTGAAGCACGCGCCTGCGCGCATACCCAGGCCCCTTCATCCGCGCCACGGGCTACGCTGGCTACGCCATGGGCGTGCGCCCCTTCTTTGTGGCGTTCCTGGCAGGTCCCCTGGCCTCACACGGGCCAGGCATCCTCAGCAGCGTGCACCTGGCGGCGGCAAAGCACCCACGCAACCTGTCAATTGCGCTGGGCCAGGTGCGCACGCTCATGCATGGGCGTGTGTGTGTGTGTGTGAGCCTAGAGTGTATGTCAGTTTTGTGTGAGTGCGTGGCTGTGTGTGAGAGGCCATGCATGAGAGGGACCTTCGGGGCGTCTGAGTGAGTAGGTGGACGTGCAGGCGTTTCACAGGATGGGTGCATGTGCAGTGCTTGCGTGTTGTATTGCGCACACGGTGTGCACACAGACTCACGGCCTGCATGTTGTGCGCAGGTGTATGGGGCGGTGACCATGATCAACACGCTTGTGCTGGGCGTGCTGCTGGGCATCATGGCCATCCAGCACATCAGGTGGCGATACACGGGGGAGCTGATCATCGCGCTGCTGCCCACGCTGCTGGTGGGCTCGGTGGGGGCGAGTAGCAGGTGCGTGCACCACCCTGGTTGTGCGTGTTTGTGTGTGCACCTGCATGCATGCACGCGTGTGCGTGCGTGTGTGTGCGCACTTGACTGTAAGGTGTGGGCAAAACTGTAGGTGCATGCGCCTGTCGGGTGGGATTGATACATGGACTTCGTTTGTGGGGCCAATTGCAGGTTGGGTAGGTGGGTAGATTGAAGTTGTGTTGGCGCTGCTATTTATTTATGGCAATGCATGTGAGCACAGTGAGATCCTTGAATGTGCGTGCACAAACTTGAAAGCATGGCTCTGCATGCAAAAGCCCGCATTATAACTGGATAAAGAGGATGGATGACATGTGCTGCAATGCATGCGCACTGCTGCTGCTGGTGTTTACCGCTAGTGCTTGCTGCAGTGCTGCCACAGTCATTTTCCCTCCCCCTTTTGCTTGTGCGTGGTCCATACTGCCCCTTTCCAGTGCGGCCCCTCACCTCCTCACCAACCCTAGCCCCCCCCCCCTGTTGCCGTACCTCTGAAGCTCACAAAGCCAAGCATTACCCCTTGTCATGGTGGGCCTTTCTGATGCTCACTCAGCTGAGCATGCCCCTTCCTCATGTTGGGGTTTTGCCCAGTGCTTGCACCAGGTACACACAATCCTCTCCTAACACATGCCATCAGGATCATCCTTGCTGGCGCATTCTTTCTCCCTTCCTTCCTTGCCTCTCCGTATCCATGTGGCCCTGCCTCTGCCTCTGGCCCTCACGCTGGCCCTGCCTTCACGTCCATACTCCAGCCTTTGCCCCCCCTTAGCGCCTGGTGGCGCTCGTTCACTCTGGCCCTTTTTTGTCTCCCATCCGTGCCCCTGACTCTGGCCCTGCCCTCATCCGTCCCTACAGCTCAGGCTTGTGCGGCCCAGCCCAGGCTTGTGCGGCCCAGACATGTGCAGCCCAGCCCATCTGCACTCCACACTGGCCCCCCTTAGTGCCCAAATGGCTCGAGCTCGCATTCAACACACGTGTCCTGCACCTCCCCCACACTTATATTTGCGCAAGCTGCATTGCTCCCACGCCCACACCCACAGCTGGCTGTCCCTGCCCATGACTGGCTCCGTCTTTGTATGCATGTGGCCCCGGCTCCCACACAACCTCCTGCAGGTGGACAGCTCGACACGCTGTGTGGATTCCACTCTGCACACGTGTCCAGCCCCCCAACCCACACTGGCTCTTGCCTTGTTCCCACACCCACACCCACACCCACAGCTGCCTCCACAACTATGCCCATGGCTGGCTCTTCCCCCCCTTTCACTTGCCCTTATGCCCTGTGGCCTGCAAGACCATCACCACACAAGCCACATGCATGCATTTTTAGATACGCATGCATATTAATGTACATGTATCACATACATGCCCCCCTCATGCCCTGTGGCCCACAGGACCATCACCACCCTATGGGGCCTGGTGGCCCTGTGTGCCTACCCCGCTGTCGTGTACCTGTGCTGGGTCGTCCGGACCAAGCTTAAGTGATGGTATGGGCCAAGCTCACGTGGCCATGGGCCGGGTTCAGGTGACAAGCCCAGCTCGACCTGTTCTGGGCGCCACGCCAAGAACAGCTGTGGCACTCCCGGAACCCGTTCATGAGTCATATGGGTGCCATGTGGAGCAGCTGTGAAAGATCCTGAGCTTAACGTATCATAAGTCCACAGAAAACCCACAGCCTAAGCCAGGCTTGTGCGGCGCTGTCGGGCCTGTGAGCCCTGCTCTGGCGGGCGCAGCTATATGACCAATATGAAGTATCCTTGCCAATTGAGTTGGTTATATTTGCAGGCCTGATTGGCTTCAGCGCACACTGCCTTAAAAGGACATCATATGAGCAGCACTCGGGTCAAGGCCCGTGGTTGTGGCCAAAGTTCTGATGGAGCTCATCATGAGTGCAAGCCTGTGTGCTTTTGTACGCAGCGTGACATTGTTCATGCGGACTCAGCCTGGCTGAGCAGTGAGGATCTGTAGACAGCCTGCTGGATGCAGATTACCTATATTGTGACAAGAACACATGTATGCTCGCAAAGGCTCTCTTTTGTGCAGAGCTCTGCTCACAAGCTTTGTGTTGCTGCTTCATTGGATTGCATCTATGGTCTTGCGCACTTCTAGCAAGGCAAATTTGTGTGAATCTTTGTAGTCATGCCGTCCTCACTTTCAATTAACGAGTCCAGAATAGATGCATAGCTGCTTGCAAGGAGTGCGCGCCCCTCCCCGGGCTTGCATTTTGACTGTTGGGGAAAGAGTCTTATTAGGCCATGTCACGCTGAGACTGCTGCACACCAAATAGACTCGTGGCTTGACCATAAGTATCTCCTTGTCTCGAGCAGAAAGAGGATGATGCGTGGAGATCACAAACAAATGGCCCTGCCAAACATCAGCAATAAGGTCAATAACTCAGCAGAGATACAAGGTAGATCAATACTATTGATCTAGTAGACCTCAGCAAATCAGTACCATCAGGTTGTCCTCAGACCATGATTAACCCTTTGTTCAAGCTGATATAATCACAATCAAATCAATCAATAAATTAATCAATAAATCAATTATGACCAGCCCCCCCTGTTCCGAGATGATGTACCTAGCTTGAATCGAGCAAAATTAGCAACCTCCCTCATCCATGCTCACCAGAACGGTGAAATCAATGATGCAGAGTAGTGACACAAACAAATATTCCAAGCGGGCACAAGACAGCAACTGCCTCTTCACCTCTGTTGGGCGTATACGTCGGGCATCTATGTAGATGAGCGAAGCTGCCGTTGCCAATTGCGCCTGGAGCGCCAATTGGCTGGGTTGAACCCAGCCAGCCGAACATAATGGCTGTTCTCTCCAGCTCTAAATTCTCCTCCCACTGATCGATGCACAGGCTGATAAGGGTATGCGTGCCTTGGTGTGGTCCAAGGCTGCGCCAGCCTTACTGCCTGTAAGGGCATGCCACGCACTATTAGGAATGTATGCCGTCTACTGAAAACCTGCCCACATGCCACCTTATTCAATGAAAGCGCACTGCTTGTGTCATAGAGCAATTGTGCCCGAACTCAGGTGCAGGCACTAATTGTATCAGCTTCTAGATTGACTGCAAAAAATAGAGATTAGAGCTCCGAGCTCTGAGTCAGCCTCTAAGGGCCTTTGGTAAAATTGTTGAGTTGGTTCTGCTATGTAAGATAATATACTATACATAGTATGCATGCCATGCATATCCCCCCCCCAGTGCCACTAACCCTACTAGGATTAGTAACCCTAACCCCAGTGGGGGGTGCCGACTCTGAATGCAAGATCCTCAAGTTACAAGTTAAGGGGTTAATCGCCAGCCAGGTCGTTAGGATGATTGGTTTGTTGCTGGTCTTCGCCAGCCAAAAATAGTCCATAATGTCCGAAATGAAATTGCAGAGTCTACTGTGCCGTTGAGAAATTAAACCAAAGACAGTCTGACTAGGCAAAGGCATGTGGAATAAAAGGGGCCTCCATAGAAGAGGATTGGCAGAAAGGGAAGAAAAGGAAAGAGTACTTTCTCTTGAGAGAGCACACAAAAAAGTCTTGACAGTGAAAAAGAACATGCACCTCAGTTTGAACAGCAGCACAGGAACATTTGTCACGGTGGCCATTTCCACCGCGCCAGATGGAGGATTCCACCGCAAGAGTATGTGCTCGCAAGCGAAACCTGCTCACATTCCTCATAACATGCTTAGGGAGATCAAGATGAAGATACCCAGGAGGTATCAGGGGGGCACCCCCATTCCGCACCCGTGTGCGTGAATCAGCTTGAAGATCTAAGAGGGGGCACTGCCTGGCAGGCAAACCAAGAATGATAAGTCACCATTTGGTGTCGCTTTCCAGAGGGTTCATGTTAGCAATGTCCCTCCACACTTCTCTCATCCTAAACCTCAGGTCAGCAGTGAAATCCGATTAACAAATAGGGATCCCCTGCAAAAAAGCTTGTGAATAAGTGTCACAGCCTCGCAATACCTCAAAGGCGCGCAAAATATCCGAAGCCCAAGATGTTTTAGCCCGAGGCACCAGCTTCAGGTCTGCATGAAGGGTCTGCTTAAAAGTGGCACTATTAAAGGACAACAACCCGTTGTGAATCCAAATGGCTCTAAACCAATGATGCTCAAGGCCTAGATTGCGCACCAGCTGCTTTGGTGGCCTTCCAACTTTCCTTGGTGTGCTCTGCAATTGAAACAGAGAACAGCATTTGAGTGCCACAATACGTAGACCCTTCCCCTTTACATGATTTGAGCAATAAAACAGATGGAAACATAAGGTGTAAGGATTTATCACCTGGGAAGCCACAGCTGCGCTCTTTGTAGAGCCCTTGGGGCGTCCTGGGCCCCATTAAGGAATGCCTTTTGTATCGTTGAGTGCCTTTTGAATCAATGGCACGAGTGCCAGGAGCTCGGCAAGCTCTGCAACAAACAAAGCAATAAAAGTGTTAATGAAGCAAAGCATGCATGCATTCTTCGAGGTTTCTGTTCCTTGTGCTGCTGCGCATCAATTGGGCAAGCAAGGGGAGAAGCGACACATGAAGGTCTTAGGGTCGTTCTGCACACTTGCTCAGCCCTACCGTCGGCAAGATAGCAGGCCTGCTCTGGGGAGTCCGAACCTGACCTGCAACCACGCATTGAACTGCAGGGGGGTCTCTTGTCGATTTTACTTAGTGATTTGTGAAGCCGGATGTGCGTGACTGGGATAAATGGGATTTACACGTCAAAGCTTTTGTGGTCAAGGAAAATGTTTCTTTTTAAACAAGAAATCGAACGGGGACAATCCGGACCGGGGATCCCAAGCAGACTATGCGGAGGACTGCCTCGCTGGTCTACACTCTACTGGTCTACTGGTAAAGCTTGGTTGAAAGACCAAAGGAGGTGACATTGCTCGATGACTTAGGCAACTTCAGTGTACGAATCGCTCCACGAATCGCTCCACAGGTTTCACGACCTGCCGAAAACTCTTAAACTGGTGAAGGAGCGCTAGCGCGTTAGCTAATGACACAAGTTTAAGGCAAAAGCTTAAGCGACATTGTTACAAAACATGTTGCAGCTTGGCTTCTTGAAGCCCAGCAGCTGGAAGACGTTACAACTAATTAAACAAGGGGTCATCAAGGCATTGCTGCAATGGCAGGCAGTCCTGCACCCAGAGGTGCATAAATGCGGGCTCTCAGAAGTAGTTCTGGCGGAGTACCAGTCTATGATAAGACAAGCGGGGACTGTGACCCGGTCCGTGCAGGCTCTAGAGCCCAGATCTGGGCACCATGCATGCTGGCCAGCCTTAACTGTCACCATGTCAGGTCTAAGAGTGGGCATGGCTAGCATGGCGTGCGTGCTGTGGGCGCCACCGCCTGGGGTCCAGCAGCCGCGCTGCCCACAGCACCATGTGGGGTGTGGGCTTGGTTGGAGGAGGAGGAAGCAGGGCGGCAACGGCCGGCCTTGGCTACTATGGAGGAGGTGGAAGATGCAGAGGGCGGCCTTGATCTGCGTCCATGAGCATTCTCATTTGTGCACCACGGTGAGGCCGAGGCCAGGGGTGCGCAGGCGCTGGCCATCCCTCCGCCCCCTGCTGTGCCCGAGACTGTGGCTCCAGATTGAGCCACGGCAGGACTGGGTGCGATGTTGGGCTGCGCCACCACGGACTCTGTGCCTGGGCTCGGCGAGGAATGGTCATGGTGCTGCTGCTGCTGCGGAGGCTGCGGAGGCTGAGGCCTACCGCACCCTCCTGATGCAGGCCTGTGCTGCGTCGCTTGGTGGTTAAGGGCATGGTCATGGGGGTGGCCAGGCGGTAGCTCCTGCTGCTACTGGCTAAGCCTCAAGGAAGAGGGCGGCCATGTTTCTGGAGGAGCAGCAGAGGAGGCGGAGGATGTGGACTGCGCACTCTGCGTACTGCTTGACGCAGCGTGAGCTGGCGGGCTGCAGGTGGCAGCGCCGCGGTCACCGTCACTTGATGTGCGGCTGCTGAGCGCTTGGGCGGCCCTGCACCCTGCCTTATGCTGCTGCTGTTGGGGATGCTGCTGCTGCTGCTGCTGCTGCTGCTGCTGCTGGCCTGGCACTTGCAGTGGACGCCCCATCCGTTGGCCTGCCTTCCCCTGTGCCCCCTTCCTTTTCGCTCTTGGATCCTGTGAGGATTTGTGCTCATAGCCAGTCTCGACCAATTAGCACATACTATGTCGCCCACTGACAGAAACTGAGCAACGTTTTTAACTCTGGCTTATGTTCAGAATTTAGGACCAGGAGGCCTTCAGACAGACTTTTGAGTTTGCCATTAAGTCCCAGTGGATAGATACCCTATACAATCGTTGACGTAAACTAACAGAACAAGATGTACTGCTACCTTGCAAAGTAAAAGAGCATACAAGCTGCTGAACGCTGTTTACCTATGGCCTTTTGGCCCAGAGGGCCAGGCAAACTCGCACATCACAGGTTATTCTTAGCTTACTTAGCTTGAAGACCTATAGGCAAAAGCTGCAAAATTGTGAATTCCACTTCATGGAAACGGATGAGTTTGAGTTGCATGTCAGCTCTTCTTCTCAAAGAGGACCTCCAGGTGTGTTGGACCTCGTGATGTGTCGACCATTACCAGAACACTAAAAATTTCAGCATATCGTCTCCCATATTTCTGTACTGCCCTTGTCCTAGCACGTGTCTCATGCTTAGTGCAATGACCAATTTGTCAGTCTGCAGCAACACCGGATTTTTTTGCTGAAACACAACTTTGGTTTTGCACAAGTTTGCCCTCCAGTATAGATACGCATTTGTTTTCCTTCCACTTTGGATATCATAGATTTCAGGCTGGTGATGATTAGCAATCCCAGAATTTAATGCATCTGGCTGACAAACTTTCTCAACTTTTGCTTGGATAGCAGGCAAGCAAGTAATCTATTAACTAAAGCAGGCTCAGCAGTCAAACCCTCTGGCTGGCAGACTGACCTCAATTTAAGTTCAAACTTGACTGACATTACATTTAATGAAGCAGTCGCCATCATGATGGACAATAGGAAACTGAGTGGAATGAAGGTGTGGATGACAGATTTATGACAGTATGAACAATGTACCTCGGGGTTATACAATTTTAAGAGGTCAGAACACAGCCAATGGAAAATCAATAAAACATCATCTTAAGGGACTGTATTTTCCCGTCAAGGGCGTATGCTCGAACATCCTTGACACATTTTACTCCTTTTGAAATAACACTTACAACACATATTTACTTACAGCACATACGCAGGTGCTGCCGCTCCTGCCCCTGCTCCTACTCCTGCTCCTGCTCCTGCTCCTCCTCCTCCTCCTGCTCGTCTGACTGCTCGTCTGACTGCTGATCTTCCTGCTGCTGCTGCTGCTGCTGCTGCTGCTGCTGCTGCTGCTGCTGCTGCTGCAGGAACAGCACAACGTCGGAGTTCTGCAAGCACCAATACCACCAAAACTGATTGGAGCGCAACGTTCATTTGAACCCTGCCCCGAGTCCCTGAAAATGTCATCTCTGTACTCTCTGTGACATTGCATTAAAGACACTGCTTATTTGCATTCCCTAGGTTTTAAACCCTGGGTCTTACTGCATCAATGTATTGCTTCAAATCCTCCAGGTCAGTCCATGGTTGAGGCCCATATTCGCCGTTTCTCTGCCTCATACCATGCTTTACTTTGCGCAATTTGCCCGCGAGGACCTCCAGCTCAACCTTTATGCCCAAACTCAGTTGCAGGCACAATTGTATCAGCTTCAAGATTGACTGCAAAAGTTAGAGCTTAGAGCTCAGCCTATAGGGGCCTTTGGTATAATTGTTGAGTTTGTTCTGCTATGTAAGAGAATATATGCATGCCATGCATATCCCCCCCAGTGGGGGGGGCCAACTCTGAATGCAAGATGCTCAAGGCCTGGATTGTGCACCAGCTGCCTCAGCGGCCTTCCAAGTTTCTTCCTTGGTGTGCTCTGCACCTGAAACAGTGAACAGCATTTGAGTGCGGCAATACGTAGACCCTTCCCCTGTAAATGGTTTGAGCAATAAAACAGATGGAGACATAAGATGTAAAGATTTATCACCTGGGAAGCCACAGCTGGGCTCTTTGTAGAGCCCTTGGGGCGTCCTGGGCCCCTTTTAGGAATGCCTTTTGTATCGTTGAGTGCCTTTTGAATCAATGGCACGAGTGCCAGGATCTCGGCAAGCTCTGCAACAAACAAAGCAATGAAAGTGTTAATGAAGCAAAGCAACAAATTAAGTTTTGTTGTACTGAGCTTTCTGCTCACTTGGTTTAATTTCTTGAAGGAGCGTGTCAAGTTGATTGCTGGGTCCATTCGTGGCTTTTGCGCGCTTCTTGATGCTTTCCATGATATCCTGTTGGAAAGCACAGAAATTAGGAAGAGAATAAAGTTAGGAACCAAGGAATCTATGAGTCAAGCCAGCAGAGGTTAGAGACAATGGTAGAAATAATGGCCCCGTTGCAATGTTGCAAATCAAGGTTTGTTGAACGCTTGCTTGACATGAAAAACAAATGTTTTGGAGGAGACATAGCAATGTTGGTGGTGACCACCCATTTTAAATACAAACTTATCTTTGGTGCTATTTTGGGCATTGCATGGTGGCTACCAGCCTCTATGATAGTACTTTCTTTCCGTTGTTAGGCATGTTTTAGGTTAACCCTTGTCAATCTGCTCCTTCAAAGGCGTGGCTCTTGTTAAGTGGTGCGTTAGCAGTTGTGGTGACCACTTTAATCCATTTGCATGCCAATATTCGTGAGGCAGTTTTGGCCATTCATGAAGGCTTCCAGCCCAAACTACAACAACATACTGTGTTCCTCGGCATGTTACAGGGCGACCCTCATCCATCTGATCTTTCAAAGGTTGGGTGCAAAATCTCACCCTTCGAGCACTCTGTGTGCAGTGCGTGCCCGAGCATTGATTGACGCAAAAGTCACCAGCCACTTTCTGATTCTAGCCACTTTCTGAATTTAAGGATTGCTCAGGACTTTTCCTAGACTTGCCCTGCTAAGTTGGCGCAGCGGCTGTGCAGAAGCTGGGCATGGAGACCCCTGCCAGCTGGGACCACATATGTGAGCAATTTACCCAGCTCAGGCCCCCCTGGCATGGCATGCATCGACTTTTCATTTTCTGCAGAAATTTTGATTTCGCATAATAATTTTAATTGCAAAGCTGAGCTCACAAAATTTTGTTATTAAAGCTGTCAAGGGCTAGTTTCAGCAAATTGGCTAAGCAAGAAGAACTTTGCAGGGCAGGATCAAATTTTATAGACAACTGCATCAGGCCAAAATCAGGCCAAATGCCTGGCTGCTGGCCCTGACAAGTTGAATATTTCTGAAGCCCTGGCTGCCAATCAATGGCCCTTACTGACTAAATCAACAAAAATAATCTACAAATTATTATATTAACTCTAGTTGGTAGCTCTCTCCATTCTTATATTGGTAGTCCTAATTTCTAGCTCAGTTACCAGTTTGGAAATCGAGGAAAGCATTTTACCTAATTCCCAGTCGATTGCTAAACTGGCAATCCTGCGCTGAATGTTGGGTCGCTTTCCAAACTTGTAATCTGAAAGGCTATCTAGGTAGTCCTAGCTGAAAATAAAAAACAACATTCTGATGTTATCCCATGATGCTTACTCTCCCATTTCTCTGTCACAATCAACCTACTTGAAAATCCTGCCCATAGCCCCAGGAGCCTCTTTCGATTTGGTCAAATTGAAATACCCACTGATGACTGCTGGTCTACTGGGCTGAGGGGCAGCATCCAACAAGTCACAGCTTGGCAGGGTCTGGGCCGCTGTCCCGGACACTAAACACCCCGCCCCCCAGAATGCAGTTGACAAAGTTGCTCAGGTCATACTGTGGACTGGTCCACTATAAATACAGCAGGCAGAGTCGGGTGTAACCTCTAGGGGAAATTGCTGGCCTGACTATAAGCTCGTTTGATAAGAGTGAATAAAGCCATATTCAGACACCCTTACGCAATGGATAAACCACAGTAAATTTGCCATATTCACACACTCTGTTACGCAATGATGTTGCAGCTCAAGTGTGAGTGAAAGGAATTTAATCTAATTAAAAATAAAGCAGTGAGTGCAAATAAAGTAAACAAGGAATGTGCCTGCATGTGTGT
>LFCJ01002745.1_pt1 | contig 12717 bp, 9 predicted proteins | sample 643141 | NCBI WGS metagenome assembly LFCJ01 (sample SAMN03766243, study PRJNA286221) | soda lake metagenome | biome: soda lake; feature: Kulunda steppe; material: water; isolation source: sample B1-Br-g2 brine of Lake Bitter-1 | place: Russia: Kulunda steppe | collected 2010-07 | reverse complement strand
TGCTGATCTTGATCGTATCGGATAAAATTGAACGTCACGGGTGAATCCTTACGCTATACAGGAGTTTCTGCTAGATAAGGTCTACGTCATGTGAGTTCTCTGCCGATATTTCTTGGACAGGCTCTATGGCCCGAACTATTAGTGAATCCGATGCCAGATACTCGAATTCGTTCAGATATGTACAATCGTTTTTCGAAACCGCATACGGCCCTCAGTGTTCCGGTCGGGCGACGACGCGTGCTGGTGCCGCCTCGAACCCGGGTATCCGTAGCGGCAGACACACCAGTTCGACTTGGTCTCTGTCGACGATAGGGTCGCAGTTGTAGAGATATTCGACGATAGGAACACCAGCGCCCAGAAGGGTTCGGTGGACTGGACGATCGGGATCACCGGGAACGGCTTCAGTAATAAAATCGTTCGCGAGAAGTGAAACGTCTTGATCGACGAGCCAGTTTGCCCCATCTTCGGTCAAATGCGACGCCCGTTCAAAGAACTGCTCGTTCGAGTATCCCGCCTCTGTATCACCCGTAACAAGCACGATTCGCTCGTTGGATTCTATATCTGGAAGCGACTCGGAAAGGATCTCTGCGTCGATCGGCTTTCCACGGTACTCTCGAAGATCAACGACTCTGGCATGGCCGATCAGTCGGTCCATCTCCAGTTCGTCCACGCACGCTCCATCCTCGATAAAGTGGGATGGGGCGTCAATATGTGTTCCCTGATGTGCGTTGGCTGCAAACCGGTGAAGCCGTTTGTTGTCTGTTTCGTACCGTTCGAGTTGTTCGGATTCGAAGCTTGGATGACCAGGGAAGATGAGCATTCCCTCTTCCATCGGCATTGTCAGGTCGATCATCGACTAACTGTTCGACTAGCATAACTTAAACGTATGTATTCTTTTTGCGCCATATCTAATCAATACCCAACCAAAAATCGAGGATGAGACCATAGATATCAATTAGTGACCTCTAACGATTCTATACTATAGAACGATATCTGTGCGAGACTGACTCGCAACCATCGCTCAATACAATACGGTCTAGCTGGTCCGAACCGTGTCAACACGGTTCACAGCCCTGTTCAAAACGGTTTCAATACCGTTCTGTTGCTGCTTCTGTATCAGGTCCTCTTTGATTCGTCGTCGATCAGACGTTCGATAGAGTAGAACGCCCTGGATCAGAATTGCGGGCACGAGCTGTCCACGGTACCGACATTTCAAGCAGTATGGACCGTCCAAACATCGACCTGAAACCAAAAATGAATTCCAAATTTATTACAGTTGTGCAGTTGTAACTCCAAGCGTGACGCACGACCGGAAACGTGTGTGAGTATAGAACAGTGTGTCAGACGACGGTCCCACGGAGAGTAGGACGGACTCGGTGGCGGCACCAATGTGCAGCTAATATACTAGCAGGTATCCCAAACTACAATTAAGTCTACTATATCTAAATATCCACAGTCCACTACACTGTTCCGGAGGTTTACAGCGTAATCCAGATGGGTACATTTATTAGAAATGACTCATATTCTGAAGTATGAATGTTGACAGGCGTCGATTTAATTCGCGAAGGTCCAACATGTTTGCCAACCGTGGACTGGTCGCAACGAGTCAACCCCTCGCGGCGCACGCTGGCATTTCGATTTTGCAGGATGGAGGCAATGCGTTTGATGCCGCTGTCGGGACCGCTGCCACCCTCAACGTCGTCGAACCTACATCCACTGGCCTCGGGGGTGACGTCTTTGCACTCTACCGGACTGCCGATGGAGCGGTCGGCGCAATGCGATCCTGTGGGGGGGCGCCAGCTGAGGCAACCATCGAAACTGTACGCGATTCGATTGAAACGAGCGAAAACGTAGCGGCGTACTACCCTGAATCCGGCGGATATGCGGTCGACGAGACGGCAACGAAAGACTCGCTGGAAATGCCACATCTTGGTCCACTGACGGTGACCGTTCCCGGTACTGCTCGCGGATGGGAAGCAACGATAGAACGGTTCGGACGAAAGACGCTGGCCGACGTCCTTGAACCAGCGATTGAGTACGCGACCGGCGGATATCCGGTAACAGAGGTGATTGCAAGCGACTGGCAAACAGCCACCGACCTGTTCACTGATGATCACGCAAGAGAGGAGTATCTGTTTGATGGAACAGCCCCCGAACCGGGCCAGACAGTCAAACTACCTCGTCTGGGAGCCTCCCTGAAAAAAATTGCGCAGGGTGGTGCCGATGTCGTGTACGAGGGTGAGATTGCGGATGCGATCGTAACCGAGGTGCAATCGAACGGCGGATTGTTAACTCACAATGATCTTGCTGACTTCGAACCGGAGTTCGTCAATCCAATAAGCACGACGTACAACGGGACAGAAGTGTTCGAGTTGCCACCGAACAATCAGGGACCGATCGTACTCGAAGCACTAAATATCGCCGAGGCGATCGACGCTGGACGCCACCCGTTCGATTCACCGGAACGTATTCACGCCTTCGCAGAAGCGACAAAGCTCGCGTTTGTTGACGGTCACACGTATATTACTGATCCAGAATACGAACAGATTCCACCGCTGACGTCGAAATCGTACGCACGGGAACGGGCAAAGCTAGTCGGTGACAGAGCGATACAGGAGCCGAACGTCGGTGTTCCAAATAGCAAGGCTGAAGATGCAGACACCGTCCTGTTGACGGTCGGCGACGAGGAGGGGAACCTCGTTTCGTACATTAATTCTAGGTTTTCCGGGTTTGGAAGCGGTCTGGTCGCGGGTGAAACAGGGATTGCGCTCCAGAACCGCGGTGCATCCTTCTCACTTGATCCGGACCATCCAAACCAGATCCAGCCTGGAAAGCGACCGTTCCACACCCTCATCCCAGCACTCGCTCGGTTCGGAGCGAACGACTGGGGGGCATTCGGGGTGATGGGTGGGTATATGCAACCTCAGGGGCAGGTTCAAATTCTATCTAATATTATCGATTACGATATGTCACCTCAGGCGGCTCTAGACGAACCGCGGTGGCGATATCGCGAGTCGGGAACCCTTGCAGCCGAGGAACGGCTCAACCACAAGACAGCGCTTGTACACAAAGGCCACGACGTGCAGATACTACCAGAAGCGATGTTCGGTGGTGCACAGTTCGTGAGACGCACAGAGGAGACACTTGTCGGTGCTTCAGAGCCACGAAAAGACGGTATTGCCATCGGATATTAAAAACGTCTTCACTGCAACCCAGTTTATGAGCACTCTCATATTTGCAAATCAATTGTATCGAAGCTTCCCGGAATACGAACGACAAAACGAGTGCAATCCGAACAATAACTGTACGAATATATATGAATAAGAAGAAAACATTTAATATGGTGCTATTAAATTGCTGCGTATGGTACAACAGCCAGAGTCCGGGAGTGAAGTGCCAGCGTCGTTTTTATCATTTGACCACCGACCTGAATCCGACCAGTCGTTCGAGAACGCACTCGAGAAGGCAAGACAGGGAACGCGACTCACAGTCGACGATGGTGTCGAGTTGCTGACAACGGGGACTGACCGAGTTGGGATCGATCCGAACCGCAAAGAGGCAGTGTTCCGTGTCGCCGACAATCGGCGGGCAGCTGTCGTTGGGGACGAAATCACGTTCGTCGCTGCGATCAACAACAACGTGACGACGGCGTGTGACACGGGCTGTCTCTTCTGTAATTTCAAGGATTCTGCACGACAGTTCGAGGTCGACCACGACGCGGCACATGCCGGATTTACCAAGACACCTGCCGAATCACACGAGATCGTCCGTGATGCAGTGTCGCGAGGGATCTACGAGGTGTGTTCGGTCAGCGGGCTCCACCCAGCGCTCACGCTCGACGATGCCCACCGAGAGACGCTCGAAGCGAGCGCACACGCACACTCAAAGGCATGCCCACAGCACAACTACAAGCCGCCAGCCGTCTACGACACCGACCCGGGGACCTACGTTGACCAGATCAGGGCAATGAGTACGGACGGCGTCCACGTCCATTCGATGACGCCCGAAGAAGCCAGCCACGCCCGCCGTGGAACGTCCCGATCGTTCGAAGACGTGTACGCACAGCTGTCCAGCGTCGGACTCGACAGCGTTCCCGGAACGGCTGCCGAGATTCTCGTTGAGGAAGTTCGGGACGTGATCTGTCCGGAGAAAATCTCGACCGGAGCGTGGCTTGACGCGATGGAGGGGGCAGCGACGGCCGGACTAGATATGACGGCGACGATGCTGTACGGCCACGTCGAAAACGAACGCCATCGCATCATGCATCTCAAACGGATCAGAGACCTCCAGGATCGAACGGGAGCAATCACGGAATTCGTTCCACTCTCGTTTGTCGTCCCCAACACGCCGCTTGCTGAACTCGGTCTCGTCGACTCCAGCCTGCCTCCGGACGCGGACAAACTCGTGATCGCTGTCTCGCGGCTCTTTCTCGATAATATTGAGAACATCCAGTCGTCGTGGGTGAAATACGGAGACCAGCTCGGGCTCGAGATGATGACCTGTGGAGCAAACGACTTCATGGGTACCCTGCTCTCGGAAGAAATTACGAAACGAGCGGGCGGTGACCACGGCGAATTCCGATCGTTCCAGGAGTACGTCGACATGATCACTGCAATCGGACGCGTTCCGGTCGAGCGATCGACGGATTATCGGACCCGTCACCGTATCGATCCGGCGGAAACACCGATCGGACCGAGACTTGGCCCCCAGGCAGATGGAACACCGTTGCTCGGTTCGTAAGCGGACATCGCCCGGCCCGTACGCAATTAGGAGGGACAATCGCATCGGGAGAATCAAGCAGGGAAAACAGGGTAACTTCGTCACACTCGATCTCGGGACGGATCCCGCTCTCCCGATGGGCCCACTATTATGTCGTCAGTGCGGCGAGTCGCGCTGACGTTACCAGAAAATCATCAACGGTGATACAGTCTATGAGCGGGGCGTTCTCAGTATCGATCACACAGCCTTAGACGCAGACGGAGATGGGAGTGCCGAACTCTGGAGGCGAATATAGTACCATTCTCGACATGAGTATCACAGTGTCGTAGACCGTACTTGCAGTGGGATCGCATTCGCCGAGTGTGCGATCGGTAAGCCCGAACTCCGCGCTCTGCTACGCAACGCATGAAATAACACCCTGAGGGCGTTATTTAATAGGTCGATATACGGAGTTCAGCTGTGGACTCCGTCGCCAAATGCTACTGAAACGACGCTCTCGTCGCCGAACAGCGACTCCCAGCAAACCGAGCATATACGAATAGTCATTTTTATATGGTGCCGCCTACATATTTTAATCTATGGTCCCTGACACCGGCTGCAAACTCGATGAGACGGTCGCTCGGTACGGTCTTGCAGATGTAGATCCGCGCCACGAGCACCTCGACGAGGGACTGTTGGCCCGGTGGAACGGGAGTGGCGACCACTCCGCTGTTGGCTATCGAACCCTCACTGACTGGTTCAACAGCCGACTTCTCAAGCACGTCTACATGCGCCATGGACGGGAGGCTGCAGACGCACAGATCGAAGCCGATTACGAGGTTCTCACTGGGGATGACGACCTCGCTCGCCAAGAGCTATTCGATCGGCTGGCAGCGGTCGGCATCGACGGCGATCAAATACGTGCTGACATGATCTCATGGGGAACGATGCGGACCCATCTAACGGAGTGTCTCGAGGGGTCTAAGGAACGGTCAAGCGCTCGGACGAACTGGGAACAAAACAGCATTGAAATGGCCCAGGAGAAACTCGTCGAGACGGTCACCGAAGCACTTTCTTCACTCGAGACAAAAGCGACGCTCCATGGGGCAGACACCTCGACTGTCGAGGTGCAAGTTCAGTTACGCTGTGAACAGTGTCCAACGCAAGTTCCCCTGCCCGTTGCCCTCGAACGCGGCTATGTCTGTGAGCGTCATAGCACTCTCGACGAGACTTCCAACGACGACCCAGTGGATTCGACACTTACACAATCATGACTTGGAACATTGATATCGAAAACATCGCAGGTATTTACGACGGGCAGGCTCGGGTCGAACCTGGGCTCAACGCAGTCAAAGGATCGAACTGGCAAGGTAAGTCGAGTTTTATCGAGGCGATTAAAACAGCCCTCGGAACGGCAACAACGCTGACAGAAGGGAAAGAACACGGTCAGGTGATGGTACACACGCCCGAGACGGAGGCCCATGTCGAACTCCACAGATCGAACGGGGCTGTCCGTGTCGAGGGACGGCCCTATCTGGCAGACGAATACGATGTAACCCGGGCTGCGCTGTTTGCCTGTCTCGGGGAACAAAACGAGGTTCGCCAGACGGTCCGTGACGGAGACAACCTCAAAGACGTCCTGCTTCGGCCGCTCGATTTCCAGAATATCGAGAGACAGATTGCCGACCGCAAACGCGAACGGGAACAGATCGACACCGAACTCGCACAGGCAACCGAGGCGAATAAGCGTCTGCCGTCCGCCCAGGAGCGAGTTACCCAACTCAAGACGGAAGTCGACGAGCTTCAGCAGCAACACGAGGAGCTGTCGGAGACGACTCCAGACGCAGCTGACACCGAATCCGTTCAAGGCGAACTGAGTCAGGCACGGACGGATCGGGACCAGGCCGAGAATCAACTGGAGCGGCTCACACAGACGATCGAACGACTCGAAGACAGGCTCGAAAACCGGCGTGACGAACTGGCAACAATCAGTATCGACGAGGAGAAGCAAGCGGCTGTCGAATCCGAACTCGAGACAGCCCACGAGGAGCTCGACACAGCGAACCAGCGCCTCGACGTCCTCCAGAGTGTCTACTCGACCACTGAACTCGTCCTCGAAGAGGACCAGTTCGACCTTATTACCGACGTCAATCGGGAGCTCACGGGAGATTCTATCGTCTGCTGGACGTGTGGGACAGAGGTCGATCGGTCGGTACTCGACGAGCAACTCGAGACGCTTGGAACAAAGATTACGGCGGAACGATCACAACTGAAAACGCATCGTGACCAGATCGAGGAACTCGAAGCAAAACGAGAGGAGCTAACGCAGGCCCAGCGACGAAAACAGGACCTCGAAACCGAGATTGAAGAGCTCGAAGACACCCTCGCCGATCGAAAACAGAATCGTGAGGAGACCCAGACCCGATTTAATCGACTGGCTGAAGAGGTTGAATCACTGAGTGAGCGGGTTGACAGCGAAGTGGACCAACTCACGGACATCGAAAGCGAAATCAAATATCAGGAAGCAGAACTGGAAGATGCCCGAGACGAACTCGAAAACCTCGAATCCCGTGCGAGCCAGATCGAGAAATTGGAGGACGCCCAGGAGGAACTCAAAAGCGAAATCGCGGAACTTCGAAACCGAAAACAACAGATAACGTATCAGGCACGCGAAGAATTTACTGATGCCATTCAGGAGATGACCGAACGGTTCGAAACGGGCTTCGAGTCAGCGCACCTGACCGGAGATTTCGACCTTATTGTAGCCCGAGACGGACGTGAGGCGAGTCTCGACGCGCTGAGTGAGGGAGAACTTGAACTCATCGGGTTCATTGCCGCACTCGCAGGATACGAATCGTTCGACGTCGGCGATGTCGTCCCAATCATGCTTATCGACGGTGTCGGTAGTCTTGCAGACGAAAATCTCCATAGGCTCGTCGAATATCTCCGCGAACGAACTGACTATCTCGTGTTTACTACGTATCCGGAACACACGGCATTTGACGGTCAGACTATCGATCCGACGGAATGGTCTGTGGCAAGTCGCACACCCACCAACGCAGAGCAGTAGCGCAACCGTTGGATCTGTCCTCGAACTCAGGAAAGTCGACGTGTACAAACACAGCTGTCGTTCGGAATTTTAACAGTAGTAGACCAAGACGACTGCAAAACCAAATTGCCGGCTACATTACCCGCACAGAAGCGTTCTAACTGAGCGCTTCTCACGTATATACAGTGTCTCTAGAGTTTATTGAACGCGAAGCGATACCGCGGTTTCCATCCGTCTTTAGTTAGGCGAGAAACCACGTGACAGCGGCCGCTTATCGTGGCTTCTATCCGAGAGGAATGAGGAAGCCGAGTCTGTGCACGACAACGGCTCCTCATTCCAGATTATGCGTCGGCTCACTAGTCTCTTTCCCTCCGAGTTCCTCGAAGAGCACGCCGAGGAACTCGGCGTGGTCGAACGTGACCGCAAGCTCCAGATTCCCGCTTTCGTCTGGGCATTCGTGTTCGGTTTCGCCGCAGGCGAAAGCCGAACACTTGCTGGCTTCAGACGTAGTTACAACTCGACGGCCGACAAGCCGCTCTCTCCTGGCGGCTTCTATCAGCGATTGACGCCAGAACTCGCGGAGTACTTCTGCGACCTCGTCGAGACCGTGCTCGACGAGGTCGCTGTTCCGGACGCTGTTGACGCGGATATCGACCGGTTCAGGGACGTAATGATCGCTGATGGAACGGTACTGCGGTTACACAAGTTCTTGGCTGATGAGTACGAAGCTCGCAGGGAGGAGCAGGCTGGAGCACGGCTCCACCTGCTCCACAATGCCACCGATCAGACGATAGAACGGCTCGATGTCGCTAACGAGAAAACGCACGATAGCACGCTGTTCAACACAGGATCGTGGCTTGAATATCGGCTTGTTCTCTTCGACCGAGCCTACTTCAAGTACCGCCGCTTCGCGTTGATCGATGAGAACGACGGCCACTTCGTGAGTCGGCTGAAAGAGAGCGCAAACCCGGTCGTAACGGGTGAATTACGGGAATAGCGCGGGCGCGCCATTCCCATCGTGTTTAGTTACGTGAGTTCCACCAGACGGCGAAGGCTTGCAACCACGTTTCGGCGGTTGTTGGATCGACGTGACTAAAGCTATTACTAAACGATGAGGTACGTCTTTTTACCTCTTTGAAGACACGTTCGACAGCGTTCCGATTTCCGTGTCGAACGGGCTGAAATCGGAGCCCAGCCCGTTGCAATGCAGCCGCTAAATGATGTGTATGATCGACGAGAAACACGGCGTCCTCGACGTCGTGTTTCTCCCGAAGCTCTCGCAAGAACGTTGCGTCAGTGCTGTTGTAGTCGTCGTATAGAGCCGTAAATGCAAGAATTCGTTCGTCTGAGGATCGATAGCCGCGTACAGCCAGAACTGCTGTCCATTGATTCGGATCACTGTCTCATCAAGCGCGACGTGATCCGGACTCGCACCGCTGGCAGGCGGTAGATCGGCCTTGTGTACCCAGTCGTGGACGGCTTTTCGGGAGCGTTTGACACCAAAATTCTATAATTCTCGAACTGTATTCGAAAGCGATAATACAGCAAAATGGAGTCGAACACCGAGCTTCATCAGCCGACGCGGTGTCCGCTCTCGCTCCACAAAGTCCAAGTCGATCCAGTCGCTACGACCGCTGAGGCGACCGATTTCTGCCATTGACCAGCCGAAACTCGTCTCGCCTCAACTTTCAGTCTTAACTAAGTTCCAGCTTATCGAGTAGTCCCTTGTCTTCGAGTTCGGCTAACCGTTCCAAGACCTGGAGCTTATCTTTTGTCTCCGTCTGCTGTTTCAATGAGAGCGATCGTCCGCAGGTCCGGCATTCGGTTTCTTCCGGCTGGTTTTCAGTGCCGCAGAACGTACAGTTCCGTGGTTGCTGTTCGTCCTCTCCGTTGGAAATCCCGTACTCTTCCCGTATACTCTGGTTGACGTCGTCGTTGTCGAGGTGGACATAGACTTTGGCACGGTCACTTCCGGGTACCCAGCCGGCGAACTTGTTTAGCTGTTCGTAGCCCATGAAGGTCGCTACTTCAGTTAAACGGGTGTGCCGGAGGTTGTAGGGCCGTCTCTTGTTTTCCGGTATCTCCGCCTTTTTACAAGCTTGTTTGAACCGGCGTCTGAATCCGGCGTAGTTCATCCGGTCTTGTAGATCAGGTGTATACTGGCAGTTGTCGCCGTGTGTTTGCGGTGTCTCACCGCAGTTCTGGCACTCTTGTTGCTCTTTTTTCACCCAGAGTGGTGCGGTCGGGTCCTGTATGTCGCCGAGTTCTCCGCCTGATGGGTGCTGGCTTATCCATTCTCGTAGTGTTCTTCCCGATCGGACCAGTTGGTTTGTCCGGTCAGGCGTGTATTTCGCTCCTTCGAGGAACAGGAAGTCACCTTTCTCGGTACTGGTGAAGTCCGCGATGTTTCTTGAGAGCAGTTCGCCGGGTCTTGCTGCCGTCTCGTAGAGTGTGTAGGTGAATGCGCGGTCCCGGGTGTTTGTGAAGTTTTTGAGCAGCTGTTTCAGTTCCGGTTTTGTGAACAGGTCGTCACGGGTGACAGAGGTCGGTTTCCTGTTGATGTGGACTGAGAAGAACTTGGTTTTCTCGGGCTGTTCACCGCCGTTCTCGACTTTGTAGTATTTTTTGATTGCGGTTCGGAACTTGTGTTTGGTGGCCTCTGCGTAACCGCTTCGGTTGAGGTTGGCGACGGTTTCTTTGAGTTCTGGTTCGGTAGCGTTTTCGATTCGGAAGTTTTCGGGCGTGAACTTGTTCAGCAGTGTTTTCCAGGCGTAGATTATTCGTTGTTGTTGGGAGTCGCCGATCCCTTCTGCGGCGCAGTGGTTGATGAGTTCACGTACTGCTACCGCGTTTTCGGGGTGGACGTCGTTTTCTAGGTTTTGAAGGCTTCGAGGAACATTGATGTATTCGGTTGTGGTCATCAGATCTTGTGTTGTGTTTTTGAGGAGGATGAAAACGTGTGAAGACCTCGTTGCAAATGGATGGGACGGGATTCGAACCGGCGGTCATGTGGACTGGAACAGATGATTTCTCTTGTGCTTTACCGGACTCATCCCGATGGGAGGTCATTGAACCGTTAGTTCAGTGGACTGAGGGTCCATCGTACAAACGGTTATATTCTCGTTTCTTCACTCTCCTCGTTTCTTTTAGGTTTTCAACTGAAATTTGGTGTTTGAAATTTATATAATTCTGTGGGATCGGTCACGGTATATTTGTTTAGACTGGTTGTGTTCACTTGCCAATAAGTATTTGAAACCTGTATTCCGAATATAGTATTAACAATTACTTATGAGCCAGGACTCATATTCACGACGGAAATTCTTGGGAGCCACCGGTACGGCGGCTGGATTAGGTTTAGCCGGTTGCTTGGAGTCGGATGATGAGGAAGACCCGGAGTATGACCTAGAGCTTTCCAGCATCGATCTAACTGATCTTTCACCAAGCGAGATGCCAGGATACAGCGATGAACAGATCAGAGACGAGTACCGGGCAGAGCTAACAGTGTATGAGAACGGAGAAGAACTCGACACCTCACAATTTGATATAGAGCTAGGTTTTGCCGGAGAAACACTTAACCAAGACCACATACCAGAAAATAAGATCGAAGACGGTGAAGAAGTCGATATAACCGTAGAACTCGGCAACGAAACAGTACAGGAAACCACAACACTGGAAAAAGAAACCGGACACGGATACCAGCTTGAAGGAACACTAACCAAAGACGGAGAAACAATATTCCAAACAAGATACAAAGACAACTTCCTATTCAACACAGAACACGTCGAATACGAAAACTACAGCCAAAAAAGAAACAACGGACAAGTCGATCGCGCCCATCCTGGCGAAATAGACCAAACCTGGGAACATACCGACCAAGAACAAGTAGAACAAGTACTCAACGACAACAGCCTAACAGAAAAAGAACAGAAAAGAGAAGTACTCAGAGAAGTCGGAAACGCAGCAATACTAACCATCGGACGACACTCAAGCGAAGCACAGACACAAGCCGCAGTAACAGAACAAGTAATCAAACAAGAAACAGAGTTCGAAGACGTATACGGAAGCGGATTCTCCAACGCAGCAGACAGACAAGAAGAAATAGTTGGAAACCACGGCTCTAAAGTCTACCACATAGACGGCGACTGGTACCACAGAGAAAGCACCACCAACGAAACACTGCACGCAGACAACTTCCAAGACATGACAATGGTAGAAAACCAAGGACTCGGAACAGACGATGCGTTCGTATCAGTACTCGCAGAACACCAAGAAGGAGACATGGAAGAACTCAGATTCGAACAAAAAATGAGCAGACAAAACAGGATGTATCTAGACCAATTAACAGGACACGGAACCGAAAACACCATAAACCGCGACCATCTTGCTATCCATGACGAGTACGGCAGTAAAGGCTTAGAAAGAGGGTGTCATACAATTCATCTCATGCCACGAGCTTGCTTCGGCCTGGATTTTCACCCTGTTCGTAGTTCGTGATGGCGACGATCACTCGGAGACACAGTCCAAGACACGCTTGTACCCGCGCATGGACGCGGCCTCGGGCGCGAAGCGTCCCGAGGCCGCAGTCTGAACACGCTCCAAACGTTCGCTCAACTTGCGTTCGACGCTTGTAAGTCTCAGCGAGGGTCGAACGCTTGAGCGTCACATCCTCCGTAAATTCGCTGATTCGGTCTTCGACGCGGTATTCGATATCAAGTGGATCAGTGGTGTTTCGTGCGTTGTACGGGGCGATCGGCACGACTCCTGCTTCCAGCAGGAAGTCGTGCCAATCGAGGATGTCGTAGCCACTGTCTCCAAGCATCCAGATCGGCTGCTTGACGGCGAGCGCGTCACGTGTGACGCGTATCGCCGTCTCCTTCGAGGCCTGTTTCGCCTGCGTAAACTCCGCTGCAATCGGAATCTTTGGCCCTGCGGAAACGATCGTGAGGCCGAACCCGTAGTAGTACTCTTCA
>LFCJ01002744.1_pt1 | contig 12717 bp, 17 predicted proteins | sample 643141 | NCBI WGS metagenome assembly LFCJ01 (sample SAMN03766243, study PRJNA286221) | soda lake metagenome | biome: soda lake; feature: Kulunda steppe; material: water; isolation source: sample B1-Br-g2 brine of Lake Bitter-1 | place: Russia: Kulunda steppe | collected 2010-07 | reverse complement strand
TTCAACTCTGCGGCATACTTTGCAGCATAATTTGCCAACCTTAAGGAGCTTACATCCTGGACATCTGGTCATTTAGGGCAACTTCGGAGATTCACCTTTTCCTGCCAAGAAGGGTGCAAAACAGCCTCTGAGCCACACACAGCACCCCCTGGATGCCAAAATTTCAGACAAGCTCAATGCTTAGGAGATAAAAAAACAGGTATGGCGTGCTTAAGGGGCATAGGAAGGAGTGCAAAGAGCAAGATGCGATAAATGAATAAGGGAGGGTCCGTTTGTGGGGACATCAACAATGCCAATAATGCAATAATACTTCAGAAATAATAAGACATCAATCCATTATTGGAAAGATTGAGGAACTGAGACGTTTAGGGGTTCTAGGGGCTGCCTTCCCCTCAAATTGATCCCCGAGCCTGAACAAAACTTGCATACAGGCAATAGAAGCTGATTCCATGTACATGCATGCAACGGGCTGACCATGCACGTATGAGAGAATGCAAAAAAATGGAACCCTGAACGGAGCCTAGTGTCGCTTTCCCAGACCCTGAGATGACCTTTAAACAAAGTAATCAATAATTTCTCAATTAAACTAATTCTGTAAGCAAGTCTTGTTTATGCAAGGTGCGCATACAATCATTCCATTGCAAATATTCACAGGGAACAAGTTAGTTCCTCCTCTTTTTTTAAAAGCACCACCACCTTGAGCTGATACAGGCAGGGGTGGAGCGTACAAAGCGATCCCTGATGCGAGAGGCACCTCCAGAGAACTAAGGCAATGCTTGCACTGCACCTTGCAACCCCCCCCCCCAACCTGGTCCCACTCATGAAATGGGACTAGATTGATGACCTGGACCCATTCGTGAATTCAGGCGCAAGAATGATGACCTGGACCCACTCATGAACTCAGGTACTAGAATCACAATCTAGACCCATACAGGTCCCTTTCATGGAGGATGTCTAGCCCCAGAGGACAGTTCAAGGGCAGTTGGGGGGTACTTGGGCATCCTCTGGCCCCCCCTGGCCCAGCTTCTGCTTTTGCTAAAAGACAATACAATACATTCATGTTGTATTAGTATCATGTTTGGGATCCCAAACCCGCATTGTTCAGATCCTTGGTTGCGAGAAAGAGGTGCCTTTAACACAGGTGCACCTCATTCATCTTCAACATAGGTGGATGTCATTACACTCAGCCTATACAGCATATTCACGCATTGGCTCATCCACCATCAGCTAAGCAGCATTAATTTACCACAGGTTTAACCAAGATGGGCACTAACCAGAGGTCAACAACCAATTTGCCTCTTGGGGAGATATTAGTAATTGGAGGGTGAAGCAGTGTAAGCCAGACAATTGCAATTGACATCAATAATTTGAGGGCGAGCCTGTGTGAGGCAGACAATTATAATCAATATTAATAATTGGAGGGTGAGCCAGTGCTGCAAGGCACAACACCTACCAAAAGGTGCTGAAACCCTTTCCTGGGTGGCCACCACGCATACACACTAAATGTGCGTACAAGCTTGAGGAGTCTTATTTCATGTTACCCATATCAACAAGTGGCAGCTCTCTGGCAGGAAAAAAGTTGTGACACTAGAAACGGAAAAGCCAATGACCATAATCTATCGGCAAGAGCCCCATCAGCCTAACGACTAGGCTGGCAGTTTATCCTCACTTATAAATTTGTGAACGAGAGTCATTGCCTAGTGGCAAGAGCCCCGCCCCCAATAACACTCAAGAAAAACATGAGGCCACCCACTTGCCAGCCCACGCACCTTGGTCAGTGCCGAAGTATGCCCACAGGCCGAGGGCAAGCTGACCTGCCGCGTAGTTAAGTCTTGCTCCGCTGCCACAGCTAAATCCGGGCTTACACGCGGAAAGAGGGGCGACGGCACAAAGGCACGGAGCACCCTGCAAAGGGCATAAGAAAGCTGAGGGCACGCGGCCACACAGCTCTGCGGGCACAGGGCCACGCAGAATCCGAGGGCACTACAGGCCACACGGGGTCTCATGGGCGCAATGGCCGCATGGTGTCTCATGGGCGCAACGGCCGCATGGTGTCTCATGGGCGCAAAGGCCGCATGGTGCCTCATGGGCGCAACGGCCGCATGGTGTCTCATGGGCGCAACGGCCGCATGGTGTCTCATGGGCGCAACGGCCGCATGGTGCCTCATGGGCGCAACGGCCACATGGTGTCATTGCAAGAGTGCAGGCCACAAGGCGCCTTCTCAGCAGCAGCAAATGGTCATCATCTTCAGCAGCACGCCCGGGTGCTCTTCCTGTAGAATAAACACACACTGGCCACCATGCAGGCTCTGGTGGGACTGCGCACGACAGCCACAGCCCCAGCACGGCATGGGCCAAGGATGCCCCACCCTAGCAGGCCGTGAGAGGCACAGCCGGGGCTTAGCATGGGCCATGGGATGTGTACATTTCCGGATCTCCTTCTCTCCTTCTTCAGCACGGTGCTCTCGGCCTCAACGCCGGCGATCGGACTCACACTGGCCACCATGCAGGCTCTGATGGGACTGCGCACGACAGCCACAGCCCCAGCACGGCATGGGCCAGGGATGCCCCACCCCAGCAGGCCGTGAGAGGCACAGCCAGGGCTTAGCATGGGCCACTCTTTTCCATCCTCTTCTTTCGGTCTCCATTCTTTCAACTCAGCGGCAGCACGGTGCTCTCAACCTCTTCAAGGCGATCGGACTCACACTGGTTACATGCAGGCTCTGACGGGGCCGCGCATGACGTCCCCAGCACGGCATGGGCCAGTAGTGTGTATGCACCCCAGCAGGCCGCTAGGCACAGCCGGGGCTCCAGCCGCAGCTGGCGCGCATCTTCCTTCGGAACATTATGGCCCAGCCTTCGGAACATCTGCGAGCATGGGCGGACCAGCAGGTGGGCATGTGGGCAGCTGTGCATGCACGTGTGGGCTGCTGTGCAGGTGCGCATGTGGGCAGCTATGCGTCCACGCTTAGTGCGCACCCTTGTACTCTTTACTCTTATGCAGGCAGGCTAGCGGGCAAGGCAGGAAGTCGTACATGAGCTCGAGGCGAGCGATTGTCTGCGGTTAGAGCTCAGTGCCCATGTGCGTGTTTGTGTGCGTGCGCGCATACGCATTCTGAGATTGCTGGTATGTCATGTAAATTATGAAAGCATGCAGTACTGCCTTTCCATTCTCAGACTCAGAGGCTGAGCCTGCCTGTAGCATCCTCCCGTCATGCTGACAGCTGCCAGTGCTGTCAGCAGCCTCAGGAGGCCGCAAACAGTGATGCCAAGCATTAGAGGTCTTCTGATTAAGCCAGCTGCTTGATCCAAACAGCCTTTCCAACAGGCCAACGTACGTCGCAAACTGGCTGCCACACCAGTTCACACGCACGTGCTACAGCCCAAGGACCTCAGCTGTTGCCCCTAGCGTGTTTATTGCATAAGATGCTGGCTACTGCTTATCAAGGGTCAGCCATGCCATGCTGCCAGAGGCTCTTGTTTGCCCACCCGCTTAATTAGCAAATAGGCACGGGTCTATGCATCGCCAGCACCTTGCTCATGCAACAGGTGCTGGCTTTGCTGTCGCCAAAGATCTGCCGGCTGTGTCACGCAGAGGTCTGCGTGTGTGCCTTCCCATCTCCGTGCACAACAAGCAACCACACACATACATGGTCCACGACACATACCTAGCGTGCGCACGCATGCGCACAGGCACACGCATATGCACACCTGCACTCGTGCACCACCACAGGGAGGCAAAGCACCACCCAACGCCGCCCAACTCACCTTCATGTTCGCCTCTCTCGCACGGACATCGGATCGGATCACCGCTGCCGGCTAGGGCCGAGCGTGCACACAGCTCTCGCCACCCTCACAGCCACGGCAGGCGTCTCGTCATCCTTTCCAGCGCCTCAATAGGCGTGCACGGAAACGGGCCAGGGCGCACGCCCAGGGGCTGCGCGAGCACACTGGACGCGGCCCTCCCCACGCGGGTGTGTGCTCCAAAGCAACAAGGGGCGGCCCAGCGCCTCGCGACAACGGGGCCCGCCTCCCATGTGCAGCATACAATATATGCCACGACAGAGCGCGGTGGGACAGATTTGGACCGGGAACTGACATACGGACACGGATACGGGACCAGCATAGAACAGATCTACAGGGATCATGCTCCTCGTGCATACAAGCACGGATACGGGACCAGCATAGAACAGATCTGCAGGGATCATGCTCCTCGTACACGCAAGCACGGATGATTGCGCAGCGGGGCCAGCCCGCACACCTGGACACACCTCCCTCGACGCGCAGTGCCTGTGCGGTGAGGCAGGGAGCGCCCAGGCGGGCAGGCACACAGGAAGCGCCCGAGGCCCTCACATCATCCGCAGGTGCGCGCGTCAGTGGGCCGTGCGTGGGCGTGCAAGTGCATCATGCGCATGGGTCTCCCCCACGCATCAGGCACGCCATGCGCAGCAACAAGCACCTGCAGGAATGCGCGTGCGCCGCTCGGCAGCCGGACACATCAGGCCATGAGCAAGGAGGACGGGCAGAGCATCACCTGCATTCGCTCGCCAGCGACGTGCATCAGCAGCGGGGCTGCATGAGCTACACCGAGCATGCAGCTCCCCTCCCTGCTCAGCGCGATCCTGTGCAAAAGTGGGATGAGCGCATGCGGGCAGCAGAGGGAGCCGCGCTTGCAGCAGCCCTGGCTGAGGGGTTTTGAGCAAGGCACCAGCACCACCAGGGCAGGCAAGGCTGCGTGCAGTGCACAGAAGGTCAGGGGCGTCCAAGCCTCACTTCTGCGTGCGCACACACTCTGGCGCGTCCCTCACCTGCAGGCGGCCTGCCCCCCGCATAGCTGCAGCTGCACCTCACAAGGCTATCATCGCTCCCTTCCAATACACCAAGCATCATATGCGTAGCAGGCCTGCTCCCCCATGGCGCTGCACGCATCAGCCGCTCTTATTGCACAAGGAATCAATGCATGGCTGCCACATGCACAAGGCCTCAGGGGAGGGTGCACTGCTCCCTGTGGGCAGGGCCCAACCAGGGACGACAGGTATTGCCCCCCCCGGCCATGAGCATGCACATGCTGAGAGCAGGCACTATGGTCATGTGCACTTGCTCAAGCAGGAGAGCTGGCGCCAGGGGCATCGATGTGCAGGGCATGCTCCAGGGGCTCCTTGGGAAGCACTTCCTCGGCAGCACAAGTGGCGTGCGCCACACGCAACGGGGTGTACATATCGTACGCCAAAGCTTGCGTGCACACCTCAAACGCCAAAGCTTGCGTGCAAGGGCCATCCCTCGCCTACAGCTACCTCGCCCGGGGCAGCTCAGCAGCGAGCCTGCATGTCAAACCCGTAAGCAGGACAAAGACGCGAGTGTGAGCAGCACAAAACACGAAGCGTGAGCAGTACAAAACACGAAGCGTGAGTGGGACAGACGCGGAGACCGAGAAGAAGGAGGGGAGCAAAGCTACTTACGCACGAGGAAGCTGCAAGGAGCAGGGTAATGAAGCCTGAGAGCGGTGAGAATTATTGGAAGTACTGTTGAGCGGTGGAAACTATTGAAAGTACTGAAACTCACACACAAACACTTATTCCTGTTATTTTGTTGTGGCGGCATAAATTAATTGAGATTCAAGTCTCCAAACTTTGTAATGCAGATACAGATGGATCGTTGGGTAGCTTGTTCTTGAAAGTGAAGCCTTAATCCGTGTATTCATCTTCATCAGTATCAATCAGCGCATGAGACCACTGGATGAGCAAACTGGCCATGAAGGATGACAGAGAGCAAGCGAGTGTTGCAAAGGCTTGTGTGACCAGGATGTATTATCTTTGCTCTCCTGTGCAGTCGGGGTGCTGCACGGGACCCTCCGTGATTCTCTGTCTAGTGTAATGTTAGCATATGTGCTTCACCGCCAGTTCAGGGGCAGGCAGTTCATGCTGGCAAGGAGGCATGTAAGCTGTACAGGGTTTCTGTGCGGCAATCTAATTGTGTCCCCAGTCCCCAATTGTGTCCCTAAGCACTTATACATAAGTTACCCCATTATACATAAGGTATAGGCTCTTTTGGATAACAAGCTCCTCCCAAAATGTACCCCATGTTGCGCCGCCCCGCAACCAGCGCACGCAACCAGCGCACGCAACCATTCCCACTTGGAGAAATCTTGCAGATTGGAAACTGGCTAAGATTACGCCTTTGTACGAGAAGGGCCACATGCTTGACCCCAACAGCTAACGCATGCTGGCTATCAGTGGCACTTTGTCAATTATGTGCGCAGATGTCATTCGCTCCTTGCCCACTACTTGGTGCATCTCCAAAGGCAAGACACCATGCACCCTCAGTTTCTACCCAGGCCGGAACACTCTGCAAACCATGCTCATTCCTAGACACCAGCAGCACGCTGCCCGCACCATCAAGCCCAACAATTCTTCCAGGCTGCATTAGGCATTTTTTTGACATCAAACAGGGCCCTGACCTTCAGCTTCAGCCTCGGGACAAGACAAGCTGGGCTTCTGACATCTTGCGCGCCTTTGAGGGACTGCAGGGCTATGACACATATGCACAAGCCTTCTTGCAGGGGGCCCCTAATTGTTCCTAACTTAGGTTGAACCTAGTTATTCCTCAACCTCAGTAAATTACTGAGGTTTAGGATGGGGAAGTGTGGAAGATGCTGATATGGATACTCAGAAATGCAGGAACAAACTAATTGCTCATCAGTCCTGGTTTGCAACTCCCATTTAGATCTTCTCTCAAAATGAATTACATGTTCCGTCACGCTGTATTGTGTCTTCGCCAAACTGGTGTTTAACCAAATAATAGCCGAAAATAATGATTTGGAATGACACTTTTCCTCCCTTTTTAAAGTCACTTTCTTGGAAGCCCCTTTTATTTTGCGTGCCTTGCCTAATAAGACTGATTTCCTTTTTCGGGCGGCACAACAGACTTTGCTATTTTGTTTCAAATATCATGGATTTCCCTTTGACTGGCGTTGGCCAGCCACGAACCAATCAGCCCAACGGCCAGGCTGGCGGTTAACCCTAACTTGCAATTCAATTCTATCAAAGCATTGAGGCTCAGTCATAAGGCAAAGCAAGCTACACAGCACGCAGCAAGCATGCAGCTGGAACCAGTCAACCCCTAGAAATGAGACCTCGAATGCAAGACTCATTGGAAATCGCAGAGTAACACTTGATGCTACCACAGGTACATCGTTAGCACAGCATAGCGTAGTTGTTAACAAGAAATTAGAACGCAAACCCGTGGCACGGCAGCAGGATGGTGATGCGCGTCCCCAAAATAGCTGCACCATCACTTTTGGGTTCACCTTCTTTGTGTAAGGCAGTGTCAGAACGCTGAATGCATGTCCTCTTTCCAGATAGTGCCTGCAAAAAATAGAATCAGAAGCTGCAAAAAGGATGGAGGATATGAATAAGGAAAAAAGACCATGCATTTTCTTAGAAAGTTGGCTTGCTGGATTGCAGATGGACCAAGGAGGTACTTGCTACTGAGCTACGTTGCAACTTCAATGAAAGATCTAGAATTGTGGCCGCAGCCTGAAAAACTCAAGCAGTTATCAAAGACTACGCTGCTGTGCAGGGGTCTGTTGTTCTCATGTTACAGCAGTGTTGAATTGACCCTGATGTAATTGTGCCTTCAAAAAGTCATTGACTCCTTCTGATATCCTTGCTCGGCTTGAAGGCACAGCTTATGACTCCAACACCAATAAAAGATGACCTGAGGGTCAGGGAGGCTAGTACTGAGATAGATGAAGATGTGGAGCTGGCAGGCAAAAGGGCTCCCATAACCAAAGGTTCAACATGTGCCAGTGCTGCACACACATCATGATCCAAGCGCACACAAGCAAACATGCACTTTTACATGCCCAAGCGCACGCATACCCACACAACCCCCCCCTCCACCCGGACACAGAGGCCATGGAGCCACAGCACATCTGCGCACCTGCTCAGGCAGGAGCGGCAGCTCTTGGCCATCCTTGCGCAACAGCGCCCATTGCATACTCCCACCCATGAAGCGCGTGTACAGCTGGCTCAGAGGCGCCCCCACGCCTTTGCCTTGGAACTGGGCCCCGAAGTCTCGCGAATAACCATACCTGCATCAAGGCCAGGCCAGGCCAGGCAAGGTTAAGTTACAAAATTACATCAGGTAAGGGAAGGCTGCACCAGCCTGGTGCCAAGCATATGGCAGCCAGGGAAATGGCACCGTTTGCATAGCCAGACCCGCAATTCAGCTGGCTGAGCAACAGCAGTGTTGCATGTCATGCAAAGCTTGCTGATGTGTACGTTAACGGAATGGGCCTCGTGTACACGTGCGTTGGCAAGGCATTTGTCGTCAGTCACACTCAAACGGCCAGGAATGCTGTCGCTCATGGTCCTGCTGAGTGAAGAGCAGGTTTTGCAGGTCTGTATTATTCCTGGGGGTACAAAGGGCATGAGTCATGCCAAAATGATGGAACAGGCTGTGCAGCTCACGTTTGTTCCTTAGGGGCGTGGGTGGTGCCAACATGATGGAACAGGCTGTGCAGCTTACGTTGGTTCCCTGGGAGCGTGGGTCGTGCCAAAATAATGGAACAGGCTTTGCAGCTTGGCCTGCGGTATGCCCCCTGCTGTGTCTGTGAGCCTGATGATGAAGAACGGGGCTGTGGTCTCCCCTTCTGCAGCTGGATTTCCAGTGGCAGACCTCGTGCAGGGCATGGGCGAGCTCGCACAGCTTGTGGTATCAACCTCCACCAGAATGGGTTCTGCCTCATCCACATCCTGCATGCAGTAGGATTAGATATGCAAGCAGGCTTCAGGATCAGAAACGAAAGCAGGTGTCAGGATCAGGAATGCAAGCAAGCTTCAGGATCAGAAACGCAAGCAGGCAACAAGATCAGACATGCAAGCAGGCATGAGCATCAGAAACGCAAGCAGGCAACAAGATCAGACATGCAAGCAGGCATGAGCATCAGAAACGCAAGCAGAGGCATAAGGATGGAAAATGCAAGCTGGCTTAAGGATCAGAAACGCAAGCAGGCATCAGGATTAGAAAAGCTAGCAGGCATGAGGATCGGAATTGCAAGCAAGCATGAGCGTCAGAAAGGCGAGCAGGCATAAGGACCAGAATCGCAAGCAGGTGTCAGGATCAGAAAAGCCTGAAGAGATTGGGCTGTTACTGCAAACAAGCACAGAAGCGCATGGGCTAAGGCTGTTACCACAAACAACCACAGAAGCGTATGGGCTTGAGCTGGTCCTACAAAAAAGCAAGGAAGCATAGGGGCTTGGGCTGTTACACAAACAGAACAAGCAAAAGGGATAGGGCTGTTACTACAAACAAGCACAAAAGCATGAGGGCTGACATGCACACACACACACTTTTACGCGCACATTTGCATGCAGGCACGCAAGTAGGCATACATGCATACATGTACAGAAACAGGCACGCATGCGATCCAATACATTGCAAGCAATGTGCACAAAACTTGGCCAACTGATTTGCAAGCAGCCTGGAATCAATCATCACTCTTTGCAACTGTTTCTGATTTGCAGAGCATCTTGGTTTGCAATACATCTGTGCCCATGCCACACAGGCCTTGAATAAGTAAAGGTCTTACATTAATGATCTAGAATATGACGCATTCATTTCTGACAGGCAAGCATGATTTTGGAGCATTGGCGCAGTCCTGTGGGCGAAGCTTAATCAAAACACTGGCCTACCTACAAAAGACGCTATTCCGCTCCTCGTAGCGCCCCATTTTCCAGTAAGCAAGTACAACCATCACGCTCATCAGGAAGCCATCTGACTCACCCAGCCATGCCATCTCCCTTGCAGACAAGCATGACCAGTGCACGGACGAGGCTGCTGTTCCACTCACCCAGGCACCCCACTTCTCAAGCAGGGCCTGTTACACTCACCCAGGCACCCCACACGCTGTGTAACACACGCTGTTACACTCACCCAGGCACCCCACTTCTCAAGCAGGGCCTGTTCCACTCACCCAGGCACCCCACTTCTCAAGCAGGGCCTGTTCCACTCACCCAGGCACCCCACTTTTCAAGCAGGGCCTGCATAGCATTCTTGAGCAGCTCATTGAAGACGTGCTCCACGTACGCCGCGAGGATCACAGGTACAAACTGCTGCTGCAGCTGCTGCAGCTCCCGTTGATGGGGCTGTGTGGGGAGTTCTTGCGGGGGGTGACCACTCCTCTTCTGGTCGTGGGTGTGGGGGGCACGTTGCAGTGGCACAACCGTAACTGCCGGAGCCGTGGAGTTCTTCTCTACACATAGGGCCCTGCCACGAACAAGGGAGAAGTGAGTCTATGAGCAGGGTTGTAATCTTTTTTCTCACACACACGGTTAAATTACCATGCGCTTGGCTCAGCCAAGACATTGCAGGCACTGGGCTGGCGGCGCAGAAGTGGACCAAGCAATGGGTGTGCAGGGACAATGGGGATAGATGGCATAAATAACATAAAAAGCAGTTCATTCTTGCAAGGGTGCGCAAGGAATGAAGGTGCCCTGGATAGCTGTTTGGCAGTGAACAGGCGCTTTGGCAACGGCCATGTGCGCCCTTGGTCGCCTGCTGCTCTTCCAGGAATCACAAAACCATAAGTGAAGAGTAACAGTTCAGGGTTCCAGGTTTTGAGCCACAAGAGTAGGCCACAAGCCAAGTGCCATGGTTGAAGGGTTGGCTGCTTATGAAGCTGTCAGGCTGATACGAGGGCAGCACCATATTTCCTTGCATGCGAGCAGCGCGCCTCCCCACCATGCATGCCCACCACGCATGCCCACGCATGCCCACCACGCATGCCCACCACGCATGCCCACGCATGCCCACCACGCATGCCCACCACGCATGCCCACCACGCATGCCCACCATGCATGCCCACCACGCATGCCCACCACGCATGCCCACCACGCATGCCCACCATGCATGCCCAGAGCTGCCTGGTCTGCTAGATGCCAGGGGGGTGCCTGGCTCAATTCTATGATCCGGCAGCATGTTTCCTTGCACATGTGCTGTACCTTCTCCCCACCCGCTTGCGTGCACAGAGCTGCCTGGTCCGCTGGAGGCCACGGGTGCTAATCCTCCTCCCTGAACTGCTTCACTTTTGGCAGCTCATCCTCCCTAAACTGCTTCACTTTTGGCAGCTCATCCTCCCTGAACTGCTTCACTTTTGGCAGCTCATCCTCCCTGAACTGCTTCACTTTTGGCAGCTCATCCTTCCTCTGCTGGCTTATGCCCCTGATGCCTTGCAAACCATGCTTAACAGGCTTGTGGTCTACCCCCGCTCCAAACACCTTACCATCAACACAGCAAAATCAGAGGTGGTCCATTTCTTTTCAAAGTGCGGTACTCAGGTGCCCAATATTACATTAGCAGGGGCTGCTTTAAAGTGCTCTGACTCGTTTAGGTACCTTGGTGTGACATTTCACCAGACACTGAACATGACAGCCTTGTCTGAGCGTGCAGCCATACCAATGCTTGCAGCAGCTCCTCGTGTGCGTGGTCTTGTGCAGGGCACTGCCCTACGTGACAAAAATTTTGCCTTTCTTTGGCTAGCTAGGGCATGTGAAGCTCCAGCTGGTTTGTATAGCTGTCAAGTTTGGAGCTCAAGATTCTTGCACAAAGGTGATGCATAACGAAATGAATTTCCTTGAATTTCTTATAGGGCACCCTAGGTGCACCAAGCGGTCTACGTCTAGTTGGGCTGTACCAAACAATCCACTTTTGGCAGCTCATCCTCCCTCAACTGCTTCACTTTGGCAGCTCATCCGCCCTGAACAACATCACATTTAGCAGCTCATCCAAGTGCACTTGGTAGCCCTTGCTTCCATATGCTCTGCCTTGCTATCTTGTGAGCCCTGCCTTTGTCTTACCTCGATTGGTCCCCTACTCAAGGAGCATCTGCCCAGAGACTGCGCCTTTGGAGTCTTGCTTGCATCATGATCGGACGCATCCCAACTCTTGTCAGCTAACTTTCTGCCTGCTCATGCCCGTCTGTGCCCTCTCGCGCACTCCTCCCTTCCTGCTCATACCAGTTCACCTTGCGCCTTACCTTGCGCAGTTCACCTTGCGCAGTTCACCTTGCGCAGTTCACCTTGCGCCTTACCTTGCGCAGTTCACCTTGCGCAGTTCACCTTGCGCCTTACCTTGCGCAGTTCACCTTGCGCAGTTCACCTTGCGCAGTTCACCTTGCGCCTTACCATGCGAATCTGAAGCCCGCCTTTTTCTCCCCCTCCATCCTGACCTTTAAGCACCCCCATCTTCATCCACGTTCATCCACTGGACACCCCCACACTCTCCGTCCTGCTTTTTTGCAACCTCCACAACACCCCACTGCATGCCCTCTCTCAAGCTTCCTCTGTGTCATGTACAGACTGCATGGCCTGCATCCAACAACCCCGCACTCCCCCAGCAGGGTATTGTATTCTTGGCTGCAGGCCCCAGCAGGGGCAATAGCCCCTTTTTGTAAATGCCCAAAGATCGTGCAAGCCATAGGCAGCGGGCAGCGTGTGTCGAGGAGGGGTTCACTGTAGCCCACTGCAGGCGCTCCCTTACAAAGACTGGGTGGGCGGTTGCTGTCCCTCTGAGTGCTTTGGACTCCCACGGTAGCTGCGGCCTCTGCTTACACTGCATCCATGCTGGGAACCACCTACTGCCCTTCCCACTTAACCCCACCCACCCACCTTGCATCCTCAGCTGCCAGCTCCAGCAAGGGCATACCCACTTAACCCC
>LFCJ01002743.1_pt1 | contig 12724 bp, 10 predicted proteins | sample 643141 | NCBI WGS metagenome assembly LFCJ01 (sample SAMN03766243, study PRJNA286221) | soda lake metagenome | biome: soda lake; feature: Kulunda steppe; material: water; isolation source: sample B1-Br-g2 brine of Lake Bitter-1 | place: Russia: Kulunda steppe | collected 2010-07 | reverse complement strand
CTCCTCGCCCTCGTGGGTCGAGCCGGCTACCCAGATCGGCCGCTCGCCCAGGCAGGTACGCAAGCGCTTACTCACCTCTAGAGCCTCACCATCCTGGACGGTGTCGAATTTCAGCGAGCCCACCACCGCGGTGCGTTCGGGCATCATGCCCAACGCCCGGAAACGTTCGGCATCGGCCGGGGACTTGGCGGCCAGCCAGTCCACGCAGGACAGGGCCTCGCGCATCAGCGGGCGCAACCGCTGATAGCCGCGGAAGGCCCGTGGCGAGAGGCGGCCGTTGACCACCGCCACCGGTATGCCGCGGTGCTCACAGGCATGCAGCAGATTGGGCCACAGCTCGGTCTCGAAGAAGAGCGCCAGCGCCGGGCGCAGCCGCTCGATGAAGCGCGCCGCGGCGACGGGAAAATCCAGCGGCACGAAGCGGTGAACGAGGCGGCCGTCGTCTCGGGCCGATGCCAGGGCCTGCGCTCGCTCGGCGCCGGTGGCGGTCATGGTGGTGAGAGTGAGGCGATGTCCCGGGTAGTGCTCGAGCAGCGCCTCGATCAGCGGGCGGGCCGCCAGCACCTCGCCCACCGAGGCGCAGTGGAGCCACAGCATGGGCTCGCCGGGGGGCGTCGCGGGAATGCGGCCCAGGCGCAGCGCCCGGAGCCTACGGCGGGAGTCAGTGAGCGCATGCTCACGCCGAATGCGCCGCCAGATAAGCGGCGCCAGGGCGTGAAGCGCCGCCGCATAGAGCCCCCTGGGCCAGCCCATCAGGCCTCGCGGTCGAGGATGGTAGAGATCATCGCCGTGGTGGAGACGCCATCCTCGAAGCCCAGCACCTTCACCTCGCCCCCCGCCTCGCATACCGCCTCGCCGCCGGCGATCTCCTCGGGGCGATAGTCCCCTCCCTTGACCAGGACATCGGGCAGCACCGCCTCGATCAGCCGCTGGGGGGTATCCTCGGCGAAGGGCACCACCCAGTCCACGGCGCCGAGGCCGGCCAGCACCTGCATGCGCCGGACCAGGGGGTTGATGGGACGCTTGGCCCCCTTGAGGCGGCCGATGGAGGCGTCGTCGTTGACCGCCACGATCAGCCGGTCGCCGAGCCGACGCGCCTGCTCCAGGTAGGCCACGTGGCCGGCGTGCAGGATGTCGAAGCAGCCGTTGGTCATCACCACCCGCTCGCCCCGGGCCTGGGCGGCACGCACCGCCTCGATCAGCGGCTCCTCCTCGATCACCCCGAACTCTGCCAGCTTGTCGCCCTGCAGGGCGGTGTAGAGCTCGGCGATGGAGAGCGTCGCGGTGCCCGGCTTGGCGACCACCAGGCCAGCCGCCAGGTTGGCCAGGGTCATCGCCTCGGGGAAGGCGTGCCCGGCGGCCAGCGCCAGCCCCAGCACGCCGATCACGGTGTCACCCGCGCCGGTGACGTCGTAGACCTCCCGGGCCCGGGTCGGCAGGTGGAGCGGCTCGTGGTCGCCGCGGATCAGGGTCATGCCCTTCTCGCTGCGGGTGATCAGCAGCGCCTCGAGCTCGAGCTCGGCGCGCAGCGCCTCGCCGCGCTGCGCCAGCTCGGCGTCGTCGCGGCAGTGGCCCACCACCGCCTCGAACTCGGGGAGGTTGGGGCTGATCACGCTGGCCCCGCGATAGCGGGAGAAGTCGCTGCCCTTGGGATCCACCAGCACCCGCTTGCCGCTGGCCCGCACCAGCTGAATCAGCTCCTGGACGCGGTTCAGGGTGCCCTTGCCGTAGTCCGAGAGAATGACGAGGTCCGCCTCGGGCAACGCCGCCTCCACCTCCGTCAGCAGGCCCGAGGTGTCCACCTCGCCGAGCCCCTCCTCGAAGTCGAGGCGGATCAGCTGCTGGTTGCGGCTCATCACCCGAAGCTTGGTGATGGTCGGCACGCCGGGGGTTTTCGCGAAGTGAGTGCTCACCCCGGCATCTTCCAGCCGAGCATTGAGCCGGGCAGCATTGTCGTCGCCCCCCACAAGCCCGGCCAGGGCGGCCTGGGCACCCAGGGAGGCGATATTGAGCGCCACGTTGGCCGCGCCGCCGGGGCGGTCCTCGCTCTGCTCGACTCGCACCACCGGCACCGGAGCCTCCGGAGAGATACGCAGGGTGCCACCATGCCAGTAGCGGTCGAGCATGACGTCGCCCACCACCAGCAGGCGTGAGCGCTCCAGAGCGGTCAGATCAAGTTTCATCGGCAAACCCTGTAGGTGCACTGGCGTCCAGAAAAAGCACTGCGTCCAGCCGCTCGATCACCTCTTCGACATGGATCAGCGACATGGCATCGGGATGACGCACCCGCTGCCCCCAGGCCAGCTGCTCGGGCTCCTTATGCAGGTAGGTGCGCACCGCCTGGGGGTAGCGGTTCACCGCCTGGGCCCGCCAATGGTAGGGCCCGGTGCGATCCGGGTTGGATGTCGCATAGAGGCCGACCACCGGTGTGCCCAGCGCATTGCCCATATGCACCGGCCCGGAGTCAGGGGCGATCACCGCCTCGGCGCCATCGATCAGCGCCAGCAGCCCCTTGAGCGAGCTGCTTCCAATGGCGTCTATCACCGACCCCGGCTCGCATAGCGACCGGATGCGCTCGCCCATTTCGCGCTCCTGGGTACTTCCGCCACCGGTCAACACGGCACCGATGCCGTATTGGAGCCAGGCGTGCTCGATCACCGCGGCATAGCCTTCTGCCGACCAGTTGCGAAAGTTGCGCGCGCGCAGGCTGCTACAGGGACTGATCACCAGGTAGCGGCGCGTCCCGGCAATCTCGACGGCTTCCTGGACTGCGCTTTCAGGAATCGGCAGGTTCCACTCCAGGGAGAGATCCTCCACACCGAGCAGGCGGGCGAAATCGAGGAAGGATTCCACCACGTGGGCCCGGGGATGCGGCGCCAGCCGACGGTGGGTAAACCAGTGCTGGGCGTCTTTGGAGCGGGCCTTGTCGTAGCCGACCCGCACCTCGGCCTTGAACCCCAGCGACAGCACGCTGGCCCGCAGCGCCTGCTGCATGTGCAGCAGCACGTCGAAGCGGATGTCGGCCAGCTCGCGCCACAGCGCGCGCATGCCGGCGAGCCCGGTGGCCTTGTCATAGACCACGAACTCGACCCCCGATAGGCCCGCCAGTAGACTGTGCTCGGCCTTGCCGATGATCCAGGTGATGCGCGCCTCGGGCCACTGGCGCTGCAGGGCGCGAACCGTCGGCACCAGATTGCAGACATCACCCAGGGCAGAGAGCCGCAGTATGGCAATATGGCGGGGACGGGCAGGCAGGGGATGCTTCATGCGCTTGGCAACATATCGGACGGGAAAGACGGTTATTCTATATGATGCGGGCAGTGTATGTGACGCCGACATGGCGTCACAACTCGGCCCGGCGCTGCTCGATCCTCACCATTGGCGCCAACAGGGTCGCGTGGTGGGAGAGGCGCCGGGCCGTGGCAGCAGCCTCTTCCTGGAGGCCGGTGCCGATCAGTGGGTGCTGCGCCCTTACCGTCGCGGCGGCCTGGTGGCCAGGGTCAGCGAAGCGCGCTACCTGTGGCTGGGGCTCGAGCGCACCCGCGCCTTTCGCGAACTGCGCCTCAACGCCGACCTTCACGAGCGCGGCCTGCCGGTTCCGCGCCCCGTTGCCGCCGGGGTGATCCGTCACGGGCTGACCTACGAGGCAGCGCTGCTCACGGTGCGCATTCCCGGTGCGCAGGCGCTCGCCCAGCGGCTAACGGAAAACCACGCCGACGACACCCTGCTTGAATCCGTTGGGGTCACCATCCGCCTCTTCCACGATGCCGGCCTCGACCATGTGGATCTCAATGCCCGCAACCTGCTGGTAGACGATGCCGGCAAGACCTGGCTGATCGACCTGGATCGCTGCCGCATACGCCACGGTGGACGCCATGTCCCGGACAACCTGGCGAGACTGGCGCGCTCACTAGACAAGCTTGGCCACCCCCAGGCGATGCGCGCTATCCTCGAGGGGCACCGGCGGGCCGGCTAGTGTTCGGCGCGACGACTCAGGCCTTGCGCCATCCCGTCAACTGGCGCTTGGCCGCTTTGCGCAGGCGCCGCATACAGGAGAGCCCTGCCTGCAGCGCATTGGCCAGGCGAAAGGCGCGGGAGTCACGCGTTGCCCGGTCGAGATAGCGATAGCCGAAGGGCATGCTTTCGAGAAACTTACTGTACTCCATCAGCAGTCGAATCCTGGCCAGGAAGCGTGGCCGCTGCATCTTGAAATCGATGAAGCGAGCCTGGCCCTCATCGACAATGAAGTTCTGCGCCTGGGGATCACCGCGCAGGTAGCCGTGTCCGTGCAGTTCGAGCAGCGCCTCGGCTACCGTTCGGGTATCGCGACTCGCAGCCTGTCGGCCCGCAACAAAGCCGTACAGGAAGAAACCATCCACCACTCGGCCTGCCTCACGCCGCTCGGCGCCCAGTATCGGCTCGGGCCCCCTTGCTCCCAGGCGATCGAGCGTTGCGATGCTGCGATGCTGACGAATCGATTCCCCGGGGCGAAACAGCGTCAGAAAGCGCTCCCAGGCGCGACGATTTCGGGCGCGTGGCACCTTTAGGACCAGGTCACGATCGCCAATGGCGACCCGCGCCGCCCAGCAGTGGCGGCTGTCCTTCAAGAGCGTCACCACTCGATAGCGCTGCTGAAGCACAGCCCGCAGCAGGAAGACCGCCTCATCATCGGAGACACTGGCCTCAACGCGGTAACCGTCGCACTCCAGCTTCCCGGAGCCGGCACTCACTGTACGTTGCACTGCGAGTCTCCCGCTGCAGACAGAACAGGCGGCCGGCATATGCCAGTCGCATCGGATTTAAAGGGGGGTCCCAAGGCTACCTGAACGCAGGGCACACTGTTAAGGTGCCCTATTACCACGAGCCAAACGATACCATAGATCGACTATGCTGACGCCGCCGAAACGCCTGGTCCTGTCACACCCCCGCTGGTGGTCCCTGCTCGCCATCGGGCTCTGCCTCGGCTACGCCGTCGTCACCGTGAGCCGACTCCCTACCTGGGCACTGCCGGCTGTCGCCGGCGCCTGGCTCGCCCTCGGCTGGCTGCTGCGCTGGGGAGCGCCCCGCCATGCTCGCCCCAGGTCCAGGGTGTGGCCCTGGTCACTGCTGCCACTGGCGCTGCTGGGCCTCTATGTCTACCTCAACGACAGCTTCGGCATCGTCGACCTGGGCGCGATCTTCTTCCATCTCCAGGCGGGCATGTCGGATCACGGCGGCAGCGATCGCCTGGTGGCGGCCGTGCTCTACTGCCTGAGCATGCTCGCCCTGCTGGCGGCCTTTACCTGGCTGGTGCGCGTTGACCACCGCTGGCGGCAGGGTGAACGCCTGCTGGCCCTGGTGCTGCTGGCCAGCAACCCCCTTTTCTACGGCATGACCCAGCGCGGCGCGGCCATCATCACCGACGACGGTGCCTGGCTGGACCGCCGCTACGTGACGCCGGTGATTGAAGAGGCCCCGTCGGACCCTCCCAACCTGCTGCTGCTCTATCTGGAGAGCATCGAGCGTACCTATGCCGATCGCGAGCGCTTCGGTGATGCCTACGCCGACCTCGATGTCCTGGGCGAGCGCGGCCGCGTCTTCGAGGGGGTGCGCCAGCTCGACAACACCGGCTGGACCATGGCCGGCATGATCGCCAGCCAGTGTGGCACGCCCCTGATGCCCGCCGGCCTGCTGCATGACCGACAGTTCTCGCCGCTGGAGCGGGTCGTACCGGGCGTCGACTGCCTGGGCGACCTGCTGGCCGAACAGGACTACCGGCTCAGCTATCTGGGCGGCGCCAGCACTGCCTTTGCCGGCAAGGGGCTCTTCTATGAAGGCCATGGCTTCGAGACCGTGCTGGGACGCGAGGAGCTTGCCCCCCGGCTGGATGACCCCGACTACGTCAACAACTGGGGGCTCCATGACGACTCGCTCTACGACTTCACCGTCGAGGAGATCCGCCGCCTGGACGCCGAGGACGACGGCCCCTGGGGCGTGGTCAATCTCACTATCGCCGGCCACGCCCCCCACGGCTATCCGGCCCAGACCTGTATCGATCGCCAGGGCGAGTTCGACGGGGTGGACATTCTCTACTCGGTGGAGTGCTCGGCCTGGCTGGCTCGGGACCTGGTGGAGCGCCTGGAAGCCGAAGGGCTGCTCGAGAACACCCTGGTGGTGCTCGCCAGCGACCATCTGACCATGCGGGTCTCGGTGTGGGACGAGCTGATCGCCGGCGATCGCGACAACACCTTCATGCTGCTCGGCCCCGGCATCACCCCCGGCAGCCGGACTCAGCGCGAGTCCTCCATGGTGGACCTCTTCCCCACCATTCTCGAGGCCATGGGCTTCACCATCGACGACCACCGCGCCGGCCTGGGGGTCTCGCTTCTCTCCAGCAAGCCGACCCTGGTCGAGGAATATGGCAAGCCCACGCTGCACGCCAGAATGCGCGAGGAGACATCGCTTCAAGAACGACTCTGGGAAGGCCTGGTGCCGGAACAAGGCTCGACCGAGGCCGAGGCCGAGGCCGAAGCCGAGCAAGAACAGGTCATCGAGACGCCCGACGATGCGGCAACGGACGAAGACATCTATCCCTGACGGGGGAACCATCATGATACCAGCAGCCACTCAACATGCAGCCTGACGCACCTTCACCACAGCGCCATACCCTCTCGGTCTGCATCATCGCCAAGAACGAGGCTGATCGGCTACCGCGTTGCCTGGCGTCGGTAGCCAGCATCGCCGACGAAATCATCGTCCTCGACAGCGGCAGCAGCGACGACACTGTCGAGGTGGCAAGGCAGTATACCGACAAGGTATGGGTAACCGACTGGCCCGGCTTCGGGATCCAGAAGCAGCGCGCTCTCGACCGGGCTCGCATGGACTGGGTGCTCTCCATCGACGCCGACGAAGCGCTGGACGAGGCTGCCCGGGAGGCGCTGGAAGCGCTGCTGAGCCGTGCCAGGATCGAGGAGACCGCCTTTCGGATCAAGTGGCTGGTGGTGCGTCATGGCAAGGGGCTCAGATACGGGCGCAGTGCCCGCGCCCCGCTGAGGCTGTTCCGCCGCGAGGGCGCCAGATTCACCGATGCTCAGGTGCATGAAACCATTGTCCCCGCCCCAGGCAGAGTCGGCCGGTTGCCAGGCAGGCTGCTGCACTTCACCGCCCGGGACTACGGCCATGCCCTGGAAAAGAACGCCAAGTATGCCTGGCTCGGCAGCCAGAAATACTTTGCCAGGGGCAAGCGAAATCGCAGCCTGCTGCTGGTCTGCCTGAGATCGCTGTGGACCTTCTTCTTGATCTACGTCCTGCGCGGTGGCTTTCTCGACGGGCGTATCGGCTTCATCGTGGCCATGAACTACATGCAGGGCAATTTCAACAAGCATGCCGGCCTGTGGATACTGACCCGAGAAGAACGCCAGGACGATACGTCCCGCGATAGCCCGTGACCCCTCTGGGCGAGGCGGACAAGAGACGGTGATGCCTAGCCAGGCTTCCAGTAGCCCAGCTTGCGGCGCTCCTTGAGGTTCCGCAGTCCATTGAGCGGCTTGGTCTTGAGTCCCAACCGCCCCTGACGCAGACAGGCATCGGCGGCATCCAGCACGCGCTCGCTCGACCGCCCATCGGTATAAGGATGCAGCTCTCCGGCCAACGCTCTGATCCGCGCCATCAGCTCGGAAGGCTGGGACAACGCCTGATCAATGGCGTCTTCCAGTGCATCCGGTCGGGTTATATTCAGCAGGTGTGCCCTGTCACCTCGACTCTGATTGCGGAAGGTCACCACCGGTTTATGCTGCATCAGGAACATCAGCATCACCGAAGAGGTATCACACACCATCACGTCCGAGCTTCGCAATAGCGGCAGAATGTTGCTGGTTTCGATAAAGGTCAGGTTGTTGTTCTGCAGCGAGCGATACGCCTCGACGATCCCCGGATCCATCTTGGGGTGAAACTGTACCAGCCACTGCCACCTGCCCGTATCCCGCAGTCGCCGAACGGTCTCGAGCAGGTGCGGCGCGGCACTCAGCCGAGGCGTGAAGGTCGAGCACAGCAGAATGCGCGGGCGACCATCCATCGCCGGCAGGGCAGGCTCGGGCCCGGCGGGTATCTCGGGACGGAATAGCGGATCCAGGGCCGGCCAACCGGTTTCATCCACCCGAAAGTGGCCGTGCTCAGCCGCTCGACGCGCGAACTCCTGAGTATCACGGGGCCCATGGGTGCAGTAGAGATCGAAGCAGCCACGAATATTGAAGTGCCCTCGGTCATCGCTGCGCCCCGCCTTGGCGATATTGAAACCGTGAAATACTGCCACCTTCAGCCCGGGGATAAAGGACGGCACCATGTTGCCGGGAACCAGCACCACCTCGGGATTCCAGGTCTTGACATCGCGCACACTGCCAAGCCGCAGCTCTCCCGGCTCCAGCTGGCTCGAATCGACCTCGGAGCCAGCGAAAAACCAGCGGGACTCCCCTCCGCGCGCTCGAATTGCGGCCTGCAGGGGTCTCAGGATGCCATAGGCATAGTTCTGCTCGGCATAGAGCAAAAAGCGGGAGGCACCATGGCCTGACGCCGTCTGAGTTGTCGTGTTCATCGAATGATCCTTGGCGCTCCTGTCATCTCCCCCTCGCTCGGGCGGTCCCATGGTAACGCGCCCCCATCGCGACGCGAAATTGGCCCGTGCACCGCCCCCCTGAACGCTGGACGCGGCGACTCTCGCCGCCTATTCAAGGGGTACAGCCTCTCTTGTCGCTACCTATAACCGGCTAGCGGCTGCTTGTATACTTGACGCCCTGTGAATTCATGGCCAACGGTGCTTTCCGCAATGACTCTCTCGCCCACGACATCCGCGACGCCCCCCGGGTCGGCGCCCGACGTCTCGACCTTTCAGGGGTTGATTCTGGCCCTGCAGCAGTACTGGGCCGACCAGGGCTGCGTGATCCTGCAGCCCCTCGACATGGAGGTCGGTGCCGGCACCTTCCATCCGGCCACCTTCCTGCGCGCCATCGGTCCCGAGACCTGGAACTCCGCCTACGTGCAGCCGTCGCGTCGCCCCACCGACGGCCGCTACGGCGAAAACCCCAACCGCCTGCAGCACTACTATCAGTTTCAGGTGGTGATGAAGCCCTCCCCCGCCAATCTTCAGGAACTCTACCTGGGCTCCCTCGAACATCTCGGCCTGGACCCGCTGGTCCACGATATCCGCTTCGTCGAGGACAACTGGGAGTCCCCCACCCTGGGCGCCTGGGGCCTGGGCTGGGAGATCTGGCTCAACGGCATGGAGGTGACCCAGTTCACCTACTTCCAGCAGGCCGGCGGCATCGAGTGCTATCCGGTCACCGGCGAGCTGACCTACGGCCTGGAGCGGATCGCCATGTACCTGCAGAACGTGGACAGCGTCTACGACCTGATCTGGACCGTGGCGCCGGACGGCTCGAAGGTCACCTACGGCGATGTCTACCTGCAGAACGAGCGCGAGCAGTCCGCCTACAACTTCGAGCATGCCGACGTGGACTTCCTGTTCGGCGCCTTCGACCAGCAGGAGCGCGACTGCGCCCGTCTGCTCGAGGCCGGCCTGCCGCTGCCCGCCTACGAGCAGGTGCTCAAGGCCTCCCACACCTTCAACCTGCTCGACGCCCGCCACGCCATCTCGGTCACCGAGCGCCAGCGCTTCATCCTGCGCGTGCGCACCCTGGCCCGGGACGTGGCCCACGCCTACTACGACTCCCGCAAGGCCGCCGGCTTCCCGCTGGCTCCCGAGGCCCTGCGGAAGGAACTGCTTGCCGACGAGGGAGACGCTTGAGCATGGCCGCCAACACCCTACTGGTTGAACTGGGCGTCGAGGAACTGCCGCCGAACGCCATCGACACCCTCTCCGACGCCCTGGCCGACGGCCTGAGCCGCGGACTCGCCGACGCCGACGTGGCCCACGGCGAGGTTCGCGCCTACGCCACGCCGCGCCGCCTGGCGGTGCGCATCGAGGCCCTGGCCGACAAGCAGCCGGACCGCGAGGTGGAGAAACGCGGCCCGGCGCTTGCCGCCGCCTTCAAGGATGGCGAGCCCACCCGCGCCGCCGAGGGCTTCGCCCGCTCCTGCGGCGTCACGGTGGATGACCTGATCCACCTGGAGACCGACAAGGGCACCTGGCTGGGCTACCGGGAGCAGCAGCAGGGGGAGTCCACCACCGCGCTGCTCCCGGCCCTCCTGCAGAAGGCGGTCGCCGCCCTGCCTGTGCCCAAGAACATGCGCTGGGGTGCTTCCCGGGTGGAGTTTTCCCGTCCGGTGCACTGGCTGGTGATGCTCTACGGCAGCGACGTGGTCGAGGCCGAGGCCCTGGGACTCGCCGCCGGCCGTACCACCTACGGCCACCGCTTCCACGCTCCCGCCGCCATCGAGCTGGCCCACGCCGACGACTACCTCGAGGCGCTGGAGCAGGCCTGGGTGCTGGTCGACCGCGACCGCCGCCGGGAGCGCATTCGCGAGCAGGTGCTGGCCGAGGCGGAGGTCCAGGAGGCCAACGCGGTGATCGACGAGGACCTGCTGGTCGAGGTCAGCGGCCTGGTGGAGTGGCCGGTGGCACTCACCGGCAGCTTCGACGAGCGTTTCCTGGAGGTGCCGGCGGAGTCCCTGATCTCCTCCATGAAGGCCAATCAGAAATACTTCCACCTGCTGGATGACGCAGACAGGCTCAAGCCGCTGTTCATCACCATCTCCAATATCGACAGCCGCGATCCGCAGCAGGTGATCGAGGGCAACGAGAAGGTGATTCGCCCGCGCCTGGCCGACGCCGCCTTCTTCTACGACACCGACCGCAAGCGCCCCCTGGCGTCGCGCATCGACGAGCTCTCCGGCGTGGTGTTTCAGAAGCAGCTCGGCACCCTGGCCGACAAGGCCCACCGCAGCGCCGCCGTGGCCGCCTTCATCGCCGGCCAGATCGGCGGCGACGTGGGCCACGCCCGCCGCGCCGCGGAGCTGGCCAAGTGCGATCTGGTCACCGAGATGGTGCTGGAGTTCCCCGAGCTGCAGGGCACCATGGGCCGCTACTACGCCGAGCATGACGGCGAGGCCGCCGAGGTCGCCCAGGCCCTGGAGGAGCAGTACCTGCCGCGCTTCGCCGCCGACGCCATCCCCCATGGCCGCACCGGCCTGGCCCTGGCCCTGGCCGATCGCCTGGATACCCTCACCGGCATCTTCGGCATCGGCCAGCGCCCCACCGGCACCAAGGACCCCTTCGCCCTGCGTCGCGCCTCCATCGGGGTGCTGAATATCCTGATCAAGGGCGAGCTGAACCTGGATCTGCGCGAGCTGCTCGAGCTGGCGGCCGCCCAGCACCAGGAGCTGCCCTACGCCGAGAAGCTGGTGGACGAAGTGCTGGGCTACATGCTTGACCGCTTCCGCGCCTGGGGGCAGGACGAGGGTATCTCCGCCGAGGCCTATCTGGCCGTGCGCGCCCGCCCGGTCACCCGGCCGCTGGATTTCGCCCGCCGCCTGCGCGCCGTCCAGGGCTTCGCCGGCCGCGAGGAGGCCGCCGCCCTGGCCGCGGCCAACAAGCGGGTCTCCAACATCCTGACCAAGCAGGGCGGTGACGCCGGCACCCAGGTGGATACCCGCCTGCTGCAGGAGGCGGCCGAAAAGGCCCTCCATGAGGCCCTCGGCGCCCAGCGCGAGCGGGTCATGCCGCTGTTCGCCGAGGCCCGCTACGCCGAGGCGCTGGACGCCCTGGCCGATCTGCGCGAGCCGGTGGATGCCTTCTTCGACCAGGTCATGGTGATGGCCGACAACGAGGCGGTACGCGCGAATCGCCTGGCCCTGCTGGGCAGCCTGCGCGCCCTCTTCCTGGAAGTGGCCGATATCGCCCAGCTGCAGCAGTAACACCGGGCAGAAGAAACGAAGGCCGGCAGCGTAAGCTGCCGGCCTTTTTCATGCCTGAAGCGCAGCCAGTGTTTCACGTGGAACGCGACTTCCCCGACGGTCGATGTTTCACGTGGAACACTCCTCACGCCTCACGCCTCACGCCTCACGCCTTGGCAGACAGTGTTCCACGTGAAACACTCCTCGCCCAGAACGCAGCCACCAAGGAAGTACCCATGCCCTCCCCCGAACGCCTGGTGATCCTGGACCGCGACGGCGTCATCAACCGCGACTCCGATGCCTACGTGAAGTCGCTGGCCGAGTGGATCCCCTACCCCAGCGCCATCCAGGCGATCGCCCGCCTGAGTCGCGCCGGCTGGACGGTGGCGGTGGCCACCAACCAGTCGGGCGTCGCTCGGGGCTACTACGATGAAACGACCCTGGACGAGATGCATGCCGAGCTGCAGCGCCTGGTGAGGGAGGCGGGGGGCGAGATCTGCCATATCGCCTTCTGCCCCCACGGCCCCGACGACGGCTGCGACTGCCGCAAGCCGCTACCCGGCCTTCTGGAGCAGATTCGCACCGCGCTCGGCATGGAGGGCCTGGCGGGAAGCTGGATGGTGGGTGACAGCCTGCGCGACCTCCAGGCCGGGGAACCCGTGGGCGCTCATCCGGTGCTGGTGCGCACCGGCAAGGGGGAACGTACCCTGGCCAGGTACCCGGAGCTGGCCAGCCCTTCCAGTGCGCCCCTTGTCTTCGATGACCTGGCCGCCTTCGTGGATTGGCTGCTGGCTCGGCCGTAGCTGGAAGCTGGAAGCTGGAAGCTGGAAGCTGGAAGCTGGAAGCTGGAAGCTGGAAGCTGGAAGCTGGAAGCTGGAAGCTGGAAGCTGGAAGCTGG
>LFCJ01002742.1_pt1 | contig 12725 bp, 21 predicted proteins | sample 643141 | NCBI WGS metagenome assembly LFCJ01 (sample SAMN03766243, study PRJNA286221) | soda lake metagenome | biome: soda lake; feature: Kulunda steppe; material: water; isolation source: sample B1-Br-g2 brine of Lake Bitter-1 | place: Russia: Kulunda steppe | collected 2010-07 | reverse complement strand
GATTATAATTGATATTAAGAGCAAAGAACCAATAACACTGGATGTTCCCTTATTGAGGTGTTCATTATGCTCTACCTGCGTTTTCCGAATCATTCTTTACCTTACTTTTCATCTATTACTGGGTACATGTTATGTATGTGTCACTGAAATAAATATTATTTACAGTATTATTCTTTCGTGGGTAGGCGAACACGTTCCCACAGATGGATTTTTGTCACTAATATGTCAAAAACTACGGCAGTTCCGAAACTTACGGACGCTATGCATGCTGAATCAACGACCCAAGCAGAGCTGACAAGTATTAAAAAAGCCTTCACAACCTATCAATTGAGGTGGTTGGAAATATTATCAGGTGGCAATGCACCTATATATCCAGATACGCCACCTCATCGAGCAGTGGTTGATGCTAGTCCCGACTGGGCAAAGCCATTGTATGAAGATGATGAAGTAGCTTTGTTCGCCGTACCGAACCACATTTATGAACAAAACCAACCAGTTGATAACAATTTAATGGTTCGCATCGAAGGTGTGGTCGCTCGATTAATAGAATCTGATGTTATATCACGAGATGTCGTCATCGGAGACTCCTGGAGCATTGTCCTGATTACTGCCCCTGTAGTATTTGCTCGGGTTCAGTGATTGTACGTTAAGAAATCGACCTATTGTTTTAAATATTAGACGTGTCACCATAGTCACATGGGCTATGATAAACCAATTGACTGTGACTATGATGACTGTCCTGACTGTAGTTGCAGCTCGTATGACTCGTGTGAATCGAATTGTGATTGCTCAACGTGTCTGTGCGGAAATGAGTAACGTACTACGGTCGTTCGTCTAGTTCAACGACCGTATCTACTGTTTCACCATCACGATAAAGCGTAACTTCTAGGGTATCGTCTGGTGTTTTCTCTCGCAGTAAGTAACTTGACAATTCTTCGTTTGATTCGACGCTCTGTCCATCAATATCGAGAATAACATCTCCTTTCTGGATTTCCGCATCGAACGCAGGTGAATCTTCGACCACTTCAACAGTGTATAGTCCACTATCGACAGTAACGTTTTCAGCTTCGTCGCTAACAGGAGTCAGCTCAGTTGTACTGATACCGACGTAGGCATGGCTGTGGTCACCTGTATTGATTAGACTTTGTGCTATCGAATCAGTTATTCGGGATGAGACAGCGAATCCAATATTCTCACCTTCTGTCGCCGTGTTAACTCCAATAACAGCACCTTGTTCCGTTATTAGTGCCCCACCACTGTTACCTGGATTGAGAGCTGCGTCAGTCTGAATCATATCAGGAATAGTATATCCGCTATTGGTATTCATGCTCCGTTCAGTTCCACTAAAAATCCCTTGCGTTACCGTATTCTCCAATCCAACAGGTGTTCCGAGTGCATACACAGGCTCGCCTGTTTCAGGCAACTCAGTTTGAATTGGTAGCGGGTCAGCATATTCAGGGTGGGTTTTCGGTTCGAGGACGGCAATATCAGAGTGTGAGTCTTCACCGACAATTTTAGCCTCTGCCCACTCGCCATCATAGTATTGCACGTAGATTTCATCTGTATTTTCGAGGACGTGTTCATTCGTAACGATATAATCCTCTGTATAGACGAAACCAGACCCTTGTGAATCATCTAACTCATAATCTTCGTCTTGTACATGTATCGAGACGATGCTTTCTAATGCATCCGTGCTAGCACTATCTGTCGTCGAATTTTGTTCGACGATTACAGGATTGGTATCCGTAACCGAGTCTGCTGATAGTGGGACGAAACCTAAGTGAAGTCCTGCGACGAGCAATCCTGTAGCGAGGACTGCTCCAAGAATAGCAGTTGCAATATAGCTGGCGTTATTCATATATTTATTGTAAACAATACCTTAGTGGAACTATGTTCCGATGATGCGTATAGTATCGTACTGATTCACGTAATTGTTTGAACTATCAATAATTCGAAGTGGGTTCCGTCTGGTAGTTATACTTTCACTGTGCTTAGGAAGCACATTTGTATGGTGGTGTCTATTTTACACAGTATGTCTGAGCTTCAGCCAGTCGCATTCGACATCGAAACGAGTGGACTGGGGGGCGAGTCCGTCATCACTGTGGCAGGGCTCGCTAATGAGGTCGGAGCATGGTTCGCTCTCAACACTGCAGAGAGAGATTGCGATATAGAGTACCTCAAAACCATATTGAGAGAACACTCGAATCGTCAACTAGTTCAGCTCACGACGCATAATTCCGAACCTGAGCTGCTCAAAGAGTTACGCTCATATGTGAACGAGACGCTTGATACATCGAATAAATACATCACGGCGTATAATGGTGAACGGTATCGTGGTGGCTTCGATTTACCGTATCTACGGACAGCGTGTGTTAGGTGCAACGTCAAATGGGTGTTTGAAGGGCTAGCGTACGTAGATACGATGACAGCAGTACAGAGATTCAATACGGGTGAGTTCAGTGACTTGGTGAGAGTATATGATGCACTAATAGGTAAGGATAGTTGCGACCCATTCACCGATAGCAAAGAAGCCGTGACTGCGTTCGAGAATGGGGAGTGGGATAAGTTACTGCTTCATAACCTCGCTGATGTCGAACGTACGTACGAACTCATCAAGCTCTGCGAAGATTACGTGGCACAATCTGATTTCCATATGAAAAACCTCGCCCCACCTAATTCATACAGTCAAGACGGGTTTTAATCATTAGTCTTCGTGTGTAAAGCATACCTCTTCCCAAGAGGATAGTTTCGGTATTTATATATGATTCACCCAAAATACCTCGTCGGATTTATGTTTATCTTCACCATCTTCCTCGTAGGAGTCGTTGCCCTCAATGCAGGAGCGCATGCAGCTGGCGCTGAAGATGGAATATCTGATGTCGTAACGTTCGAGACTGAACATGTCGATGGGGAACTATCGAACGAAACAACTGATATAGATGTGACCACATCTGGAATCGATATATCGCTTGCTATCGATGCAGATGGCTTCATAGGTGAGCTAACACACAGTAGTCTCGAAGGCGAAACAGCAAACGACGTTGAATCAGGACTATGTACTGCAGGTCTTGACGATGACGATAGCCCACTCGACATAACAGTCGATGACGATGGTTCAGCTGATATAGCGTACGATGGTGACGCCGATGGTGATGTTGATAACCGCAGTATTGAAGAGACATTTAACGATTGTACTGACCACGAAATCGAACGCATCACGCCAAGCAATTTTGATGAAGAAGACTTCGAGGAAGAATGATTGGTGAGTGTACGTCTAACGTCCACTGAACAATTCTAATCCTAATTGTTGTTTAGCGTTTACCCAGCCGAACTTGCGCTTGATTTCCTCAGCTGTAGGGTAATGGTCTGAGCGGTGTTCTTCGTACTCATCGAGCGTAGGTGACTCACCGAGTCGTCGTGCAACTTGTTTCACGGCGTAGAGCTGGTATGCAGTAAGAGCCTTACTCCATGAATCGAATTCTGTAACTATAGTTTTTGCAGATGGTTCATCGATTCTTCGGAGCTGTTCATATTGCTTTGATGATGGTGGCTTGACGGTGATTTCGGCTACAGAATCAATTGCATTCAAACAATCGAATCTTGTGTAATGGTTACTCATATTAGTAAACAAATACTCAAACCCTAAATGTGTTACTGTACTTCCACCGTCGATAGTGGACGTGTCATATAGGTGATTGAGAGAGGACGCCTATAGATTCTTGTCAAAACCACCGTCAGGTATACACATCTTATATCGATTTCGAGAGGTACTTTTTGACAAGATAGGCAGAAAACTCACTCCTATAACCCAATTTCATTCTGATTCGCAATCGTCTCTCTAACTGTGATATTCATTGAGTTCATCACCACATCAGTCGAGTTCCACCCGCAGTTCCGAAGCTAAGTATGATTTTCGACAGCACGCAGCGCTATGGACTGTATGGCTTACACACTGTCTCATGGTACTCTCGTCCAGGAAACGGCATATCGTCGAGTGGATGCAGTAAACTATTTTCAGGGTATCCACACGTCTCGTACCGACCTCGGCTAGGTCTCTCTATCCAATATCTATTTTCTGGATGCGTTCTACTCGGTCTATCTTGATTGAAGACCGTACACATTGCTCCAAACGATTGCTCGATACAGCCATACGTTCCACCCTCTCCCCCAATCCATTTTGGCGAGCCATTTTTCACAACCCATGTATCTCCGAAACGTGCTGATGTGAGTGGAACGCTGGTATCCATACTTTCAACATGGTCTAACCCGTGTTCGAAGATAATTTCGAAATGCTTGTGCGGTGAACCTCCGAATAAATGCAGCTCATCCACCATTCGGTAATCATCAATACTCCACGGAGCTTCCGAGAATTTCTGCTGGCACGGGATACCGACACGAAGATGGTCAGGTATTCTTGACGGATGGATTGATTTCGGTGCGACAATAAGCGTCTCACAGTATGGCTCTAACTCATAGGCATATTCGTACGCTTGTTCAACGGTGAGTTCATCATCGATGTCAGGGATAACTGCATACGTCGGTTCAAGCTCACGGACGACTTCAAGATACTTAGGGAATACATCATCAGCTGTCAACCTATCTCGACGCTCGACCCGCTTAAACGGGTAATCAACGAACTCAATTGAGACATCATCTGGCGGTCGAGTATTCAACGCTGTGAACCCAACAAGAGCACCTGCTCGATACGCTGCACGAGATGCATCAGAAGACCCGTTCGCCATCCAGATAACATCACGGCTATTTGTCGCTGCTTTCGACGAAGTATAGCCAGCTTTGTGGCTCGGGGTATGCGGAGCTGTACCCATTTCTCGAACAACCTCAGCTCAGTTCTCCGTACAGGGAATGATAAATCCTCGGATTTGGTATGAGGTGGATACTCAGGTAAAAATCAGTATAAGCAGTGAACCGATGACTCCTGATACTTACAGTGTTTGCATGTACGAATATTACACTAATTAGCAAAGAGTCAAAGCAAAGATTGCTATCTATGGCGCTGTTCGACCTCACAGGATTCCAGCGAGACTTACTCGTCGTCATTGCTGGAAAAGACCAACCTTCAGGACAGGACGTGAAAGAAGATTTAGAAGCAGAGATTGGAATCGAAATCAACCATGGACGACTATATCCGAATCTCGACACGCTGGTAAATAGAGAGCTCGTTGAGAAAGGACAGCTCGACCGCCGAACGAACTACTACAATGTAACTGAAGACGGGGAAAAACTCCTCAAAGACCGTATCGAGTGGATGGAACAACATTTCGATGCATAGCGACGCCACTCAGATGTGAGGTAGGGTAAGAGGGTCAGTAGCAGCAAGTGTGGTGAGCTCACAGGCAATGTACTATCACTTGCTGCAGTATTCAGTAGATGATTAGAGAATGTAAAAGTACCGATTTGAAACTAAACTTTGTGGATAGTTGTGTCGTGAACTACCTCATGGTCAAGTCCCGAGGCACTCCCCCCGCTATCTGTAGATAAGGACAAACTCTTTTGAGGATACTCGTTTTGCGAGAGTATATGGGAGCAATCGAACGAGCATACAAAATGTATCGAGATGGTCGGCTCTCAGAAGCGCAAGCAAGAGAAATATTCGGTAGCGACTTTCAGGAGATACAATCTGCTGTACAGACTGAGCAAGCTGACGATTCAACGAGTGATAGTACTAATAGTAATGAGTAAGAAACCACCAACCTAATACTGTACTTTGAACTAGTACATGATGTTGGTTTCCTTGTTATGAATCACAGTTAAAATCGGTGACGAAGATAACCCAAAAGTTATTGAGCTCGTTGCAGACCTAGTTCGTATGCCAACAATCGAAGGAACAGCAACGTTCGAGAAAGTAGATATAACGCCGATTCAAGACGAGGATAGAATCGAAGTTTTCGGATATTATTATGGCGACCAGACTGGGTACAGTGCGAAACACGCAGTCATCGACGGACTTCGAATCGAACCATTAGGCAAGGGGACGATAACGCTCACACCTGACGAAGATAGCGATGATGATTGTGTCTGGGTTACAGCTGAAGAGACTCGGCTTGTTATTTCTAGTGAGAAACCACCAGACCTCGATTGAACTGGATTATTGGTCGAAAGTTAATAGGAGCTATTGTTCAGTGAGTCGATTATCGCTACAGCATCTGGGATTGCTAGGTGGATTTCATCTGCTTTCACTTCAGATTCCACCACGTTCTCGATGCAGACCGTATCTTCCACGCCTTCAGCCTGGAGTATTTCTGTGATGGTCGTGCGAGCATTGCTGAGGTCGTCCACACGGATGCGTAAGCCGTAGTTCGCATCACCGAGTCCATTCACTCGTCTCGCTCGCATCGAGACATCACGGTGCTTCTCAGGCGCTCTGTAGAGTTCGTCGTGTCGAGCATCGCTTTTGATGAGTGGATTGTACATATGTACGTACTCCCCGAGTTTCTCGCTCTCATGAAATCGCCTGTATAGCTGCTTCACGAGGTCATGATATTCCTGTAATTTCTCTTTCTCAGTATCCATGTACCTTGTTACGCAAATGACCCTTATCTGGTTTTGGTATCTAAGTTTCCACAAAGTCTTTCCCCATGTACGTATTTGAATATTGTATGACAGAAACCCCTCTCGAAGAGCGAGAGCAAATATTAGAACAAGTAATAAGTGGTGAACTTAAACCAGCAACAGCCTGTGAGCAGCTCGACATCACTGAGAAAGAGCTTCGGAAGAGCATTGAGCTAAAAGAATCTGCTGATGACCGCAATGTTCCAGACTTCATTAGCGATTTCGAACCGTGTGATGAGTGAAGACGTTAGTCCGAAACACGTAACCGTGCCTGTCGCTTCACCTCATCCCACCCGCAATCTTGTCGTATTGTCTTCCCTGTTGGATGGTAGTGTTTCTTCTCCATACAGTATTCTCTGTACGTCGGTATTTTCTCGATTTCTTCAGTGACATATTTTACAGCTCGGACATAATCTTCGATGGTTCGCTCACCATGCCCTTGTCTATATACTGTTAGACCCGCATCCTTTTTCGCAGAGTTCCACGACTCGTAAACTGATTTTATTTGTCGAAGGCTAGGATGTGTTCCATCTCGGTGTTTCGTGTACTCTCGACGAGTTGGTGACCGTCCGCAAATCGTATTCACCTCTTGCAGTGCGTTACGGATTTCTTCTTTCCTCGGCGGAGGTGAATTGTATGTCTCTAATCCTGCTGCTTCTTTCGCTGCACTCCAGGAACCAAATCGAGTCTGGATTGTTTTCCGATTTGGGTGGGTTTCACTACTATATTCTTTGTATCTCGTCCAGCTCGGTGACTCTCCAATTAGCTCTGCTACCTCCTCAATTGCACCGAGTAGTTCATCATCAGTATATTTTTTCACCATTATAATCTAATTAGAAAACAAAGGATGTTAAATGTGTTACGGGGCTTGTATCGTGTGTGATTATGTGATGCTCCTACTGAGATTCGAACTCAGGTTTCCAGCTCGAAAGGCTAGTGTGATTGTCCGCTACACTATAGGAGCAGAGAGCCTACGGACGGACTCGAACCGTCATCTCCATTCTTACAAGAAATGCGTCTTGTGTAAAACCAATTAGACTACGCAGGCAAACGAATGCGACAGGACTCGAACCTGTAACCTACTGCTTCGAAAGCAATTGCTCTAAATCCAGTTGAGCTACGCACTCTATAGAGGGTCGGGAGGGATTTGAACCCTCGATTTTCTGGTTAAAAGCCAGCTGCATTCGTACCTGACCATGCTACCGACCCGCAGTACGAGGAAACGGATTCGAACCGTTGCATCTTCGCTTTATCAGAGCGACGCCTTACCTGACTTGGCTATCCTCGTAGAGTAGGAACGCACAGATTTGAACTGTGGTACTCACCATGTAAGGGTGAGCGGATATGCCGAACTACCTCACACTCCTAAGCGTTGACGAGAGGATTTGCACCTCTATCACCTCGTCAACAGCGAGGCATGTTACTAGTTGCACCACGCCAACACGAACGTCAAGGGTGAGGTACAAGATTCGAACTTGCGTCTCCACAGTCACAGTGTGGAATGTTCGACCGCTACACCAACCTCACCACGTGATTCGTACTGAATCAGTATGATTGCAAGGAGATTCAACCTACAATCAGAATGCGACCACTCCGAGTCGAACGGAGGTTTCCACCATGTCAAGGTGACGGGATGACCACTACCCTATGGTCGCAATGCGACAGGACGGACTCGAACCGTCAGTATCTGCTTGGAAAGCAGAGGTGTTCGCCAGTTACACTACTGTCGCACGAGTGGAGCAGGATGGATTTGAACCACCGTCAACTCGGTCTTCAACCAAGTGCTTGTACCTAGACTCAGCTACTGCCCCACATGTCCGAATAACTGGTTGGAGTCGATTCGAGGTGTGTTTCACTGGCTTCACAGCTACTCCTGAGTCGGAGACGACGGATTCGAACCGCCAGCATTCTGGTCTACAGCCAGACTCCACTTCCAAGTGGACTGACTCCGATGAAAAACGTAATCCAAAAAATGACTGTGCAGTGTCGCCCAGTGGTGTGCGTGTTGCAGTGTGTCGCTACATTTTTTCGAGTAGTGAACTATGCGAAGTAGTTATGAATCGATTCACCGACGCCCGTGTTACCTCATGAGAGGCTTGACGGGCAGTGGACTCGCTGGGATTCGAACCCAGAGCTTCTCGCTTGCAAAGCGAGTGTTCTGCCATTGGAACTACGAGCCCCAGGAGTGACGCTGGAACGATTTGAACGCCCGTACTCGGTTTTGGAGACCGAGTGGATAGCCAGACTACCTCACAGCGTCGAGAAGCGCTCCCCAAGGGATTCGAACCCTCGTCCCTATCGTGACAGGATAGGATGCTAGACCACTACACCAAGGGAGCACGTGAGTACTGGTGCCGAGATTTGAACTCGGGTTTCTGAGTCGAAAGCCCAGCGTGATTGTCCTAACTACACTACACCAGCTCGTACGTGGTTGATAGACGTGTTATCGAGATTATGCAGCTCCCGCACACTATTTTCCATAACACGTTATGCCGTATCGTGTTATGCCGTATCGTGTTATGGTTGAGTGACGCTACGAATTATTCTGTGCTTCATAGCGGTTCCAGAAAATCAGTGGAATTTCCGTTTTCAACAGAGAGGAGAGCCGTTTTCAGGGTCACAACCTATTGAGTCTGTCATTCCACCATTAGAAGAGTGTATTGCCGACGTGGAAAATATCGTCGAATACTTGCCACTCCCCGTAGAAAAGCGCACGTTCCCGTTTTACGGTTGGGAGTGACATTGTTACGTACAAGTAAGAGGGCATGGTGCAAAAGTGTTACGGTTCTTAGGTGTTCACTCTTCAACTTCGATTTCTAAGTTCATTGCGTACTGGAGTTTCTTGCTAGAAATTGCTCCAGCCATTGTAGAGACTACATAAATGAATGGAGCGACCCACTCGTAGTCGTTCGGGATGACGCCATAGATAGTTATCACAGAGTAAGCGAGTAACACTAACACTGGCACCGTAACGCCGAGTCGATAGCTGGCAACAGTGATTATGTCAAACCTGTTATCCTCAGTGAACATCTTCGTCGCCCCCATCGAAGCAGCTACGAGGTAGATGATACTTGATGCAAAAAGCATAGCAGCCATCACAACTTCGAGCACTCCAATCGATAATTGAGGAAGGAATCCAATGAAAGCACTTGCAGCACCGTAAGCGATGATAATCTCACTAACCATCATAATCAGGACAAAAATAGCTATGAATAAGAACATTGTTCCTCCGAAGAACTCTTCTTCACTTTTATTACTCATATAGTAATCATGAAGATAAACGTGCGTACATGTTACGCTGAAGTAATATAGGAAATGAAACCAGCTTGAGTATAGCTACTCAAATAAATTATACGTCGATAACTCCTGAAAATCCCCGTACAATGTGGACGTAAATTTTCACGAGCACGCAGTCACGGACTTCGAATTAAGTTTATTAGCGACGATAGATAAGTCGTCAACGAGCCTTTCAGTGTATGTCGTTTCACCAGTGAAATCATCCTTCGTTGCTGATTCGAGTATTTCAACGTATTCGTCGAGCATCTCGTCATCAAACTCGAACATAACCGTAGTTGCTTTCAAATCTCTTTTTTCAGCATTGTTGAACCCCGTCATATCATCTCTGACTTCTCCGTGCTCTAGGATATACAGCACCTGAAGCAGAGTAGTATTCCAAGAAATGTTTCGTGTCGCACGACGGATTTTCTGGTGTGTATTTCGCCGTTCGAACGGTGTGTCGAACTCAATTGAGATGTTCATCGTGCTACTGGTCAAACTGTGATTGGATAATTATTTTGGGGTATTCGATACCATGGGACACTTTACGACTGAGTTCGAATACCGTACTACGAATGCCATCATACGATGATATAGAGACGCACGAGGGTTTGGTTCAGTACTCGCAGAAGTATCTTACAAGAGTTGCAAAAGAGTATAGCTACGACATCGATTGGACTCTGGTCTCGTGGCGAGTATCGAAAAGGATGACTCGAACAGCTGCTCACGTCGAAGCTATGTCTCACGACCGTTTTAGCACACGAGTTCCTATCAAGCAAGACGTGGTTCGAGATGAATTTGACGAGGAAATCGACGACGACTCGAAGTTCGATTCGTACCTCGAATGCGAAGTTGTCCTGGCTTGGAAAGCGTTCGACGCATACGACGAAGCAGAGTGGCAACGAACGTTACGACACGAACTCATCCACATCTACCAGCAACAACGATACTGTGACTCGAACCATCAATCTGGATTCAAGGTTGAAGCAGATAGACTTAGTACGACAGAGACATGTCCTGAGTTCACACCACCAAACTGGATTGTACGGTGCGGTGAGTGCGGACAAGTAGTGGCGAAACGCCACAAGAAGTCGAAGCTAATCAAGCAACCAAATAAATACCAATCCAACTGCTGTGAATCGCCTGTTCAAGTGAAACAAAATAACCTGCAGTGATAGATATGGATAATCGCCCAAAAGTCTATACAGGAGGAGCCTGTATATCAGGATACGATGGATGCCGAAAACGGATTCCCTGATGCGGAGGATGTCGCCGAGGTCACTGGTGGCGATGCTGAGAAAATTGAAGCAGGGATGTCGGCACTCGCTATCGTTGGTCAGGATGATGAGTGATTCACTGAGTAGCCTTTCTGTCTAGTTTGATTCGTGTCATCTGATGATTCTACGTCGTCACAGTACGACTGGGTAGTTCAACAACTACTTGAGTCTCCCGTAACGAACAGTCGTTCCTTAACCCAATCTGAGAAGCGGTCTCTCGATGCAACGTATGCTATTGCAGAATTGAACTTTTATGAATTAGCAAAGTTCGTTGATGGAGATTTGGAAGAGTCTCCATACTTAGAGACTTCATGCGAGATTAGCTGTGACTACTCCCAAAGTGAGTTATTCGATGCGAAGCCCGTTCGTGAACTCCAGTTTCGCCACTATCGACACCTGCACAATTATCTCGCCAGCATCTATAGCTACCTGGAACACATTCGGACGCTCGTAAACCGACGGATGCCCAACAGTGTTGAGTTGAAGTCTACTGATTTCACATCGAGTGATGAGCAAGACGGCTCTCATCTCACGTTACAGCTCACGTTTGTCCTTGGTTTGCGGACAGCATGTCAACACAGCGACTTCCGAGGTCTTTCGTTCAAACCCTATACGATAAACGCAGAAGAGAATAGAGTACAAGTTATTTTAGAATTCAATGAACATGAGTTCGTAGATAGTAATATCCGAAGAGCAAGTGATTTCCTCTCAGGTACGACAGGGGCTATTACACAATATCCAATCTCGTTCCTCACTCGATTCCATCGGAATAACTTCCAATATTTGGATGAGGATGTTAGAGATTGGTTCGAGAATAGCGAGTGAGCAAATTAGTATAATAACCTATACAATCACCCTCCAATAACTCTAGAGTATGGTTGAAAGCTATCTTGGCGCTATTATACAGACAACAGGCGATAAAGTAGCGATTCTCATCGGTTTTCTCATTGCTGCAATTGGTTTCACGACAGACTTCGTTATCCAGTGGGGGTTGACCGAGTACTGGGTTTGGTTTGGCTTGTTGCTCGGAGTAGGGATGCTCGCTATCGCTCACACAGTAGATAGACTCGAAGAATAAGTGTGTCACTGGTCGTAGTTCGGATGAGCTGGCGTCGGCGTCTTATCTTGACATCGAGGACAGGTCACCAACCACAACATACTCGTCGAGTCCCACTCGTACGAACAGTGGATACACTCTATCGGATACGCCTGTGACTCTGTATCTATTCCCATACTGAAAACAGGTCACGAGTGAGCCTATAGTTTGTGACCACCTCCACCACTACCACTACTTCTTCTGAAGAGAACGTGCTTGTTGAATGGCGCTATCAACAGCATCTTGTGCCAGACTCGGCTCCTCACGAATATGTACATAATCATCTCGAACGTATGCTTCTATACCAGCATATGTAGATATAGCAACTACTTCGGCTTCTGAGATTGCTTCAACTCGTTCAGCATCCTCATTGTCGGATATTTCTTTCTCAGCTCGTCGAGTGATGGAGCTAGACCCATATTCCGATTCGATAAGAGCTACTTTGATAGTCATATTACGACTGGAGAATTACATCTAACTAAAACTACCGATTTAGGATTGAGTTT
>LFCJ01002740.1_pt1 | contig 12726 bp, 14 predicted proteins | sample 643141 | NCBI WGS metagenome assembly LFCJ01 (sample SAMN03766243, study PRJNA286221) | soda lake metagenome | biome: soda lake; feature: Kulunda steppe; material: water; isolation source: sample B1-Br-g2 brine of Lake Bitter-1 | place: Russia: Kulunda steppe | collected 2010-07 | reverse complement strand
GCTGCTGCTGCTGCTCATCATAGCAAAGATCTGGAAGGACGCACCGCGGCTTTTTTCCAGTGTGATGATCCTGAGCCCCCCACTGCTGTCCCTGCCAGGGTTCCTGCTGAGGGCGTTGATACCCTGGGCTGCCCTGGTGCTCTTGCTGCTCAATATACCCTCCGCTGCTGGCTGTGTGCACCCCTCTTGACCCAGCACTCACAGCTGCATGCACTTCCTTTGTGCCTGCCTGGAGCCCTCCCACCTCCTCGCCCTCAGCTGCGCATTGGCCAGAAGATCTGGCCCCCTTGACTGCCTCCAAGGGCTGCTGATCTGTGGGGGCGCGCTTGCGTGAGGGCAAAGCACCTGCGGGTCAGGGACACATTAGGGGGTGCACATTGTGGACATGCATTAGGAATGGTGCATGTGGGACGTGCGTGTGGGACGCGCACGCTGGATCTGTGCGTGGACATGTGACTGTGCAAAGAGAGAGGTTGCGTAGCTGTATCTACCTAACAAGGGCAGCTTAGCTAAGGCCTACCTGGCCTGCGACCCGAGCCCGAACCTAGGAGGGCATGAATATGTATGAGATAAGGCACAGTGTCTGAGAAACAAGGATAATGCGCCGAAAGGAGGCCAAAGAAAGCGTGCTTTGGGTGGAGGACCTGTGCATCGATCTGTGCCCCAGGCCTATCTTCGCCTTTTATGATGGCCACATCAGTGCAGGTCAAGTCTGTGCTGGTCTCAAGCAGCAACAGGGCACTGTCTGAACCTGGTTGCAGCAGCTGTCATGCATGCAATAGGCATGGGCAGAAGAGCACGCAGAGGCATGTGTGAGCAAAGGTCCCTGCACACGCATTCGGACAGATTAGGGGACTGCTTGGCATCAAGAACCCACAAGCTTGGCATGGATGTGATGGTCACTCAAGCATATGGTTGTGTTAGCAAGAGCCAGATGCTTGCTTGGGCTGCAACCTTTGTGCGCGCATGCGCATGTGTACTTGCCGTTGTAGTACCAAAGTGGTCAAGGGCTTATCACTTCCTGTCCATACTTTGAAGCCTTGTATCTCACGCGCCAGCTTACGCACCTGATGGAGCGCACACGCGCATGTGTGTGGTCACTTCCCTGATGACCACATGCTTATGTATGTAACGCGTGCTTTTGCCTGGAGACTGTACGACATGAGTGATCTCGGTCTCGTGGCAGCGGCCTTGATAGAGACTGTTGTGCCTGTGTCCTGCAGGCCTGCGTACATGTAGCAGTGTGGCAATGGCCTTGATAGTGGCTTTCATGCCTATGCCCCGCAGGCCTGCATATATGTGGCAGTGTGGCAGTGGCCTTGATAGTGGCTTTCATGCCTGTGCCCCGCAGCCCTGCGTACATATGGCAGTGTGGCAGTGGCCTGGATAGTGGCTTTCATGCCTGTGCCCCGCAGGCCTGCATACATGTGGCAGTGTGGCAGCGGCCTGGATAGTGGCTTTCATGCCTGTGCCCCGCAGGCCTGCATACATGTAACAGTGTGGCAATGGCCTTGATAGTGGCTTTCATGCCTATGCCCCGCAGGCCTGCATACATGTGGCAGTGTGGCAGTGGCCTTGATAGTGTCTTTCATGCCTATGCCCCGCAAGCCTGCATACATGTGGCAGTGTGGCAGTGGCCTGGATAGTGGCTTTCATGCCTGTGCCCCGCAGGCCTGCATACATGTGGCAGTGTGGCAGCGGCCTGGATAGTGTCTTTCATGCCTGTGCCCCGCAGGCCTGCATACATGTGGCAGTGTGGCAGTGGCCTTGATAGTGGCTTTCATGCCTGTGCCCCGCAGGCCTGCATACATGTGGCAGTGTGGCAGCGTACAGGTGTGGTGGGAGCGGCAGGGGATGCCAGTGATGTTTAGCTATGCGTGGCAGCACAACAGTGTGGCGGTATGAGGACCTACCCCTGAATGACACAGTGGGTGCAAGTTATGCAGCCCCTTCCATTGTGCTGGACCAAAGCAACAAATGCACCGGCTGTGTCCACAATTAGGGGGAGGGGAACGACAAGCAGGCCTCGCAGCTCGCAATCGTAACCCAGCTGGTGATTGCACATCTGACTACACTGAACAATGTCTTTGCAGCGGCGTCCCAAACTGGCAAAGGGCACTGAGGAACCGGCAGTCCGGCTGCATGTGCCAGCAGGTGCAGGCGCTGCATCAATTGGTTGATCTTGCTGTTCTTACGTATGACTCCTGAGTAGTGCAATTCATTCATTGCTATCCAGAGATGTCCACACACGCCGCCCCCCTTTCCTGCCTTGCTGTGCACAGGGCATGATGGCAGCCTCACTGACCCATCCAGGCAATGGCTAGCAGAAGTCATCAGAACCATACGCTCTTGACAACAGTGATAATAGCACCTGCTCCTCAGCGTCTCAGGGCCTTGCTGAGACTCCAGAGGATCTTGACGTGGAGGCTGCTGCACCAACACAGGTGTCAAGGCCAGCCTGTAGTCCAACGTAGGTTCAGGGGTTCCAAAACAGGTGTCAAGGCCAGCCTGTTGTCCAACGTTGGTCAAGGCCAGCCCGTTGTCCAACGTAGGGTCAGGGAACGTAGGTTCAGGGGTATCCAACGTAGGGTCAGGGGTGCCGCGCGATCCTGAGGAGTATGCAAGAACAAGAATTCACTTCTTGGTTGAAACAGGTGTGACGCAGAGACGCTCTGCCGGAGCAGCTCTTCCATGTGTGTCACATGGATCAAATTATTTTATCCCTTTCTTTGTGCAGGTGCGACAGCTGCCACTTTCATTTTCTGAGGCAGTTGCCTCAGCTACATGCGTAAGTCACCTCAGTCAATTCGACTTGACACGACAGACATGCATGTGCTTGATGGAGCAATTTTGCAGCAACCAGTGTTGTACGATGAACTTTCCTGCACGCCCGCATGCATGGGCTCATACACAACCACTCACAAATGCAAGCACACAGATCTGTGCTCCACGCAGAAGATACCTGCCCCATCAGCCTCCCCAGTCTGGTCCATGTCTTCCGGCTCCACCACAGTGTACGAAGGCCCTGGCTGCTGTGTTTGCGGGGCATCCATGGCTGGTCCGGTACATGGCATCTGCTGCGTTTGCTGGGCATCCTTGATGGACACAGCGCAAGGCCTCTCCTCCAGCGGATGGTCCTTAGGGGCATCTATGTACAGCCAAGTGGGAGGACAGATGCTGTGCAGCTGCGGCATTGCACCCAAGAAGACACACGCATGTGTGGATGCGTTTCTGCCACATGGAGGAAGTTGAGCATTGCCACGCTTTAGCATGGGTGCATGAATGCATAGGCGTGGCATGGCACTAAGTGATGACCGGCCATATGGTCACTGGATCAAGGCAACTTGCCTTGAAGTATTGCCCTTGTTTTAACATGCAACAAATGAAGCAGGTCTGTTGGTAGCCGGGCAGCAGACAGCATTTCCTTGGTTTCTGGAACCAAGAACAAGGCTGTGAGAGGCTGGCGTTCCTTTCATAAGCACCCTGGTGCTTAACGGGCACTCACACCTCAGCACTCTTTTGTGCTTAACGTGCACTCACACCTTAGCACTCTTTTGTGCTTAACGCGCACTCACACCTCAGCACTCTTTTGTGCTTATTGCGCACTCACACCTCAGCACTCTTTTGTGCTAAACGCACGCTCACATCTAAGCACTCTTTGTGCTTAACGTGCACTCACAAGGGCCACAACACAATTGAGGAAACACGTGTGCAGAGGGAGCTGGAGCACCTCTGCCAGGACTTTCAGAGCACCATGAAACTAATGAAGTGATGTGTGCATAATCAGTATGCCATGGAGAGCAGTCCCTGCCCGTGCTTGCAATGTGTGCATATTACAGGATACCATGGAGAGCAGTCTCTGCCCGTGCTTGCAATGTGTGCATCTCTCAGCGCTTGCACATGTTATGTGACATAATTGAATTGTGAACAACTTGCGCGTGCACGCATGGATGTACATGCAAGGGCACCACAAGGAGGAGGCGTCAGAGCAGCATGTCAAAACGACCTGGGAATGTGGTATGTTGCTGTGCAGAGGAAGGTGAAGCAGAAGGTGTGGTTCGAGGCAGGAGGGAGATGGTCCCTTTGCTTGCTGACACTTCTGTAGACGCTTCCGTAGGTAAAGAAGTTCTGCCTGCCTGCATCCACTGCGGCAACAGTTGTTGCTGCTGCTGCTGCTTTTGCTGCTGCTGTTGGATCTGGTGCTCCAGATGCTGCTGCTGCTGCTGCTGCTGCTGCTTTTGCTGCTGCTGTTGGATCTGGTGCTCCAAATGCTGATGCTGATGCTGCTGCTGCTGCTGCTGCTGCTGCATTTCCAATGAATAATGTGGCACATGCTGCCCTGCTTGCAGAGAAGCCAAGTCTACTTGGGCCACTGCCAGCAAACACCTAGTTGGGGGGAAATGCACACAACGGGAAACATAAGCCTGTTTTGGGCTTGGCGAGGGGTATACCATCAGCTAGTGAGGGGGAAATTGAAGTTGCATGTGCAACTTATTAGATTGACCTGCATGACTTGTGTCAGAAGGGTTTACTTGGCTGTTTTGGAGAGGATGTGGCATTGTATTGGCAAGAGCTATGTGAATTGATCAGGATTATGTCTGGTGGACAGGTACATTGAGTGGAGGATGCGTCTTCAAGCCTGAGAGTTACAATTTATTGACAATCTACTTGCAGGATGATTGCAATTGCAAATTCCATTTTTATCAAGGTGTGGCATTTTCTAGCTTATGACTATAGATGAAACAGAAATAAAGCACATGAATTTGAGGCTACGCATCAATGACAGGCACCTGGCTTGCACAGCTTCTTCTTTGGTCTCCTCGAGCAAAGCTTCAAGGCGAGCAACTTCTTCTCCCGCGTCTGTTGAGCCGTTGTTGATGTAGCACCTAATTGGTTCCTTCTGTTGAAACTGTAGCTCATCCAGAAGAGCCTGCTCCTTCTTCACGTCTGTTAGGGTACCTGATGGTTCAGGCAGGAGGGAAAATTTTGTGGCGTGCCTGTGTAAGCGCTAAGCAGAAGTTTTGATGAGCAATGCTTAATCACATCAATTTTGAGTCGGATATTGCTGCACTTAGTTCTTGCACAAAAATTGGCCAGCCTGCCTTGATTGCAAATTAGCTAAGAGGATAGTATGTTATTGCAAGCACAATCAATGATGCAGGTGCTTAGAGAGCAGGCTAAGACTCTTTTGATTCATGTCCAATACCTTTTTGCAAAAGGCAAGCAGGTGCAGCAGTAACAATTCAGGAACATTTCACCAGCTTGTATACCTGCTAGCGCCTTTTGGAGGCGGAGATGCTCGTCCTTCAAATGCTTTACTGCTTGAAAAGCACTTACATGCTTGTTCTTTAGTACACAGGCCTGCAATAGCAGATAGATTGTTGTACTTAACCATTGCACAAAGGCAAAATTACCAGCTCTTTCATAAAAATCATGCATTACCACAAAACACATAACGAATCTTCTTTACAAGACTTTCTCTAAGAGGTACAGACCAAGGCATGCTGGACTCGTGATCCAGCAGTTGAGCTGGCTCTCAAATTGGCTATAGTGGGAATCATTAAAGAAAACCACATAGTGAGTGAAAACACTCGCTTTATCAGTCAAGGAGCCTTTGGCGACCATCGAACATGTTACAAAATAGGAGCGCTGTTGCACTCCTCTTAAACAGTGGGCACAGCATTCAGCACCCAATTGGCGTACAGCAGCTCAATGTGGTCAGGAGAGGCAAAGAAGAATGCGGCTTGCTGAAGGTGACCCACCTCTCGAGCAAGGCTCATATCCTGAAAAAGCACTTGCCATGCTGGCAGTTGCTTCTTTTCCACTATGCTTGCAATGTATTCTTCTAGAAAGCTCTGAACCTCACCTCCTCTCTTCTTGCCTCCAAGGTCTCTGAGAGCTGCTGCACTTCTGATTGCAACCTTTGAACCCGCAGCTCACAGCTTTGTGCCGACTGCAAGGTGATGCAAACAGACTGCTACTCATGAATTGTGCCTGCCTAAGAAAGGAGAGTTGGCATGGTAGCCAAAAGTAGAACAGAGGAACCACACGTGCCGCTTTGCCCGGTGGAAGTAAATACAGATCAGGGAAGATCTTTTTAATCTCTTGACAAAAAAACATGATTAAAGCTATCTTAGAAATGGAGCTCAATGCAGAGCCTTCAACTCCCTTACAGCAAGCTTGCCCCCAGCCTGCATGTGAGCAAATGAGGAGGCGGGTCCAGTTATATCATGCACTCACATTTCTTGACTGGTCTGCGTGTTCTCTGGACATTTTTTTGCGTGGATGAGGGTGCTGTGCCTGGCCTAGAGAATACAACCAAGAGAATAAGACTTTTTTTTATCATGATCCCTATTACTAAGGCCTAAGGCACATCACCCTGACCTGCGAGTGCTGCCACTGGGCACACTGCTGCTCAAATGCCTCCACAGCTGCCACCGCTTGTGACATCAGGTCTAATCTCTCTGACTGCATAGCATAAAGTAAACTACCAGGATAGTGAAAGGTAACGAAGCACTGCATGTGCCTGCTCTACCGTTGAGTATGCCAATGCATAGTCCCCACAATCTCTGCCTCTAAGTGCTTCACACTTGACCTGAAAGGCCGAAGCTGTCATGCTAGATACGCTTCTATTTAGGTGTGTGCAGCATTGTGGCTTGTGTTGTTAAGCCGAGTATTGCAGTTATGTGCTTTGCAAAACAACTGCCTTTAAAGCATGGGCAGAAACTTGCAGTACCATGTTGAGTCCCAAAGTGAACTTGTATTGATGTGCATGATGGAGAAAACAGTATTGGCCCGGGGTTGAGGGGCAAGAAGTGTGGTAGCACCCACAGTCCATTCACTCAGTCCAGTCCAGTGTGAGCCATGTTAGAGCATGTGCGAATACTGTGGACCAAGCCTGCCCACCAGGTGTTATTAAGTATTGCATCTAGAAGGTGCGGGTACCAGAGCTCACTTGGTCTCATCATGGGCAGATTGTTTTCCACTTCATGTGCACTGCCCCTATTCTCCACCAGCCATTCATCCTTCAATCCGAACTAGCATAATAATGGTCACGTCAGGAACCTAAATGATGTATGTCAGTTTTGAGGGTGATGAAGCTCCACCAGGCCCTCGAGCTCAGGGTGGCATGCAATGCCTTCTTGTAAACTTCATGTTTTGCAAAGCCCATTTAGCAACACCCCTCAATGCTTATTGTCATATCATTGGTAGATAAAGTGTTCCAGAACCCAAAAGATACGATAAGGGCTGCAAAAACTCTGAAGCGTGCTAGCAGTAACTGGAAGAATTCAAGCGCACTATTGATTTTCAGGGCATAGACAGCTGTACACACGCATTTGGCGATCCGGGAGCCAAAGCGCGCTTTAAACCTGAAATATGCTTTCAACCAAGCAAGACAGCATTTATATGTCTTCTTAAGGAAGTGATTGCAAGGATGTGGATAGAAGGTGCACATCTGAAGCTTGCTCAAGCTCGCTGTCCAGACTGACCCGTAACGCCACGGACAGCCCTCGCATGTCCAAAGCCTCCTTGCTCCTGAAGCTCAGGATGGTTTTAAGGTCCTCGAGCTCATCCTGTGTTGATAGTGACGAGCAAAAGGAGGTAGGGATGCCTTTGAGAGATCTTGTAGATGCTTTAACCAGTGTTAGGTACCTGTATGGTGCAGCTTGCAAAAAGGTGCCCACGCAATTTGAATACGGGGCTCCAAATGAAAGTTGCCCACATTGTTAGAATCAGAATCAGGAGAGGAGGATCCAGGCTGAGGAGATCTTACTTCAGCAGTTGCAGCCTCCGCCGAAACTCTCTCCAGAATTGCTTTGTTCCTGGCAAAGTTGCTGTCCGTGCCGGTGATGGCGTGTTTCAAGGCTGTGCACTCAGAGTACTTGTCCCCGATATTTTTAACGAGCTCATCCAGATCGGCCTGGACCTTTCCAAGCGAGATGATCAAGCCTTCGGGCCCGCTCATCAGGCCAGCTGTCCTCCCCCGGTACGCCCCAGATTCACCCAAAATGTTGCAATCAATCAGTAAAGATATTTAATATTGCGCTTGGAGTGTCGATGGCTTATAGATAAACAAAAAACTACGTCAGCAGTAATAAATCTATAGGGGACGTAACTGATCGTATCATGAGGAGAGGACGTGTTGTATACGTACAATCAAGGGGAGTTCGAGCTTACATTCCTCCACCTCATTTTCACAATGAGTTGGCAGTGACTCAATTCATGCCACTAGCGCACTGGAGAGCCAAGCAGAATACCAATACAGATTGAAAATAGAAGTTAAGTCAACGCAGTTGTTTTGGGACCTTGCCATGAGTCATACATTTCCTCAAAGGAAATTTCCGTAGGAGTGTATATACCGGTGCAGACTTTATCATAGCCTTGGCTCTCCAGTGTGCTGGCAGCGCTCTGTTGCTCATGAAACTGCACTCTGTAATTGTGATCCTGGGCTCGTATAATCACAATGTTCCTCCTTCATGAGTTGCACTTGCCAACAGGAGGGATAAAGAAAGTATATCCTGTTTCAGCATCTACCCATCCTCTCCGACCCCCTGGCTTAGCAGATCATCCCCTGCAACAATGCCCCCATCTCTGATACAACCTTAAATGTGCACCACAAAGGTGGCATGAATCTACGACGTGACAGAAAAATGCAAAGGCATGCTCACTCCAGAGCGCTTCAACATTCTCTACAAAGCATTTTATGACACCAAACTTGCTCTCCTCTAGACCACAACCCCAAATACCTCAATTACCAGGGCAAGAACCATCTCAAAAGTCTTTGGAGCCATTCCCAATGTCATTTCATCCAAATTTTCTGGCTTCTCTGTCTGCCATCCTGTGTGTGATGATCAACTCATGCATCGTGCCCTTAAATATGCTATTTACTCTGTCACAGCAAACAACACTGAAATAGCCACATTCATGTTTCTTCCATGTTGGGAAGGACAGATGAGAACAAACCCCTACTCCAAACTCCTCAACGCCTACCCCCATTTATGTTGCACTCTTGGGACTATTTCCTCATCCAACCTTGACTATGCCACCCCCTCCTTTTGGATCAGCAAAGAAACAACTGGAGTATGCAAATAGTTGCAGTTCAGAACACAGCAGCACACTTGCATCTAAGTTATCACAATCCCATCTGGATCTGTGACCTGGCTCGGCGATGCTCAATCTGTCCTTTAAGATGAAGAAACACATTTAAAGATGGAGAAAAACTTTCACTTTCACACAGGTACCCTTTTTAATCAGAAGCATGCTGTCCCTATTAGACCTCAACCAACCTCCACTGCTCCCTCTGTCTTCATCCAGACAGTGCCTTACACATTCTATGAAAGAATTTCTATCAGGTTGTCAACACCAGACCGTTTCTGGAATCAATATATTGAGCGCCACAACATTGTTGGCAGACTCATCATGTGAGCTATAGAAGCAGGCTCCTTGGGCTGATGTTTTGCCCAAATGGATATTGGCAGCAAAGACCTCTTATCATTACAAATCTACAGATCACTGAGGGATCTACCAACAGAGCCATCCCTAAATGGCATTTCCCCGTCGCTTGCCAACTAAGCAAAGACTCATTTCTAGCCGTCCTGATGCTATGCTAGTTACGGAAATACCTACTTAAAGAAGAAACGTACCAGATGCCCACCCTAGATATGCAGGGCAGGCTGCAGAGGGTGTGGGGAGCTCTCAACAAGAGCACCAGCCTACCAGCCTTTGTCCAGATTCCGGAACTCCAGTCAGCTCACACCTAATCAGCAGCACATCCACCTTATGGAGGTCATCTATTGCAAAGATACCAGGTCTAGGAGCCAGCTCGAAGCCGCTCACCATCAGCACTGCGTGCTCCATCAACACCTTAGCCAAGCTGCCGCCAACATTAGCCTCCACTATTCTTCTAGGAGTGGGGGGTACCATCTACAGCCCTCATTGTCTGGAGCTTCTGAAGAATTTCGGTCTAGATCCACAAAGCTATCAAGCTAGCTATGAAGCTTAATGCTCATTCGGTTCAATATACTGATAAACTTAAAAGTACCATACGTGCTCTCGAGAAAACTTTTGCAAATCATCATCAAGACCAGGAGTGGGGTGCTGCTAGTCTACCTCCTGATTGCCACTGACTTTTTTGCTTTGCTTTGCTGGTGGAGGGTTCATCTGGTGCTTAGGCCCTAGGTGACTCCTTTTTCTTAATTGATGTAGGGAGTGTTTCCACTGCCTCAGTTTTTCATTTCCTTTTTTCCTTGAACATGTCACGCCAGATAAGTGCTGCAGCCAGAAGTGTGCTGCACTTGAGTTCAGTCAGCTCCTGATCAGGATCAGCGGCAATGTGTGCAAAATTCTAGAGTCTACTGGCAATAATATTCTGCATGCAGCAGCTCTCAGCCTGACGAGCAGCTTGCTGGAGCGAATGCTAAGTAGCTGGCGTGCTCGCATACAGTAGTTAAGTTGATGTTTGACTTGAAGGTCGGTGCCTTCCCTGATGGATCATCCATCTATGAGAGAGAGGAGTTGGAAAGGTCAGTGAGATAAGGAATTTGCTTGTTGAGAGGGATGTAGGTGATATTCTTGTGTCGGGTTGATGGATCCTTAAGGCTAAATGTGAGGGCCGCGGCCAGGCGTCTGTGGTGTTCAACACAAAGAGGGTGCTTCGAGGCCATAATTGGATGTATCTTCACGTATCATGGCTGTGGTACTGTTCCTGAGTTTAAATTTATGCTTGATAAATCTGCCTATCAAGTTATTACAATACATCACTTTAGGAAGAGGGGCCACCATGGCCACCAGAAAGACAGAAAGGAAAGAAAGAGTTGTAAGTCAATGGGGACTAGGTGGCAAGCAGTGCCCCCCGGCTGCTCCTAGCCTTGATATGAGGCCATAGCCTTTGCCCCATTGTGGGGTTGGTGGCTTAAACTTTCATTGTAACCAGCCCTCCCTTGTACGGAGATCTTTACTAGTAGACCTCTTATGACCTCTTACGACCGGGAAATTTACTGCCTCCGAAGTTTTTTATCTTTTCTTGGCCGGCTTTCGTGCCTATGATGCGGAGGCTCGGTTGACTTAATTCCCTCGGAGGGTGGGAAAATCCAATCAGGAATCTTTCATGTGACACCTGGAGGAACTTCAATACCCTGAGGAATTGCAGTATTCTTGCCTTGCCATCTATGGTTACAATTTCAATATCATACGCTTCTTGCCAGACATTATATCGCCTCTAGATTCAACTTATGATTGCTTTCGCCTTGTCATAAATAAACTGGTGCCTTATTTGATTCAGGTTGCAGGCTGCTTTCGTTCAGTGGATACAATTTGCAACCCCCACCTTAGTCACTAAGTCACTGAACTTAGTCACTAAAAAATAGTACTTTCTCTGGTTGTTTTCAAAAGTCAAGTTGACAGCAAACGTAGATGCAAAATATAGTCCTTCTGTAATCATTTTATGTATGGATACGTGTTCGCGACCAAAAGGTAAGTTTAACTGTTGATCAGGCTGTTGGCAACGAGGGCAATTGCTGTTGGGGGCCCTTCTGTACTATGGCTATAAAATCTAACACACAGGACCACAAGACTGACTACCTGTGCGCCTTTCTTGAAAGAAAAGACAAGAAAAAAAGAAAAGAAAAGAAAAAACTAAGTAGGCAGTGAAACCACTTCCTACATCGATTAAGGAAAAGGAGACACATTGGCCCGAAGAGCTGTGAGTCTCCTCTACCAGGGAGAATGAAGAACTAGTGAGGATCTGGAGGGTGACAAGCCACCCCTGCTCCAGACTAAGACCTTGAGAGCATCTGAATTTTTCAAGAGCGCGTCTGGTAGTTGTCAGTTTGTGTGCATAGAGCACAGAATGAGCATGTAGCTTAAGGGCAGTCTTATGGGCTTTTTGTACATCAAAGCCGAGCTCTTTAAGGTGATTCAAAGTGTGTGAGGTATAAATAGAGCCTGCCACACCAAGAAGAATCGTGTGAAGGATGACTTTCTTGGCCTTCAAGCGCTTACAAAGAACCTCGTGTTGATTTTTGGAGGCCTCTAATTGGTGTCCAGGCCGTGTATCTTCACAGCACTTAACCTCAAGAAGGTGTATCTCCCTCGTGTTGATATTGCGCTCGAGGACCCTGCGTACGTCTCTGCTGGGTTGCCGTGGTTGTGACACCTGGTGTAAATGAGGAGTGGCTGGCGATTTGGATTTTTTAGTAGGTAAGTCACCAACATGGCATCAGGGCGACTAGAGACGAGTCTTTATAGACGAGCACCAAAAAGCCAGCTGGGTATAGTCCTGTTATTAGCATTTGCAGGAATTTGCAGATTTTGTTGGGCCAAACGTTTATTGCTGCCGGCATCCATATGGACCAAACAACCTGCCAGAGAGCCTTTGCTGAAAGCTTTCATGATGAGCCTGCAGGCAACATTATGGCGTTCAGTGATCATACCCGAGATGATTGTACGTCGACACCCTGAGAGAATAAGGAGAGCACTATCTGCTTGCTGACAGAGTGGACACTGAAGGCTGGTGGACATTTTCGAACGGACAGCATGTTTCTGATTAAGAAGGGTGCCTGTGCGGTAGTGGAAGATATTGCGCTTCATTAGAGAGAAAGTTCGGACATGCTCCAAAAAGCGTTGCTAATGCCTTTGTGGACGTGTGGAAGTAGACTCTGGTAATAAGAGTTGTACCCTGTTTTTGAGTTGGCATAGCCCAGTTTATGGTTCAAGTGCATGTGCGAT
>LFCJ01002739.1_pt1 | contig 12728 bp, 15 predicted proteins | sample 643141 | NCBI WGS metagenome assembly LFCJ01 (sample SAMN03766243, study PRJNA286221) | soda lake metagenome | biome: soda lake; feature: Kulunda steppe; material: water; isolation source: sample B1-Br-g2 brine of Lake Bitter-1 | place: Russia: Kulunda steppe | collected 2010-07 | reverse complement strand
GGGGGGGGGGGGGGCATCTCATGTTTCATTCTCGTATCCTTTTGTTCATATGTCTGCTTAAGAGAGGCTTAAGTAACCCAATAAGGCATATGTGCTGAGGGTCGTCCCCACCACTGGACCCCCCAATCATGGCCAAATAGCATTTTCGCCCACTTGCTGGCCCCATTTCCATACCCAACCATGCACAACATGTACATTTGTCATAACAAGTCAGGCTGTGTGAGAAAATGCGAGGTGGGGGCGCGGCGTGTGCGCCTTTGGCAATTCTGGCACCATATTGCACCCTTTTGGCAGGCAAATGGTGCATCCCCAAACTTGCTCCAATCCTGCCGCTTTCCAGGACTTAAGCTGCTCTTGCATGATGATTTGATGCTGCGTGATGATGCAAAGTTGGATTAGGGGGAGGCGGTCGGGAAGGTGTGTTCCGTGGGTGACCCTGTCGCGACTAGATAAGGGTCCAAACACAGTGCATGCTTTCAAGCCAGACCAAATCTGAGGGTTGTGGGCAATCAAATCAAATCTAGGAAACTTAAAATGGAGCCGATCGAGGGTGTGGGTGTGAAACGGCGGGCCAAAACGTTGCGTAATATTTGCTTCTTTTGAGAGCACAGCTCAACGGGAGAGCTTCCCACGCCCAAATCCACACAAGATGTACGGGCCAATTTTACACATCTGTAGTCATCTTAAGCTCGGAGTTTGGGGCTGGGAGTGGGAACAGCGTGCACTCTTCCAACGTAACACACCATTTTTCCGAAACTGCCTTCCACTTACCGCACCAATTTCGACCCCAAGACCACCATGAGAATTGGAAAAATATAAGCTATCCAATGGTGTGCTCAGGTCAGGAAACGGTGCGGTGTGGTTATGCCTTGAGAGGCCTATTTGGCCACATTTGTCTAAGAAAGGGGTGACCCAGTGGTGGGGACGATATGAGTTATTGAGTTAAAAGCACAATATCAGTTAGTCTATGAGGCTGAGTGCATGCTAGAAGCACAATTGTGGTAGGAGAGGCAAGGGATACATCCTGGAGCTTGGCGGGTAGCAATATTTCGTGTTGCTACCGCTGCAAAGCTCTCACACAAACGTACCATGCGGTACTGTGAGGTACCCAGCTCTCATGCAGTAAAATGCACCATTATCTTATACTTGCTTCAGCAAGACTCTTCAAATTCATGAGAAGTAGATAGCCACGGTCCACATTTTCTGTCTTCTTCAATGTTTTACATTGTTGAGGGATTTTTCTGTTTACGTCACAGGCTGCTGTATACCTCGGCTTTGTCATATTCATTGTCGGCTGGATTATGCAAGCTGTCGTTGCATTTGGCGTGCCCTACAACAATGAGTAAGTATGCAATCATTAGAAGAGACGAGAAGCATAATAATCCAGCACAGTTGCAATCACACAGCATACGCGATAGAGTTCAAACACACAGCATGGTATAATCTCATATGGGAGTTGAAGCTGCTGCTGCATTCCAACTTATCAATCAACCTGCGTGGATGAAACAGCTGATGTTGTGACAATGCTGATCCTTTTTCAACAATGCAGCTTCTTTATGAGTGGGTCATTGGGCACTTTCCTGACTGTTATTTTTTCACTCTTCCCCTGGAGCCTTCTGGTGAAAGGCTTTGATGATCTCGGAGCTGCAACCCAGTGGGGCAGACCAGGTAGGTATGAGTTTTACATGTTTGTCAATTCTAATTAGCGGTCATTTAGCCTCATGTTTTCTTTTTATGAGGTCAGCACCTTCGTTCCTGTCTAGCTATGCAACATCCTGTCTATGTATGCAACAATTGCCCTGCGGCCAAATGTTGGCCTTTTTAAGGGAAGTGCCTTTTTAAAGGGAAGTGCCCTGCGGCCAAATGTTGGCCTTTTTAAAGGGAAATGCTTTTTAAAGGGAAGTGCCAAATGTTGCCCTTTTTAAAGGGTAGTTGTGGGCAAGAATGAGAAGGAATGGGGCCTGCTCATATTGACATAAGTTTCTGCCGATTGTCTTCTCTGTGGTGGCGACTTGGGCTTGAAAAGCACATCAATGCCATTTGTGTTCCTCAAGGCCTTCGATTCTTTGGAAAACAACTTGTTGGGGTAAAGATACGACTGGCTATGATAGCTCATCAACATTCCTTTGCACCCATAAACAGGTTTAAAGTGGTCAGAGCGCGACATCTACTGCCAGAACTTTGAGGATGACTCGGACATGGATGCGGACAAATTTAAGGAAGAAAATGGACTGGATGAAGATCGGTGAGCATTTTGACCTGACTAGAAAAAACCAAGAACTTTCCTTGAAGCTTGCAAGCTGAGCTTGAGTTGCACTCCTTTTTCTTACCTGGTCAAAACGCATACAGTTGTATTTGTCTTGCAGGTATGTGAGCAACTCCTGCAATCTATCTATTGAAGAAATTTATTCCATTTTTGTTATCCTGTGGATTGGCTTTTTTGTGGTGGCCGTGTACCTTGATAATGTGCTCAAAAACGAAGTGGGCTTGCGCAAGTGAGTCCATTTTGCTCAAAACAATCAACCTGATTTGCACACCTTCATGTAACCAAACTTGGTGCGATGGCGTACATTTGAGTCGTCAAAGCATCATTGCTACAATGTAGGCAAACAGCTGCTGCCTTTTCTGCTACTTTTTTTGTGCCTGATTGGGCTTACCGCTGTTTTCAGTCTGCCGCTTGGGGCATAGTTGCCACCAAATTCCCCCTCACCCCTCCCCGCGAAAGTCTGGTCCTTTGTCAATAAATGCTTGCTCATGTTTGCAGGCACGTGCTTTACTTTCTCTTTCCTTCCTACTGGTTCCCCTCTGTGACAAATTCAAAGGACGCACTTATGCATGTGCTGAACGAAGAAGGCAAGGGTCCTGAGCCTGAGGCTTATTCTACTAAGGATGAGGATGTTAGTGCAGAGGAGAGCAATGCACGAGCCCTGCTGAATCACCGAGTGGGTAAGTAGCCTAGCTCCTTTTCAGAACAAACCGCCATGACAAACCGCCGACAAACCGCTGCTGATGTTACAAGCAGGGTGTCATGTTCTGTTTGCACTATATTTCTGTTCGAGTGCCAGCCCTTTGTTGTAAGTGCTTCTGCAGCATTGTCCTTGGAGGCAACTGAAGAGAATGCATATTCCTTTTTGTCTATAATTTCAGTCAAATTTGGGGCTGGAAAGACATATTTTCCTTCCCTGCCATATAAAACCCCATGCACCGATATGCTCTCCTTGTTGTGAATGTCAGATGATGATGGGCTCAAAGGGCAGGATACGTGAAATATTCAATGAGAACAAGATTTTTCCTAGGGCATTTTGAGCACCAGCTGGCGGTAAATCTGCTTTGGGGGGCAGCCATGTTGACACGCTGAACCACTCAAGTCAAAATGTGTGCAGAAGCATGCTTTGGGTAAATGTCATTGAGGATCACGTCACGTTTGGGGCTGCTTTAGGATGGACATGCACGGGTCAATTGGAGTTGCTAGACAATGGACATGCACATGCGCAAACACAAACGCAACACACACACACACTCGCGCGCGCACATGCACTCAGGTCGGACTGACAAGGAGGGAGGCCATATGCCACAAGGAGGTGTTTCAGTTGACAAGTGGAACGCCATTGAAGTGTACGGGCTGAAGAAGAACTTTGGGGGCTCAAATGGATGCTGCGGCCGCAGCGTGGTGTGCAGCGGGGCATATGATTGCTGCAGCTGCCGCGCTATGAAAAGGTGCGCGGTTGAAGGCCTGCCCTATTGCTTGATGATGCTTGCCTGGACTCTGGATCTTGTTTTGTGTTTGGGGGAAATTCCTTTTGTGTGAGAGAACAAGCTGTTCCCGGGAAATTGTCGCAGTATCTTGCAAGATGCTGCGCCAATGCCTGTAAACCTTTCCAGTTGTGACCATGCGCATCGCAGCTTGCCTCTTCTTAGGCTGGCCTGCGTGCAATTTGGCTCCCTTGCATGCAAGCGTGATGTACTACAAGGCTGTTGCCTTGACCTTAAAACAACCTTTGCAGTGCCCATGCATGCTGTGGTATGCAGCTTCTGGCCGATCAAGGACTCCTGGTTCATCATCCCCAACAATCAGCTTTTCTGCCTGCTAGGGCCCAATGGGGCAGGTGGGTGTGACCAACAGCATGCATGCTCTCGATGAGACAGCAATGTCGAAACTAGAGCACCCATGTGCCTCAGGGCTTGATCCTGCCGGCACAAAGTTTGAAGTGTGTGTTGCCGAGTGTTTACATTTTTGCTTGGGCTCTTATTTCATCTGGAAAGCCTTGCAGAGCACTGGGCCTGCAAACAATCCACAACTATTTGAGTCTCAATGTCCATGCAATATTATGCATTCAAGATGCTGACTGGCCTGAGCACACTGATCACAAGGCCTTAGGGGGCTCAGGAACTAAGGAATGGCTGGTCAAGGAGGCTGTCCTCCTCCCATCCTCATTTAGGTTACTGCAATTTATGTCAAATGAATGCAAATGTTGCTGGTGAGGCGGGAGACATGTAGTAACAGCGGCAGCTGCAGAGGCTGCACAACTAGCTATTCTTTCCTTGCACGGACTGCCTGCACGTAGTTTAACACTTGGTGTAAGCATTTTAATGATTAAGCTTAGGGAATCATGAGCAGAGGACATGGCTCTCTCCACACAAGCATGCTTTAGAAAACCAGTGTCCCCATTCTGGGAGGAGGCGCCACTTCATTTACCCTCCTCTACTTGCAGGCAAAACAACAACAATCAACGCGCTGATTGGCAAGCTGCCGCCCACACATGGGGATGCGCTCATTCATGGCCAGAGCATCCGTTCCCCCGGGGGAATGAACAAAATCAGGTTTGTCCTTAGCTTTGCATGTCTTGACTACGCATGAAGCGTGGCTGGCTTCTAAGGGGCGCAGCAGCCCTGCTGTGCTTTTTGCTTGCAAAGATCGCTGCCCAGCCAGGTGCAGTAAACACCGCCCAGCTGCATGCCATAAACCGCCCAGCTGCATGTCATAAACACTGCCCAGCTGCGTGCAGTGAACACTGCCCAGCTGCGTGCCCTAAACACTGTGCAGCCACGTTCAATGAACACTGCTTAGCTGCTCTGGAGTCGCTCCTGTTCACGACCAAACTGTGCGCATTTGTACAGGTCCATGATGGGAGTCTGCCCCCAGTTTGACGTCCTCTGGCCGGAGCTCACAGGTCTGACCTTGACACCCAATAAGCTTGCTTTGATCGGGCTCATAAATTTTCTAGGAGTGCATGATTTCAACATCAGCTCCTGCTACTCACAGGAGGAAAATGCTTTGATTGGCTTGAAGGATAAGTCTTCTTTTCGCGAAACAGTACAGCAGTGGCAAATGCTAATAATGGTATATCATCATCACCATCATCATCATCATCATCATCATCATCATCATCATAATAATATGGTATATCATAAATATGGTATATCAGGGTGTGTTTCACCCCAAAAACCTCACGCGGATTCCCTTTTTTTCCAGGTTGCTGAGCTCAACAGCTCAAAACGGGTTGCCAAACCTGGTCCTTGCATTTCAGATGTTGCACTAGCGGGGGGATACAGGAGGGGGGGGCTCCAGACATGGATCAGACCTGAGGGTCACAGAACGCAATGGCCAGCTGCTATGAATGATCAGATTTATAACATTCCCAGTACACATGACACATTTACCCTGCGCTGATTTATGAGCGCCTGTATCAATGACGCCCATCCTGTCTTTCATCTGGACAGGCTGATCAGATTTGCACCTGGAGATTTGCAAGCCTGCAAGACAGTCACTGCATGCTTTCTGACCATCATCCTGTCGCACCACTGCCTCTTTGCATCTCCTGCTCTGCATGCACATCTGCAGGTCGGGAGCATCTGCAGTTGTACGGAAGGATCAAAAGCTCGAGATGGAACTGGAATGCGGTTGTGAAGGAAGCCGACGCGCTCTTGGAAAAGGTGCATTTCATCTGAGCATGTGACATGCGCGTGTGTGTTATCACCCTCCACGATGACCTTCCCAAAGCCGCTTGGCTGATGCCCTTGGCTGATGCCCTTGGCTGATGCAAGATTGGCATTTTGTCATCTCCTTACCCTGCACTGCTTGGAAGCTGCCTTGTGTCTGTGGGCTTTCAATCAGAGTTGAAGAGCGGAGTCTTGCTTGCCCCACACATCACCACAGCATTTGGGCACACCACCACAACACTTGGGCTCACCACCACAGCATTTGGGCACACCACCACAGCACCTGGGCACACCATCACAACACTTGGGCACACCACCACAACACTTGTGCACACCACCGCTGCATTTGGGCATGTACGTTCTTGCCCAATTGCAGCAAGTCTGTCATGCGTCACACACCTGTACAGCCATCGTTCCTGGCTGTCTGCAGCAAGTCTCTTATACATCGTGCACCTGTACAGCCATCACCTGTAGGCCAAATTTGTTGGCACATTGCTGGCTGGCCCTGTTGCAGGTGAAGCTGGCCTATGCTGGGGACCTGCGCTCCGGTGCATACTCTGGCGGCATGAAGCGCCGGCTCAGGTGGGCATCTATAGGGCGCCAGGGGAAGAAGGCGTAGGCCTAGGATCCCAGGCCAGGGATCACAATTAGAAAGTAGCTTCCACATAGACTTGGCACAGCTGAGCATCTAGGGCGCCAGGGAAAGAAGTCATAGGCCAGGGATCACAGGCCAGGGATCACAAATGGAGAGCAGCTTCCACACAGACTTGGCTAACTCTTTGCACTGCACAAGCTGGATATCACTGGCTTAATTTCTATTGCTGCCCTGTTCTGCTGAGCCCCTTCACTAAGCTGTTGCTACTCTCAGAATTGAGTGCACGCTATGGCCCTCGTTTTTTCGCTCCCTGCGGAACCTACCCTTCTGAAATCTATGCACACCCCTCAATCACTTGCTTCTGCCTGTGCTAGGACTACATTTGACAGTGTACCCATTGCTTTGCATGCAGCGTGGCAATTGCCTTGCTCGGTGATCCCAAGGTGGTTTATCTGGATGAACCAACTACAGGTGGGGGCTTGCATACACCCATTCCCTAGGTTGATAATTAGGTTGATAATCGTTGGCTTTACAGGCCATACCGGTGTTCCCGTACTTTGTGATACATCTTAAGGTGGCCTTGTTTTTGGCGCGCAAAGGTCCATAGGCTCCTACAGTGGACCGCACTGGTCTACCTAACAGGCTCACTTGAGTGTTCTGCAATAGTCGTCTACCAGTCTGCAAGCGGGACACACCCGGCTCTCGCTCAGCTGGTGGTGCTCGGGCATGCCTAGGTTTGCAACCCTGCATGTGGGTTGCATTTTTCCTGCTTAAGAGGCATCCCTGCGTTTGTGGTGATTTTTCCTGCTTCAGAGGTATCCCTGCATTGGGTGATTCTTTCTGCTTCTGAGGCATCCCTGCATGTGGTGATTTTTCCTGCTTCAGGCTGGAAGCATTTGAAATTGTTGAGCAGAGAAGGGGCAGCAGCCAGCAGGAGACTTGAGCTCACTGTGCCAGTGTTGCTGGCTTTCCTGGGGGAGGGCATACATGCAGCCTCATTTTGGATGTATATGGGATCCCGTCAGCTGCAAGAAGTACGCGCCCCATAAGCCAGCCTCTTCTGAGTATGTGTGCTGCCTCACTTGCTCCCAGGAATGGACCCCATCAGCCGCAGATATGTTTGGGATGCCATCCAAGAGGCGAAGGTGAGCCCAGCCAAGAACATATGGGCACACTTTGGTTTAAGGGTGCCTGTAAGAGAAGGCCGCGTGTTCAGGTTTTGAATTTCCAACGCATGGAAACCTGTGTGCTGTTTGTCGGTGAGGGTGAGACAGGCAAGTGACAGAGATGGATGTGTGAAGTGTGCACACAAAATTGGTGCGCTGGAATGTGTGAGGAAAGCACACTGCACAACTACTGTTTGGCTCCTAGGGATCATGTATATAATCCATTGATTCCGTCGCCCGCTCGCGAAGTTATTAGAAGAAAAGTAAATTACTATTTTCCGGAGCTCGCAAAGTGTGTCAGTTCAGTGCCTGCCCCTCCTGGGCTCCCCAACTTGACCAGTGTGCCTCATGGGGGCGGGATGCTCTATTCTTTGTGAATTGGACCATGCAGAAGTGCACAAGAGGCAAGCAAGGCTCTGAATCAGGCTGGTTCCTGCCTGGGTCATGCACGTGATGCTACCATACCGTTGCTGCCAGACTTCTCCTGCACTTCCTTAGCCAATGGGCGGTCTTTATCAGGCTAGAGGGGCTTCATTCCCCAGGAAGGTGCTATGGGAGAGTGCCCCACTTTCGTACATGCATGGTGGTTGTACATATATGCATGCGAGCTTGCAAGAGCACACATGTGCTGTACAGAGGAGTAGCACAAGCCTAGGGGAGTTGAGAGGGATAGCCCTGAAATGTGGAACTTGAGAAGGGGAATGTGAGCATTGTCTGAGTGAGCATGTTGCTCCTCAGAAGTAACCACATGACACTGACTTCGCAAATAATGGCTCAAATTCTGAGGCCTCGCAAGCCTCAGTAATACTCCCAAATAAATAAATGTAATCATTTGAGGACCTCACAAGATAAAAGAGTCACAATATCAAAGGAGCCAAACGGTAGCATGCCTTCAGCAGAGCCTGCTCTCGACTTGAGCAGGGTGTGCAAAGGATTGTGCTTAATTTGGTTGGGAACTCATCGCACTGCCGTGCATGGCGTGGATGCAGATTAATGCACGGCTGTGCATGAACAATTAGGAGGTCCATTGAGCAAGCAGGTCAGCAAGATACTGACCTCTGGCATAAAAAAACTTGAGCCGCCTGCAGCAGTGCCCAAACAGGCAACAAGCCTTGGCACATGCATGCGATGTTGGGCAGGCCATAAGCCTGTAATCCCCCTTCCCCTCCCCCAGAGCCCACGTACACACACACGTACACACACCTGGCCCATGCGTGCAGGTCGGGCGGGCCATCATACTGACCACGCACAGCATGGAGGAGGCAGACATCCTAGGAGACCGCATTGCTATCATGGCCCTGGGCCGCCTGCGGTGCATTGGGTCCAGCCTGCGCTTGAAGCAGCGGTTTGGGGCAGGATTTCAGGTGTGCGCACAAGCACGCACACTCAAACTGTACACATAAACACGCACATACGCTCATGCATACATGTCCGCTTGTGCATGCTGTCCAACGTGCCTTGCCGTGGCCAGCCATGCTGTGCAGGAGCACTGCCGAGGAGGTGATGCGCTGGGCTGCTGCAGCTGCGCCTAGACGCTAGGCGGCTGCAGCCATGCTCATGCATTGGGCCGCTGCAGCCAAGCCTGTTGCCGTGGGCGCATGAGGGCACTCTCCTGCTTTTCTTTGCCTTGGGATGCCGTGCTCCTGCATCTCCCTCCTGCGGCAGCTGCCTGTCCTTGCCCAGCACTGCTCACCCACACTGCCGTGTTTGCGCGTCTCCCTCCTGCTGCAGCTTTCTGTCTCAGTGCAAGCATCCAAGGCTGGAATTATTGAGCCACAAGAGCTGGAGCGCCGGTGTCAAGCGGTGCAGAGTTTCTTCCTTGAGCACCTCAAGCTGGAGCCAATGGACATCGACAGGTCCTTCATCAAGTACCTGGTAGGTTGTGTGTAAGCTGGACCGTGGAATCTCACAACCACCAGATGGTTGGCTGAGCCTTGCAGTCGGCCCCTGTGCACACATGCACTCAACCCAATCGAACCTCTTCACTGCTTGCCCACACTGTACACCACATGAGGGGCAACAAGTCTCGCCCACGCCGATTTCCCCCTGTTCTTTTTTTCAGGGCGTGAGCATTCTGCGATGCGCCATTGCTTTGGCAAGATGCGGTGGATGGATGTGTGCTTTGGCCATGCACTGCAGGCAAAATCAGCCTGCCTTCAGCAAGAGGGTTAAACTTGGCCCCCTTCCTGTCACAATTGCTCATTGTCGCATGAGTGTCTTTAAACTTTGTGCCTTTGTGTGAAAGGGCCTCCTTAACGCTGCACAGGTGGTCTCTGTTGAAGGCATGCTGGAAAAATGTAATTCCCGGCCTTTCCCCCGTGGTTTGTGTTCTGCTTCATCTCAGGTGCCAAGAGCGCGTGAGGAGGACCTGGTGCCCTTCTTACAGGCACTTGAGCGCAAGTCCCAAAGCATGGGCATCACAGATGTGCAGCTCAGCTTGGCATCCCTGGTGAGGAAGCAAACATGTGTGTGTGCACGCGTGCTTCTTTGTGTTTGGCAGTGCATGCACTATGTTGGAGCACTTGATGCAGGAGCTCCTCTGTCTATATCACACCCCCAGCTCCGCCAGCACAGCGCAAGTTCAGTCCCCAGGTACCTGTTTCTGGTCAGAAGGCAGGGGCTGATCCGTACACCTATGGGAGGCATGGGCTGGTCCTGCGCACCTCTGCCCGTGCTCATTCCCGTGCCTGCTGTCGCCGTGCCACCACCTTCCTTTACTTGTGTTGCCCCCCTCGCACAGTGGTCTGTGCACCAACTCCTTGCGGCCGTGCCGCCCTTTCGCGCCTGGTCTGCGCAGGAGGAGGTGTTCCTCACCATTGCGCGCCTGGCAGCCCTGGAGGCCGCCAGGAGTGACGGCATGCAGCCTCAGCGCAAAGACCTGCCCTTTGGCTCAACTTGCTTAAAGGTTGGGAGGTGTTTGTTGCCATCAGGAGATTTTTGTCGCCTTTCAGTCAGTCTGTGTGGCAAGGGGTCAGGCGTCCTGGAAGGAGGGCGTACTTGCGTGCCCCTTTCTGTGAAGGCTTTTGCTGCAGACTCAGCCTTCCCTTCCGTCCCTAAAAAAGCCCATCTGCCAGTTGCAGTGCCTGGGCGCTTGTACCAGCGCTGAAGGCTGCCTGCAGCGCCCTGACGCGGCTCAGATGCGCGCCTGGTTCCGCTTAAGGCGACCCACCAGTACAAGCTCGCGCTCAGTGGCGAGGCACTCCTTGTGCCTGCCAACATACTTAGCAAAACGTGGGTGAGGCTGACGCTGTCTTTGTGCAGGCAAGCCTGCTGGGCCTGTTCTTCCCCCTGACCATTTGGGCGGCTCCTTGGTGGAAGCGCTACATCGTAGGCAAGGACGACCTCACCAACACCAACTGCACAGTGATACTGCCAGATGGCACAACATGCCAGGTGCGAGGAGCGCTTGCACGGGCGAGTCCATCCATCCGCGCATGCGCAAACATCGGCACACGCATGCACATGCCAGGCGGTTGGGCACACCCACCCACGCACCCACGTACCCACCCACACATGCAAACGCACACAAACACAAGAGTAAGCACACACACACACAAATGCAAGAGCAAGCATACACACACAAGCAAGTGCATACCCACACGCTTGCACACACGCATGCGTGGCGTCCTCTCGCTGCATGAGGCGCTGCCCCCACGCAATACCCCGCCCCAGCAACCGCTTAGCCATGGACGTGTCAGCATATGGCATGGTCTGGGCCACACCCACAGACCCTGGCCGTTCTGGCGTCTGGATTGGCCGCTGTTTCCGCATGCATTGGGTGTTGACGCCTGCTGCCACCTGCCTGCCTTGACCTTGCTGTCTTTGCCCGCCTCGGCTTGCAGTCGCCACCTGTCTTGGCTTGCTGCCACCTGCCTTGGCTTGCTGCCACCTGCCTGCCTCAACCTCGCTGTCTTTGTTTGCCTTGGCTTGCTGTCGCCGCCTGCCTTGGCACGTTGCCACCTGCTTGCCTTGACCTCGCTGTCTTTTCCCGCCTCAGCTTGCTGTTGCCGCCTGCCTAGGCACTCTGCCACCTGTCTGCGTCAACCTCGCTTTCTTTGTTTGCCTCGGCTTGCTCTCGTTGCTTGCCTTGGCTCGCTGCCACCTGCCCCTACCCAGAGCCCTTGACGCTATCAGCATCAGTGGTGCTACAACATCAGCAATAGTGATGCTAGCATCTGTGATGTCAGCATCAGCGGTGTTACGGCATGCTTCTGCCTGGAGTACTTGGTACGTTATGCAGCGTCAGTGCTGCTGCCACTTCTGTCCCTGTTCAGTGCCCTCCTGTTTCATTCCTTGTGGCGCAAGCAGGTGGAGTTTGGGCAGGAGCAGGTGCTGGACGCGGACGGACGGCCCTATGATGTGGTGTGGAGCTTGGATGATCAGGGCAACCTGCGGGCCCAGGTGGGGATGGCGTGCTTGCCTGCACCATCACACGCCTCTCCCAGCTGCACTGCCTCATAGTATCAGCCTTGATAAGCACTGCCTCTTAGCATCAGCCTGGATAAGCAACGCCTCTCAGCATCAGGCTGCCTCTCAGCATCAGCCTGGATAAGCACTATCTCTGAGTATCAGCCTGGATAAGCAGCCTGGGCCTTGGGATGGCCCTAGGATTGCTTGTAAGAGCTCAAATAGGTGCCTGGGTTTAGGAAGGGTTAGCAAGTATCCAGTATTGAATCCTGGATTAAAAAGCAGACGCCACTTGCCAGCGGACACCGACGAGGAGCCCTGTCTCTCACTGAGCTGAGTCGTTGAGCGCCTGAGTGCTGAGTCGTGCTGAGCTGTGCCTCCGTGTGCCGGCGCCTTGGACTTGAGTTAGGGTGCCGGCGTGCGGAGCCAGGAACTGCCAACAGTGCACCAACAGGGCAGGGGCATTTAGGTGACTCAATTATACCATTTTTGCGGGATTGCTGAGTTCCTGGCGATGCGAACGAGCCGTGGGTGGAGGGGTCTCGGGGTGGAGGGGGCGGGGGTATGCAAACATGCAGCACGGCCATTGCGCTGGCACCAGTAGAGGTGTATATGAGTAT